>Ga0209601_1000003_pt1 | contig 340027 bp, 311 predicted proteins | sample COGITO_mtgs_1104_4_FD_184796 | JGI IMG/M metagenome (GOLD analysis project Ga0209601, IMG submission 184796) | Pelagic marine microbial communities from North Sea - COGITO_mtgs_110426 (SPAdes) (version 2) | ecosystem: Environmental > Aquatic > Marine > Epipelagic ...
AATATCTACTAACAATGTTGAAATAATTGAGATTAATAAGAGTTTTCGACTAAGATCAAAATTTGATGTGCAAAGCTAAATTTTTCATGGAGCCAATTTGATTATGATACCGCCATGATTAATCTCGTTATAAACTCTTGAACTTTCCATTCAACAGCTAATTCAGCAGGGTTTTGTATAAATCAGTCAGCTTGAGCTTTTCAACCTGCCAGTTATAGTGCTCCTCCACCGCCCTACGTCCATTTTCAGCCATCATTTTAGCCCTATCGTCATCATCTATAAGAGACATAATAGCCTCGCCTGCTTTGACTTCATCTAAAGGGTTGACTAAAACACCGCAATGATGCTTTTCAACAATTTCTTTTATTAGCCCGAAGTCAGAACCTACAACCGCTAAGCCTGCCGCCATGTACTCCAATAATTTAACCGGCAAAGCGTCAATATAACTTGGAGTTGGATGTAATAACACTAATCCTACCTTGCATTTAGAATAAACTTGATGGACCCTTTCTCTATTCAGAAAACCTAATTCATTAACCTTTTCCCAGCCATTATATGAGCGAACTTCTTGTGAGAGTTCATTGCTTTCAAAGCTTCCACCCAATTCTAATTTTATAGATGTGCTTTCCATTGATTTAACCATTGTTTTCGAACCTCTAACCTCCGTCAAGTCACCAATATAGCATGCTAATGCATCTCTCTGTAACCAGTTGTCTTTCTCCAGACTATTGCCAATAATGGGATAATTCTTTAGAACAACCACCCTAGAATTAACCATCCTAAATCTATCTGCAATAGGCTCAACAACAGTAATTACCGCATCGAGCTTATTTGCAACTCGATGCTCAAAATATTTATAGCCCCAGCTTAAAAGTGACTTTGCCAAAACTGGTATCCAGCTCTTATGTTTAATTTGGTTAGGAACATCTTCATGAGAATCATAGACAACACAAGCTCCATTTGCCCTTAATCTATTGGCAATTAGCAGTAACTCAGGATCATGAAAGTGATACATATCGGCATCGATCTCTAAGGCCGTTCTGAGCACGGCAAAAGGAGCCTTTAGTATTCTTGTAAGTTTATTTTGAAATGGAACATGAACATTCACTATTTCCAAGTTTTCAAAATCACTTTTTAAATCATGGCTATTCACCACGACAAGCTTCACATCATATCCAGCTTCCGCGAGGGCGCGACATTCTTTATAATAAATCCGTGTGTCTTTCGCTTTATGCACAGATGTTAGATGGCAAACTGTTTTCATGCTGAATCCGTGACGGTTGTTTCTTTTATTGTGTGGAATGTTTTGGGGTAAAAATTGATCGCTAATATTCCGATTAACATACCATGAGTAATCAAACTCACGATTAACCCACTATTGACTAAAGTTAAACTTGAAATAAACAAAAGCGGAATAACGAAACTGAAATCTCGATTTGCTGAAACATTGTCTATCAAATGATAAATGGTTATCAGCACAAAGGTCAGCAGAGGAAAAGCCCAAAATCCAACTTGACCAAACGTATCTCCAAATACATTGCAATTTGCATAAACAGTATCTGAAAATGCAAAATATTGCTTCCCAACAATACTCGGAATAGGGTCTGAATATGGCGAATTAAAAATGAAATTAAAGGGGAAGCTGTGAGAAAAGTAATTAAGCGGATGACTAGAAAAGAACTCTCCATAATTGTAGTAAATCTGAGAAGGAAGAAGCACTCCACGTCTAACGATCAAAGAAGAAACAAACGTTGTTCTTCCAAGAAATAAATCAACAAATAATAGCGATCCAAAAAGCAACGATAACCCTCCCATTAAACCAAGGATGAAATTCTTTCTAAGGATTCTGTAAAGGATGAAAAGCATTAAACCTAGTGGACCAACAAAGAGCATAGATTTATGCCCGCCAATTGAAAAAAGATACACTGACATTGCTAACCCAACGAATAAAAGCGTTTTATTCTTTCGGGCTACCCCTATCAATATCAATAGCACATTCAACACATTTCCAAGCCAATTGAATGAATACTGAGATAGGCGGTTTGTTTCGGCTTTATAAACTGCTCTTTGATCGTAAACTTCAGTAATTCCAGAAATATTGAAGTCAAAACCATGATTCTTTATTAAAACGATCAACATTAAAACCGCTATAATGACTGCCGAATAGAGGTATTGATAGATAGTGAAATTAAACCGAATGTTGCTTAGCAACAATCGTACTTCAGCTCTATCCTTTAAAATGGGAATTAATATAAACATACCAGCTAACATCCAATACATAGCAGAATCTCTTTGATAATAGATATCATACTGAACAGAGATTGGAATAAAACAAAAGGTGAAAAGCATAAAGTGAAGGACATTGCTCGCCTTGTTCAATCTCACATCAATGCTCAGTGCAATGAAGGCAAATGTCAAATAAGACAAAAGAATTAACCAAGCTGGACGAGGGTCGAAAACAACCCCATAATACCCATAGGTTTTACTTAGTTCAAACACAAAAAAACTAAGAACAACTTTAACAATTAAAGCTAAAACCAAAAAGGCAATCTGCCCTCTTCCCCTTCGTTTTTTGATGTAAAAATCTAAATTCATCAGCTCCGCAAAAATACGCTCAACGCAAGTAAATTAACATATTCAATCCAAATTGATTTAAATTCGCCTGAGATACCTACCTATGACAGAAACAAAATACATATTGAAAGAGACTGATGAAGAAACCCTTTCATCAGCGGAAATAATATCCTCCTTAAAAAAGCACGCAAAGACGATTATTCTGTTTTCTGTTATTATTGGAATTCTCTCCGGGGCATTTACATTCTTTCAAAAAGATTATTACACTTCAAATGCTGTAGGAACAAGTGAGTTATTTCAGGACAGTGAAATAAGACCAGTTATGGATATTATATCATCCATCATTCATAATAGATCCGCTAAGTCAATTTCACAAATATTAGATATCTCAGAAGAAACATCCCAAGCAATTAAAGATATGAGCGTCAGTGATCTTCAATCCGGTGAAAATCAACAGTACATTTTTGATATAAAAATAACCACGACAGATAGTTCTAAAATCGATGAGATTTTCGAGCGTATTCTTTATGGGATTGAGTCCAATAGCTATCTAGCAAATAAGTTCACTGAGAAAGTGAATGATATAGACACTCTAATTTTAAAAACGGAGCAGCAAATTTCTGATTTAAATAAATTAAAAACTCAGACTCTTAAACTGTCAAGTGAACAAAATAATGGAGTTGTGATTTTTCCAACTAACATCTATTCGGAAATTGTTGAATTGGAAGAGAGGCTATTGAAATTGAAAAATCAGGCCAATGATATTTCTATAGTCGAATATATTCAGCGCCCACCGAAGCCTGAAAAGGCCGCTGGCCCGAATAGAATGATGACCACCTTATTAGCGTTTTTTTCCTCAATTGCGATCGGGATATTTATTGTAATAGCTAGATTGGTTTTTTAATCTGCATCCGAAATAAGCTTTTCATCGTGGGATTTGGCTTGATAGTAAATCAATCCCCAATAAATGATATACATGAAGCTTTCAATGGAAGTGTAGTAAACTAAAAAATCCAATATTGAAATATCTAATCGTGAAATTGGAACAAGGGTCAAAATAGATATAAAGTATGCCCATTGCCAATAACTAGCCACATTCACTTTATTTATTGCATTTAATAGAGAGCTTAAAGGAGATACCACAAACCTTAAGCCAAAGGACACGACCATTATTTGGGCATATTGACCTGCTTCACCCCAACCCTCTCCAAAGACTAGGTAAAAAATATCCTCTCCAAAAACCGCTATTGGCACCACAAATAAAATGGCTATTACCGTCATCAAGCCAGTAAGCCTAATAAAGTCTGCTGATACTGGTTGATTTGACCTCCATTTTTCGGCTAATCGTTCTAAAAACACTTGCGCTATATTCCTTGAGATGAAAGCTACTGGCGCTGACAACACATATTTCATTAGGTTGAAATATCCAACCGTCAAACTTTGAAAAGCTATCGAAATAAACAATAAAGGCAAATGGGCGCCCGCAGAATTAGCCAAAGATGAAAGACCAAAATTTAACGGAAAGCTTTTATAAAGCTTCGCAAGCCTCTTCATTTCCAGCCAAGAAAACGACACATGAAAGAATCCTCTTTTCCTTGCTTGGTAAATTGCAATTAAGAGCATAGAGTATCTGCCTATAATATCACTAATAATGAGTCCCCCACCTTTAATTGTAAGACCATAATATATAGTCGACACACCTTCAAAGCTTCTCTGTGCCACCTTGTTAAACGATGAAGCCATAAACGCCTTTTGCCTTATCAACCAGAAGTTAAAAGCTTGATAAACCCCTACCGAAAACAAAGACAATGGAATTAGAATGAGCCAGTCTTGGATTCTCGTATTGTTCAAAAGATCAGAAATCTCTGAGCCAAAAAGGATAATAACAATTAAAGAAACAAAAGCTGTAATAAATGCAAAAACAACAGACAAATAGACTAACCGGATAGAATCCTCATTGGTCTTAGGCAAAACAACCGCCATTTCATATCTACCTGAAGCGATTACTGAAAATGTAGATACTATGCTAAAATATAGACCATAAACCGCTACATCCTCAACGGAGAATGCCCTGGATATAAAAGGAGATAAAATCAGAGGAATGAGCTGCGCTATGGCCGAGCCGGCAAAAAGGGAAAGGAAACCTTTGACAAATAAAGAAGACCTATATCGCTCTAGCATTTCAAGAGACAATTACTTCTGCTTCCGATGTATCCTCTCAATCATCTCAACCACTTTCATTCCTTCGAGGGCATTGGTTGAAATTTGAGATTTACCGGTAAGCACATCTACAACATTCTCGATAACATAATGGTGGTTTGCTGCACTACCTTTATAGTCACCATAATCGTTTGGAGGATTGGATGGAGGTAAGTCAGGCATTGTATAATTCTCAATATGACAGTATTCAACTTTATCCATATACTGACCACTAACTTTCACTGTGCCTTTTTCTCCAACAACTACAATACTGCTTTCAAAGTTTTTATCCCAGATTGCTGTGCTATAGTTAATAGAGCCAAAGCCTCCATTGACAAACTCAAACTGAACCAAACCTGAATCATCAAATTCAGTGATGTTTTCATGTCCAAAGTTTGTACTTGAAGCTATGATATTTTGAATGTCACCAAACAACCAGTACATGATATCGACAAAGTGACTGAATTGCGTAAATAACACACCACCATCGAGAGCGTTGGTGCCTTTCCACCCGCCTGCCTTGTAATAGCGTTCATCTCTATTCCAATAGCAACTCAGTTGAACCATATTGATCTTTCCTAACTTATTCTCTGCGATCAAACTTTTTAGCCACTTAGAAGATGGACTATATCTGTTCTGCTTCACACAAAATACATGCCTAGAAACCTGCAGCGATTTGAAAATCACCTCTTCACATTCTTGACGTGTCAATCCCATAGGTTTTTCAATCACCACGTGAGATCGCGATTCAAGCATCTTAATAGACTGAGCAGCATGCAAACCATTGGGAGTGCAAACGTTCACTACATTCAAGTCTAAATTAGCTTCTATTAAGTCTTCTATAGACTCAAAGACCTGAATATTTGGATAAAGTTCTTTGGCTTGATTTAGCTTTTCTGCATCTGTATCAACAACTGCTTTTAGTTCGCTTTCTGCGTTACCACTAACCATTAACGCATGCTTTTTACCGATATGGCCAAAGCCAATAACTCCAAATGTGATTTTACCCATTTACTCTAAAAAATTGGCCACAAAGATAATCTAATATTTTCCTTTCAATATTGCCCGAAAACCAACTTTACCGCTTTTATTTGATCAACAAATGCGTTCTTTGAAGGCATGTCCGATAACACTAATTTATCTCAAATATTATTATTTGATGGCGTTTGCAATCTATGCAATGCAGCCGTTCAATACGTCATTAGGCATGATAAGAAAAAGACGATCAAGTTTGCTTCTTTGCAATCTCCTTTCGGAAGAAAAGTTCTCTCTGAGAAATATCGAGACACCTCCACACTGAAAACATTCATCTACATTAAAAATGAAGAAGTCTTAACCAAATCTTCTGCCTTTCTAACCTTGATGAAAGACCTTGGTGGAATTCAACAAACAGCAATCGTATTTTGGATTATACCGAGGTTTTTGAGGGATGCACTTTACGACTTTATTGCAACCAAACGCTATGCTGTATTTGGTAAAAAAGAATCGTGCTACCTGCCTTCTCCTGAGTTAGAAGATCGTTTTATTCAGGACTGAGTTAGTTTATCCCAATACCAATTGATTGCTCTTTCCAAGCCAACTTTTAAGTCAATCTCCGGGCGATAGCCTAACAATGTCTCAGCCTTCACGATAGACGCTAAGCTATGCCTAACATCCCCAATCCTTTCAGGGCCATACTTCACTTCCACATTAGCAATAGCCGGATCAAACGAGGATAATAAGCCTTGCAGAATTTCGATTAATTCATTTAGGTTGGTACTCTCACCAAAAGCTACGTTGTAGACTTCATTCACAGCAACAGGGTTTGTAGATAACATCGCAATGTGATTGGCGTGAATAACATTATCGATAAATGTAAAATCCCTTGACTGAGTGCCATCTCCATGAATAGTAGGTGAATCGTGCTGAATAAAGTGTCGAATAAATTTTGGAATGGCTGCGGCATAGTCACCATCAGGATCTTGACGTTTTCCAAAAACGTTGAAATAGCGTAGGCCTATGGTTTCAAACCCATATAAATCTCCATAAACCTTTGCATACTGCTCTCCTACTACTTTGGTAATGGCATATGGAGAAAGAGGCTTACCAATCTTTGCTTCTACTTTTGGCAATCTTTGTTCATCACCATATACGGAGCTACTCGTAGCAAAAACGAAACGTTTCACTTTAGCTTCTTTAGATGCTGAAAGCATATTCAAGAAACCATTGATGTTCACCTCATTCGTGGTAATTGGATTCTTAATGGAACGCGGCACAGAACCCAATGCTGCTTGATGAAGAACATAATCAACTGCCTTCTCGCAATCTCGTACGTTTCTTATATCTCCTTCTATAAATGTAAATGCCCTATCCGCATTGAACAAGTCAATATTTGATTTAAAACCAGTAGCAAAATTGTCTAAGCCAACTACCTCATTATCATTCTCTAAGAGGTCTTCAACCAAATTGGAACCGATAAAACCAGCTGCTCCAGTTACGAGCACTCTCGAACCTGATATTTTACGCTTAATCACCATTTTTTCGTGAGTCGAATACGCTTAAATTTTTGAAAGTTAATTTGGCCCGTGAGTCTATTAGCGTGCTATAGAAGTTGCTCTCATCTCACGAATCACAGTAACTTTAACTTGACCAGGGTAAGTCATCTCATCCTGTATCTTTTCAGAAATCTGGAAGGCCAAAGTACTTGCTTCTTCATCTTTTACCTTCTCACTAGATACAATCACTCTAAGCTCTCTTCCGGCTTGAATTGCAAATGCCTTCTCAACACCAGGATAACTTAAAGGAATTCGCTCCAAGTCCTTGATCCGCTTAATATATGATTCCATCACCTCTCTTCGCGCTCCTGGTCTTGCTCCACTAATCGCGTCACAAACTTGAATAATAGGAGATATCAAAGTTGTCATTTCAATTTCATCATGGTGAGCACCGATTGCGTTGCACACATCAGGCTTTTCATTGTACTTCTCAGCCAACTTCATACCGTATATAGCGTGAGGCATTTCGCTTTCCTCATCCATAACTTTTCCGATATCATGCAGTAATCCTGCTCGTTTAGCCACTTTAGCGTTCAATCCGAGTTCAGCAGCCATGGTTGCACATAAATTAGCTACTTCCCGGCTGTGTTGTAGTAAGTTTTGACCGTAAGATGATCTGTATTTCATTCTACCGATCATTCTTATCAATTCAGGATGAAGACCATGGATGTTTAGATCGATGCAGGTTCTTTTACCTGTTTCCACAATTTCTTCCTCAATGCGTTTCTTCGTCTTTTCAACTACCTCTTCAATACGTGCGGGATGAATACGACCATCTGTAACTAATTGGTGGAGAGAAAGTCTAGCAATCTCTCTTCTAATTGAATCGAAACAAGAAAGAATGATAGCCTCTGGAGTGTCATCAACGATTATCTCAACTCCAGTAGCTGCTTCCAAAGCGCGAATGTTCCTTCCTTCACGACCAATAATCCTTCCTTTTATTTCGTCACTTTCAATATTGAAAACGGAAACGGAATTTTCAATGGCCTGCTCCGTGGCAACGCGCTGAATAGTCTCAACCACAATTTTCTTAGCCTCCTTATTCGCATTGATCTTAGCCTCGTCAACAATATCCTTCATGCGGCCCATGGCTTCTGTTTTCGCCTCGTTGATCAATACTTCTTTGAGCTGTTCTTTCGCATCTTCAGCGCTCATTCCTGTCATTGACTCAAGTTGTTTCACTTGTTTCATGTGCAGAGCTGATAATTCTGTCTGCTGCTTCTCAACAACTTCCAATTGAACATTTAAGTTTTCGCGGATATCATTGACCTTCTGATCTTTCTTATTGGCTTCAGCCAATTTCTGATTCAACGTGTTTTCTTTTTGATTGAGGCGATTTTGAGATTCATTGGCCTTGTTATCCTTCTCACGAATCACTTTATCGTGTTCTTCTTTCAATTGGAGAAACTTCTCCTTGGCTTGCATCAACTTTTCTTTCTTGATGATTTCAGCATCCTTCTTCGCTTCATCCAAAACTGCCTTGCGCTGATTTTTCAGAGCAGACTTTTGAAGACCGAACATCAGTCCAGCACCTAATGCCAGACCAACAACTCCCATCACAATGGTTAAAATATCCATTTTTTTATTATTAAATAATTTTTAAAAAACCCGTACAAACAGGAGCAAATGCGACCTTCAAAAAAAGCGAAAAATCGGGGCTCACCGAGCAACGCAAACGTCCAGTGTCTTTTCAGATAACTGAAAAAATCCTACCAATTTCCGAGGAAAATGGAGTAAACAGGCCTGCTTTTGTTACAAACTAAGATCCGCCCCAGCGTTAAAACTGTTCAGGTCACACAACTATTAGTCTGTACGGGCTATATTTTGAAAGAACGATTTACTCAGATGCTAGAGCAGTATCAATGCGTTCAATCAAGGAGTGAATCTGCGATTCGGCTTTCTCAAAGGCTAGCTCTTCTGCGCCATGCCCTTTATCTGTGGTAAGCTCGATCGCTAACATGGCCAATAAATCAAGTTTATCCTTTACGCCAAAACTGCCTTCCAGTTCTTTTAGCCTTTGGTTGATATATGCGGCTGCCTTCCTGACTTCCTCCTCCTCTTCCATTTTCACAGAAAGGGGGTAAACTCGGTTAGCTATGTTAACTTTTATTGAAAGTTCACTCATTTGATCTAGTCATTTAACAATGCAATGCATTTGTCAATTTCCCGTACAAGTTGGCTGATTCTGCGCTTCGACTCTGACACACGATCTTCATCTCCTTTAATTGCCGAAGCCATTCTCAGCACTTTGTTTTCTTCGCGTAATCGCCCAAGCTCATGATTTAAACCCTCAACCTTCAATCCAAGTTTCTCCTTATCCGATTCAAGCTGAGCAATGCGCTCAGTATGATCACGGTAAGCCTTTATTAAGCCATCTGCTTTTTTACCAAGGCTTTCAATAGAAGAGGTTAAATCTTTCACATTCAACGAATTACTACAAATTGTCTATTACACATAACAGACGCTCAAAGATTCGCAAAATTTATGAAAGCATTGTTCAAAAGAGAAAATTTCTTTACGCAAAGCAGCCCCATTCAACTTTTACATTCGCAGTCATGCCAAAATTGAATAAAACTATTCTAGCTTTCATAAGCTCGTTCACTTTGATTCTTGCTTGTTTGTCAAGCGCAAGCAGTCAGAGTTTCATTGCAAAAAATCCGTTGGAGATCGAACCTTCATTGGCGGGTAATTATGGTGAACTGCGCCCAAATCATTTTCATGCCGGAATAGATTTAAAGACAGCTGGTAGAGAAGGATTAAATGTTTTGGCTGCTGGAGACGGTTTTGTTTCAAGGATTAAAATATCCGGATACGGTTATGGGAAGGCTGTTTACATAGATCATCCTGAGGGTTTTACAACTGTTTATGCGCATTTACAATCTTTAAATGACAGCATAGAACGCTACGTTAAAAAATATCAATACGAGCAAGAAAGCTTTGAGATTGATATTTATCCAGGTAAGAATGACCTTCCTGTAAAAGTGGGGGATGTCATAGCTCTTTCAGGCAACACTGGCGGATCAGGAGGCCCACACCTGCACTTTGAAATAAGAGATACAAAAAGTGAAATTCCAAGAAACCCTTTACTTTTTGACTTCCCGGTTTCTGATAGTAAAAAACCCGTGATCGAAGCAATTGGAATAAGTCCTGTAGGACAACAAAGCGAAATTGCTGGTGCTCAAAAAACATTTCATGCCAGATCTGCTTATGGTGATCTAAAGGCTTCACAACCCATTGAAGTTCGAGGTAAATTTGGAGTGGAATTATCTGGGTACGACTCGCAAGATGGTTCTTATAACAAGAATGGAATTTACAAAGCAAGTCTGCTCGTAGATGGAATTCGCATTTCTACATTCACTGCAGACAGTATTTCCTTTGATTTAAGTCGGCACCTAAATGCCCTAATTGACTACAATTATTATTATTTCTCTAAGACAAGATTTCTGAGATTATATAGACTTCCAGGAAATAAACTTAAGAACCTTAAATACGAAAATGACGGTATACTTAATCTCACTGCCGGAATGCATGAGATCGCAGTTATAGCAGAAGATGTATCGGGCAACAAAGAAACAGTGACCTTTAAAGTCAATGCATTGCCCGTTACTGAACAGTCATTGCCCGTTGAAGAGATAAAATGGAACCTTCCTTTCATTTATGAAAGCGAAAAATTCAACATCTACTTTCCTATAAATACCGTTTACGAAACCATTCCTACAAAAATCAAAGAATCACAGATCGGAGAATTTCCAAGCATTTCGATTCTACGCCAAGAAATCCCTGTTCAAGAGCCTTTCGTAATCGAAATTAATGCTGGAGTTGCTGCACAAAAGAAAGGTATAGTTATCGCTCAGTTTAATAGTAACGGCCAACCGTCAAGAGCCCTAAATACAAGATCAAACGGGAATGTACTAAGCGCTGAAAGCAGATCCTTTGGTGTTTTTTCTTTATACATCGATGAGAAGTCTCCGGTAATTACCTCCATAAACTTTACCAACGATGAAAATTGGACGTCTGGAAAGATGAAGTTTAAAGTAACCGACAATTTTAGTGGAATCAATCAGTACTCAGTATTAGTGAATGAAAAATGGGTGCTGATGGAATATGAGCCTAAACAAGAAATGCTGAGTATTGACGTTAGAGAACTTAATAAATCAGATGAAGTGCAACATTTAGAGCTCAAAGTGATCGATTTAGCCGGAAATGTTGCCACCTTTGACGGAAGATTTTTTAAACGATGAAATATTTTCTTGGAGTCTTTTTCTTGACTTTCTTTTCAGTTACGAGCTATTCGCAAGAAGATCAAAGCGCAGGATTACTGCAGCTTTCAGGCATCGTGGTTTCCGGAGACAGCTTAACACCTGTTCCGTTTACGAGTATCATGATCAAAGGATCAAGTAGAGGAACCATATGCGATTACTTTGGTTTCTTTTCACTTGTGGTAAAGGAAAATGACACGATTCAATTCTCTAGTGTGGGTTATAGAAATAATGATTTTGTTGTCCCAGACACATTAGAAAACAATCGATATTCTATCATTCAATTGCTTCAAAAAGATACGATTGTGCTCAGTCAACAAATAGTGTATCCATGGCCCAGCAAAGAGCAGTTTAAGCAGGCGTTCCTCACCTTAGATGCCCCAACGACTGATTATGACAGGGCTTTTGAAAATATGACTCGAGAAGATGTTCGATTGGCCATTCAAGGAGTTCCAATGAGCGCTCAAGGAAATTATAATTACGTGGTTCAAAAAGAATATTCAAGACTTTATAATTTGGGTTCCTTACCTCAGATCAGTTTGATGAATCCACTGGCTTGGGCGCAGTTTATTCAAGCCTGGAAAAACGGAGACTTCAAATCTAACAAATAGACCAAGAATCACAATCAGTTGATTAGAATAATCCATACAGTTCTCCTTCTTTTTAGTGTCTTTATTGTCACAGCACAAAAGGCTACAATACAAGGTGTTGTAAAAGATAATTATGGGAATTCTGTCGATGCTGCTACGGTTGGGGTGCCAGGAACGACTTTTGGGACAACATCATCTGAAGACGGTTCTTTCCGCTTTGAAATACCAGCGAACCAAGACCTCAAAGTCATTGTAAGACATATTAGTTTTCAAGAGTACAGCGTATTTGTGAACGGAAAATCCGGTGAGACCATCCGAATAAACGCAACAGTTAAAGATCGCGCAAACGACATAAAAACTTTTACGCTAACAGAAGAACGAGATAGAGAAAAACCAATGAGAAAGATTGAGGCTGGAATGGCCAAATTCAATCCATCCGTTACAGGCAGTGTAGAGTCCCTTTTACCAGCTCAAGCCCTTGGTGTTAGCACAAATAATGAATTAAGCTCGCAGTATTCAGTGCGAGGCGGAAACTTTGATGAAAACTTGGTTTACGTTAATGGCATCCAAGTCTATCGTCCATTTCTTATTCGCAGTGGACAGCAAGAAGGATTAAGCTTTATCAATAGTGACTTGGTATCTAGCATAAGCTTTTCATCTGGTGGTTTCGAATCTAAATATGGCGATAAGCTCTCTAGCGTCCTTGATATCACGTACAAGAAACCTGAGAAATTTGCTGGATCGGTTTCTGCAAGTTTACTGGGGGCAAACATCCATATAGAAAACGCCAGCGATAATAAACGATTCACTCAAATCCATGGTCTTCGCTACTTTTCTAATCAATACCTTTTAGGCAGCCTAGATACTGATGGCTCTTACAGACCTAGGTTTATAGATTATCAAACCTATCTCACTTACTCTTTCAATTCAGATTGGGAGGTATCCTTTCTGGGAAATTACTCTCAAAACCAATATCAATTTGCACCGAGAAGTAGAGAAGCTTCATTTGGAACAGTAAGTTCGGCTGTTGGTCTAAATGTATTTTTTGAAGGACAAGAAGTAGACCAATACCAAACTGCCTTCGGTGCTCTAGCGCTGCAATGGACGCCTCGATATAATTTCAATCTAAGGTTGATCGCATCTGCTTTTCAAACGCTTGAAGAAGAAACATTTGACATTGAAGCAGCTTATAGCTTATCTGAACTTGAAACAGATCTTGGATCTGAATCTTTTGGGGATGAAGCCTTTACGATAGGCACTGGCTCTTACCTCAATCATGCAAGAAATTATCTAGATGCATTAGTTGCGTCATTGGAGCTTCAAGGAGAATACACTGGTGATAATCACAAATGGTTATGGGGTTTGAAATACCGGAGAGATGATATCATTGATAAACTTAATGAATGGCGCCTCGTGGATTCAGTTGGCTATTCAGTGCCATATACTGGAACCGATGTTAATCTCTTTGAAACGATAAAATCAGACAATCGAATCGCTACGAACCGCGTTATGGGTTATCTGCAACGAGACTGGAATTTTGATTTGAAAAACCACAAACTCTTCTTAAGCACAGGAGCACGTTTTCACTATTGGGACTTTAATGAGCAAACAACCTTTAGTCCGAGATTTTTGGCGGCATTCACACCAGACTGGAATCAAGATTGGATTTTCAGAGCAAGCTGGGGATATTATCATCAACCCGCCTTTTATCGAGAAATGAGGGATTTGAATGGGAATGTAAACCCTGCCATCAGAGCCCAAAAATCAATTCATTATGTGCTTGGTGCGGACTATAACTTCACCATGCTAGGAAGGCCCTTCAAATTTGTAGGAGAAGCTTATTACAAGCAGTTATCAGAGATTATACCTTATGAGCTTGATAACGTCAGAATCCGATATTATGCGACCAACAATGCAGTTGGATTTGCTCAAGGAGTAGATTTAAAACTCAACGGTGAATTTGTAAAAGGAATTGAATCATGGATCAGTCTTTCTGTAATGCAAACCCAAGAAGATATATTGGATGACCAATATGATGAATACACAGTTCAATTAGATGATACTACATTCAAAAGTCTTAAGCCATTTGGCACTGTGCTGGACACCGCAACAATATATCCAGGATATATCGCGCGTCCCACAGACCAAAGGGTGAATTTTGCTATGACCTTTCAAGATTACGTGCCAGGTTTAGAGCAAATCAAAGCTCATCTTAGCTTAATATTCGGAACCGGCCTACCTACTGGCCCACCGAGCTACACACGTTGGCAAGATGTATTCAGAATGCCTCCTTATCGCAGAGTTGATATAGGTTTCTCAGCGCGATTAAAAGACGAAGCCAAAGAATCGAGTTCTCCCGTATTCAAACACATTAATTCTGCTTGGATTACCCTAGAAGTGTTTAACCTTTTGGCAGTAAATAACACCATTTCTTACCTGTGGATTAAGGATGCTAGCAATACCGAATATGGTGTGCCTAATTATCTCACCAACAGGCGTGTCAATCTCAAACTGATCGTTAAGTTTTGAGAAGGCTAGTTAAAATATCAATCTTGCTGCTTGTTTTAGCCGGATGTGAAAAAGACCTTGAGATAAACGAAGATTATCTCACTGATCAAAATCTAGAAAGTTACCTGTCGACATTTGATGATGTCAAGATTGTTGAAGACCTCTTCGCCTTTGCGGGAAAAAGTGATTTTTTTGAAAGAGAAACATCCAATTTCCCAATTCACATTTATGCGGCTATTCCTGATCTAGCGAATGAAATGAGGGTCTATTCTTCTGACTCTATTCAATATCCTGATAGCCTAGAACTTTACGAAGAAATAGATTTGGAATTCGAAGATCTTGAAGATGGTTTTTTCACCCGATTTATAGATAATGATAGTCTTTCTGACAAAATCCTTCGTATTTGTTATCAAAGTGGAGACTCTTTGCACATTTCAATACCAATTGAAATGAGGGCAGCAACTCAAATCACCAAACCAATAAATGGAATTTTCAGGGAATTAAATAGTCAAGGATTTTTGTTGTTTGATTGGTCTTCCATACCGGCAACCGAATTCTATTTATTGACGATGATTGATCCTTTTGGAGATTTAACGTTTGCTCTTCAAACAAGACGTTCTGACTTTTCATTCTACGATCTTCGATTTGTTGAAAATGTTTTATTTCAAGCAGAAATAAAACCAGAACTCGTTCCAAACTACGAATATCAGTTTTCAGTATTTGCCCTAAGCAGCGATGGCTGGCTGAATGCCACAGCAAGCGATACCTTTGTTGCGGAATAATTGACCATGAACAAAGACCAATCCTTTAAAATACTTGATCTTGGAAAGATGGGCTATGGCGAAGCTCTTGAAATTCAAGAAAAGCTTTTTCGAGAAATTCTTGAGTCAAAAAGAAATGGACAGCAGCACGATTTAAATACGCTGATCTTAGTGGAGCATACACCCGTTTATACTTTGGGTAAATCAGGTGATTTAAACAACTTAAAGCGCAAGCCTGAAGATGTTGGAGCTGAATTTTATAAAACTACTCGTGGCGGTGATATCACTTTTCACGGTCCTGGACAATTAGTTGGCTACCCAATTTTTGACTTGGAACAATTTGATATGGGGCTAGCCAAATACATTTGGAGTATCGAAGAGGCGATTATTGAAACCATTTCAGAATTGAATATCAACGGAGGAAGAATTTCAGATGCAAGTGGCGTTTGGTTAGATATTGATAATGAAAAGGTTCGAAAGATTTGCGCTCTTGGCGTAAAAGCCAGTCGTTACGTTACTATGCACGGATTTGCATTCAACATCAACACAGATCTCACCTATTTCGATCATATGATACCCTGCGGAATAGATGATAAAGGAGTGACATCTGTCAAACAAGAAAAACAAAACCACCAAGACTTTGAGGCTATCAAAGCAATGGTGGTTTTAAAATTTCAAAAGCTATTTCAACGATCTATTTGAAAAGCTTGTTTAAGTTTTTCTTCGCTTCTTCCTCTGCTTTCTTTTTCGCTTCGGCTTCGGCCTTCTTCTTAGCCTCATCCGCTTTTTTCTTTGCATCTGCTTCGGCTTTCTTCTTGGCCTCATCCGCTTTCTTTCTTGCCTCAGCTTCGGCTTTTGCTTTTGCTCCCTCGGCATCTGACTTTAAGCGATCAGCTTCAGCTCTGGCTTTCGCTTCGGCTTCAGATTTTAAGCGATCAGCCTCATCCCTTGCCTTATTTTCGAGCTCGTCTTTTTTCTTATTAAGTTCATCAAGCGCTTGCCCCTTAAGATCATCAACAGGGTTCGAACCACCGGCTGTTCCTGCTAGCCTAGGCGTTATTATCGGGTCTTCAGTAGTTCCTTTGATATCTACATCCATTTTAATTCTTTCTGGCACAGAAGCATTTGTTCCTAAAGCCTTGTTGGCTTGAGACATTAAACCGCTTACTACTTGTGTGGCAGCACCTCCCATCAATCTAGATGGAATATCTAAATTCATCACATAATCCATTGTCAGGTCAAAGCCGTGACTTCCAGTAAAAATGCTCGGAATTTCTTTTCCTATGATGAAGTTGGTTGGGTCTACTCGAATGCGTCCATCCTCAAAGTAGTACTTCACTTTTGTATTGTCTAACGTCATGGATTTAACACCATCATATTTAATAGCTTCTGCAATTTTCATTAATGATTTCGGTGAAGACAGTGTTACATTTCGTGTAGTCAGCATTCCTCCACCATCAAGGGTGTTATATTTTGGATCCATATTCTGATCCATCTTACCTGCCATTTTCATGTTGGTTGAAAAGCGTCCTGTTGCACTTTCCATAATAGGTGCCATTTTCTGAACCATTTCTAAATACTCATATGTCTGTGGAATATCCCATCCTATAATATCCATATTAAAATCAAAGGATGGTTCGGTTGGATTGTTGGTTTCGTAGTATCCATTCATAGTCATCGAGCCGTCAAGTAGATTCATTGCTAACTTATTCATGTCGATTTTTTGATCTCTCAAGACTATAGATCCGCGAACGTTCGAGATATTCAAATTTTCATAAATCAATGCAGTGATGGATGTATTTAACACAAAGTCATAACCAGCTGGAACCTCCACCACTCCTGATGACTCTTCGGTTGCTTCCTCTTCAGCCTCTGCTGATTCATCTTCAGCCATAAATTCGTTCAAATCCATTGTATTCGAACTGAAGTTGAATGTCCCAGACATAGGAGCATCAGCAACATACCATTGAACGATGTTGTCGATTCGGCCAGTCAATGAAATATCACTTTTACCTACGTTCATATTGAAAGCTGTCAACTCAGCATATTGAGGTGAAAAGTTCAACGAACAAATCTTAATCACTGTAGAATAAGGCAATTCAGGATCTTTATAATCAAAGGCTTCCAAAACAAGTTGCCCAGCGGCTTCAAAATCCTGATAACGTTCTTGATCAATGGCACTTTGATTTCCTTTTAACACAATGTTAGAAAACACCTTTCCACTGAGACTTTGTCCTTCTTCCAAAGGAATCACATCAGCGAGAGAGGCCATATCCAAATTAGCTTTAATCGATGCATCTATATAGGGGTCTGAGATTGGCGTTCTCATGTGTAAAACCACATCGATAGGGTTTCCAGCCAACTCAACATGAAACGTATTGATATCAACCAATGTGTTGTCTTCAGAACCTCCAGGGTTCTTAATGTGCATATCAATATTGATGGCTTCAGCCGATTTCGGAAGATCTGGATATTGGAATCTCGCGTCACTCACTTTTAGATCTAGCGCAAATAAAGGTAGTTGGTCTCCAATCATCCTTCCCTTTGCCATTCCTGAAAGCGCAAGGTTACCATCTGTTTCTACATCTTCAAAGTCCGTCAAGAATACAGCCGGGACCAAAGAGAGTAAGCTTTTAAAGGATGTCTCTTTTGTTTCGAAGCTCATATCCAAATCGATAGGATCACCTTCTTCTGAAGGCATGGCCACCATTCCATCAAAGCCAAGATGAAGTGAATTCAATTTCACATAATTTTCGTCAAACACGAACTTCATATTAGGAAGGTTCATGTTCACATCAAACTTCATATCAAGTCTTGTGCTATTAAGGTAGGAAACACCATCCATTCGGTAGGTTACTCCATCTGCCGTGGTAGTGGTAGATAATAAGAAATCATCTTGGGTGAAGTCTCCAGAACCTCGGTGCGTGAAGTTCTTCAGATTAGCATACATTCCTCCTTGCCTATCATCATAAATGATATTCGCATTTTCAATGTAGTAGCTTTTTAATCCTATACTGAAACTTGTCTCAGAACTACTTTCTTCTACTTCCTCCGGAGATTCAGATGGCAAGGCGATATCATAGTTTGCCCGTCCGTCTGCCAAGACAATTACATGAAGATTGGGACTAAGTAATCCTATTGTGTTGATGTCAATTTTCTCACCATTGATTACGCTCATTAAATCAAGGCTTAATTTCAATTCAGCGATATCCGCCAAAACCACTCCGTCAAAAGGATCTAAACCAACGACCTTAATATCTTCAATGGTCAACGTAAAATCAGGAAAGCTTTCAAACATGCTCAGCCCGATATCACCGAAGTCTAATCTAGCATTAACATTATTATTGGCTTCCTCTTTTACAATAGCAATAATATCGTCCTTGAAAATTATGGGAAGAACAATGGCTGAAGCGATAATGAGTATGAATAAAACTGCAATTACAGCTAGTAACTTCTTAAGCATGGTGTGTTAAATTTTCATCAAAGTTAATCGTGTTAAAATAGAATGATAGTCTGCTCCGAGAATTTAATATGAGTGATAAGTTATCGTGCATTGTCGTCACAAAAAAAAAGCCCCAAATGGGGCTTTAAAAATCCTTTAAAACCTCTACGATAGCAATAATCCCTTTAGTGTATTAAGCTTCAAGGTTAACTCCGTTAAATCCTTTTGAGAGATATTATCAACCGTAGAAAAGCCAGCATAAAACATCATTAAATCTTCTACCGCTGAAAGCACATCCTCATTCACTTCAGCATCAATCTCTCCCAAAACATTCATGAGGTTTGAAGCATGTTGCTTTTGATCATAAATTCCTTGATAAACAGGCAAGTTTGCGGTTGAAGGTTCTTGGTCTTTTAAAATTCCAGTAGCAATCAACTGGCTTTCCACCCAGCTTCCGACAAATATCTCAGTCGCATTAACAAACCGCTCATTATTCACCATATACTCATCCATAGCATTGAAAGCTTCATCCATCATCATGACGAACTGTTTTTCGTTTGTCGAATTTTCTTCAAAATTTGCACTGATACTCCGATCGAAAACATCACCTGCTCCTAATTGACCAGCTAATTCTCTACAAACGTGCAAGTAGTCTAATGTTTGTTGATTTTGGTGCTGGTATGCCATAAAACCCATATCAGCAATGTAAATACCATAACCGTAGGCTCTTGCACTCGCTGTGCTCAAATCAGAAGCTACATCTGTTGGTGTCAATTTTACATTATTCAAATTGATGTCAACATCGGCAATAATTTGAAAAGTTTGCAACGGTGATGGTAAGTTAGCGATCATCGTATGAAACTTGAAATCAGCCATTTCATTGATTGGTTGTGCACTGTTTTCGGCTGACTCTTCAGTCACCTCTACATCTGAGTAATCAACAGTTTGGCTCGCTTTGTCTTCTCCTCCGCATGAAACAAGAATGAAGCTGAATACCACTAAATTTAATAATCTGAAATTCATTGTTGGATATAAATGGTTCGGAGCAAATATAACTTCATTGTTTGGCTATCAAAACAATTCCTTTAATGAGTTTCTAAATCATCTTAAACATTCCTTTTACTCCAATTGTCTAAAACCCTTACAAATTCAGTTTTCTAATTGTAGAATTGCACTGTTTTTCCAATAATATTCAACTTCGAAGCGCAATTTCGGAAAGCAAAAAATCTAATCTCAACCATTAGATAATTTATCAAAGCCACTTAAGTCTTAAACAATGAAGAAAAGACAGATTATTATCCTCGCCTCTACCCTTCTCATACTCATATTAGGTTACGGTGGCTGCAGCATTCTTGCGGGCATGAAGAAAGCTCCGGAACGAAAAGCACCTCAAAAGACTTTTAGACTGGTCAAGGTAATGGAGGTGAAAAATGACACTTTAGTTAAATTAATTGCGGTTCAAGGAAAGCTAATTGCCAAAGAGAAGGTCGAAATCTTTCCTGAAGTTACCGGCAGACTATTGTCCACAAATAAGCCATTCAAGCTTGGACAGAAGTTTTCAAAAGGCGAAGTGCTGCTATCCATTGATGGCAATGAAAGCATGCTCAATTTAAAATCGCAACGCAGTTCATTCATCAGTGCTTTGTCTCAAGTATTGCCTGATATAAAAATTGACTATCCCGATTCCTTCGATGCTTGGAAGGCCTTTTCTGATAATCTTAATCCTAATGAATTACTTCCCGTCCTTCCTGAATTGTCAGATTCTAAGCTAAAGAGCTTTCTTTCGGGTAGAAATGTATTTCAACAATATTACGCGATTAGAAGTTTGGAAGATAGACAGTCAAAATTCACTATCACAGCTCCTTTTGATGGGTCTGTTAGCAGTGGAATTGTAAATGCAGGAACGGTGTTAAGAGCTGGTCAGAAAGTGGGTGAATTCACCAAGGATGGTGTTTACGAATTCGAAGCTGCAATTCCAGGAAAGGATGCCGTTGACATTGAGGTTGGAGACTTCGTTAACCTAAAGGTTGACGGCTCGATGAAATCATTCAAGGGGAAAATAATACGAATCGCAAGTAGCTTAGACCCTAACAATCAGCGCATCTCTCTTTATGCCGAATTAAAAGGAGATGCACTTAAAGAAGGCTTATACCTTGAAGGAACAATTGAAGCAGCGCAGATTAACAATGCAATCTCTGTAAATCACAATTTGGTCATTGATGATGAATATGTATACCTCGTCCAGGATACAATTTTGGTCAAAAAGCAAGTGGAGATTAAAGACAAATTCAAAGAAAACGCGCTGATCACTGGTCTCCAAGAGGGTGATTTACTTCTCAATCAGGTTATTCAAGGTGCTTATGAAGGCATGTTGGTTAAAACCGAAAGCAAGTAGGCATGAGAGGAATCATCTCGTACTTCATCAAATACCCTGTCGCAGGAAACTTGCTGATGGTTTTGATTTTAATTTTTGGATACTTCGGTTCCCAGCAGATTAAGTCAACCTTCTTTCCTCAGGCAGAGAGTCGTGTAATTGAAATCAGAACCTATTATCCTGGAGCGTCTCCCGAAGAGATTGAGGAAGGCATTGTCACTAAGATCGAGGACAATTTAAAAGGTGTATCTGGTATAGTGGAGATCAAGTCTACATCATCTGAAAACCAAGCCGTAATTACTGTTGAAGGAGAAAAAGGCTATGATGTAGATTATCTCCTTCAGGACGTTAAAAATGCTGTAGATCAAATAAGTTCTTTCCCCTCAGGCATGGAGCCGGCCATCGTCTTCAAGCAAGAATCACGGAATTTCGTTATCAGCTTTGCACTCACAGGAGATGTGGATCTAAACACATTGAAAGTTGAAGGACGAATCGTTGAGGACGAGCTACGCGCCATCCAGGGGATTTCAAAAGTGAGCCTGGCAGGCTTTCCTGACGAGGAAATTGAAATTGCTTTAAACGAGTCAGCTCTTGAGTCTTACAACTTAACCTTCGAAGCAGTAAGCTTGGCTGTTTCATCCGCTAATATTGAGATTACTGGAGGTACTATTAAAGCGGAGCGCGAAGAGTTCTTGATCCGTGCAAGATCCAAGGAGTATTTCGCGAATGAGCTTGAAAATATTATCGTGAAGGCGAGCTCTGATGGCAAGATTATTCGATTGAAAGACATTGCTGAAGTGAAGGATATTTGGTCTGATAATAATCCTCAACGAAACTATTTTAATGGCAAGCCTTCAACCACTGTAACCATTCAGAACACGAATGATGAAGACTTCTTGTCTATTTCTGAGAACGTAAAAAAATACATTGAAGAATTTAATGAAACCCATTCTACGGTTCAAGCAATGATCATTAGAGATGGTTCTACTACGTTGGTTGAGCGTATTGCACTGCTCCAGAACAATGGAATCATCGGATTCATATTGGTCGTTGTTTTTTTAACGCTCATCTTAAACTGGAGACTTGCTATTTGGGTTGCACTGAGTATTCCGGTGGCATTTGCGGGTATGTTCATCCTCGGTTCGACCTTTGGACTAACCATCAATGTATTGTCTCTTTTCGGGATGATATTAGTTGTAGGTATTCTGGTGGATGATGGCATTGTAATCTCTGAAAACATCTATCAGCGGTGGGAACGTGGGGAAACACCTCTTCAGGCTGCCGTCAACGGAACGATGGAAGTTTTACCTGCAGTTACCTCTGCGGTACTAACAACGATCATAGCATTCAGCACTTTTTACTTTTTAGATGGCCGATTGGGTGACTTCGGGCCTGACTTGGCTTTCGTAGTGATCTCAACATTAATATTCTCGTTGGTTGAAGGAGCACTCATCCTTCCAGCTCACGTTGGACACAGTAAGGCTCTTGAACGTAAAAACAAAAAAAACAAGGTAGAGAAAGTCGCTGAAAATGGCGTGATGTGGATGAGGGATAAATTATACATGCCCATTCTGCGCTTTTCTCTGAAAAACACGGCTATTGCGCTGGCTATACCCATTGCATTAATGATGATTACGATTGGTGGAATCATGGGCGGTCAAATCAAAGTGACTTTCTTTCCCTTCATTGAACAAGACAACGTTTCTGTAAGCGTTGAAACAGCGCCTGGAACTCGAGACTATATCACGTTAGCCGTATTAAACAAAATTGAGGCTGCCGCTAAAGTTGTCAATGAAAGATACAAGGCCGAGCGCGCTGATGGATTGGACGTGATTACCAACATCGAAAAAGTAGTTGGCCCTTCAATTAATAAAGGTCAAGTTAACATCTCATTCTTAGGGTCAGAAGAAAGAAATATCCCCAGTTACATTATAAGCAACGCAATAAGTGATGAAGTAGGACAAATACCAGAAGCAGAAAAAATTGCATTTGGAATTGCCACGCCTTTCGGAAAACCAGTTTCTGTAAGTCTGAGAAGCACGAATTTGGCAGATCTCGAAGAAGCTAAGAAAATGCTCAAAGAGGAGTTGAACCAAATTTCTGACATTAAGGATGTCGTTGATAACGATCAACAAGGAATCAAGGAAGTAGAAATCAAACTTCTTGATAAAGGATATATGATGGGTTTGAATACGGTGCAGGTAATGCGTCAAATTCGACAAGCATTTTTTGGTGCAGAGGCCCAGCGTTTACAACGCGGAATTGATGAAGTAAAAGTTTGGGTTCGCTACGCAGAAAGAGAACGCGGGAATATTCAAGATTTGGAAAATTTCTTGATCCGTACTGCCAACGGCACAGATATTCCGCTGAAAGAGGTTGCCGAATTCAAAACTGAAAGAGGCATTGTGGGAATCAACCACCTCAATGGAAAGCGCGAAATTAGAGTAGAAGCGGACATTTCAAATCCTGATGCATCTGTAAGTTCCCTTCAAGAAGATATTAAAGTGAGCATCATGCCCAAAATCACTTCTACATATCCAAGTGTGAGCTTCACGTTCGAAGGGCAAAACAAGGAGGCCCAGAAGGTTGGTAATTCATTCGCTAAAGTGCGGTGGATCATCCTTATCCTTCTGATCGCAGTAATTGCATTTGTATTCAGAAGTATTCCGCAAGCCATTGTGATCTTCATGCTTGTGCCTTTAGGATTGATAGGTGTTGGTTGGGGTCACTTCATTCATGACGCTCAAATCAGTCTATTATCAGGCTTTGGTATTATCGCCTTAATCGGGGTAATGGTGAATGACTCTTTGGTATTTGTAACTGCTATGAACGGCTACTTAAAAGAAGGAATGCTATTCAGGCAAGCATTGTTAGAAGCCGGGAAGTCAAGGTTTAGACCTATTCTATTGACCACCCTTACCACAGTAGCTGGTTTGGCTCCTTTGATTTTTGAAACTAGTTTTCAAGCTCAATTTTTAGTTCCGATGGCAATTGCTGTTGCTTACGGGTTGCTCATCGCAACATACACTACGCTCGTAGTTCTTCCTGTAATGTTGGCTATTTTAAATCGACTGCGAGTTTACTTCGATTGGCTTTGGGAAGGTAAACGACCACTTCCACGTCAAGTGGAACCTGCTATAGTTGAAATAAAAGGTGAAGAAGAGTTCCGTGAACACAATGCATAGAAAAATGAGAATGAGAACCACCATAATCATCGCTTCCCTCCTATTTCCTGCTTTGCTTTCGGCTCAGGAGGTTATTTCATTGGATGATGCCTTTGCAAGCGCATTGGCCAACAATTATCAAATAAAAATCAATCAGAATAGTCAAGAGATCGCTGAAAACTCTGTGAGCATAGGTAACGCTGGACTCTTGCCTAGCGTTAATGTGAACGGTGCAATGGGCGGAAGCGTAACCAATACTGATCTCGAATTTGCAGGTAACAACCCTCCAGTATCCGTTGCCGGAGCGCAGAGTGTAAATTCCAATGCAGGAGCTACGTTGAATTATGTTTTATTCAATGGCCTAAGTGGTCAAAGGACTTACCAGGTTTTAAAAATCAACAAACTTGTGGCTGATGAGCAGTCCCGCGCAGCGATAGAAGGTACGTTGCTTCAAGTGGCATCTGCGTATTATGGTCTTACCCAAGCCATTGATCAAGAAAGCATTGCAAAAGAGAATGTGGAAATAAGTAAAACGCGCTATGAACGAGCAAAAGTGGCGAATGAATTAGGCACTGCGATCAGAACTCAACTGCTCACTGCTCGGGTAGATCTTACTGCAGATAGTTCTGCTTTTCTTTCAGCTGAACTTCAGCGCAAAACTGCACTGCGTAATTTGGAACGATTGATTGGCACTTCCCTCGACCCGAATATCAAAACAGAAGCCATAGATTTAATTCTCAACGACTGGTCAATTGAGCAATTGCAACAAGAAGCCATAGACAACAATGCATCGCTTAAAAACCTCGAACTCAAAGCAGCATTGGCAGAAAAGAATCTTCAGTTGAGTTGGTCAAACGTGTTCCCAACCATAAGTTTAAGTGGAGGTTACAGTTATCAAAATCAACAAACCGAGGCTGGAATAGTCTTAAGCAATACTTCAACCGGTTGGAATGGCAGCCTAGGCTTGTCATATACTTTGTTTAATGGATTTAAGAACAATACCGCGAGACAGAATCAAAAAGTGCTGCTAGAGTCTAGTGAACTGCAATTAGAAGATCAGAAGCTTCAACTAAGTACCGATATTCAAAACGCCCTTGATGCTTATAAACAAAGCATGCGGGTAATTGCATTTGAAGAGAGCAACTTGGAAGCGAGTGAATTGAATTTAGAGCGAAACTCTGAGTTATTAAAAGCAGGACAAATTACTTCCACAGAATTCAGAGATGCTCAAATAGCGATGATCAATGCTGAGATTAGAATTGTCAATGCCAAGATATCAGTAAAGCTCAACGAGCTTGAAATAATGCGGTTGACTGGACAGATTTTAAGTACTGAATAGGCCCATTATTGGCTAATGACGTTGCGTTTTGCTTTTTCTATAAGCTTTATGATTTTCTTGGTTTCTTTTTCTTCCAGTTTAAAACCAAAAGCAATTTTTCGACCGATGTATTCAAAGCCAATCATTTCTCCACCCATTGTCCAAAAGGCTGCGTTGTAAGTCTTAGCAAAGGGTTTATCGTCATAATTCACCATGCCTAAATTCTTAATCGTGCTCAAATCATATGACCGCACCTTTCCATAATCATTCCAGCTGCGTTTATAATCCATCGATTCGGCCGTAATCCTGATAAACTCCGTTCCCACATTATTCCATACTAAAGAGCGGGCAGCATAAAAGAGAAAATAAGCCCAAAAGGCTAAGAAAATCAAGATAAAAATGCGTCCATCACCCTCTAATTCCTTATACCCACCAAGCATTACAAAGGCTCCACAAAAAAGCCAAACCACGGCCCACGCTCCTAACACAAACGTCTGCCAGGGTTTCGTTTCAGGTAAAATTGAAATCACCGTTCCTTCTTCCGTTTCTTCTAACGTAACTTTGGCGCCCGAATTAATCATACGTTCAACATTTTTAACGGCCCAAAGGTCTACATCTTAAAGAATATTTCGTTCAATGATTCGTATTGAAATAAAACAATTTATGCTCATTAGAATTTTCACACTCTTACTTGCAATTATATCATTCATTCCTAGCAACGCTCAAGTGGCTGGAGGAGACTTTCAAAAGCTGTTTGACTGGTATGCCATGGAAGACTATGATAGATGCGCTTATAAGGCCGAGTCATACACAAAAAAGGATAAGTACAGAAGATCTCCAGAGCCTTATCTATATATGGCCTTGTGCATGTATCAAGCGCATATAAATCCAGATGCTTTCGATGAAGAATTTAAAGATCCTCTCAAGGACGCATTAAAATATGCCTATAAATTCCGTAAAAAGGATAAAACGGGTGAGCTGTATCAGATGAACAAGCGTCAAATAGATCAGATCAGAGAAGAAGCACTTGATAAAGCACTTTTCTATTTCAATGATGAAGACTATTACAAAGCCTCATCCGAATTCAATAGGATACTCAAGGTAATGCCTGGTGATGTGAATGTTGCCTTCATTACAGGAGTAGCAATGATCAACGCGCGAAATGTCACTGAGGGAGAACGAAACATCTCCGAAGCTCTTGACAGTTTGAGGATTCAAGAAAAGGCAGGAACATTTGAAAAAGATGATGTTACCCACAATGTTTTGATCAAGTCTTTCATCAGCTATACCAACTATTTAGCAGATGATGGACAGAAAGATAGAGCATTAGAGATCATTACACTTGGAAGGCAATTGGTTCCTGATAATACAGGTTTAAAAGCTCAGTACAAGAAGCTTTACGCAAAGGCTCCAGAAGACGAGGAAGAAGAATAAAGAAAAGATGCGCATCGATATTATAACTGCTTTACCAAGTCTTCTTCAAGGGCCATTCTCAGACTCGATACTCAAACGGGCGATAGATAATGGTTTAGCAGAAGTTAATCTTCATGACTTGCGAGCTTATGGCAGTGGCAAGCATCGCCAAATAGATGACTATCAATTTGGCGGAGGTGCTGGCATGGTAATGATGATTGAGCCTATAGAAACATTGATCAATGAATTGAAAGATCAACGCACCTATGATGAAGTAATATACATGACACCTGATGGTGAAGTTTTTAATCAATCCATGGCTAACAGTCTTTCGTTGAAAGGCAACCTTATCATTCTTTGCGGACATTACAAAGGCATTGATGAACGTGTGAGAGAGCTTCTCATCACCAAAGAGGTTTCAATAGGTGATTATGTTTTATCAGGTGGTGAACTAGCTGCTGCAGTGGTTAGTGATGCTATTATAAGATTAATTCCAGGTGTTTTAAACAATGAAACCTCTGCCCTTTCTGATTCATTTCAAGATGATCTTTTAGCACCTCCTGTATATACGCGACCAGCTGAATACAAAGGTTTGAAAGTGCCAGAAATACTCTTAGGAGGAAACTTCGGAGCCATTGATAAATGGCGTCATGAACAGGCGGAAAAGCGCACCGAAGAAAGAAGACCAGATATTTGGAATAAAAAACAAAAAACAGAAGATTAACTTAAAGTAAATCCTATCTTTGCAGCCCAAATTTTAAGCGTCATGGCAACTGTAGTAATGCAAGATATCATCAACGAAGTCAATCCAAAAAACGAACTAACTAAGTTTGATGCTGGAGATAGCGTTGCTGTTCACTATAAAATTAAAGAAGGAGCGAAAGAAAGAATCCAGGTTTTTCAGGGTGTTGTAATCCAAAAACGTGGAAAAGGTTCAACAGAGACTTTCACTGTCAGAAAAATGTCAAGCAGTGTTGGTGTTGAGAGAATTTTTCCTTCAAACAGTCCTTTCATCGATAAGGTAGAATTGATCAAAAGAGGTAAAGTAAGAAGATCTCGTATTTTCTACTTGAGAGAAAGAAAAGGTAAAGCTGCTCGTATCAAAGAGCGTTACAACAGAAAGTAATCCACTTTTTGAACTAAAGTATTTGAAGGTCTCCTTTCGAGGAGACCTTCTTTTTTTTTCATTTATTGATGTTTGGAGAGTTACCAATCAACAATTTAGTTTTATTTATTAGGTTAAGAAACAGCCCCATTACTGGGGCTGTTTCTTTTTGTCTAATCCAGACTGAAATAATTCACCTTGTCTGCACTTCAAGATGCTAACTGCGGCCGCCATCAGTGCGACAAGACTTTATGCATGCAAATAGCTAGCGTCAGTCCGAGGTGTGGATGCAAAGCAGACGCAGTCTAGAAGACAAGCGGATTGGGATGGTTCAAGATTCGTAGTTCATAATTGTCGCAGCCTGTCATGCTGAGCGTGGTGCTGAGCAACACTGGTCGAAGTAGGCAGGCGGAGGATGATATTCAGGGTTCATAGTTCGTGGTCGCTGTCTTAGTTCTCGATACATCCGCCAGCTGGCGGACACTCGAACTGACAGCATTTTGCTTGATGGTTCTTAATTGATCTTCGCGCATACCGCAATTAAGAATCGAAGGGTGAAGACTTCGCAGCAATAGCGGTGAGGCTTTGGGCAAGATGAAGTGGCAAGCAGCCTACAAGGAGCCACAGAGCCAGCTCACCTTCAATCGCCCGAGCTTAATGGCAGCTAAAAGCCTCATCCGTGGTGTGGTCATAGGTTGATGTTCATTTTTCACTATTATTTCATTGACCACAATTGCCTTGAAGGCTTCGAGGCTTTTCTTTGCTTCTTTCTTTTGGCCACAAAAGAAATGAAGGAGAAATATCTCTACAGCAATCTTTCTTCCCCTCTTTGTCTTGACACAAAGAGGAGACAACCGACCGAAGGGAGTTCATGAACTCCCCAAAAAAACAAACAGCCTTGTGAATAAAAGTCAAGGCTTGTGCTCGCATCCTCGAAATTCACCTTGAACTCTACTACCAAACTCGCAAACGCCTTTCACCGATTCCGCTTGCGCGTCACCGGAAGGCTGAGCTCAAACAGTGCGTTTTGTTACGATCCGTTCAACGGAATTTCTACGGAGAGCTGCGCAGGCCTTTCATCACTCTGAATTGGCGGTGTGGGTTTGTTAACCGCAGCCTGTCATGCTGAGCGTGGTGCTGAGCAACACTGGTCGAAGTAGGCAGGCAGAGGATGATATTCAGGGTTCATAGTTCATGGTCGCTGTCTTACTTCTCGATACTTTTCTTCGTTCCTCAGAAACACTCGAACTGACAGCTCGTGAGGTTCAGAGTTCGAGTTTAGATGGTTCCCCAATCATGAATTATCATTAGTGCAGCTCAAAAGGCATAAAAAAAGGGAGGTATTGACGGATACCTCCCTAACAATGCAACGAAAAGAACTGATTTACCTATCCTTCTTTGTGTTCGTTGTAAAGATCTTTCTCTCCTGTGTTCCAAAAGAAGAACGACCATTTATCGGCCTGTTCATCAATGATCATAGAAGTTGGTTTTCCAGCGCCATGGCCAGCCTTAACATCAACCCTAATTAAAACAGGATTCTCTCCTGTGTGCTTTTCTTGAAGAGTGGCTGCAAATTTAAAAGAATGCGCAGGAACTACTCGGTCATCATGATCGGCTGTAGTAACCATCGTTGCAGGATAATGAGTTCCAGCTTTTAAACTGTGCACAGGAGAGTAATTTCTGAGATACTCAAACATCTCCCTGCTATCGTCAGCTGTTCCATAGTCATAAGCCCAGCCAGCACCAGCAGTAAACTCATGATAGCGCAACATATCCATCACACCAACAGCAGGTAATGCTACTGACATCAATTCTGGTCTTTGACACATTGTGGCTCCAACAAGCAATCCACCATTAGATCCACCAGCAATGCCCAATTTCGTGGATGTAGTATACTTCTCTGCAATCAAGTATTCAGCCGCTGCAATAAAGTCATCAAATACGTTCTGCTTTTGCATTTTGGTTCCAGCAGAATGCCATTCTTCTCCATACTCTCCTCCGCCTCTTAAATTGGCTACTGCAAACACACCACCATTCTCCATCAACACAATATTTGATGTGCTGAAGCTTGGTGATAAACTGATGTTAAAACCACCATAGCCATAAAGCAACGTAGGGTTAGTTCCATCCAATTTGATCCCTTTCTTATATGTGATGATCATAGGAACCTTCGTTCCATCCTTAGATGTGTAAAATACTTGCTTTGACTCAAAAGCTTCTGGATCAAAGTCTACTCCACTTTCTTTGTACAATTCAGATGCACCTGACTCTATGGTGTATTTAAAAATGGTTGGAGGATACACATATGATGTAAACGAATAATACAATTCGACATCATCATTACGTCCACCAAAGCCACTAGCTGAACCAAGACCTGGTAACTCAATTTCTCGTTCTTGTTTTCCTTCTGCATCAAACTGAACAATCATTGAAGTGGCATCTTTCAAGTAATTCGCAAAGAACTTTCCTCCTGCTGTTCCAATGCGCAATACATTCTCTGTCTCTGGAATAAAATCTACCCACTGATCAGGAGCAGACTTCGCCAAGGTCATCTTTACTACTTTACCATTTGGTGCATTCAGGTCTGTTTTAATATAGATCACATCTCCTACAGAATGAATTACATCATGGTTTTTTTCGAAGCTTTCAACGATTTGTTGAATCGGACTTCCCTTCTTTCTTAAGTCTTTGATGTAAAGTTGATTTCCTGACGTAGAATTGGCCGCACTAATTACCAGGTAATTATCATCCTCCGTAACTGAACCACCGATGTATCGTTTTGGATTTTCTTCTCCACCAAAAATCAATTCATCATCACTCTGCTTCTGCCCTAATTCATGGAAGAAAAGCTTGTGGAATTGCGTCAAACCTGATAGCTCACTTCCTTCTTTTGGCTTATCATAACTGCTGTAATAAAAGCCTTCATTTACTCTCCAAGATAAACCGGAGAATTTCACATCAATCAATGTGTCTTCAAGTATTTCTTGCGAGACTGCATCAATAACGATTACTTTTCTCCAATCAGAACCACCTTCAGAAATTTGATAAGCAGCCAATGTTCCATCTTCAGTAAAACTTAATCCAGCCAATGAAGTTGTTCCATCCTTTGAGAATTGATTTGGATCCAAGAATACTTCCACTTCTCCGCCTTCATTCTTTTCGCGATAGATCACATATTGATTTTGTAAACCATCGTTCTTATAGAAATATGTGTAATCACCTCTTTTAAATGGGGCAGAAAACTTTTCGTAATTCCATAAAGCGGTCAAACGCTCCTTGATCGCATCTCGATATGGAATAGTGCCTAAATAATCAAAAGTTACTTTGTTTTGAGCTTTTACCCAATTGGCTGTTTCCTCAGATGTATCATCTTCTAGCCAACGATAAGGATCTGCGACTTCAGTTCCAAAATAATCATCTATAACAGTCGTGTCTTTTCGTGTTTCTGGATAGTCTAATGCCATACTCGCTGCTTCTTCTTTTTGAGGCGATGTACAACCACCGATTAAGGCCGCAAAGAGAATTACTTTATATCTCATAGTTAAATGTTTTAGCGAAAATATAACAGGAGTTTTCAAAAAAAGCTTTTTAAGACAGAAGCAAAGGAATTTGTGATATATCGTTATCATTGAACGATGAACGAATTGCCCATTGATGCACGATTTAGAGATTCAGATACTGGTGAGCTAATTGCCAATTGCTTGGTTTGTAATAAAGAATTGGTGAAATCTCAAAGCGAATATTTTGTGGAGCGCATTTTCAGACGATTGCCAAAATTGGGTATTGTGGAGCCCATATTTGAATATGCTATGTGCTCTTCTTGCGCGGAAACAATGCGGAAACAATTATCGAAAGATTCTTTGATGAAAATTGAGGCCTACTTCATGGAGAATTTACAAGTACATGCCAACGCACATTCCAACACAGAAAATTGTCTCATGACTGGTAATTCCATAGAATCATCTGCCGAATTCTCATTCCACGCACATTGCAAAGGAGATCAAATGCTTCAATCAATTTTCCCCTATGCAATAAGCAATCAAGCAATGGAAGAAATAAGTCAGCTGCTTTCGCCAGAAACAATCGATGAACTCGATCGTTTCAAGGGAAAGTATTTTAATGGACCGCCAGAGTTGGCAGAAATACTTAATTCAAGACGTTTTGTTCCGCTTTAATCTAAAACACCAAAGTCTAATTCAGATGTTATTATTTTTAGAAATCATATAGTTTTACTCCATGCCAAGAATTCTTCTCTTATTCTTCTTTTTTCTTCAATTGGGTCTTTCAGCGCAAGATCTGACGAAGGTTAGGTTCTACATAAAAGGCAGTACTGATATCTTCATAAAACTTGACGGTGAATTACTTCCCATGTCAAACATCCAAAGAATAGCGCCAGGTGAGCACAAAATTGAAGTCTGGTCTCCCACATATAACCTGCACAAATCAAGCATCAACATTCCTAACAAGGATTCCGTTGGGCATTTCATCGAATTGAAACAAGACAGAGCTTACATTGATTACATGTTTGCCAAAGATGAATTCAATCAGAAAATATTCGTAAGAAGAACCGCTCCTCTATTGCTTGCTGGAGCGGGAGCAATTCTCATTCCCTTTGCATATGTGATGCGCAAGAACCTGCATGAAGAATTGATTCTTGAAGATTTTAAAGTAGAGTATTTTAATGCCTCTCGCGGATCAGGACAAAGTCGTTACAATACCGTAAACGCACTATTTTTTGTGGGTATTGGTGCCACAATTGTCGGTACGAGTGTCTTTTTAGCCCTTAGAGAAAATGTGAAACATTTAGCAAAACCTGTTTACATCCAGCAAAATCCATTTACCCTTGATGATTTTAAATTAAGCTACAACTCTATAAATAGATCGCCTGAAATAGGTGTGAAACTTAGCTTTTGAAAATGACAAAACACCTCTTTATACTATCACTAATTACGAGTCTGATTCTTTCATCATGTGAGAGAAAACCAGATGCGTGTTTGGATTTTGGTGACGCTTTAGAAGCCGGCACAACCATAAGAATTGAATCCTGCAGCGACAACTATGAGTTTTTAACGTGGGAGTTTAATGATGGCAGAGGTCAAGTTGGAGACTATGTAGAACGCCAATTTGATAAAGAAGGATCTTATTCTGTGCTTCTAACTGCCTATTCTGATGGCGCATACCGATCTGATGAAGTGAGTCAAGATTTTAAAGCATCGTTTCGCTATATAGACAGATTTGAAATAATTGGTGAGTCTGGATTTCCTTCCATGGAGGTAAGAGTTGAAGAAGAGTACACTTCAAGTGGTGGAGATGATGGAAGATGGACGGTTGCTGGATCTGATGGTACATTTACAGCTGACGCTCCTTTCCAAGTATTGGTTTGGCCAGATTTATTTAGAGTAATGCCAACCTCAAGAACTCTTCAGCTTTATGGTCGACAAGGCCTGTCTCGGACCTTTTTAGGAGAGCAAAAGTTTAATTTTCAATCTGTGAAGGATAATCCAGTCACCCTCGAAAGCGAGGATGGCAAGCTACAGATGAAAATGTATTGGCGGTATAAATACTAGGCGATTTTCTTAATAAAAAGTGTGAATACGCTTCCCACTTTCAACTCGCTGCGCACTCTTATTTTAGCACCCATAAGGTCTGCATAATGTTTACATATTGAAAGACCAAGCCCAGTTCCTTCCTGACTCGTGTTGTTCTGATCTGCACTACCTTGAAAAAATGGTTCAAAAAGATTTTCAATGTCTTCATCTGATATCCCTGATCCTGTATCAGAAACGCTGATCTCGATATAGTCGTCTGATTCTTTGATTGACACATCTACTCCACCGATTTTAGTGAATTTGATGGCATTGCCTATTAAGTTCATCAGCAATATCTCCAAAATCGACTTATCTACTTTAGCAATAATGTTCTCAGGGATTACCCTAGTCAATTCAAAATTTTTTGACTTTGCTTTTAACTCCAAGAGAGCACATAGATCTGTTACCAGCTCACTTAAGTCTATCGGTCTTAACACTACTTCCACCGATCCTTGTTCAATTCTCGAATAGGTTAGGATATTGTTTGTGGTACTGAGCAAACGAGCGCTGCTTTTTGAGAGAAGCTTGGTCAACTTTTTCACCTCTTCTGGATCTGTTTCTATTTGAAGAATATCGGCCAGAGAGATCACTGCGTTCATTGGGGTTCTCAATTCATGAACCACAGAGTTCAATGTCTCCCTTCTAAACTCAGCATTGCTCTTTGCTTCATCCCTTTCTTGAGTTAACTCCTTTCTCAGATTCATCAAGATTTTAAGCTGATAAATCAAAAGAGATAATAAGCCAATCACAATGGCAATACCTACACCCAAAAGCAAATTGATTAATCGCTGACGGTCTATTGTTTCGTTTCTTAATTCCTCTTCCTTCTGAATTCTTTTCACTTTATTCTGGGCCTCAGAAAGTGTAACTCCATACTGCGCATACTGAAGGTTCTTAAGTTGATCATCACGCACCAAACTATCATTGATCGCTTGAGACTTTTTCAAGTACTTCAAAGCCTCTTCTGCATTTCCTTCGGCTTCCTTCAATTTTGAAAGTGAAGAATAAAGCCTCAACTCTATTTGGTGACTATGGACTTTACTACTTAAAATTTGAGCATTTTGAATCAAACGACTCGCTTCATCGAGCTTCATTTCACCAATAGATAAATCGGCCAAATTGATGAAAATTGACGCCAGTCCAAACAGGTCTCCTATTTCTTCTCGAATACGTGCTGATTGCTCAAAATATTCTCGAGAACGCTCATTATCGTCCTTCAAACCATAGATGTAACCAAGGTTATTTAGGTTTACTGCTCTGCCTTTTAGATCATTTATCGGCCTTTTTAAAAGACTCAATTCAGCATAATATGATGCACTATCGTACATCGTTTGAGCAATGAAATTCTGTGATTTTGTGTTTAAAAGTGTAGAGAGCATTTTATTGTCCTCTGGATTTATAATCGTAAGAGACTTATCGATGTAGAACTGAGACGACTCATAGTCCTTCAATTCATTGTTTAAAATACTCAGATTGCTGAATATTTTAAGTTTGAGGTTTCTGTCATTTCTGAATTCTGCGCAACCGAGCGATTTAGAATAATAGTCAATGGCATTTCTCCTCATCCCTGCTGATTGAAGAACAACAGCAAGGCCATTGGCCACTTTCGAATATTGCTGATCACATTCAGAACTATCCAAAAGTGCCATTGCAGAACTGAAATAACTGATGGCTGAATCGATAATACCTTTATAGAAGAAGGCAGAACCTTTTATTCTATAGTACTCTGTATTGAGCGAATCATCACCGGAGCTTGGTCCAGACTTTCTTAAGATTAAAAGGGATGAATCAGGATGACTTAAACTGCTTTGCGCTTTGATTAACAATGACTCATAAGCATCTGTTTGGGAGCCCAAAGACTGGGCTTTAATCAACATACTTGACAGTAATAGAAATACAACTAAAGATAAAACACGAGTCATTGATGGTGCCTGGATGAAGGACAAATATCGTCATACTATCGATACTCTATAATAGAAAAAGGCGAAGCCCTTTTTGTGTCTCCGCCTTTAAAACCTAACTAAACAATTGAGAAAAGAACGATCGGTGCAATTGATAAACTAATGTAAAGCTCTATGCACATGCGCAATTACTATTTGTGATTAATGGATCGACTTTGAGTTGAGCGGTTATGTTAATTTGGTTTTTGCGCTGAAGAACTCATCAATCTCTTCTTTAAAACTTCTGCCAGAAGTAAACTCTTCACCATTCTTCATTCTGAATGAATATTCATTGTTTTCTTTATAGCTCTTTAGTTTCATGTAATTCGTATTCACAATTAGCGAACGATGAATTCTAAGAAAGCACCCATGATCAATATTTCCAATCATTTGCTGCATGGTATTGCGAATTAACACCCGTTCATTTTCCAATTGCAGCTTTAAGTGCAAAATAATCATGAGTAGATTATTTTGCAATTGCTGTCGACAATTCAGCTATATAATTCATAATATGTTCTTGTTCTTGCTTGCGTCTGTATTGAAGAATCCACCTCGGATGAGGCAAAGGCTTTACCTCTTTGAACCATTTATGCTGGGCGTTAAGCGCTTTCAACACCTTGTAATTCTCTCCTTTACCAATTGAAAAACAAACATCTCTATTGATATTGAATTTCATATGCTCATTCATTTCTGCAACAATGTGCTTTTCCATGATGCTTTTCCAACTGTCAAATTCGTAATAGTTGATGTTCTTCCCTTCATGCATAAAACCCAAAGGGTAGGCGGCAGATATGAAGAAGTCTTTATAGAACATGTCGGCTCCACCATATGCATCAATCATTTTGTAAATGAATTGACTCGATAGCTCAGGTCGCATTTCAAAATTATGATCGATTGCCAAATTATCTTTCAGTCGAACGGGATCCGTAAATGAAATGCCCGTAATTCCAGATCCAAATCTACCCGGATTTATTCCAAATAATAAGACTCTCTTGCGATCATCATTGAGATATTTTTCAGCAAACAGTCGCACCACTTGCATGGTATCTTCTTGCTTGTAAGGGTTCATGCAAGAATACTGACTAGGTAAATCAGGGCATTCTAGTTGAGAGTAATAGGCTACAATTTGGTCTGACCACATGCCTACAAAAGAACATCATGAGACCTAAAAGAAAAAATGCCGCATCTGCTAAAAACAGATGCGGCATTTTCGACCTTGACAAATTTATGTCTTACTCAAATTAGACTACAGCGATTCGCTTTTGCATTTTCTTCAATTCTTCAGCGAGCTTAGGAAGATTAACTTTTAATACTCCATCTGCATACTTTGCCTCTATCCCCTCTGAATCGATCTTGTTCTCTGGCAAGGTAAAGGATCGCTTAAACGATTGAAAGTTGAATTCTTTCCTTATGAACTTCTCGTTTTCGGCCATTTCTTCTTTCTTGGCTTCTCCACTAATGGTTAAGACATTGTTTTCCATATCAATGGTGATGTCTTCTTTTCTAAAGCCTGGAGCAAGGATTTCTAAACTATACATCGTTTCATTTTCTCTCACGTTAACCGCTGGAGATGATGACTTTGGAATGGATGAGGAATTAAGATCATTGAATAATTCGTCAAAAAATGTAGGGAAATAACCTGCGTAAGGTCTCGTGTTTTGCATGATTGGTTTCATTGTTTTAAATTTTAATGTTTTCATGTCTCGCTTTAGTCAAGTCTTGTTCCAAGGTGAAATATCTGACGAAATTGCAGATGAAATAAAATTTACATGTCATTTTAACAGTCTGATATCCATTTATTTATAAAATTTCAGCCATTATTTCAGTTCATCAATCTTCAGCCAATAAATTGGAAGCAGAACATGCGATCAGAATCCTTGTTTAGTTAAGCACACTATGTCGATAGCGACAAAGCTTTGGTAAATTTGCACCCCCAAATCGAAAACGATGTTGAATACAATAGAAGAAGCGTTAGAGGATATTAAGAATGGAAAAGTGATCATCGTTGTAGATGATGAGGACAGAGAGAACGAGGGTGACTTCATTGCTGCTGCTGATCATATCACTCCAGAAATCATCAACTTCATGGCTACCCATGGTCGTGGGCTTATATGCACCGCTTTAGTAGAAGACAGATGCGATGAACTAGGATTGGACCTCATGGTTCCTAAAAACACAGCATTACACGAAACACCATTTACAGTTTCAGTTGACCTTAACGGAAAAGGCGTTACTACAGGCATCAGTGCCAGCGATAGAGCACTTACGATTAAAGCACTTATCGATCCAGAAACAAAACCTGAGGATTTGGGAAAGCCAGGACACATCTTTCCGTTGCGTGCGAAGCGCGGTGGAGTTTTAAGAAGAACTGGACATACAGAAGCAACTATTGATCTAGCTCGAATTGCAGGCCTTCAGCCAGCAGGAGTTCTAGTAGAGATCATGAATGAAGATGGCACCATGGCTAGGCTTCCACAGTTGATGGTAATCGCTGAAAAATTCGATCTTAAAATCATCTCTATTGCTGACTTGGTAGCTTACCGAATGAAGCATGAGAGTATTATTGAAAAAGGCGTTTCCGTTAAGCTTCCAACGCAATGGGGCGATTTCACGATGCATGCATATACCCAAACAACTACAGGCGAAGAGCATGTGGCTTTGACTAAAGGAACTTGGGGAAAAGATGAGCCAATTTTAGTGCGAGTTCACTCTTCATGCCTTACCGGAGATATTTTTGGTTCTTATAGATGTGATTGCGGACCTCAATTGCATGAGGCAATGAAGCTCATTGAGGAAACAGGTAAGGGAGCGCTTGTGTATATGCAACAGGAAGGACGTGGAATTGGATTAGCCAATAAGTTGAAAGCTTACAAACTTCAGGAAGAAGGAAGAGATACAGTGGAGGCAAACTTAGAACTGGGTTTTAAAATGGATGAGCGTGACTATGGCGTTGGAGCTCAAATCTTAAATGACCTTGGAGTAGCCAAAATGAAGTTGATTAGCAACAACCCTAAAAAACGTGCTGGACTTATCGGATATGGACTAGAGATCACAGAAGTGGTTTCTATTGAGATTGAGCCAAATAAGCACAACCACTTCTACCTTCAAACCAAGAAAGATAAGATGGGGCACGACCTTCATTTTTCGGATAAGAAGAAATTGTAGAATGAGCAGTCAAGCATTCGACCAAGATTATTGGGAACAGCGCTGGAAAAACAATCAAACAGGGTGGGATATTGGCCATGTTTCAACTCCAATAAAAGAATACTTTGATCAATTAGAAGATAAGTCACTGCGGATTCTGATTCCAGGATGCGGAAATGCCTGGGAAGGTGAATACCTCTACTCTATAGGATTCAAAAATGTCTTCTTATTGGATATCGCACCTTCCGCAATTGACCATATTAAAGATCGAGTAACCACTTTTCCTCACAATCAGATTCTTCTTGATGATTTCTTCCAACTAGAAGATCAATTCGACATCATAGTTGAACAAACGTTTTTTTGTGCGCTAGATCCATCCATGCGCAAATCATACGCAGAAAATACTCATCGACTCCTCAACCCTAACGGTAAACTTATTGGGTTACTTTTCGATACGGAGTTTGGGAATGACCATCCGCCTTTTGGAGGGCATAAAGAAGAATATACAAGATATTTCTCTCCTCTATTCAGGTTTAAACATTTCGAAAAATCCAAAAACAGCATCCCACCAAGAATGGGAAGAGAGCTGTTTATCAACTTCGAAAAAGCCTAGATTATATTAGGATTCTCTATAGGACTGATCACTACATTTTTGAATGTCAGTTTTGATTGAGAGTAATCGAATTCTAGGCTAAACTTCATATCAAATAAATCATGGTCGCCATACAGCTTACTTATGGTCTCACCCAATCCTTGTTTTGTGTCTTCGTAATAAATTCGAAACGAACTGACATGAAATTGACCTAAACTGTCAGACAAGACGATCATTTTATCAAGATTTTCATTGGAAGATTCAGGTCCATCATTCACAGCAACAAAAAACTTATCTGAGTATCCTCTATACTCTCCTGTTTGTTCATTAAACTTCTGCTTTCCTATAGAAAGAACTGTTGGACTTAAAACAATTGATTGATCTTCAGATATCGAAAACAATATTGTAAATGCAGTGATCGCAGACTTATTAAAGCTTAGATCAACCACGGTATCTTTCGTTTCTCCAGTGATTAAATCTTCGACATAAACTGTATCGTAAAACTCTAAACTCTCCAGTAGGCTTTTAGGTTCTAACTTGTTTTCCAAGTCAATCTCACCGAAAAGAGTAGAACCAAAAACATCAGCATCTCCAGAAAACGACAGGTCATATACTTGATCTATCAGTTCAGCAAGTGATTGAGATTGTTTGCTTGAAACAACATGAAGATCTATAAGGTCATCATCAGTTGAATCTAAGGTCACGACCAACTCAAAATTTGCCTTCCAATCTGCCGGTCTCTCTTGCTCATCCAAGCTTTTAGAGGAATCATTTCCACAAGCCGCAAGAGCAAGCATTATAACTGTAGCGTAAATTAATTTATTCATGGTTCCAAATATAAAATTCAATGTCATTAAACAAATCCATACCGCCTCTCCAAGCTTCGAAATCAGTAAGGATTTCATTGGCTATTATGTGTTGCTTCTCCACTGACTTTGTTTTTAAAATCTGTATGATTCTCGCTTTTAGGTATGGCTTAGTCCCTGACTCATTTAATTGCTCAAACATGGACTGAGAGCAGACAAAAACAGAAGATGAAGAGGCTATTTTCAATCCTTTATTGTCGGGAGAATTTACATCAAACTCGCTGCCTACTTCTTCCACCAAACCATTAGAAAAAGTGAATACACTCATCTTAGACTTGTAATAAATCCGTTCATTAAAGTCGTCAATGCACAGCAACCAATTTATACCCTTGAATTTTTCAAAGCTCTTTTGCATCGATGACAAAACAATGGTTACTTCTCTTAAAATTTCTTCCGGGTTAAAGTCTCTTGGTATACGTTCCCAAATTTCATTCTTTATGCAAGACCTAAGCGCATGGGCTGCTATACCATCCAAACCAACATCAGTAAACAATATCAAGCGATAATCCCTACAAGAAACACTAATGATTCCGTGAGATCCGATCTCGCTATTATTCAGACCGTAAGCCGAAAAATGATTAAACATCTCTGTTTGCAATTGCACTCTTTCTTTGCTTCTCTTCTCCAGTGATTTGACCATCTTCTCTTCTGCTTTTAATAAAGAAGAAGCTGTTTTTCGTTCTTGATCAATTTCAATAATATCCTGATTTTTAATGGCCAGTTTTTCTTCGAGTGCTCGTTTTTGCTCAAGCAGATTAACCTCACGGTATCTGTCCATATAAGCCACCAAGGCAACGATGAGAATAAAAAGTATGGTATAAAACCACCATGTCTTATAAAAAGGTGGAGCTATGCTAAACTCAAATGTTAATGGCTCATCCGTGCAAACACCTGAATTATTAAACGCCTTCAATTCGAAAACAAAATCTCCTATCGGCAATGATAAATACTCAATAGGTTGATTGCTAGATAGACTTCTCCAGTTCTCATGCGCTCCTTTTAACCGATATAAAAACTTATTCTTCCCGGGGTTCTGCAATGAAATTCCTTTGAACTCTACGGTCAAATCGTTCGTTGAATTGACAACCACTGAAGGCTTATTATTTAATAAGTCTTTTGTCCCGAGCGAGGCTCTTTGAATATTCAAGATGCAGGCTATATCATTCTTGACAATCTTCTTAGGGTCAAACCTGAGCACTCCCATCAGCGTTCCAAGCCAAATGGTAGATGATTCATCAATAATCATTGATCCAGAGTTCACCTCAACACCCATAAAACCCTCACCTTCTCCAAACCAAAGCAGTTCATTCGTATTGGGATCATATCGATCAACTCCCCAATTATGACCTATCCACACCACTCCATCGCCATCGATTGCAATTGCAAATGAGGTGTTTGAAGTGAGTGTCACATTATCGCTAATAGAAGTGAATTCATCGCCATCTTTTCGAAAGACACCTTTATCATAAGATGCAAACCATACATTTCCATCAGGATCAAATGCTGCGTCTTGGATCACGCTTGAAGTAAGTCCTTGATCCGAACCGAATTTTTTGAATTTACCTTCACTATATAAAGTTGTTTCTCCTCCCAAAGCAGTAATCCAAGTTTCATCTTTTTTGGCAGAATAATAAATGCCAGTTATTCTATCTCCGCCCAAGCCAACTTCTGTTGTCAAATGCTCAACCGCTTCGTTATCGTCCAAAACAATGATTCCGTCATCCGTTCCGACCCATAATTCACCCTTCACTATTTCCATGCATTTGATGGAGTAATTTAATTGATCGATCTTGAAAAATTTATCTTCAGAATATGAGCCCTTCCAAATCGAACCTGAAGCATCAAGAACATAAAGAAGGTCTTCACCATCATAGATGATTTGGCGAGGTTCATTGCCGTCTAGATCATAATGCTTTTGAGCTTCAATGAGCTTTCCATCATTACTTATGATGCATTTACTAACGCCTGCAGGCGTAAGTGCGTAGAGATAATTCTTAATTCTTATCAAGTCCCAAACCAACCCTCCATTCAATCCCTTCTTATCATCGTAAAGGGTGAATGCTTCTCCTAAATACTGATCGAGACCAGCTGATGTTCCAACCCACACAGTTCCTTCTCGATCAATAAAAACATCCCTAACCTGATTATAGCTCAATCCATTTTCACGAGTATATCGAGTTGCCTTGCCAGAACTTAGTTCTAAAGCAATCACGCCCTCTTCATTGGTAGCGATCCAAACTTCATTCTCACTCAACGGGTTAATGGAACGAATAGACTTTCCTTCTGTGTTTTGGTAAATGCGGAAATTGTCTTGAGAATCATTTGAAAAATCAAAGCTATAAGCGCCCGACTGTGTTCCTAAAATCCAAAAGTCATCCGCTATAATAGCTCCAGAAGTGATCTTTTGTTCTCCCGAGCTAAAATGTTTTTGCCATGAAAAACTATTTAACGACAGGTTACTCGAGAGAATTTGAGACTCGAGTAACAAATACAATGTTTCATCTTTATGAATAAGCTGCACAACACTTTCTTTAGCATAATTCAAGGGCAATAATACTCGCTCAACAATTCCGTTTTCGTAGGAAAAGAGTCTACCCTCTTCTGTCAAAATCAGTAATATTCCATTATCCAGTTGAAGTGTTTGACGTACTGAAGAGAAATTCAACTCACTAGAAATAGCTATCTGGGCTACCGAATCTTTTTCGAGATAGAATTTAGTCAAGTTCCCAGCCCAATGACCTAGCACAATTTCATCTCCATGGACAAGGATTGAACTGATTGAACTCTCAGTTAAGCCATCTGCAACTCCAAGTGTGCGGAAAGAATATCCATCATAAATAACCAAACCGGCTAGTGTTCCGACAAGTAGTTCGCCTGAACTGGATTGGGAAACGCACTCGATCCTGCTCGGAAAAATGCTCTTATCTAATCCAAAATGCTTGAAGCTGCTTACTTGAGATTGTATCTCAAGACTCAGCAGAAGAAGCAGAATAAGACTATATATCGAGTAGCTTCTTAATGCTTTCATATTCATTTTGGGAAATTTCGTCTTTATCTCGGGTATAGTAAGTTCTATCAAATAATAGCCAGTTATAAACCGCTTTCTTGTATTCGTGCCTCATTTTATCTTGCTCAACCAAGAAAGACTCTTCAAAGAGAAAAACACCCTCATCCAAATAATGAGAAATTAATCTAGGAGACGATACCACTGACTTCAGCACTGGAGCACTTGCAGAAGGCAATACTATTGAAGCTTGATGTTTTTGAAGGCGAGCTGCAATCAAAGCCTCTTCTCTAGCCTTATCTTGAGCATAGAATTCAGCACGCAGGCGTTTTGAATCCTCTATATATTGCTGTTCTTCTGCAGCTGAACTAGCGTGAACATTGATTTCTCGCTGTTTGGTTTGTTTAGCGGATTCTAACTCAATGGTCTTGGCCTGCTCAATAGTTTCATATTTAATTGATTGTGCATCAGATCTGACAACAGAAATATCTACACTTTCCTCTTCCTTCTCTGAGGTCTCAATAGCTTCAGAAGCAATTGATTCATTGATTAATGCTTTTTCACTTGGTTTAGAACCCGATGCCGATTCATTGTCAGCTTCTCGCTTCAAAGATTCTTTGTGAAGAGGCTTCAATTGCTCAATGACCAACGTATTTGCAACGAAGGAAAAGGCCTCTTCACCTGAACCTGTTTTTTCAATTTTACCAATACTTTGATCGGTCACACCATCTTCCATGCCATCATAACGGTAAAACATTAGCATGTTTAATGGAACCTCATATAGAAGTTCTTGCCCCTTATAACTTTCAAGACTTGAGTCAACATCAATGGATACTGGAAACATAAAGGGTCGAGAAAAGACCAATGTGTAATATTTATTAAAATCAAGATCCAATTGATATTTACCTCTGCGATTAGCAGGAACAGTGCGAATTACCTTCCCATCTTCCTTAACCTTAATTGTTACTTCGGAAAGCGGATGATTTTCATGCTCAACCAATCCGCTTAGGCGCAATTGCGCAGTTACGGTTAAGCTTAATAATGAGCCAAGGATTAATATAATGAGCTTTTGAATCAAATTACTAATATTCGCCCTAAAAGTAATAAAGTGTGGGTTCAGCTCATGTGAAATGCATGATTTCTACCTTTGGCGTATAAGTTAAGAAAATGAAGACCATTATATTGGATCATACTCGCATTGAACGCACCGTAAAACGCATTGCCTTCCAAATTCTTGAGCATTGTCATGAAGACACTGAAATAACCTTAATTGGGGTAAAACCAAGAGGAGTTTGGGTTGCTAAACAAATCGAATCTGCGCTAAGCGAAATCTCTGAGTTCAAAGTCAGTTTTGGAGAGATTGAAGTAGAGAATTTGGGCGACTTAAATTCACTAGAAAGCATCATAACTGGTAAGAGTATCATTTTGATTGATGATGTAATTAAGTCTGGAGAAACAATGATGATTGCCGCTTCAGCAATTGTAAACTTAAAACCGAAATTGTTGATTACAGCTTGTTTGGTAGATCGCAAGCATAGACGGTTTCCAATTCAAAGTGATTTCACTGGTTTAAGCCTAGCAACCACCATTCAAGAACATATTCGATTGGTGATTGATCCAGTGCCTACGATTTATCTTGAATAATTGAAGTGAGGAGTTTTGTACTCTCTTGAACGCTCATTTTATTCACAGAAAGGATCATGTGAGCACTCGCGTAGAAAGAACTTCTCTTAGCATATAACTCATCCAGTTTTTCAATAATCTCCTCCTCATTTAGACCCATTACTAAAGGCCTAATCTCTTTTGCATTAATCAATCTATTGGCGAGTAAAGCGATAGGAGCATCCAACCAGACACACAGTCCAGATTTTTTCATATCGGTTTCATTGTCATAAAAACAAGGGGCACCTCCCCCAACAGAAATAATGGCTTCATCTACTCGCATGGCTTCCATTAAAGCTGCGCGCTCTAATAACCTAAAAGATTCTTCCCCTTTTTTCTCAAATATTTCGGAAATACTCGCGCCTTGGCTTTGCTCAATTACCTTATCAAGATCAATCAACCGCCAATTTGCCGCACTGGCAAGTTTCTTGGCCAAAGAAGACTTTCCAGCACCCATCATTCCCCATATAAAAACTCGCTTTATAGGAACTTCAACTTGTATGTGATCAGAAAAATGAATAACCTACGATTAGTATTGATTCGACTTGAATCATCGAAGTTAAGAACAAAACACAGTGCAATGCATCATGCCTTCCAAGGACATCTTAGCGTTCAAAATATTCACGTGTTATTCCCTTTTCTAATACCTAACATTGTATCCGCAAAACAGGTTTGTGAAGAAGAATTCAATTTTCCCAACGTACAAAGTTGCCATAGCACTTTTGTGTTATAACAACCGCGATCTACTCGAGCAGTTTCTTCCTGAGGTAATTTCTACAACACCTCAAACTGAAGACTTTGGGATTTTCGTAATTGACAATGCATCAACGGATTCAACACAGGATTATCTGAGCACTTTCGGTGATAGAATTCACATCATTAAGATTGAGGTAAACAAAGGTTTCACAAACGGATATAAACTTGGCCTTGCCCAAATCAATTCCGAAATATTCTGCCTTTTAAGTTCAGATGTTCAAGTTTCGCCTAATTGGCTGGAGCCAGTGGTTTCATTATTTGATTCTGATAACCACGTAGCGGTAATCCAGCCAAAAATAAAGTCGTGGCACAACAAAGATCAATTTGAATATGCAGGTGCATCAGGTGGTTTCATTGATTATTTAGGTTTTCCATTTTGTCGTGGACGAATTTTCTATCACACTGAGGCAGACACTGGTCAGTACGATGAAAATGAGGAGATTTTTTGGGCTTCTGGAGCATGCTTCTTCATCCGATCTCAAGTATATTATGAGAGCGGAGGATTAGATGACGACTTCTATGCGCACATGGAAGAAATTGATTTGTGCTGGAGGTTGAAAAACCGAGGATTCAAGATTATGGCATGCCCCGCTTCAGAGGTTTACCATATTGGAGGCGCTGTAATTGCTTACGGCAGTCCGCTTAAGACGTACCGCAATCACAGAAATAATTTGATAATGTTGGTGAAAAACCTACCTAGCGATGAGCTGTTGCCTAAGATTTTCATCAGACTAGTTTTAGACTCACTTGCTTTTGTTAACATGATTAAGCGAGGTCAGATCAAAGCTTCATTCTCGATTATATCTGCTCATTGGAACTTCTTGATCCACTTGCCCAAATGGCTAAAAAAGAGGAAAGAGTTGAAATCATGGGTCGTACGCTATTCGAAATCAGGCATCTACCCAAATTCAATTGTATTAGATTATTTTCTTAATGGAAAAAAGAAGTACAGCGATCTTCAGTGGACTCCGAAGAAAATGAAGCCCTTGAAATAAACGTTATCAATTCTTAACCCCTTCACTTCTATCCTGCTCTTATATTTGTCGTTCATCGTAAAATCCACACATGAAGGTTGTCATTTTCGCGGGAGGCAAAGGAACCCGCATAAGCGAAGAGTCGCATTTAAAGCCAAAACCAATGATCGAAATCGGTGGTAAACCGATTTTATGGCATATCATGAAAAATTACGCGGCTTACGGCCACAACGAATTCATCATCTGCTGCGGTTATAAAGGCTATGTGATCAAAGAATATTTCTACAATTACTTCTTGCACAATTCAGACTTGAGCATTGACTTGAGTAATAATGATATCACCATTCACAACAGCAATGCGGAGGATTTCAAGGTGACACTTGTAGAAACAGGTCTTGAAACAATGACTGCTGGTCGATTAAAGCGCGTACAACAATACGTTGGTAAAGAGCGATTCATGCTTACGTATGGTGATGGTTTGAGCAATATCGACATGAATAAGCAACTCAAGTACCACGAAGAGAAAGGAGTGCTTTGTACTATGTCTATCGTTCAACCAGGAAGCCGCTTTGGAATGATTTCATTGGACGAAAACAACATTGTGAAAGACTTCGCTGAAAAGCCCAAAGACGATGGAACTTGGATCAATGGAGGGTTCTTCATTTGCGAACCATCGACATTCGATTTTTTACCTGAAGACTCAGACAACATAATGTGGGAGCGAGCTCCATTAGAGAGTTTGACTCATGCGGGCCAATTGGCAGCTTATCGTCACGAAGGGTTTTGGAAATGCATGGATACCCTAAGAGACAATATTGACTTAAACACGATGTGGGACAAAAGTCCGAAGTGGAAAAACTGGTAAAAGGCGTTCATGAAATTAACAGAAGAATATCGGGGTAAAAAAGTATTCCTCACCGGTCATACCGGTTTCAAAGGATCTTGGTTTCTAATGATCCTAAAACAATTAGGTGCTGAAGTAAAAGGCTATTCACTTGCTCCAAAAAACCAGCACGACCTTTATAATCAAATTGATGGCGATGCTCTTTGTGATTCAGTAATAGCAGATATTCGAGATAGAGAGCGACTAAAAAAGGAACTGCTTTCTTTTCAACCAGACTTTGTATTTCATTTGGCAGCTCAGGCTTTGGTTATAGACTCATACACATGGCCTGTTGAAACCTATGAAACCAACGTCATGGGTTCAATTTACCTCATGGATGCCTTGAGAGAATTAGGAAAGCCCTGCTCTACCGTTATGATCACAACGGACAAGGTATATGAGAATTTTGAAACCAAAGACCCCTATCCAGAAGATGCTAGACTAGGCGGCTATGATCCTTATAGTAATTCTAAAGCATGCGCTGAATTAGCCATTTCTTCCTATCGTAACTCATTCTTCAATCCAAAGAATATCAACGAGCATCAGCAAGGCATTGCAGCTGCGCGAAGTGGAAACGTGATTGGAGGCGGTGATTGGAGTGACAATAGATTAGTCCCAGATATAGCGCGCGCTTTAATTGAAGGCGAGCCTATCGTTATTAGAAATCCTAATGCTGTGAGACCTTGGCAGCATGTGTTAGATCCTTTAAAAGGTTATTTAATGCTCGGTGCGAAGCTTGCTCAAGATCCATTGAAGTTCTCAACCGGTTACAACTTTGGACCAACTCCAGAAGATGAGCGCAACGTTCAAGAAATGGCTGAATTAGCCATCGAACTTTGGGGTGAAGGGACAATAGAAGCTCCAATCCAAAGTCAAAATTTGCACGAAGCTGGACTTTTGAAGCTGGCCATAGATAAAGCTGACAAAGAACTCGAATGGACACCAAGCTTTGATTCTGCTGAAGCAGTTGAATGGACCATTGATTGGTATAAAAATGGGAGAAATGACGCTTACAATTTCACGAAGAAGCAAATAGATCAATTCTTTCAATTGGGATGAAAACATTCACCGAGTTATCCATACCAGGAGTGTTTGAAATAGAAATGTTTCATGCCGGAGATGACCGTGGAATGTTCGTTAAACCTTACCATAAAGACACACTAGAAAAGCATGGCCTGGTAAGCGAGTTCAGAGAAAGCTTCTACTCCACCAATAAAAAAGGAGTAATACGAGGAATGCATTTTCAGTATCCACCTCATGATCACGCCAAAATAGTTTACTGCACTTCTGGAAAGTTAATCGATGTGATTCTCGACCTAAGAATTGGGTCTCCAACGTATGGAAAGTCTGTTCAAATTGAGCTAAGTGCCGACAATTTCAAAGCAGCTTATTTACCTATTGGAGTAGCCCATGGCTTTGCTGTTATAGAAGATAATACGTGCATGGTTTATTTGACTTCTACTGTGCATGCACCAAGTTCTGATGGCGGAATTCATTTCGCATCATTTGAATGTATTTGGCCATTTGAAAGCCCAATCACATCGGAAAGAGATCTTGAATTCCAAACCCTCAAAGAATTTGAATCACCTTTTATCTATGCGTAAAGTGATGAGATATATACTACTGGTTTTCATATTTTTATACTCAATAAAAGCCACCGCTTTAAATCCTCCAATTCTTTCAAAAGAAGCAACGATATCATTGCTAACGTGCAGTCCTGGTGATGAACTTTATTCCTTATTTGGCCATAGCGCTTTGCGAGTCACAGACCCAAAAAAGAACATTGACGTAGTATTCAACTACGGTACTTTTTCGTTCAATGAAGACTTCTACTACAACTTCGTCATGGGCAAATTGAACTACAGTTTATCCGTTAGTTCGATGAAAGGATTTGTTAGATCATATCAGTCTGAAGGACGAGGCATGATAGAGCAGGTTTTGAACTTAGACTCAACATCAAAACAAGCCCTTTTCAATTATTTAGATTGGAACAATCAACCCGAAAACAGAGAATACCTCTACGACTTCTTCTATGATAATTGTTCTTCTAGATTAAGAGATGTACTAGAGATCAGTATTGACGAAGACAGAATTGCATTTCAAGACCTTCAAGAAGCGCATAATCCGAGCTTTAGAAACATTATAGACGAATACCTTATCTACCATCCTTGGGGAGATTTCGGCATTGACTTAGGGTTAGGAATGCCGTGTGACAAAATTCCTAGTAGTTACGAATACATGTTTCTTCCAAACAAATTGATGGAAGCTTTTGACGCTGCCACTATTGATGGAAAGCCATTGATTAAAGAGGAAAAGACATTGCTTGAAACCAATGGACTTACCTATTCCTTTTCCATGTTTGACCCTATTCCATTGTTTTGGATGCTATTTGGTTTGATAGCCATTATCTCTGCCATAGGCTATCGTAAACAAAAACTTTACAAGGCAATAGATGTGATCTTCTTTTTGATGATTGGACCGGTTGGTGCTTTGGTTTTCTTCCTTTGGTTTATCACAGACCACACGGGCACCATAAACAACCTCAATATACTATGGGCTTGGCCTACGCATCTTTTAGCGATCCCTTTCCTCTTCTTTGAAAAAACTAGAAAGATGTATTGGATAGCATATGGCACAGTACTTCTATTGACGCTTCTTGCATTCCCTTTCTTACCGCAAATGCTTCATTACGCTGTGGTGCCGCTAATTTTGAGTGGTATTGTAAGAGCCTTTGTGAATGTAAAGACTGAACGCTAAGAATGAGATAAAAGCATCCTTGTTAGCTTGATGCAACAAAGAACAAATCAAGATCTCCTTACTACTCATCAAAACTTTCCAATGACTTCCTAACCCAATCTGGCACTTCGATCGTTGTGCGCGCTTTCGTGTCGAACATAATTTGCGTTGTACTACCAGTGGCGTGTAAAATGGTTTCATCACCTTTTTGAGAAGTCATAGCGTATTCGAGAACAAAACTTTTTCCGCCAATTTTAGATGTGCGCACGAGCATTTGTGGCTTAATGGCTGTCAACAAAAGCTCTTTCTTGAAATCAACATTTACGTTGGCAATCAAAAACATGTGTTTGGTCCAATCCCACTCTGGCACAGCCCTCTGCATAAACCCACCGCGTGCTATTTCAAAATAGCTCACGTATAAAGCGTTATTCACATGACCCAATGCATCCAGATCGTTCCAGCGCATTTGAATGGGATAACTAAAGTTGAATTTTTGGAGATCTAGTTTACTCATGGCTTTTTAGTGTTGGAATGATTTCTTGTGATTCACAAATTTATGCTGATTTGAAAGCTGAGTTTGCCTCATTTGCAAAAGCATTAAGCGAAAACGAAACGAAGGTTGTATCCGAGCTCAATTCAGTTCAAGGCAATGCGGTGAACATTGGTGGATAATATCATGCTAATGACCAAGTCATTGCTGAAGGCATGCGCCCAAGTGCCACGCTCAATGCTTTGATTGCTGGTTAAGCACCTTGCTGACAATAAATTAGAAAGTGCTTTTACGTTCATTTGTCAAGGCACTTTTATATTTTAGCACAATGCTAGCGGATTTGAGAGAGAACGGAGATTGGGTGATTTGCAAATTTTCGACCGGTTTAAACAGATATTTCTGACCTGTAAACCAATGATAACAAGAGTTTAACGTTCCGATGAATAGAAAATATATTAGTTATTATAACTATTTACAATTGTTGTGCCCAATTAATAAGCTAGGATGAAAAAAATAACATGTTCTATACAAGATGTTTTTTCAATTGAAGAAAGAAGCTATTATAGGTTGTCTAATATTGAAAATAATGAAGAGCATATCATACCAGTGGCACAGGTCGAATTATTTAATGAATTTAACCCTAAAAACAATTACGACTTTGTTGCCGCTTACAATCCACTTAATTCCAAAACTTACTTATCAATCATTCACCCTAAATATCCAATAAATTCAATTATAAAATTTAAGGTATTAAGAATAGAAAATGTTGAAGACAGGAACTTCTTTTTATTAGAGAGTGATTACTTAGAAAATTTAAAGGTTCCTTGTTTCAACAATCAAGAGGAATTCAAATCAATATCCTGTAAGGTAACCGATTACAAAAAGGGCAAACCTATTCTGCGTAATGTTGACACAAGTAACTCCAAATGGAAACTCGATAAAATATATTCATTTAAGGTTGCTGGAGAAGCAGAGATTTACGACAAAAAAGGTGATATATATCCTGCGCTTGAACTAATTGTGGCTGACAATCAAACTATTAAAATCAAAATCAGACCTTGGCAACAAAAAACACATTGGATTTTTCCAGATGTAAATTGCAAAGTAATTGGCGTTCAGGCTGATGGATTGCCAAAATTAATACCTTTCGATTCGCGACATCCATATCATAAAATAGGAGAAGAATCAATATTCACTATTGAACAGTTCGTTACAAAAAAAGATCGTCACGGAAATGATCATCCAATAATTGTTCTAAGGGATGATCACTTTTTAAAATATGAGGTATATGCTCTTCCAAACCAAGAAAATAAATTAAAGGTAGGTGAGAAAGTCTCTTGTTTTATTGAAGATATAGGCTTTAACGTGAAGCTTAAACAAGTGAATTTTCAAGACCCATTTTATTACACATATGAATCTATTGATTCAGATAATCGTTCATTTCAAAATTACTTTAAACCCTATCTAGAAAATGAGAACTTCCCAGCGCATAGGCAACTTAAAACTCAATATTCAGAAAAGAGTGGGTTCTGGGTTTTTACATATTGCAACAAAGTTTTACCAGACATTAAGAGCACCTTAATAAAAAAAAATAATCTCACTGAATTAGAGCATTTTGTAGCTCATCAATTATTGTTTCAAGAATGGATTTTGAAATATGATCTAATTAAAGCTATAAATAATGAAGCTGATCGTGAAGCTGTTGAATATAAAGTTAAATCCATAGTAACAAAATGCACCACTGAGCTTCAGGTGATAAGGATTATTAATACTGGAAAACTAAAATCTTTATTCAAAACAGAAGAGAAACGACTATCTGCAATACAATTGTTATACATTATACAATATGGCAAGATTGCTGCTTTGATTGCCAACGATATACTCGATTGCCTCAATTACATAAATGATAATGACTCGTTTATACTGACTAAAATTCAGAATCAAATTAGGATTCAAAAATCTCAACTTAAATCGCAAGAATTTGGCGAATATTTTATTCCTTCAAAGGAACTGAGCAAAATAGACAGGGACAAATTTCAACTTTTTTTAAACTGGCTATATGTTGAAAAACATATTTATAAAATACTCAAGGATAAGAAAAGAGAAAACCTACTACTAGCCTCTATATTTAGATATTACGCCCAATTAACTGATGTAGCTACAGATAGTAAAAAGTTACTTATTAATTCATTTTACATTCTATCAAACATCGAGAATGATTTTGATGAAACCCCAATAAACTTCACCCAAAATCTAACTATAGATTTTAAAGCTTTGAAGAACTTAATTCTTAAATCTGATACATTAAGTTCAAGTTCTTTTAGAGTAAATATTACTGAAAAACACTACAAAGGCTTTAAGGTTAATTTTGATGGGGTTTCGGGTTTCTTGCCTGTTCACAATATTTTTGATCAAAATCTCAAAGGTTACAATCTTGATAAAATTAACTGGGAGACAAACGTTGAAGTAACCTTGTATAGCAGGGAATTTAATTTCGCTATTGTTAAACAACATATTAATACTTCCCCTGAGTTTTATTCTAAAAACCTAAGTAATCAAACAGGCTTAAAAAAAGGAATAATCATTAGTGGTGTTGTAAAAAGAATTGAAGATTACGGTGTATTTGTAACTACTGAATACGGAGATGGATTACTGCATAAAAGTCAAATTTCTTTTGACTGGATAGAATCAAGTGATATTAAAAGAATTTTCAGTTTAAAAGAATCAATTAAGGTGAAAGTTTTGGAAATAAAACCAAAGATTGAATTCACTTTTAAAGGGATCTACGGAACCGATTACAGTGAATATTTTTCATCAAAAATGCAGATATTAGAAAATGAATTCGTTGAGGATTATGACAATGAGGATTTGCAATACAAAATAGAATATCAAAAAGGGGCAGTCTTTGAGTATTTCGCAATGTTTCAATATTTAAAAGAGCAAAAGATAAAATACCTAAAAATTGCTAAATCCTTTTATTCTAATACTCAAAATGCTAGATCATACCTATTAAACATCTACTTAGAATACTTTGAAAGTCTAAGAAAACTAGATGAATTAATGGAGAATTATTCATTTAGTAATTACGAAATTTTCAAAAAGGACATTCTTGCAATAAAGGAAAAAGTACAACCTCAGACTATCGAAAATTTCCCCGAGTCAAAGAATCTATTGTTCTTTGTTGATATCCTTTACTTATTTAATAGTAAAACGGATAATAATCTTATCAAGCTATTTAATTTAATAAAAAATCAATTTGAGGAAAATGACTTTAAGCTTAGAGTAGTGGCAAAAAACACCTTAGCCAACAACTTAATCATATCTGATTTAAATGAGTTTACAGAAAAAAATCTAGATGACTTTACAAAGAAAAACCTTAAACGAATACATAAATATCTAAACCATGGAGTTCATTCAATTGAAGAATCAATTGAAGACATTCATGCAAAAGAATTAAAGGAGAAGATTAAATATATTCAAAATCTTATAAAACAAGATGAAGGTGAGAAACTTGAGTTTAAAGCTACATTTAATTCCCCTATTCCAAGCAATGAAAAAGAGACTACGATAAAGAACCTCAAATTAAAAATTCAAGAAGCCGATACTCAAAAGAAAAAAGACCAACTCGAATACGCGATAAATAAAATTCAGGAGCAAAGTAAGAACGTTAAAGACATTGATAAAATATTAATCCATAGTTCCCTAAAAACCTTATGCGCTTTTGCTAATTCAAATGGTGGAACATTGCTAATTGGAGTCAAAGATGATCAGGATATTTTTGGTTTAGAGCAAGATTATTCTTCGTTTAAAAAAGAGGATCGCAATCGAGATGGATTTGGAAAATTCTTTGATAAGAAAGTAGCAGAATATTTAGGGGAAAGTTTTTCTTCAGCATATTTGGAAAAGGAATTTATAAAACTCCCAAAAGGTGATATTCTTATCGTAAAAGTAAAACCCTCGCTTGAAGAGGTATTTCTTCTTAAAAATGACTTAGGTAAAACGGAAGAAGCTATCTATGTAAGGAATTTATCTTCATCTGAAAAGTTAAGCGGAAAAGAACTTGCTAAGTTTATTAAAACGAAATTCGAAAACAGAATAAAACTGGGCACAACAACACCTATAAGCAATAACGCCCTACGGGACGCTACTGCTCATAGCTAAACCGTTAGCATGCATTAGAATGAAAAATCAACATAAAACTTGCTGCTTGAAGTGGATCTATAATTTTCAATAATGCGTAATCTTGCATGCAATGAAAACACTGATTTTAGGAGCTTCAGGATTAGTAGGCGGCAATTGCATGCGTTACTTCACCAGCCAAGGCTGGACATGCCTCGGCACACATTTTTCCTTCGAAACAGCAGACACTGTTTTCTACAATACGCTAGACCCTTCAGATCCGCATAATGCGGATTTGGATGCCTTTCAACCGGATGTCATCATCCATTGTGGAGCGCTCACTTGGGTCGATTACTGCGAAGAGCATGTAGATGAAAGCTACCAAAAAACGGTGGTTTCAACACACAACGCCACCAAATTAGCAGAGAGATACAAAGCCAAATTGGTTTACCTCAGCACCGACTATGTTTTTGATGGCACACGCGGATTCTACATGGAAGAAGATGATACCTTTCCGTTAAGCGTATATGGTAAGCACAAACTCAAGGCAGAAGATCATGTGCGCGAACACCTCACCAATTTTTTGATTTGCCGAATCACCAATGTGTATGGTGACGAAATCAGAGGTAAAAATTTCATCGCTCGCTTGAGTGAAAACATGCGTAAGAAAGAACCCATGGAGCTAAGGCTTCCTTTTGATCAATACGCCACACCTGTCAACGCTTTTGACGTAGCGCGCGCCATCTATTTGTTATTGAGTGAAGACAAAAAAGGATTATACCACTTTGCTGGAACCGATTATTTAAACCGAGTGCAGTTGGCACAGCGCGTAATTACTTACTTCGGACATGAACAGGTTTCGTTAATTCCTGTTACTACAAAACAACTTGCACCACCTGCTAGGCGTCCTTTGCTCGGTGGAATGAGTGCGCAATTATTTAATGAAGAATTTCCGCATTTTCGTTGGAGCAATGTGGACGACTATTTACAAGAACAAAAGGATAAAAAATGAGTGAGACTAAAGATATGATCAGAGTGCCGTATGGGATGACGGTGCATGGCGAAGAAGAAATTGAAGCGGTAGTAAACGTGCTGCGTACGAGCACTCAAATGGGTAAGAACGTTCGTGAAATGGAAGAGCGTATCGCGAAGCTCTTTGACAAACCTTATGGTATCATGGTCAACAGTGGTTCTTCAGCTAACTATTTGGCTGTTGAATTGATGAACCTACCAGAAGGAAGCGAGGTTATTACTCCCGCCCTCACCTTTTCTACAACTGTCGCACCGCTAGTGAGAAACAAGCTTGTACCTGCCTTTGTAGACGCGGAAGAAGGAACATACAATATTGATGCTGACAAAGTTGAAGCGATGATTACGCCTAAAACCAAGGCGTTGATGATTCCTAATTTGATCGGTAATCTTCCAGATTGGAAAAAACTGAAAGCCATAGCTGACAAACACAACCTAATCGTAATTGAAGATTCTGCAGATACGTTGGGCGGAACGATTGACGGAAAAAGCTCTGGCTCTTTTTCAGACATGAGCATCACAAGTTTTTACGGATCTCATGTGATCAATTGCGCAGGAAATGGAGGTATGCTCACTGTGAGAGAAAGTGAGCACTTTGAGCGCGGGAAGCTATTGAGATCATGGGGAAGGTCCTCCTCTCTGTTTGTTGAATCTGAAGCTATTGAAAACAGATTTAACGTGGAGGTCGATGGTATTCCTTACGACTCCAAATTCATTTTTGCAGAACCAGGATACAACATCGAGCCTTCAGAAATGGGAGCAGCGTTTGGAGTGGTTCAATTGAATAAATTGGATCATAACATAAATGAACGTGAGAAAAACTTTGCTGAGATGAGCGAGTTCTTCAAGCAGTATGAAGAGTATTTCGTTTTGCCAAAACAGCTTCCTAATAGCCGCACAGGTTGGTTGGCATTGGCACTTACAATCAGAGACAGCGCTCCGTTTAAAAGAACAGAGATGCAAATCTTCTTGGAGAAGCGTAACATTCAAACGCGAACTGTTTTCACTGGAAACATCCTTCGTCAACCTGGTTTTAAAAATGTTGAATGCAAGCGCTCATCAGACGGTTATGCAGAATCTGATAAAGTCATGCGAGGTGGAATGCTATTGGCATGTCATCATGGACTGACTAGAGAAATGATTGATTATACAAAAGAGAATATAAGCGCATTCATGGCGTCTATCTAATCCTATTTGTTGATGAAACAAATCACCACATTTCTGCGCTCCAAAAAGCTGTGGATAATTGTGGTTTTGTCAGCAATAAGCTTGATTCTCTTAGAGCCAGGCAGGTATACGCACCCCCGTGTTTCTCAAGTCGATTATAAGGTTGAGGTCTTTGGCATAAGTGATAGCAATGGAGGTCACTTTAGCTTAGATAGTAATGAAACAAGGTTTGATATAACGCCTGGAGAGGCTGAATCAATAGTAGCTTCATGGACCTTTTTGACGGAAAAAAACATAGAACTTAAAGTTGGTGTTTCCAATTGGGCTGTGCAAGACGAAGAAGGCTCTGCCGAAGTAGTTTTTGGAGTTCGACACAATCAATTGGTATTGCTGAATGACCTTAAAACACAACCCGGCAATTCTCGAAAACTGATTCTTGAAATCGACTCTGGAGACGTTGTTTCTGTTGAGGTAAATAAAGGAGCAATTCTTTTAGAAGATATTGGCTACGTAGAAATCAAAGAGCACAGGCCTTATGATAGCTTGCTGGTTGTCTTTTATGTCATATTATTTTGGATCGTTTTCGTGTGGTTTGTCTTCAATGGATTTTGGTTGGCTTCTATTCCAATGATCATTGGTTCTCTCCTGATTTGGTATTCCATTTTTGCATACGATATGCTCTTCAACGCATCTCAGCTTTTATGGTCTATTTTATTCTTCTCACTTTCTGCAAGCCTTTTCAGCATTGTTGTTTACCCCTCAAACAAGTGGATTAGATTTGGACTGAAAACACTCTTTATCACACTATCATTTCTTGCTTGCACCTTGCCTTTTGTCGTTGTTTTGTATACTCTAGAATTTGGTAAACCATTAGAACAAACCGATTACTTCGGATTTTATCAAACTGATATTCGAGAAAGCATTTCATACTTGCAGTTCAATTCCCCTAAAGCATGGTGGCTTATACTGTTAGCCTTGCCTATTCTGTTCATACCTCTAGCTTTTATAAAAAAGAGAATCAACAAGCTCAATCCTGCCACATTTGTGGTTTCAGCAATATTGGTAATCATGACTTTCATTTTTGAAATCCCTGAAATGATAACAGTAGCCAGTGATAGTTATGGAGACTATACCAAAGAGCTTGAACTATTTAAAGAAAATCTGCGGTCGTTTGATGAGTTTGAGGGACAACTTCAGGTTTCTCAAAAGAAAGACAATGAAGTCTACTTTATTATTATTGGAGAAGCTCAAAGCAAGTTTCACATGTCGCAATATGGATATGTAAGACCGACAACACCTCACTTAGACAGCCTATCAAAATTGGCGAATACCGTCATCTTTAGTAATGCCATTTCCAGCAATACGCATACTGCCATGTCGCTTTCTGCGGCATTTACACAAGCCAATTACTCCAATCAACTAGATTTTCAGAAGTCGCCTTCAATCATAAACATCTTGAATGCTGCGGATGTACATACTTATTGGATTAGTAACCAATTGAAGTATGGAATTTGGGATAATGCAGTATCCGCGATTGCTGAACAATGTGAAGAGCAAGTATTCATCAATTCGAATATGGGTAAAACCAATGAGACAGATGATTTTGATGGTGCATTATTGGAGGTGATTAAAAGAAAGCTGAAAAGCGCCAATGAAGGAACCCATGTGGTTTTCATCCATCTTATGGGAAGCCATGGTCAATACAACAAACGATATCCTGATGAATTTCGAATGTTTGACCATGATGATTTCAAATCACTTTTTGGCAACTTAAATCCATATGAAGTGAATCCCTATGACAATTCTATGATCTACAATGATTTTGTTGTCTCTGAAATGGTGCATTTACTTGATAGCCTTCCATTCGAACGGAAAGCCATGTTTTACTTTGCCGATCATGCTGAAGACTTGATTACCAAGCACGGTCACAGCAGTTCACTCTTCAATTTCAGGATGATTCACATCCCAACTTACTTCTGGTTCAGTGACGGATACATCGAAACCTATTCATCGCAAATAGCTAATCTTAAAGAAAACAGCACAAAAACTTTTACCAATGATCTTGTCTATGACGCCATACTAGGATTAACAGGAATCAGCACAAAGGCATCAAACAGTGAGGGTTTCAATGTATTTAGCGCTGGCTATCAATTGCAGGATTCGTCCATTAAAATTCTCAACCATATCGACTACACTGATCCGGGTCACTCTGTTTATCATGAAGAAATAAATCTGCAAAAACTTTCAAATGACTCATTGATTCCATTCAACATATTCCCGCACAGGGTTGATAGTAAAGGGATGCTTTATGAAATGACAGCAAAAGGTTTTGATGGTATTGAGTGTGACTTAGTCTTTAATGACACCGTTTTTGAAATTGGACATGGCGGTGAAGAATATATGAGTGGAAATTCTTTAGAGGACTATCTCAATTCTTCAGTTGGGGATTCACTTACGTTCATTTGGTTAGACATCAAAAACTTGAGGAATGACAACATTGACAAGGTATTAGAAAGGTTAATTGTGCTTGATGATCAATATAAAATCAAGCAACGAGTGTTTGTAGAAAGCGATACAAAATCATTATTGTTTGATAAAATTCGCAAAGCTGGATTCAATACGAGCTATTACCTACCTACCGATATTAGCCAAATTGAAGATCGTGCAATTCTCAAATCCAAGGCTATAGAGGTTGCCAATCAAATCAATAAACAAGGTGTTAGCTCCATCTCCTTTGATGCTTCGCTTTATAATTGGGTAACTGTTTATCTATCTCCCATCATTCCTCAAGAGCTAGAATGGCATACATGGCAACTGGGATTAGAGCTGCAACAAACAAACTTCATAGATAATCTTCACAAGCAACCTTTTGCCTCTGACAACCGCATTAAAACGCTACTTATAAGGGTCCATTCTCCCTATTACTTGTAAAGCTTACAACAACACTGGTCAAGTCACAAAAGTAACGGCAAAAAAAAACCGGCCCGAGTGGGCCGGCTGACGACTTTCATCGCCATGCTACGGATTGAGGATTATGTAGAAGCCCATCGGCTATTCTTTCTATTTCGAATATAGCATAACCTATCAAAATGCAATTCAACTTCTAAGTATTATATGAAGAGAATGTTGCGAATGATACGTTTCTGTATGTAAACATCAAGTATTTAGTCTCAAATGCACTTCATCCCTATAAGATCGTGAAACAGGAATACGTTGCCCTGAGACAATAATGGAGCTTTTGGTAATAGACTCTATATGTTTTCTATTCACTGCAAATGATCTGTGCACCCGAATAAAATACTTTGACGGCAATTGCTCTAAAAACGATGTCAAAGACATTCGCGTTAAGTACTTTTTATTGACCGTAAAAATTTCTATATAGATATTTTCTGCCTTAATTAATTGAATATCATCCATTTTAATTAGGATGCTTCTGTGTCCATCCTTTATCGACACCACCTCGTCCTTATTGTCTTTAGAATGCATGATAGACATTTCTATTCCCGCCATCAACTCTTCTTCACTAAACGGTTTGATGACGTATGCCCCTGGCTTAGTTTCCTTGGCTTGTTGCAAGGTTTTTTGATCCGAATATGAGGTCAAAAACATAAAAGGAATACCCTTTTGGTTGGCAATTTCTGCCAGAACAATACCCTCCATTCCTTCACGCAGATTTAAATCTAAAATCGCGAAATCCACCTTTCCACTTTCTAGGAAACCAATGGCGGCCTCTTTAGTGAGAGCGACCTTCGGTCTAGGATAATTCATATCCATGATCATCACCCTAATCATTTCGGCTATAAGACTTTCATCTTCAACAATCAATATGCTCAAGTCATATCTCACGAAAACAAAGTAAGCAGATTCTGTCAGTCAATGGCAAATATCGAACACAATTAGTCTTCGAAGGCTCTGTAATAAGCTATTAATCCATTCGTACTTGAATCATGAAGGTTTTGATCATTTCCTTTGAGTTCATTTAGAATTGGAAGAGCCAATTGTTTTCCAAGCTCCACACCCCATTGATCAAAGCTGAATACGTTCCAAATAACGCCTTGAATAAATATCTTATGTTCATAAAGTGCTATCAATTGACCAAGAGAGTAAGGGGTTAAATGGTCAAACAAAAAGGTGGTGGACGGAATGTTTCCAAGGAAAACTTTGAACGGTGCCAGCGCGTTCTTATTTGCAGCACCGCCCAATTCAGCATCCACTTCCTTACGCGACTTACCTTTCATAAGTGCCTCAGACTGAGCAAAACAATTAGCCAATAGTTTTTCATGGTGATCACCTATGGGATTGGATGCTTTAGTAAAAGCAATGAAATCACATGGAATCATTTTGGTTCCCTGATGAATTAGCTGATAAAACGCGTGTTGTCCGTTTGTCCCTGGTTCTCCCCAAATAATTGGTCCCGTTTCGTAATCTACTTCTTCCCCATTTCTATCTATGGACTTCCCATTGCTTTCCATATCTGCTTGCTGCAAGAATGCCGGAAAACGATGCAAATATTGTTCGTAGGGCAAAATTGCTTGAGAAGTAGCTTCGAAGAAGTTATTATACCAAATACCCAATAAGGCCATCATCGCAGAAATGCTTTTTGTCCCCTTTTGTCTCAGGTGATCATCTATATTATGAGCACCAGAAAGCAAGTCATAAAAATTCTTCGGACCAATACTGAGCATAATAGGAAGACCTATGGCACTCCAAAGAGAATACCGACCTCCCACCCAATCCCAAAATGGAAATACGTTGTTAGGATTGATTCCAAAATGTTCCGCTGCTTCAACATTGGTGGATAAAGCCACAAAATGTTTCGATATGTCTACTGAATCACTGGAGTTCTCTAAAAACCAGCGCTTAGCAGTATCTGCATTGGTCATGGTCTCTTGTGTTGTGAATGTTTTGGAAGCGATAATAAAAAGAGTTGTTTCCGCTTCAAGTGATGATAAAACAGTCAGAATATCCGTTGCATCGATATTCGAGACAAAATGCGTGGACATATGATTTGAAAAACCATGGAGTGCTTCTGTGATCATGTATGGACCCAAATCAGAGCCTCCAATTCCTATGTTGACTATGGAAGTTATTGGCTTTCCACTGAAGCCTTTATGTTCACCGTTGATTACCGAATTAGAAAACCGTTCCATCTGCTGTAAAACACTATTGACATCTGGCATCACATCCTTTCCATCAACCAGCATTGGTCGATTTGATCTATTTCTCAAAGCAACATGTAAAACCGAACGATTCTCAGTCTCGTTAATTCTCTCTCCCTCAAACATCTTATGAATAGCCTCACTTACTCCGCACTCCTTTGCCAAGTCTTGCAATAATGACAGTGTTTCTGTAGTAATTCGATTCTTGCTGTAATCGAAGAGCAAGCCCTCATATTTGACCGAAAAATCATTAAACCGCTGCGGATCTTGGTCAAAAAGCCAAGTCATTTTTTCTTCTTTTATCTTCTCGAAATGAATTTTCAGCTTATTCCAGGCTTTGGTTGTAGTCGGATTAATTTTAGGGAGCATTGACGATAATGTTTATTCAAATTTACCAAACAAAAAGCCCCGCAAAATGCGAGGCTTTATATGTTTTTTTGAGTAATTAAGTTAGTCTTCTAGTTCATGAACGAACATCCCGCTTCGAAGTTTTGGCTCGAACCACGTCACCTTTGGAGGCATAATCAAATCGGCATCACTTATATCAATAAGTTGCTGCATAGAAACTGGATACATCGCAAAGGCAACTTTCATAGCTCCTGAATTCACCCTTTTCTCTAATTCTCCTAATCCACGAATTCCGCCAATAAAATCAATACGTTTATCGGTTCGTAGGTCCACAATATTGAACAGTGGCTCAAGAACTTGCTTAGACAATATGGTCACGTCAAGCACACCTACTGGATCACTATCATCGTACGTAGAATCTTTAGCGGTCAACTTATACCAATCACCAGACAGATACATTCCAATGGAATGCAACCGCTCTGGTTTGTATTGTCCGCTCATCTTTTCAACCGTGAAGCTTGTGTCTAATTTACTGAGCAGTTCAGCCTCAGACAGACCATTCAAATCCTTCACTACTCGGTTATAATCAATGATTTTAAGCTGATTGTCTGGGAAAACAACAGCCATGAAGTAATTATATCGCTTACCATCATTTCTATTACCACCAGCTGCATCTCTAAACTCTTTTCCAACTAGCGCTCCAGCTGCAGTTCTATGATGGCCATCAGCAACATAGATAGAAGGAACTTTCTCTTCGAAAAGTTGCTCTATTTGATCAATTGCATCATCATTTTCTACGACCCATAGTGTATGCTGAATACCATCTTTTGTAGTAATATCATACGTTGGATTAGCAGCTGTTTTCACAGCCTCAACCAACATGTCTATCGCGTCTACATGAGGATAAGAAAAAAATACTGGCTCAGCATTGATCTTTCCATGACGCACATGATTCTTTCGATCTTCTTCCTTATCTGGCCGAGTTAATTCATGCTTCTTGATGTTATTTTCGAAATAATCATCAATGGAACAGCACCCCACAATTCCAGTTTGTTTATGTCCATCCATAATGATTTGATAAACATAGAATTGCTCCTTGCTGTCTTTATTCAATATTCCATTGCTTCGCAGCAACTGATAGTTCTCTCTTCCTTTCTTATAAACAGCCTCATCATAGTGATCAAAGTCATCTGGGAAATTTATCTCAGGCTTAATTACATGATAAAAGCTCGCTGCATTTCCTTCAGCTTCGGCTTTTGCCTCAGCGCTATCTAATACATCATAAGGGCGGCAAACGACATCCAACGCTTTGTCTTTGCTTGGTCTTGCCGCTTTGAATGGCTTGAATACACTCATAAGTAGTTAATTTCTTGGTTAATTATTTAAGTAGAGCGATGATTTGGTCTGCTAATTCAACTCCAATGCGATCTTGAGCTTCAACTGTACTTCCTCCGATATGAGGCGTGCTGATGATTTTAGCATGACTTAACACATCTTCTCGTGGAGCTGGCTCACCAACAAACACATCTAAAGCAGCTGCTTTCACATGACCAGAGTCTAATGCTGCAATAAGCGCATCTTCATCAATAGAACCGCCTCTTGAAGTGTTAATTAATCCAACTCCCGGTTTCATCATCTCAATCTGAGTCTGGCCTATGACTGCGCTTCCGTCAGCTTGCTTAGGAACATGCAAACTGATGTAGTCGGATGTAGCGAGCAAATCTTCCATTGAAGTTCTTTCAACGGTAACTTTCACTGATTGTCCTGCAATATCCAACTCCAAAATGGTTGATGGTCTCTCTCCTTTGGTTACATACTTCACATTCATTCCAAGGCCGATAGCATATTTGGCTAATGTTTGTCCAATGCCGCCAAAGCCAATCACTCCAAGGGTTTTACCTCTTAGCTCAGTACCTTTGCTATAAGACTTTTTAAGCACTTTAAACTCTTCCTTTCCAGTAGCAGGCATTTTACGATTTGCATCATAGGTAAAGCGAGCCATTGAAAACAATGAAGCTACAGCCAACTCAGCAACTGACTGAGAACTAGCAGCAGGCGTATTGATAACATGAAGGCCTTTGTCCCTTCCATATTGCACATCAATATTGTCCATTCCTACTCCACCTCTTCCGATGAGTTTTAGACTAGGACAAGCATCCATATGCTCTTTGCGCACTTGTGTTGCACTTCTCACTAAAATCCCAACGAAACCTCCTTCGTTGATTCCTGAAGTTAAATTTTCTTGAGGTATTGTTTCAGTAACTACCTCAAATCCATTGGCTTCTAGTTTCGCTTTTCCAGATGGAGAAATACCATCATTTGCTAAAATTCTCATACTAATAAAAAGGGTTTATTTAATCCGCTAGTTCTGTTTCTAATGCCTTCGAAAAGCTCTCAATCATTCGTTCCATGATCATGTGAACTTCTTCCTCTAAACTGCCGGAAGCGGCACTTCCAATTTCACTCAATTTCCCATCAAGCTGAGTCTCTCTGTTCTTCTTGTCAAGTTCCAGAGCCTTATAGTGAAACTGATTTACCGTATATGTATAGACTTTACGATCAGCATCAAATTTTATGTGATAATCCAACGATCTATTCTTATGGGTTCGATTGACCCCAAAATGACTTTCAACCATAGACTGAGTGATGTCCATTTCAACATATCGATTTGTTGTGTCATCAATGGCTATTTTATAAGCGACAGCATCTTTGAAATAATCATTACCCCATTTCTCGATTCGCTTCATCAAATCACCTGTACCAGCTCTTTTTACTGATATTTCAGCTTTATATTCAAAGTCCTTATCATCGTTTTTAGGTATCTGCGCAAAAACAGAACTTACCATTAGTAGTGCAGCAGAAAGGAAAATACTTCTCATCATATTTTATCCGAATTTAGATTCAAAAGTCTTCATTACATCAACCAGCGTCTCAACACTTTCAAGCGGAAGCGCATTATACATGCTTGCTCTAAACCCGCCTACTGAGCGATGGCCTTTCAACCCGCTGATATTCGCCTCTTTGCAGAGATCAAGGAAATTCTGTCCTAGTGACTCATCCAATCCATCATTCAACAAGAAACATCCGTTCATAATAGAACGGTCTTCTTTAGCCGCTGTGCCTTTAAACATCGGATTTCGATCAACTTCAGAATACAATGCATTGGCCTTTGCTGCGTTGGTTTGACCAATCTTAGCTAATCCATTAGCCTTGATCCATCGCAATACTAACATACTCACATAAATAGCAAATACAGGTGGCGTATTGAACATAGACTCCTTATCGGCATGTGTTTTAAAATCAAGCATGGTAGGAACTTTCATGGAAGACTTACCAATCTTATCTTTCTTAACAATGTACAGGGTAGTTCCAGCGGGTCCCATGTTCTTTTGAGCACCAGCATAAATTACATCAAATTGTTTCGCATCTAATTCGCGACAGAAAATGTCTGAAGACATATCACAAACCAAAGGCACTTCTGTTTTAGGAAAATCATGAATTTGAGTCCCGAAAATGGTGTTATTTGAGGTGATGTGGAAATAATCGCAATCTGAAGGAACTGTGTATCCTTTTGGGATATAATTGAAATTGGCGTCTGCAGATGAACCTACTTCCACAACTTCGCCCAATGACCGTCCTTCTTTTACAGCATTTTTAGCCCAAGTTCCAGTAGTCAAATATGCTGACTTCTTGTTAGCACCCATCATGTTGTATGCTGACATCAAGAAACCAAGACTTGCCCCACCTTGAAGAAACATAACTTCATAGTCATCACCAAGGTTGTAGATTTCTCTAACAAGAGCTTGAGCTTCATCCATTACAGCAACAAAATCTTTACTCCTGTGAGAGATTTCGAGCAGTGAAAGACCTATTCCATTAAAATCAAGAACAGCCTGAGATGCTTGTTGAAATACCTCTTGCGGCAAAATGCTGGGACCAGCGCTGAAATTGTGAATTTTTGACATAGTGTTGTTTTAATTAAGCGGGACGAAATTGTGAAAATTTTATCGGACTAGAAAGATAAAGGACAAGCGTAACAATTAATAACTGCAGAGATAGTACTAATCTGCTCTGTATGCCTTAATTAAGCCATGTTGGATACCCGCGCTATCAGTATATTGAAGCCTGATTGACATCAAATCGAGTAACATTTCACCTTCACCCATCCAAATTTCACCCATCCAATTCTGAGCCGGGAAATTGAATCTCGTAATCGTAGTGAATTCGAACTTTAAATCATTGGCAGCTGAATACAAAATAGAGGGGGTTTCAGAGCTACTTGTAAGGTTAAAAGAAACAGCTTCAGTCTCCGTACCAAAGCTGAAAACACCCTTATATTCTCCTTCATAGATGGATAGCTCACTTCTATCGCATTTATCCCCTTCATACCAAACATCGCAATCACAGTATTTCTCTATACACACTCCATTCACGCATTTGTCCTTGCATTGATTGCAAGCACTCAGAATAAGGCAAATGAATGCGAATAAATGAAGTTGTTTGATCATCGTTTTAAGAGACGAAATATTAGCCAATCAAGGTGAAAGTTCAATAGCATAATGTGAGTCTAACCAATGTTTTGAGCCAATAATTCGGATAGTTCTCTCTCAATGCTTTGGTATTTATCCTTTGCATACCACAATTGCACTTGTTTAGAAAACTCGCTATATGGTGACTTCGGCTCAGGTAAGCTTTTATAATCCATGACCATTTTTTGGACTTCAGCAGGACGAGGACCCCAAGTTGAAATAACATTTAAACTCTTAGCATCCAATACTATTACCACTGGAATAGAACGACCGCCATTGGTCAAATGCTGATCAATTAGATCAAGGTTCTCATCACGCAAAACGAGGCGAGATGGAGTCCCAACTTGATCCAAAAGTGCTGAGGCCACCGGAACAATTTGAGCAGCATCACCACACCAAGATTCCGTAATTGTCAGTACTAGAACCTTACCCTTCAATTTAGACAAGGTTTCGATCAATGCTTGATTTGGATGATACGTCTTATCGATCCTCTTCATTCTTTGAGCATTTAAAGCTGTGTAATCAACCAAAGATTGAGATTGATCTGGTCCAGTGGACTTTCCTTCTTCGATCAACCTATCAATCAACTCACGATACGATGGATATGTCATCGCATTATCCCAGATTTTCTTATAATCTATTATTTTCATATCGTATTTGACGAACAAGAATCGTCATCCTGTCAATTTATTAATTCAGCCACCTCTTCTCCTATATATCCCGCTAGAGCAATACCCATTCCGCCCATTTTAACTGCGATTATAATAGTATCATCAAGCCTTTTAACAATGGGCCTTTTATCATCTCCAAATGCCATAATTCCCGTCCACCGTTGATCAACTTCGAACTTAAATGCTTCACCAAACAAAACATTTAGTTTTGATTCTAGTGTTTTTTGAATCATTTCGTTGAGGGCGAATTCAGTTGTTTCTTCAGCTTGAAAATCAATGTTCCTGCCACCTCCAAACAGTAATCGATCGCCTACATTTCGTAAATAGTAAAACCCTTCATCTACATGAAGGTTTCCCCTAAACGTCAAATTTGGGATGGGATGCGTTATGAATACTTGACCTCTTCCTGGCTGAACTTCAACATCCGGAATCAAAGAAGCTGCAAAGGCATTGTTGCAAATGACAATTTTATCCGCGCTAAAATCAATATTCCCCCTATACTGATCTTTTATGGTAAGGCTATTCCCTTCAACACCGATCACTTCAGAACCCGTTCTGATCATCACACCCAGCTGAAGAACATACTTTTCCATAGCTTTCATAAGCTCACCGGTGTGCACTTGACCTTCATCTTTCATGGAATAAACATCACCCGTTGCAACAATACCTAAGGTTGATTTATGGGCATTAGAGAGGGAAATGTAATCAGGAATAAAGTCGTCAACCAAGAAGTTAACCTTCTCAACAGCTTCATTATAATTTTGGTTGGAATCAACCAATTCAAATCCTCCAGCAGGCAAAAACCCAATTGCCTGATCACTTAATCGTTTGCGGGTTATTTGTAAACCCATCCAGCGTTGGAAAACAAGTTCACGGGCATTCTCTTCGCCCATTTGATGAATATCTGAAAGCATTTCGGTGAGACTTCCAAAGCATGCAAAACCCGCATTCCGTGTGCTGGCGCCATAAGGCAAACATGATCGTTCGAATATGGTGACACTTTTGGAAGGGAATTTTTCTTTGAGACTTGCCGCCACTGATAGGCCCACCAAACCTCCACCAACAATAGCGATATCTACCTCAACAAGTGATGACTTCTCCCAAAAACTGAGCACAGCAAAAATTTAAAATGGGTTGGTTGCATGCACTGATAACTCAGGAATGTATCCTCGATCATCCATTTCCAACGCAGAAATGATAGCGTGCGCTATCTCTTCTGCACGCAATTTGTTTTCTGTGTCACTTCGTTCTTTTCTGTCAGCTTGGGCAAAAGCTGTCGTAACTTCTGAAGGATTCACCCCCAAAACGCGGACATTAAATGGACGTAATTCAGCCTGCCAACACTGGGTTAAACCGCGCAAGGCAAACTTTGATGAGCTGTAAACACTGCCACCGGCAAAACCCTTAGTAGCTGCCGTTGATGCGATATTTACGATGTTTCCTGATTTCTGTTCCATGAACACTTTGGCTGCAGCTTGCCCCATCATGGCAGCACCAAACACATTGACTCGATACGTCTCTTCGAAGTCTTGCCAAGAATATTCGTGCATTTTATTCATCCATCCGTGACCAGCGTTATTAATCAACCCATCGAGTTTACCCAACTTATTGATTGCCGTGGTAATGGTCAGCTTCACTCCTTCTGGAGTCCCGATATCGGCTTTTACATATTCACAGCGCAATTCATCACCCACTGCCTTGAGCTTTGATTCATCCCTTCCGGTGATTAAAACTGAAGCTCCTTTTCCGACTAATTTCTGAGCGATGGCTTTTCCTATTCCTGAGCTTCCCCCAGTAATGATAAAGGTTTTGTTATTTAGATTCATCTTTTTTCTTTAAAGCTTTATTTATCGTTTGTACTAGCTTCTCTTTAGAAACCGGTTTGGTTATGTAGTGTTCAATTCCAATATCCATAGCTTGATTTACTGCTTCTTTCGTCACGTTTGCGGAAAGCATAATAATCGGAATACCGGGATACTTTTTGATCAAAATTGAGGACGCCTCCATGCCATCCATAACTGGCATGTGCAAATCCATGATTACGAGATCATATTCACCCTTTTCAAACGCCTCAACACCCAACAATCCGTTCGGCTCAGAATGCCATGAAAACTTGACGATCTCAAGCATTTTAGAAATAACCAAAACATTTAGCTCATTATCTTCAACTAAAAGGCATTTCTTCCCTGTAAAATCGGTAATAAGCTCTTCTGGCACAACCACTTCTTGCTTCACATTTCCATCTTGAAAAGGCAATGTGATAACGAATTCAGTTCCAGCGTCAACCTCACTGGTTACCACGATATCTCCATTCATCAATCGAATCAATTCATAATTGATCGACAAGCCAAGTCCAGAACCCGAATACTTTTTTCGATACCCCGAGTCGACTTGAGAAAAGCGCTCGAATATTATCGACAATTGCTCTCGAGGAATTCCAATACCAGTATCCTTAACGCGCACTACCACTTCAACTTCATCATCAGATCTATTCTCTTGCTCATAATAAACTGTAACCGATCCTTCTGGCGTGAATTTTAAAGCATTATGAATGAAATTAGAAACGATTTGCGTGAACTTCACTTCATCTCCAGAAATCCAAGTCACACGAGGTTCAACGGTATTGAATATTAATTCCACCCCTTTCTCTTCGTAGGATTGAGCAAATAATTCGCACAATGCTTGAATCTTAATAACCGGCTGGAAACGAGAGTTTTCTAATGACATTTGACCTGATTCAATGCGATCAATATCAAGTATATTATTCAGTAAGCCTAAAAGGTTGGAAGACGAATTATTCAACAAATTCAAATATTCCTTCTGCTTCTCTGGATCACGATTCTCTGCCACCATGTGAATGAGACCTTGAATAATATTGAGCGGAGTTCTGATTTCATGACTCATGTTACTCAAGAATTCAGATTTGACACGCGAGCTTTTTTCAGCTTTTACTTTCTCTTTACCAAGAGTATCGTTCAGTTTTTCTAATCGTTCATTAATTGCTTTCGTAGCTTTTTCTTGCCTATTGGTTTTCAAAATGAAGAACAAAGCAATAGAGAGCGTAAGTCCTAAGAAAATACTTAATGCAAGCGATAGAACACTGGTGATTTTTGAACTCTCATCAAAAAATGATGCTATAGGGTAAAACTGCATTCTCCACCAGATCTCTCGACTTCTATTGACATTGATAAGACCGTCAAAAAGGAAATCTTCGTCTACTTTAATTTTATCACATCTTTCAGGTTCGGAGCAATAAAACTGGTGATCTGTGTGATCACTCAAATGAATGTGGTAATCTCTATTATCATCAAAAAAATTGTCAATCTCATAGGTGAAATCGAACCCAGCAGTGATCGAACCCAAAAACAAACTATCTATCCAGACCGGAGAATCCACCAAAAATGCTTCACCACCCTGCAGTAAGCTCACCCAAGGTGTGATATTTAAATCACCAGTGACAGCTGCCCTCATCCATCCATGCACGCGATAATTAACCGTATTTAGATTGAGGTTTAATACTTCTCTATTGGGATCTAATGGAACAATGTCTTGAATAATCATATTCGAGTCTATCCATTCAAGGAAGAGAATCGAGCTGTCCAGCTTTACTAATTGACCAGCATCTTTCTGCCAATATTTAAAAAACCCACCTTCTGAAAACTCAAGACGATTGGTGAAGTTTTTTAAATGATCAATATCTGAGTTCACCAAAGTCCAGATACGACTTCTTGTGTGCTCACCCAATACTTGAACCTGTTCAATTTGTTCAGATTTGATGTTCTGATTGTATTGCGACCACGCCCAAATAGAAATAATAGTAGTAACCGTAAAAACCAAGGCACTTAGTGCAAGTCTTGCTATAATCGGTTTTTTAAACACAGTTCATCATTTTATTTATCATCGTACAAACACCCATTCAGTGGATGAGCTCAACGTATCATTATATTGATATTCATCAAAGGCCTTTAAGTCTTCTGGATTTGTAATTCCATTTCGGATGATAAATCCAGTCATTTTACCTCTAGCCTGTTTTGCCCAAGTCATCACGATCTTATACTCTCCATTTTTAAAATCCTTAAAAACAGGAGTGATCACATCTCCGTTGATATCATCAAAGTTCACAGCTTTAAAATACTCTGAAGAAGCCAAGTTAACCAATGTCTTTGATTTTACAGCTTCTAACGAGGCATTAAGTGAATCGGTGATTCTACTTCCCCAGAATTGGTATAAGTTCTTTTTTCGCTGGACAGGTAATGAAGTTCCCATTTCTAATCGATAAGGTCGAATGTTATCTAATGGTCTCAAAACACCATGTAATCCGCTTAAGATACGCAAATGATCTTGAGCAAAATTCACCTGTTCGCTGCTTAAGGATTTTGCATCAATACCTCGATAAACTTCTCCATTAAAGGTCATTAAAGCAGGTCTAGACTCATTATCATCAAATCTAGGCTCCCAGAGTTGATAGCGGTGAGCATTTAATTCAGTCAAGTCCTTGCTCAACTTCATTAATGAGCTGATTTTCTTTTTGCTCAGTTTCTTGAGCTGAGACATGATTTGAGAAGACTCTTCTATGAACGCAGGAGTTGTAGAATTCAAATCTGCCATCTCAGATTCAAAATCAAGCGATTTTGCTGGTGAAAGGATTGTGATCATATGTGAGGGGCGTTTTTCAATTCAAAGGAATTAATTGACATCAATTTCATCTAAGAACACAAACATTTTCTCTATTTGTTCAGTATTTTGTTCCACCCAAAGTGCAGATGGTTCATCTACTGATTGTGATATGTAATGCAGCAAGGTCATCAAGTAACCATTTTCAGCTATTTGATGAAAAAACGGAAAATAATAGTTCGAATAAAAGCTATCGTCATTTTCTGACGAGGAGGTTTCGATAAATTCAAATATTCTCGAAAGAACCTGCGCATCAATTTCCAGTTCACTCATTTCTGAATATTCTTGAAGTCTTCTAGCATCTGCAAACGCAGACAAAAGAAGATTCGCCATGCGGAAATTAAAGCTCCTGTTTTTATCTCGCTTGTTGCTTACTTCCGTTATCTTTTGTGCACCATTTAATGCTTTATTCAAACTATTAACCGCTGCTCTTGAAACATCACCGCGCGGTTCAAGCATAAGAAAAAACATCAATGGATAAATTGACTCTACCAACCGATCTTGAGACAGCATTAATCGTGCGAGGGCAAAATGGCTATCGACATGATCAAGTCTTGATGACATGGCTTTTTGATAGCCAATTGAGGCCTCTTCAAAATCACCTGCAGCTGTTGCTGAAATGCCATAATGATACCAGAGTAAAAAGTAATCTCCAAAACGGTCAATTCCTTTTTTAAAGGTTTTCATAGCCTTTTTGGACTTGCCTTGATGATCAATTATTCCACCAACAAGAATCGTAGCTTCTATTCCAACTTCGGACTGATCTTTAGATGCAACGTTAGCATGACTGAGTGCGCTTTTATCATTGCCAACAGAGTAATAGCACATGGCTATTTCATAGTTTGCTAAAGCATGCTTCCTGTCAATCGCTAACGCTCGATTATACTCCATCAGGGCGAGGTCATATCTTCCTTCTTCGTAATTCCTGGCTCCATCAACTAGAATAGTAGCGATTAAAGAATCTTGATTCTGACTGTGAATCTGGAGAGAAAGAAAACACCCAAGGATAAAGAGTGAACCTTTCATTGACTATGCTTCTGGTATATGCATCAAAGTCTCAATGAGAAGATTCCAATACTTGTGCACGGAACTAATTTGAACACACTCATCAGGAGAATGTGCTCCTCGGATATTAGGGCCAAAAGAAATCATTTCCATTTCAGGATAATTCGTTCCCAAAATACCGCATTCTAGTCCTGCATGACAAGCCATTACGTGAGCGTCTTCATTGAATAGTTTTTTATATAAGTCGCTCATAGTCTTCACAATAGCAGCGTCAGGACGTGGCGCCCATCCTGGATAACTTCCACCAAACTCAACTTTAGAACCAATTAATTCAAAAAGAGCTTTGATAGATTCAGCTTCATCCAGTTTCTCCGAATCGACAGAGCTTCGCGTCAGACATTGCACCGTATACTCTCCATTCTCAACAAGCACTCGAGCTAGATTATTTGAAGTTTGCACTAATCCATCAATATCAGGACTCATCCTATAAATACCCACGGGACATCCATAAACTGCCCTTAAAAGACCAATTTGAAAGTCGGCCTTTAAAACCTTTGCAGGGCTTTCAACTGAATCAATCAATACCTTAAGGTTGGGGTCTGTCGTGTTGTGCTCTTGTTTAATTTCTGTCTCAAATTCGCTCAGCCAAGCCTTAAACCCTTGCTCCTGATCATTTGCAACACACACAATTGCAAACGACTCTCTAGGAATAGCGTTTCTTAAACTTCCACCATTTATAGTGCTGATCGAAATCCCAAATTCATTGACAGCACGCATCAATAATCGATTCATCAATTTATTGGCATTGCCTCTACCTCGATGAATATCCATACCCGAGTGACCACCAGTCAAACCATTGACCGTCACCTTTAATGCAAAGCTATTAGAGGGTACTTCTTTTTCAGTATAAAGACCAGAAGCTGTGACATCAATTCCACCTGCACAGCCGATCGTAAGCTCATCATCATCTTCAGTATCCAAATTTAGCATGATAGACGCTTCCAACAAGCCACCTTTTAAGCCCATTGCTCCCGTCATTCCCGTTTCTTCATCAATAGTGAAGAGTGCCTCTAATGGAGGATGAGCAATGTCGCTTGAACTTAACAATGTCATAATTGATGCCACACCAATACCGTTATCAGCCCCCAGTGTTGTTCCTTCGGCCCTTACCCAATCACCATCCACATACATCTTTATTCCCTCTTTATCGAAATCAAAATTGGTAGATGCGTTTTTTTGATGAACCATATCAAGATGACTCTGCAGAACGATAGTCTGTCTATTTTCCATACCAGGGCTAGCTGGTTTCTTGATAATGACGTTTCCAACCTCATCAATTATGGTTGACAATCCGAGGCTTTCACCAAAGTTTTTGGCAAATTCAATCACGCGTTCTTCCTTTTTTGAAGGTCTAGGAACTGCATTTAAATCAGCAAAGTGATTCCACATTGCTTTTGGTTCTAAATTTCTTACTGCTTCGCTCATAATTCTCTCTTTAGATTCAGGACAAGTTTACAGTATCTATTGACGAGTTCATAGTCAATTCAACTGTATTATATGTTTTATTCATTTAGCCATTCATGCTTAATCTTCTTCTCAAGTTCTGGTAGCCACGCGATGGTATTCGGACCAAGTCTTTTGAAAGAATAATTATGCTTTGAAAGCATGATCTTGCAGTCATTATAATCACTTTCACTCAAATGCATATCCTCAAAAACAATTGCCTTAGGCAAGACCTTATCCAAATTAATCAACTTTATAACTTCAAAATCGAAGCCCTCTGTATCGATCATAAGTAGATCTATAGTTTTCACATTATAATCCCTAAAAATCGAATGAGGACTGCGCATTGCTATAACTTCTTCGGAGATCCAATCTGCTTTATTTTCTGGTGGCTTAGCTCTTGACTTTTTAATTTTCTTATCAAGTCTACCTTCTTTAATTAGTTGCTCTAATAATGTACGATCAAAACGAGCCAGACCGGTGGCCCATCTTTCATTTGAAAAAGAGATTTTGAAAAGCGTGGCTTCCCCGTCTTTTTCTCCAATCGCAGCATTGATGGTCGTTATTCCTTGATCCTTTTTGTAGACTTTACTGAGGAAGGTGTTAAACACATAGGGTTGTGGCTCCATCAATATCCCTTTCCAGCCATCACGCTTTATGAATTTATGCAATGGATCATGCGTCATTCCATCATTTGCTCCCACTTGAAAAACAAAAAAGTCATCATTACCCTTACTAATCAAATCCATAAATGCCTCTACGGAATTTGGTTTTGGGGTGTATAGCTTTAAATAAAACCGATAGATTACAGCATTCGAAGAACCAAGTCTGAATATATAAGACTTGTATAAATCTTTAAAAAAGATCTTTATGCCGTTCATCAATTTTTTGATTTAGGTTGATTGAAAAGTTGCTGATTTCGTCTTTTAAAATAAACTACCACCGCTACTGTGATTAACACAATTGAAATTCCCTGTGAATGCGAAAGAATGCCATCGATCAAATAACCGCGCTCTTCATCTCCCCGCACCGTTTCAATAATGGATCTACCTACTGAGTATAAAACCACATAGAAAAGAAACAATTGTCCATCGAAGGTTTTAAATTTTCTGAACCAATAGAGAAAAACAAAAATGGATGTCAATACAAGAAACTCGTAAATCTGAGTTGGATGCAATGGAGTATTCAACGGATATGCTTGGCACATTGGATCGGTAAAAGAAACGCCAAAGAAGAAGTCAGTTGGGATTCCATGACAACATCCGGCCATAAAGCAACCAATGCGTCCAGTAGCATGAACGATTAAGGATGTAAAAGCAATTAAATCGAGCATTCCCCATACATTCCATCCTTCCTTCTTGAAAAACCAAATGGTAGTAGGAACTGCAAAAAGCAGCGATCCAAAAAACACAAAGCCGTTTCCTAGGTTTGAAATCATTTTTGAAGGATCCGACATGTAAATTTTTGGGTCTTCCATGTAGAATAGAACCTTTCCACCTATGAAAGCGGTTACAAAAATCCAAAGTAAAAGCGAACTGATTTTATCCTTATCAATTCCATAAACTTTATAGGCAGATCTTGACAAGAACAAATAGCCAAGAGCAGCTCCAAGCACAATGAAAAAACCATACGCGTAGATATGATACTCTCCAAACTTGAATAATAAAGGATGCATGGCTAATTTATTCTAATGGTTCGATTCGCAGAGTTTATCATTCTCAAAACAATCATTAACTGCTTCGACTTCGATAGGAAATTCATTCAAAGCTTCACAAGGAAATTCATTTGAATAGATATGGAAAGTCAACCCTTCATTTCCGATAGCGCCCAGAGGAGTTTGACAATCAAGTTCCTCCAACCATAATTTTAAACTCGTTTTGTCTTCACACATATCTTGATCAAAATCAATCTCCTTCGAAGCATCCTGTAAACATTTAAGCAACTTTTTACTACCATAGTCTCCTAAGACCTGCGCTTTGCCTGTTGTCCAATCGATCACGCTAAATTTATTCTCTTCTACAGTCTCTTTTGGTTGGCTGCTTATTTCTCTTTTGAATCGATAATTAAATTGCGTTTCTCGATTATTTGGAAAATCAATACGATCGGTCCGAACATCAAGTTGATAGTCCAATTTTTCTGGATTCTTATCCAACATACCTATTCTCGCCATAAGCATTTCCAAAACCTGTCTATCACTCATCAAATTGTCAATTTTAACCGCTACCAATCTTTCTTTAAGCTGAGCTGATTTAGGAAGCAACAATTCCTCTGAGAATAAACCATTTAAATGATCCAAAACTGAATCATTATTGTGAGAGTGAAATACAGGATATAAATGTGCTTTAAAATAATGCTCTTCGTCTTCATAACCTGGAATCGAGTATGATAAAGCATCTAGTGTATAGGAGTAATCGAGATGGTTCTGAGCTTTATACTCACACGCAATCAAGATAATAATCGCAAGAAGAATGGAAGACTTAAGTTTCATGGGATAAATGTAACATCTCATAGGATATTGCGTATTTCGCGGCAACGTATTATGAAGATATTTATACAGTTATCCTCACTTCTTTTTATTTGGCTCGGACTTATGACTTATTCCAATGCCATCAATGCACAAAATCAGACCGCTAAAGCTGATTATTCACCTATGAAAATTCAATGGCTCACTCCCATTGAAGTCATTCGGAATATCGATCAAATACTTGCGAAATCGAGACTAGAAGCTCTTGAAGCCGGAAGAGGAACAGCTTTTGCCGAGAAAATTAATGTGGCGAAGAGTTTTGTTCATGCTGGAGACAATGAAGAAGCAAAGCGGTCATATTCTGAAGCTATTTCAATTGCTTGGAAAAGAGAAACAAACCATGACGTATTGGAAGCAATCGAGCATGAATTAGAAAGATCAAAAAAAATCTTAGTCCAGGATAGTCGGCCTTCAGGTTTAGATGAAAATTACCAAGCCATTTCAAACTATGACACGAAAAGGACTGCAGAGTTAAATAGCATTGACGAGTATGAAGCTGGAAAGAAAATTGATGCAGCCCTATCTTTCATTTATCTGAGTATTCTTACCCAGCAAGACCAAAAACTTACATTGCAAGGTAAGCTCGACCATTGCCGTCACTTGATCGAATTAGAAGAATACGAGAGTGCTAAAAAAGAGTATCACAGCACAATAATAGCCTATTTGGATCCCAGATGGACGAGTCAACTCTTAGGGGAAATTGATGAAATAATAAGCGCCATTGAGCCTTCACAAACTTTTTCTGAATTGCACCCAAATGAAGTTTTAACTGCTGAACGAGCCATAGGAGAAATACAAACTATAATAAAACCCATTCAGGATTATTATAGCGGCAACGCCATACTAAATAGCGGTTTACGCTCTATACATAGCATGATTAGAAAGGGCGAACATGATATGGCTCTCTCAGAAATGAAGAAAACATTTTCAGATTTCGCTCCGTCTTCTTGGCTTAATGCAAGCGTGATTCGCACTGAACGAATACTCGATAGGATAGGTGATTTTCAAGAAAATTCCTATGAAGGGGAAAAGATTCCTTCTGCTCCTATACTCTATTCAAAGTCTGTTGATGACGGTCGAACTACTGAAACCATAAGAATCATCGAAGACAACGAACTAATGACTTATAAGCGCGTTACGCACAATTGGGGTGGGGTTTATAGTTTTATCAACAACGAATCGGCAAAAGACACTGAATGGATCCGTGTTTGGAAACTTTATCAAGAACAAGAATTCTAGATTGAGATAACTATCCTTTTGCCGCAAGTGTCAATGAAACAAGCGATTTCTCCCACTGAATATTTAGGTGGTTGTCCTTCAATGAAATTTCCATTTGTTCCTGATGATCTGCAGGTTGAATACCAGTTTCAAGCCTTAGAACATCTAGTGATGGATCATATTTGTAAGCACCCCATTGATTTGGATCTGAATTAAAAATGATCGTCCATTTATCCATTGAAGGGATTGTAAATAATGCATACTTCCCGGCTGGAAGTTCACTTCCATCGATAATTACTGGTTTATCAAACTCCACTGTCGTAGCCTCATTCGCTCCAGTTCTCCATACTTTATCATAAGGAACCAATTCACCCCAAATTTCTCTTTCACGAACAGAAGGAGCGCTATAATCAATAACAATATTTACTCCTTCAACACTGCCCTCAACAGACATTTTAGGGCTTTTAGACTGGGCCGTTGTTAAAACTGAAAAAGAGAAAAGAAGAGCTGCCGTAAGAAGTATTGCTTTCATAATTATAATATTTTGATAAAGTAAACACCAATTTTAGGGAAAAGATCAAATAAAACTTAGTTAATTTTTCATACTCCACCCATCCTCTTCTGAATAGGTTGGCAATCGAAAGTTGAATCGATACGTCAAATGACGGATCAAGAAAATTAAAACAATACAAAAAGGAAGGCTTATTTCCTCCGGAATTTCAATCCAACGGAGAATGAAATAAACTCCTCCACCTGACGCTCCGGCTAAGGCATATATCTCTTTTCGCGTTAAAAGCATTGGTTGCTCACCGGTGATTAGATCTCTTAACAAGCCGCCAAACGTAGCTGTAATTGTGCCCAATGCAATGCATATAAAAATGCTAAACTCATGTTCTATGCCTTTTTGAATTCCGGCCATCGTAAAAAGCCCTAGACCCACAGCATCAAATAAATATACGAAATAACTAAGCTTATTCATGTAAGGGTTTAATAAAACGGCAGAAATTGCTCCGAAAATTATAGTAATGATCAAGGCGTTATTTGACATCCATTCGACTGGAGTGTTTCCGATGATAAGATCACGGATTGTTCCTCCACCAGCCGAGGTGACAAATGCAAGAACAAAAACTCCAAAAAGGTCAAACTTTTTCTTGATCGCAAGCGTAGCTCCGGAAACCGCGAAGGCAAGCGTACCCAAGGTATCTAAAACAGTGAAAACCGTTATCTCCATCGGTTTGTCTTATCTACGATCAACATTTACGAGTGTTCTTTAAAGTTCAAGCGTAATTTGAGAACCAGCGCCAAAGGAAGTATCGTCATCATCGTCTTTCTTCTTTTTATTGGAAGACTCATCTCCATCAATATCAGTCTTAGTTTCAGATTTAAGCGGTTCTTCTTTCTTGTCAGCTGACTTTGGATTTTCCTTTTCGATAATCTCCTTCTGAGGCTTTGTTTCAACCTCTGCTGCTTCATCATCACTACTTGTTTCTTCAGTGCTATCCTCTTCCTTCTTACCTTCTTCCTCAATTGAATTTGCTCCATTATCCTGAGGGCGCTCATCAGAGGTCACAGCCACCTCTTCTTCCTCATAAGGCATCGGCTCCAACTCATCGATCGATTTAATGCGAACCTTAGCAATTCTATTTCCAAGTGCTTTAACACCTTTGACCGATATAGCCTCAGCTAATTCTATGGTTTCAGCATCTTTTGTTCCGGCACGCTGATCAAACTTGAGTGTCGCACGTGGAAGCCAATCAGTCGTCACAAATTCGAGTTTCGAATCTTCGTGATCACTGATAAATAAGTTTGGCTTATCTGTCTCTTCTGCTATAAATCGCTTTATAAATGACTGTTGTTTTTCACCTTCAAAGTAGATTACGCTGAGAGGCTTTTCAGGATTCCACTTTTCAATTTTGATCATATCATCATCAAACTTGGTGGTTTCTTCGATGCCGGTCATTTTATACGTTCCCGACTGCATGATGGTCAATATCCTATCCTCAGCATTGAAAGATCCCAACAATCTGCCACGATCTTCGTAATTCAATCGTTTTACGGATTCATCAAACCAAACTTTGCGCGCTCCAAGCGTTGAAATTCCTTTCTCTTTTAATTCAATTTTATTTATTGCATGTTTAGTTAGGATATTTCCTTGAGCACTTCTGCTTTTAACCGCAATTTCTGAAAAGTCAAAGTCAAACTTTAATTTCTTCAACTTCGCTTTAGCACGGTGCACAACAGTCACTAATTCAGCCTCGCCATTTGGGTTTGCGGTCAAATGCAACACTCTAGACTTAGCATTCCCTTTGGTTAAAGGATACTCCTTATCTCGGATTATGCTCGTTACATTGAATCGTTTCACATAAATACTACCTGCTGGACCATCTTGATAAATCATATTATAGATGGTTCGAGGATCATTCTTTTTCCAAATATTGATATACAAAACACCTTTACCAACGAACGTCTTATCTGCCATTTTCGTGACCAGTAATGTACCGTCAGACCGTATAATGATAATGTCATCTAAGTCAGAAGCTTCCTGAACAAACTCCGAATCGGCTTTCTTGAGTCCCGATCCAACAAACCCTTCCTCGCGATCTACATACAGCTTGACATTACTGGCTGCCACTAGCGCAGTATTAATTGTTTCTATTTGCCGTATTTCCGTTCTACGTTCTTTTCCTGCAGCATATTTTCGCTTCAATTCTTTGAAGTAATCAATCGCATAATCCGTAAGATTATCCAAGTAAGTTTTTACCTGAGCTATATCCTCTTCTATACGGGAGAGAAGTTCTTCAGCTTTGAAACTATCGAACTTAGAAATCCTCTTGATTTTAATTTCAGTAAGCCGAGCTACATCATCATCTGTTACAGCTCGAATTAAATGTTTTGTATAGGGCTTTAGACCTTTATGAATGGTTTCAATAATCTCCTCCCACGTTTCACACTCTTCAATGTCGCGATAGATTCTATTTTCAATGAAAATCTTTTCAAGAGAAGCAAAATGCCATTGTTCTTCTAGCTCTGCTTTCTTGATTTCAAGTTCAAGTTTTAAAAGCTGCCTGGTCTGCTCTGCACTTTCAAGAAGCATTTGACTCATCCCCATAAATCGAGGTTTGTCATCTTGAATAACTACAGAGTTTGGACTAATCGAAATTTCACAATCAGTAAATGCATACAATGCATCGATGGTTTTATCTGGAGAGACATTGCTTGCGAGATGAACCAAAATTTCGACATACTCAGCTGTATTATCCTCTACCTTTTTTACCTTAATTTTCCCCTTATCATTGGCCCTAAGAATAGAATCAATCAAAGAAGATGTAGTAGTAGTATGAGGAATCTCACTTATTCGAAGAGTAGATTTATCGTCAATATTTATTCGCGCTCGAACCTTTATCCGACCTCCTCTTATTCCATCATTATACTCCGAAAAATCGGCAATGCCTCCTGTAGGGAAATCAGGATAAATTTTAACCTGCTTACCTTTAAGGTTACTGATACAACCATCAATGAGCTCAATGAAGTTGTGAGGTAATATTTTACAGGCCAATCCCACAGCAATTCCTTCAGCTCCAGAGGCCAAAAGCATGGGAAACTTAACTGGTAAAGTTAGTGGCTCCCTATTTCTTCCGTCATAACTTAACTGCCAATGTGTGGTTTTGGCGTTGAACAAAACCTCCAAAGCAAACTTCGTCAACCGTGCCTCAATATACCTAGGTGCTGCAGCGCTATCACCCGTTAGAATATTACCCCAGTTTCCTTGGCAGTCTATCAGCAGATCTTTCTGTCCAACCTGAACAAGTGCATCTCCAATGGAAGCATCTCCATGTGGATGATACTTCATCGTGTTACCTATAATATTTGCGACTTTGTGATATCGACTATCATCCATCTCTTTCATGGAATGCAGAATACGTCTATGCACAGGCTTGAAACCGTCATGTAAATGCGGCACAGCTCTTTCTAGAATAACATAAGAAGCATAATCAAGGAACCATTCCTTATACATGCCACTTATTTGAATTACTTTTTCAAGCCCTTCATTGACTTCTTCTTGACCTGAGAACTCTTCGTCTCTTTCTTCGATATTTTCGTTTTCCTCGCTCATTTAATTCAGCGTGAAGCGTATTGGTAAATGTTGATACGTTTTTGTCTTTTTTCCATTGGTAGTACCCGGAATCCAGTTCGGCATTTCTTCAATTAACCGAACGGATTCATAATCAAGCAAGGGATGCACTGTTCTGACCATCTCTAATTCAGAGATAATCCCAGACGGTTCCACAGCAAATTTAGCAACGCAAATTCCTTTTATGCCTTCATTTTTGGCCTCTTCTGGATACTTGGTTTCAGCCGCCATATATTCAATCAAACCTTGCATACCAACTCTGAAAGTTGGGAATTGGTCTGGATTATCAAGATCAGGATCATGACTTATGAATCCTTTATAGAGATTGGAGTCATTTAAATAAAAGTCACCAAATATGACCAATGGATCTTCATCAAAATGAACAACAACATGGTTCGAAAAAACAGCCTTTTTAGTAAATTCTCTACCTGGAGCCCATGATAAATCGCTAATCTTGACAATCGCTTCTTCATCGAAAGTCCTATTTGCTGATTCAACAGTGTGAACATTTACAGGGTTACCGAAGGTGTCTATATCGAACGAGTAAACTCCTCGCGGAGAGTAGTTTTCATATTTCTTCACTACTAGGCTCTTTGCCAACTGTCGCTCTAAACCGTCATTCCCATTTGGAAGGTTTCGTGTTCGAGTCATGCATTCAACTTCGTTACCCGAAATATCATAACAAACGGAGCTTAGTCCGTCATGTCTCATTCTATCATATCTCTTTGGAGAGCGATCAGAATTTAAATAAAGCTCCTTCATAACCAAGCCTTCCTGGTAATACCTTTCTAAAATCAACTCTTTTTCAGAGGAGTAATGGCGACTAAACCCATTAAATAAACCCGAATACACCTCCCCTTCTGACAGCGTCTCTCCAACTTCATCCTTAATATGATATGGTCCCTCTAAAATATCGTTCTCATAATGTCTGATTGACTTTTTCTGAGCGTCCAAGTAATAAGTATTCCACTCACCTTCTTTTTTACCCTTGACATATTCACCATATTCCAATGCTTCACCTGAAGAATATCGCATTTTAAAAGGGCCGTCCAATTCATTATCGACATAATTCGAAACCTTCAATATATCGCCAGTACTATAGAAATACTCCCACTTCCCTTGTTTTTCCCCATTGACGTAATTTCCGCTTGAACTTCTATTTCCGACTTCATGATAGCTTATCCAAACACCATGCTTTTCTCCTTGATAGTAAATACCAACATCTTTCGGTGATCCAGTTTCAAAATAAGATTTCCAAGCACCTGAAGTTTTTCCATTGATATAACGGCCATACTGCTTAAGCTGTCCTGATTCGTAATAAGCACGGTATTCACCATTCTTTCTTTGGTCCTTATACTCTATAAAAATATTAGTGTCTCCGTTTTGAAAGAAAGAAAGAAATTCTTTTTGATATCTCTTTGAAATTGGGTCTGGGTGAGACATCCATGTTTTCATTTCAATCGCACCATTCGGGTAATAATCAATTACTCGGTATGGTTTTTTTGTCTTCTTACGAATGGCCTCTCTTTTATATGAATACGGAAGCCCTTCAGGGATAATTTCCTTGTCTTCATTCATGAAATAAACCAATTCGTTCTCGGACTCTTGAATCGCCAGCGGATGAATGAAATCCTGAGACAACGCCAATGAATAAAGGCTTATAAATATGCAGGTAAGTGTTAATCTATTTTTTTTCATGCTATTCCTTCTTCAGTAATTTCTTCCACTGTATCCTTCTCCACTTTCAAGTTCTCGATAATGAATTCCTGTCTATCAGGGGTGTTCTTGCCCATATAAAAAGACAATAATTCTTTGATTGCAAAATCATGCCCGATAACTACAGGATCTAGTCGTATATCCTTTCCAACAAAATGCTTGAATTCATCTGGAGATATTTCTCCTAATCCCTTGAATCGAGTTATTTCAGCATTCTTACCTAGTTTACCAAGAGCCTCTCTTTTTTCTTCTTCTGAGTAACAATAAATTGTTTCTTTCTTATTTCGAACTCTAAATAGCGGAGTTTGCAAAACATATAAATGACCTTGCTTTATTATCTCAGGGAAAAATTGAAGAAAGAATGTGATCAAAAGCAGTCGAATGTGCATCCCATCAACATCAGCATCCGTTGAGATAACCACGTTATTATACCTCAAGTTTTCAATACCATCCTCAATGTTTAAAGCGGCTTGAAGAAGGTTGAACTCTTCATTTTCGTAGACAATCTTTTTCGTCAGCCCATACGTATTGAGAGGCTTACCTTTTAATGAAAATACGGCTTGAGTATTCACATCTCGAATTTTAGTGATTGAACCAGAGGCTGAATCACCCTCACAAATGAATATTGAAGTGTCAATATTTCTAGGATCCTTATCACCAAGATGAAGCCTACAGTCTCTCAGTTTCTTATTGTGTAAGCTAGACTTTTTCGCACGATCTCTTGCGAGTTTCTTGATGCCTGCCATCTCTTTGCGCTCTCGCTCACTTTGCAATATCTTCTTAAGTAAGGGATCCGCAACTTCAGGATGCTTATGGAGATAGTTATCAAGTTCTCGGGAAAGAAAATCGTTAATAAATGCTCTCATACTTGGACCACCTGGAGCAATATCCTGCGAGCCTAATTTGGTTTTTGTTTGAGATTCAAAAACAGGCTCCATAACCTTTACGCTCACCGCAGCAGAAATAGAAGATCGAATATCCTGAGCTTCAAAATTCTTTCCGTAAAAGTCACGAATAACCCGAGCTACACTCTCTCTAAATACTGTTTGATGTGTTCCACCTTGAGGAGTAAACTGTCCATTCACAAAAGAGTAATAGTCTTCGCCATAACCATGTGTATGGGTAAGAGCTACTTCAATATCTTCTCCTTCAATATGCAATACAGGATACAAAGGTTCTTCATCTAAATTTCTCTCCAGAAGATCCTTTAATCCATTTTTAGATTCGTATCGCTCTCCATTAAAATTGATAACCAGACCTCTATTTAAATAGGCGTAATTCCATAGCATACGATCTACATGCTCATGCTTGAACGCATACGTAGGAAAAACACTGTCATCAGGAACGAAAGTGGTTCGAGTACCCTTTCTTGTTGGTGTTTCTTCAATATCAGAGTCTACTGTAATTTGTCCTTGAGAAAATTCAGCAGCTTTTATCTTTCCTTCACGAACCGATTCTACTTTGAAATAAGATGACAAAGCATTTACGGCCTTCGTACCGACCCCATTCAGTCCAACAGACTTCTTGAAGGCTTTTGAATCATATTTACCACCCGTATTGATTTTAGACACACAGTCTATCACCTTACCAAGAGGAATTCCTCGACCATAGTCACGAACCTTGACTTCATTTCCCTTGATAGAAACATCAATGGTCCTTCCATTGCCCATCACAAACTCATCAATTGAGTTGTCGAGAATTTCTTTAATCAATATATAGATGCCATCATCAGCGGAACTACCGTCTCCGAGCTTCCCAATATACATACCGGGCCGCATCCGTATATGCTCCGACCACTCTAGTGTACGTATATTATCTTCATTGTATTCTACTTCCATGCCCAGCAAATTTTCGGATTGTTGCGAATTTAATCAGACTTAACAGGGCTTTAGTACGAAAGCTCATCGTATTATGCACAGGTTTTTAAACACTCCAACGTTAAAAGAATTAATGTTGAATTCATCTATTTTTATAGCTACTTGAAGGAATTCAGAGTACTTTACGTTCTCATTTTCAAACAATCGACAAAAAATGAAAACGCTTTACATCGCACGACATGGAAAAAGCGATTGGGATAATCTTGATCTCAATGACATTGAACGCCCTTTGAAAAATCGAGGTGTCCAAAATTGTAAAGAAATGAGTGAGGTATTAAGAATTCGGAAATCTATTCCTGAAATTATTTTCTCAAGTCCTGCCGTGCGAGCCTATGAAAGCGCGAAGATTTTCGCAGACGAATTATCGCTGCCTTTAGATTCTTTAAAAGTTGATGGAAAGCTCTATTTACCTGACTTCCCAACGATGCTGAAAACTATTCTATACTTAGACAACCACCTTCAATCTGCGATGATTGTCGGCCATGAGCCTTCCATTTCATCGTTTGTGAATTTCTTTATCCAACAACCCATCGAAAAGATAGCAACAGCCTCCGTGACAGCTCTAGAATTCAACATTCTGGATTGGAGAGAAATATCAGCTGCCAATTTCAAAAAAGGTTGGCATATAAATCGTCATTATCCAAAAGGATTTTCGATAACTTGAGTGCAACTGTTATTAGTTTTGCGTGATGATTTCACAAAAGAGCCTCACCTCTTCATTCGCGGCTTTGGGCGAGCACATTCAATCGTATTTATCTCATCCTGAAGATGATGATTTTGCCACACTCAAAAGCACTGTTTCAAATGCCTTTCATAAAAACGGTTGGTTTACTCAAGATGAAGTTGAATTCGCTCTAAATTATTGGGCGGAAGAACTTAAAGAAGAAAACCTAAAACTTTGGCTAAGCGCATACAACTTCGATCAAATCAAATCAAAAGAGGTTGGTCTAATATTAGCTGGAAACATTCCAATGGTTGGTTTTCATGATGTATTGTCTACCATCTTGTGTGGCCACAAAGCCATTCTTAAATGTTCTTCGAGTGACGAGTTGTTGATTCCCTATTTCTTAGACTTGATGTCAAATCGAACCGTTGGCTTTAGTGAGCATTATAGAATTGAGAAAGGCCTGCTTAAAAACTTCGATGCAGTTATCGCTACTGGAAGCAATAATTCAGCGAGACACTTTGAGCATTACTTCAAAGAAATCCCGAGCATCATTCGTAAAAACAGAACCGCAATATCAGTTTTAACAGGAGAAGAAAGTGATGATGAACTTTATGGATTAATGAAAGATGCGTTTCAATATTATGGTCTGGGATGCAGAAACGTAACCAAAATCTACCTTCCAAGATCATTTGATTTAGATCGGATATTCAAAGCATCAATGCCTTTTGCGTACCTTTCAAGCAATAAAAAGTATTTTAATAACGTAACATATCACAAAACACTGCTAATGATGCAGCAGAAGCCTGTTTTAGAGAATGATTTGATATTGCTTGTGGAAGAATCATCGTTATTTTCACCTGTTGGAATGTTACACTATGAATTTTATGATGATATAAATGAGCTAAATCAACAAATTGAAAGACAACTTGATGACATACAATGCGTGGTTGGCCGAAAGAACATTCCTTTTGGTACCGCACAAAAGCCATCCCTTGCTGACTATGCGGATGGAGTCGACACAATGAAATTTTTGGTAACATTATAACTGCAAAAAGGCTTCCAAATAATTTTTTGATCGTATTAATTATTAAAGTTTCTTTGCGGGTTAATACCTGAAAACGCTAGATGAATAAGGGGAAAACTTCTGTTAGGTTAATTGGACGATATCTATCAATCATCGTTCTTACTGTATATGCTCATACTTCAGTGGCTCAAATATGGGCTGAAGATTTTGGGGTTGCCGCTGTATGTGGAGATATTGATAGCGCTAGTTCGTATGTTTCTGCGAACGGAACTTGGACGGAGACGTATCCAAATATAAATTCGATTGACACCTTCAATAGATGGTTCGTCAGTGCTCGAGAGGCATTTACAGGGTTAGGAAACTGTGGCGATGGATGTGCAGCTGCTGGAGGTTTTGACAATACTTTGCATGTTTCAACCAACCAAGGAACGATTGATCCGGGCGCGACTTTTGAAAATGATAGTTTGGCAGATATAATTATATGGACTCCAGCTATTAACACAACGGGAGCTATTCACATGCTTCTTGAATTCGATTACATCGAAGGTGGAGATGCAGCCGATAATGGTACAGTAGTTTTTGCCGTTGGAGCTCCTGGTGCTTTCACTACAATTTATGATCCGGGCAAAACATCGGGCGGTGCGTGTGGCGTAAATGGTCAATGGCAGCATGGTGAAGTTTTTTTAGATACTACTCTGAATAACCAAGTTCAGCTGTTTATTGGATTTCGCTTTCAAAGTAATGGTGATGGTTTAGGCACTCAGCCTTCTTTCGCGATAGACAATATTTCAATTACAGATACAATTCCTGAAGCAGATTTCACGATCAGTGGTGACTCAATCTGTACTGGAGATGCTGTGAATTTCACTAATTTCTCGACCAGTACCAATGCTACGTATCTATGGCAATTTGATGGAACGAATACGTCTACTGGAAAAAACCCGCAGAACATAACCTTTGCTACTCCAGGAACTTACGTCATTACACTTACAGCAACCAATGCTAATGGCTTTGACGTGCACTTAGACACCTTAGAAGTTTTAGACTGCCAACCACCTATTCCAGCTTTCACAGCAAGTCAAACCGCTTTGTGTCAAGGTCAATGCATAAGTTTCACAAACACTTCCACCAATGGTACCTATGGTCAAGGTGCATGGAATTGGCAATTCCAAGGTGGCTCACCTAATATTTCAACCAATCAAAATCCATCAACCATTTGCTATACAACCGCTGGGGTATATGATGTAATTTTAACGGTTACTGATATTGTCACAGGTTTAGATTCTACAATTGTGTTCCCTGGAGCAATTACTGTAGGTAATTGTTCTGTTCCAACGGGAACATTCACAAGTGATACTACTGAAGTCTGTAACAATGATTTTGTTGAGTTTTATGCTCAAACTACTGGAAACCCTGATAATATCACTTGGATTTTTGAGGGAGGAAACCCTGCCACAATTACAGGACCAGCAAACGATACATTGGACACCATAAGTGTCTTTTACACTACTCCAGGAACGTATACGGTGACTATTATTGTTTCAAATAGTGCAGGTCAAGCAACCGATAGCATTACTGATTACATCACAGTTAATGATTGTCCAGTGCCGATTGCGGCCTTTACTTCAAATGACAAAGTTATTTGCCCAGGTACTGTAGTGGTTTTTCAAGATAACTCACAATTTTCAACGGAGTGGTTCTGGGAATTCCCTGGCGGACAGCCAAGTACATCAAACGATCAATTTCCTGGCGACATCCTCTATACAACTCCGGGTGTCTATCCAGTAACCTTGATTGCCAAGAACGTAAACGGAGAAGATACTTTGATCGCTGAAGAATATATTAAGGTTGACTCCTGTTTACCTCCTGATCCTCGTTTTCAAGTTGAACGTGACTCAATTTGTAGATCTACTTGTGTTCAATTCTTCAACACATCTATCCGAACGGATTCAACTTACTTCTTGTTTTGGTGGCATCCATTCCCTGATTCTATCACGGGCACTGCCGCGGATACTATCTCTCCATTGACTCCTGGATATGAATGGATGGTTGACGATAGCTTATTCAAGGACACGTTCTTCGTTGTTTGGAAGGATTATTTCCCAGCTATGCCAAGAATTACAAATGAAGATGACCCTATCTTTTGTTTCGATGACAGTGGTTCTATCGGATTGCAAATATTTGCTTACAATGAGTATGACGTTTCAATCCTTAACCTCCAGGATGTTGCTGTTCTGAATATTGGAGGTAGTTATCCTAAATTGGTAGTTGGACCAGATAAAACGATTCGAATCGACAATATCGATAGCCGTTTCTTCTTGGAAGACACGGTAAGTTTTGAAACAACCGGAACAGCGCCCTATTTCAGTTGGTTCCCAGAAGAAGGCCTTTCATGTTATGATTGTCCAAGACCTACAATTTACCCAACAGAAACAAGGAAATACTTCGTCACAAATTTTGATGACTACGGTTGCCAAGCATATGACTCATTAATTGTTTATGTTGAGGAATCGTATTTTGCTGGTATACCAAATATTTTCAGTCCGAATGGTGATGATAATAATGATATTCTTTGGGTGCGAGGCAATGGCATTGCGACTGAAGGGTTCTCATTGAGAATTTGGAACCGATATGGAGAAATGGTATTTGATTCCTATTCTCAAAACAACGGATGGGATGGAACGTATAAAAGTGCTCCTGCTCCTGCTGGTTCTTATAAATATTATGTAAAGGTTACTTTCTTAGATGGAACAGTAGAAGAGCTGACTGGTAACGTAACACTTTTGAGGTACTAATGATAAGATCGATATACATATTAGGGTTATTGTTAATTTCATTGGGTGTTAAAGCACAAGGATTGGATCCTGAGTTTTCACTCTTCAATTACCAACCTCTTACCATTAACCCAGCTTTAGCGGGGAATTCAGAAGCTAAATGGAGTTTAAACCTTTCTGCTCGAGAACAGAATTATGTTATTTCTCAACCGTACAGAAGTGGTATAGCAAGCTTTGATATCAACCTTCCAATCAATGCATGGGCAGGAAATATATGGGGTTTTGGATTGAATGTAGTGAGTGATGATCAAGGTGATGTTCGAATGATAAATAGACGCTATAACCTTACTCTATCTGTTGGTCAATACTTAGATCCGAGACAGCAACACAGCTTGAGTGTTGGTTTCCAAGGTGGTCTTGGACAACGCGCAATCGACTATTCGAGTGTTTATTGGAATAATCAATGGGTAGGTGAAGGTTTTGCCTTATACCTGCCACCTGGAGAAAATCTTCCAACTGATGTTAAAAGCTATTTTGACATGAGTACAGGTATCCAATATTCTTATGATGGGGACTTAGCAGATATATCCGTGGGATATGGAATGTTTCACGCAAACACTCCAGACAACTCACTCTATATTGATTCAGCTAATACTCAACTTGACAGACGACACACGATTCATTTCAATATGGAACATCGTCTTAGAAAAGACAATCTTTTTGCATTGAGACCGTCATTCTTGATTACAAGGCAAGGGAAAACGAATAACGTTATACTTGGTAATGACTTTGTGTTCTATTTTAACGAGCCAACTCGCACCACCGGTAAGAGAAAAGAATACAGCATGTCACTTGGATTATTTCATAGAGTTCAAAAGGACATGATAGCGACCCTTATGTTGAATTTGGCTGGATTCTCTTTTGGCACTTCATATGATGTTTCAGTAGGAAACATAAATAGGCTAAATGGTTATCAAGGAGCTTGGGAAGTATTTGTAGGATATAAAGCTGGTTTCAGAAAAGGAAGCAACAGCAGATATATGCCAAATAAGAAAGGACGACTATAGACGTTTCTTTAATATGCTTTCAAGGCTCTCCTTAATTTCTCTTTTCTTTATAATTACAATTGGGCAATCATTTGCTCAAAAAGTGACTATCAATGGTCAAGTCGTTCACAAGGAAGATCCAACATTCAACCTTCTTATAGTAAATCGCAATACATCCAAAGGAACGTTTGGCGAAAAGGACGGCTCATTTAAAGTGATGGCCAATAAGAACGATACGCTCTTAGTTGGCGCAATCGGATACAAAACCTACAAGCTATCAATGCAGGATAGCGCTCTGCAGAACGAATACTTCGTTAGAATCTATCTTCAACCCATCAGCTTTGACTTAAAAGAAGTAGAAGTTTTTCCTAGACGAGAATTGGAGTCAATCCAAAAGGACATTCGCAGTTTGGGCTATGACGAAAGAGATTACGTATTAACTGGGATTGATGCCTACATGTCTCCCCTGACCTTTCTATATCAGCAGTTAAGTAGAAAAGAACAGTTAAAACGTAGGGCATATGAGATAATAAACGAAGACAGAAAGCGAGAATTATTAAAGGAGTTATTCATTAAGTATGTTAACTATGACATCATTGATTTGTCTAGGGATGAATTCGATGACTTTATAGACTTCATTAATGTTTCTGATCAGCAGCTTATGAGTATGAGTCAATATGACTTCGTCATATTCACTAAAGAACGTTTTGAAGCTTTTAGAAGAAAACCTCAGCGTCTACTGCAAGACATCAACACACACGACTAAGAGGGTTTTCCACAATCATTCGTTTTAAGATTTTACAATTCAGCTACTTTCTAGCGACAAGCTTTATGATATTGCGATATCAATAAGCTCTCAATGAAAAAACTCATACTCACTTTAGCCGCAACGTCATGCTTTGCTTTCAGCTATTCACAGCACAGCGTTGTTCTTAAAACAGGAGATAAGCTTCAGGGAATAGTCATGTCTCTGAATGATGATGTTCTTGTCATGTACATAAATCGTCAACCTAAGAATATCATGCTGAGAGATGTAAGCTCTATATTCTTTGATGAATATGTGCCTTATGACGGGAAGCTATTGGACGATACTCCAACCAAGAAAATGAAAAGTTCTGATGGCAATTACATCGTGGAATATGCCATTAAGGATCGAGAAATGACATTAGCTCCTCGCCTGTCTAATGCAACAGAGAAGAAAGGCACGGTCGTAGTTGAAGTGCTTGTTAATAGAGCCGGAACCGTTTTAAAAGCAAAATCTGGAGTCACTGGCAGTACTACGAGTGACGAATACTTGCTTACTAAGGCCGAATTCGCTTGCAAAGGTGCTCAGTTTAACGAGCACCCAAAAGGTCCACTAGAAACTCTTGGAACAATCACTATTCACTATTAGCGAAAAAAACTTTGCACAAAAAAAAGAGCGGCACTAAGGCCGCTCTTTTTTTTGATTACTCTTCTGTATTAGTTACTCGCTGAAAGGAAAGAATGATTTGCTCCGTAGTCAAGCATTTGACCTAAGAAATCCTCAGGATACTCCACTTTCACATCTACCACTTTTTCTCCTTCCATTACTGGAACCAACTTAGGATTGATGAAGCCACCGTAAGGTGCACTGTTCAATTTTTCAGCTCTTTTCAAAACTTCTGCATGAATATCAGCATCCACTTGCACCCCGTAGTTTTCTACCAAAGCTCTTCCTGCTTCGTAATCTCCTTCGCTTTTAATGCGCTGTATTTCTTTAAGCAATTCACCGAATAATTGATGAAGTTTTTCATAGTCATTTACTTCGAAATAAGTCTTTCCTTCAACGACCTTCTTCTCAATTACGTTTTCGTCCATTCCTTTTTCATAACACCATGATGCAACCATCTGGCGGTTACGCATGTGGGATTCTTCGATTACGGCTCCTGGCTCTAATCTTCTCAATTGAAGCATCATTCCATTGCGGATATACGAATCATATTCAGCCATTCCTACTTCTAGCGAAGGCATTAGACCATACTTGACCATCTGCGAATCCAAAAGGAAGTACAATGCTACCAAGTCTGCTCTGCCCTCTTCTAATGTAGAAGCATAGCTTTTCAAGGTTTCTTTAGGTGTTCCAATTCCAGGATTTAATTGACCTGATGCATGACCAACCACTTCGTGAAGCGCTGTATGCAATTTACCAGCAAGTGTTCCGTGCTCTTTACTTCTTGCTCTCAATTCTTCCGTTCTTATAAATTCTTCAGAGAATCCTTTTCCTCCAGACTTATCATAAGCATGAACGATGTTTCCAAGGCTCACAGATTTAGATCCGTGCATTGATCGAATCCAGTTAGCATTTGGAAGGTTTACTCCAATCGGAGTTGAAGGAGAAGCATCTCCTGCCTCACCAGCTGTGTTTACTACCTTATAGGTAACGCCCACCACATTCTTCTTTTTGTGCTCATCCATAATAGATGAGTTGTCTTCAAACCATTGAACGTTGTTCATGAGCATTTTCATGCGCTCAGAAGCGTCAAAGTCATTGATCTCAATAATACTCTCATAAGAACCAGTATATCCTTTAGGATCATTGTAAACCTCGACAAATCCTTGGATATAATCAATATCGCCATCAGTAGCTCCCACCCAAGCAATATTGTACTCATCCCATTTCTTCAAATCACCTGTTTGGAAGAATTCAACCAATAGTTTCAAAGCATCAGCTTGCGGTTGATTCTCAGTAACTCCAGAAGCTTTATCTAACCAGTATATGATTTTATCAATGGCAGATCCGTAAAGTCCACCGCTCTTATAAACCATCTCTTCGATTTTTCCTTCAGCGTTCTTTACCAACTTACTATTTAATCCATAAGATATTGGCTGAGCATCTTTCTTATCAATGATCTTGCTGTAATAAGCATCAACTTCAGCCTCTGTCAAACCTGGGCTGTAAAAGTTAACTGCTGACCCTTTAACCAATCCTTTATCTGGATCAAGGTTTACCTTTTTAGCATCAAATGAAGGATCGAAAATAGCTTTCAATGCCTCATCACTCAGAGTTGCACCAGTAGCCTCGGCCAATGAGTTGAAATACTCTTGACTAAAATCTGGAGTGATTTTGGCCATGCTGTAGTGATGGTGAATTCCATTTGAAAAGAATACACGCTTAGCATACACCATGAAGTTATTCCAATCATCTGCTCCTTTGTCGCCATCGTAATTGTTGATGACGGTTTCTAGTGCCTTTCTTATCGCAATATTGTGGCGATAATTTTGATCCCAAATTATGTCTCTTCCTGCTAAACCGGCTTCGTATAAGTAATAAACATATTCTTTCTGTTTGACAGTAAGCTTATCCCAACCAGGAATTTGGTAACGAACAATCTTCAGGTCTGCAAATTGCTCCGCTAGGAATTCAAAATCATCCGCGGCAACAATTGTATCAACTTGTGATTCTTGTTCAGGTTTTTCGCCTCCACCAGCGCATGACTGAAGCATGATTCCTGAAATCAAAAAAGGGTAAATAAGTAGGTTTAGCTTTTTCATATGTGTTTTTTCGTTGTAAGAAGGCTTAAAAGTAAAAAGAAGCGCCAAAGAGCGCTTCTTTCTTGAAAATAATATTTAGGATATGGACTTAATGAAGTCCTTTTTCTCCAAGGTATCGTTCCGCATCTAAGGCTGCCATGCATCCTGTACCGGCAGCAGTTACAGCTTGGCGGTAAACTTTATCACCAGCATCTCCTGAAATGAAAACTCCTTCAATATTTGACTTTGATGAATCTGGCTTATGCTTCAAATAGCCTGTATCATCCATATCTAGCCAACCTTTAAACATATCGGTATTTGGCTTATGACCAATGGCAACGAAGAAACCAGTAACATCAAGCACTTTCTCCTCTTTTGTTTGATTGTTGATCACTTTTGCTCCTTCAACTACGCTTTCACCAAGCACTTCAACCGTTTCAGTATTCCAAAGCACTTCTATATTCTTAGTATCAAACACACGCTGTTGCATGATTTTTGAAGCCCGCATTTCGTCTTTTCTAACAATCATCTTTACACTGCGGCAAACTTTTGAAAGGTATAATGCCTCTTCACAAGCTGTGTCTCCAGCTCCAACAATAGCAACATCTTGACCACGATAAAAGAAACCATCGCAAACGGCACAAGCCGATACTCCACCTCCTAAATCTCTTAGTCTTATTTCACTTTCCAATCCAAGCCATTTAGCGGTAGCCCCCGTAGAGATAATAATACTGTGCGCATGCAGTTCTACTTTATCATCCACCCATACCTTGTGAACAGGTCCAGATAAGTCAACTTTAGTTACATATCCAGCTCTGATGTCTGTTTCAAAACGCTCAGCTTGAGCCCTGAAATTCATCATCATCTGTGGACCATTAACACCTTCTGGATATCCTGGATAATTCTCAACATCAGTAGTGTCCATTAATTGACCTCCAGGTTGCATACCTTCAATCATTACTGGCTTTAATTCAGCACGAGCTGCATAAATTGCTGCTGTGTATCCTGCAGGACCTGATCCAACGATCAAGCACTTAAATGGCTCTTTATTCTCACTCATCTTATCAATTTTTTTCGTGGCACAAATGTAATCTTTACCACCCTAATTTTTCGGTTAACTTATCGATAAGACGATAGAGGAAATCTATCCTTTCAAAGGATGTCAGAATTATCAAATAATTAGTGATAGCTTCAATGAATGCGGATAGTCTATCGCATTCTATAAGCATGACTATTTGCAACCGACAAATAGACTATCAATGACATTAATATGCCGAAGATATTTGGATCAATACCCCAAGGCATATGCAGTATCTCTTCCTTATTCAACACCTCCAATATTAAGGTAGTTGAACCTCCACTTATCATGGCAGCTATGGCCGCTTGAGGATCTTTCTTTTTGAAAAAAAATGCTGCTATCAGAGGAATGAAAAGCCCTGAGACCATAAATGAATATGACAGCAACATGAGGTCAAGGACATTCGTCATTAAAGTAGCAAGCAGCAACGCCAATGCCCCTATTGTAAATGTTGCTATTTGAGAATACTTCAAGAGCTTCTCCTCTTTTATCGGAAGTATATTAGAAAGAATATCCGTCACTACATTTCCGCTGGCAGCCATCAAACAACTATCGGCTGTGCTCATGATAGCCGAAAAATAGGCCGACATCATCAAGCCCATAAGGCCAACGGGCAGAACCGCTCGCAGCATTATTGGAAGTCCCATCTCGCTATCCATATCTGTTATCTCATTATATCCTAAGCCTTCAAAAAGCCCTTGCTGAACCGCAACTCGGGCAAACAAGCCCAAAAGCACACCCATAAATGCCATAATCGGCCACTCAAAAAGTCCAGCAATGAACCAAGCGCGCTTGGCTGTTTTTTCATCCTTACTGGCATAAATTCTCTGGTAGAGCGTCATTCCAATGAACCAAATAGGAATGATAGTGATCGCCCAGTTCAGCAATTGCTGCCATTCTACATTCCAAATATTTAAAAAACTAGGATCGAGCGTTGTTGTAATTCCTTCCCAACCACCAACGGCTTGATATCCCAATGGAATACCAATAAAAATCAGACCTCCCATGAGCATCAGCCATTGCACTGTATCTGTATAAATCACAGCCTTAAGACCACCAAAAACTGTGTATATAACAGCGGTTACTCCCATGATTAATACGGCTTGTTGTAATCCTAAAGCTGGAAAAGTGGCCGTAGCCAATTTAGCTCCTGCCAAAATTTGCGCACTGGTAAAACCAATGTATCCAATTGCTGAAATAATCCCAGCTATCAGCGCTACCTTCTTATTGAATAGGTGGAGAAAGATTTCAGGAAAAGTGAAAAGCTTATGCTTTCCAATTAATTTGAAAACACGTGGAATCAATATAATGGCACTTAGCCATGCTCCTATCAAACCAGTGAAGAGCATCCAGCTGCCTGCAATAGCAAAACCAAGACCTCCTAAGCCGATTGAAAATCCACCTCCAACATCCGTTGCCACTACGCTGAGGCCAATATGCAGACTATTCATTCCGCGACCTCCTACATAGTAATCATCCAAGTTTTTATTCTTGCGCATGAAGTAGAAACCCACGCCCAGCATGGCCAAGAGGTAAACAATAAATATGGTGAGGTCTATAGGATGGATCAAAACGCCTTCAAAGGTGATGATAATAAAATGGACAGGAAAACAGGTGGAAAACTGCACTGGCTCGAGCGCGCTTGTAGCGCGTTCGCATTGTATTTGATGTTTAGATTACGATCCGCACGCGGTGCAACCGCGCGCGCGGGAGATTTATCAAAGCCCTTGTTTCTTTAGCCAAATCCCAAAAAAGAGCAAAAACATGTAAAATACCATCGAACCAAAAATATAAATGAGGGCTAAAGCACCTTTCCTCTTTCTTTCCCCTTTACTTTCATTCTGAAACTCTTTTTCGATCCGCTGGTATTTCCCATTGTGCATAAGGGAAAAATAATGCAAAGCCATTACAATCAGAAGTAGAAATATTGACTCGATTTTAGGGATTCCTGGCTGAATAATTAGACCTCCAGTGGCAATATAAACTAGAACCATCAATGACAATATGTTACACACAAAAGCCAATGATAAAGCTAACACAGCATTGAGTTCCGGAAGATCACTTTCACCCCATAGCCCACGATTCCAAGTATAAAGCCAATAGTAAATATATTTATAAGCCTTCCACATCTTTTTAAACCACTAATTCCATTCGGACGCCAACAAGATATCAAAATCAGATTGATTTTGCATTGAACATGATGTAGTGAATGTGATTAAAAAAAAGGCTCTCAGTCTCCCGAAAGCCTTTTATAATAAGAGTCGGGATGACAGGACTTGAACCTGCGGCTTCACGCCCCCCAGACGTGCACTCTACCAACTGAGCTACATCCCGATTTTTAGAAGGCAGCGAAGATAAAACTCTAATTGCATGAATTTAAAATGAACTAAAATTCTAGTCCTAGGTCTCCGAGGTATCTTTTAGCTCCGCGCTTTTTAATCTTTGATTCTAAGATTAACGCTTCTGATCTATTTCTAACGGGAATGGTATGAACTAGATTCCATGGCAAACCATGACTTGTGGACTTTACTCGGCCTTCGTTGTGTCGTTTCAACCTCTCCTCTATGTCTTTAGTCTGACCCACATAATACTTGCCAGTAGCACTACTTTGTATTATGTAAACTAACATTTCCATGCAAACTGGAATAGGGATGATCCCGCTTCAAGCGGGACGGCTTCCCGCCCCCTCCCGCTTACGCGGGACACTCTACCAACTGAGCTACATCCCGATTAGCAGATGCGAATGTAAAAATCGAAAGCCTCAATTTTCACTATTTGCTGCAATCATTTCATATTTTCGCTACAACAATGTATCCATGATGAAAACAACCTTACTTACCAAATTACCTTCAGCATTTGTATTCCTGCTTATTGGCTTTTTGAATCATGGAAACGCGTTTACTCAAGTGCATTGTGATGGAGTGAGATATATCGATCCTATATTCTCTGAAATTGATTCAACGCTCAATGTGAATTTTGGAGAAAGTCAAACCATAGCAGGAGCTCAAAAGCAGTTGTTTATGGATATTTATACTCCACCGGCAGAGTTTTTCTTTGACCGACCAGTTATCATTCTAGAGCATGGAGGAAGTTTTCTAACAGGAAATAGAAAACAGCTCCGTCAGCTATGTTTGGAGTATGCAGGCAGAGGCTACGTAGCGGCTACCATAGATTATAGATTATTCGATGCATTTGCACTTGAGATAGATTCAAATGTCGCAATTGACGCGGCCATTAAAGCAACGATGGACATGAAAGCTGCCATTCGATGGTTTAAACAAAGTGCGGATGGAGCCGATGATTATGGTATTGACACTAATCTGATTTTTATTGGTGGTGTTTCTGCTGGAGCCATTGCAGCTGATCATTGCGCGTATCTTGATGAAGAAGACGTATTGAGTGATGCACTCGATTCGATCATTAATGCCAATGGTGGATTAAGAGGAAATAGCTCAACAAACTTTCAGTATTCTGAATCGATAGTTGGCGTATTGAATTTTTCTGGCGCGCTTAAAAACGTGAATTGGATATCTAGCGGTGAGCCTCCTGTTTTTAGCATGCATGATGAGTTCGACAATATCGTTCCTTACGGAACTGCGATCACCACAGAATTTGGAACACCTATTCAGGTTTCTGGCAGCTTTAGTATTGATGAAAAGGCCCGCACTTTAGGAATCAGAAGTCAGTTAATCACCATTGAAGGAAGCTCTGGCCACGTGAGCTATTTTATAGGTGGGCCAAACACCCCCAATTATGACATCGCCATTGATAGTTCGAGCAGATTTCTTGAGTATATCATTTGTGATCGCATCAGTTCAATCAACGATGAAAAAACCGATAACGAATCGATGGCTTGGTATCCAAACCCCACTGAAGGATTATTGCAGTCAAGTTCTTCTTCTATTGCAAGCTTAAAAGTATTTGACACGAATGGGAGAATGGTTTATCAATCTGCAACGATCGAAAAGACCATCGACTTAACTGATTTAGAAAGAGGAATTTACTTGATAAATACCATATTCGCTTCAGGCGATTCTGACCTTCAGAAAGTTATTATTCAATAAAAAGCCTCTCCGCTCAATGCGAAGAGGCTTTCTATTTCTCGAAAATTCGTTTTAGTTCTTAGAAAGGTAAGAAGCTACACCATCATGTGTTGCGTTCATTCCTTCTGATCCTTTCACCCAGTTTGCTGGACAAACCTCACCATTCTCTTCATTGAATTGTAAAGCATCAACGATACGGATGGCTTCGTCAACGTTTCTTCCTAATGGAAGGTCATTAACCAATTGATGACGAACCATTCCTTCTTTATCGATCAAGAATAAACCTCTGTAGGCTACCAACTCACCTTCTGCTTGCAACATTCCATCTTCATCATAGAAGAAATCACCTGCAAGAACATCGTAATTATGAGAGATGGTCTTATTCGTATCTGCTACGATTGGATATGTAATTCCTTTAATTCCACCTTGGTCTTTCCCCATTTGAAGCCATCCCCAGTGACTTTGCTCTGTATCCGTTGACACAGCTACTAATTCAACACCTCTTTCCTTGAAATCATTCAATCTAGCTTGGAATGCATGCAACTCTGTAGGGCATACAAACGTGAAATCCTTTGGGTAGAAAAATAGAATAACGTACTTCCCTTTGAATTGCTCGAGTGTAAAATCCTCAACAATCTCTATCCCATTTAATACTGCCGCTGCTGTAAATCCAGGGGCTTGTTTTCCAACTAATACTGACATTTTATTACTCTTTTATCGTTTTATTAAGCGACCGCGAAATTAGTATTCAGTCATTCGATGACCAAGCTAATGCATGGGTCTTTTTATTAAAATATCGTAACAGACCATCTCTGTAAAAAGTTCTAGCCCTTTTAAATCATCAATTGCGCTTAATATTGCATCAATGGGAACAGTTGACCTTTTCGGTTTTTTACCTTTTGGACTATTAGACTTGATAGACATCTTATTGGTGTCATTCATCCTGTTTAAGCTCTATCAGCTTGTAAAAGGAACCATTGCCATCCGGATTTTCTTTGGCGTTTTAAGTATCTACATCCTTTGGCTTACTGTTACTGCGCTAGAAATGGAGCTGATGGGGCAAATATTTAGGCAATTCATTAATGTGGGTGTAATTGCGCTTATCATAGTGTTTCAGCAAGAAATCAGAAGGTTTCTTTTGGCGATCGGCAATTCTGGGTTTTTTAGAAATATAGGCGATCGAGGTGGTCTTTGGAGCTATTTAGGAAAGTCTGACATAAAAATCAGCACTAACCTACACGCTCTGTCAGAAGCGGTATATCACCTTTCTGAGTCTAAGACAGGAGCACTGATAGTTATAGAGCGCCAAGCGGATCTTCATACCATTATTGAAAGTGGAAGAAAGGTCAACGCAGACTTGAATGCAGCGCTTTTGGAGAGTATATTCTTTAAGAACAGCCCATTGCACGATGGCGCTTTGATTATCAGAAGGAATAAAATAATCGCTGCCAGCTGTATGCTTCCTTTGACACAAAGAACTACTCTTCCTTCCGCCTACGGTATGCGTCATAAAGCCGCAATTGGGGTGACCGAAGAATTGGATGTTGTGGCTATTTTAGTCAGCGAAGAGACAGGAGATGTTGGAATTGTGAATTCAGGCATTTACACTGCTCCTTCAGATAAAACAGCCTTTAGAGATAGACTGCACGAATTGCTCGCTGGTTAATTAGATCTCCTTATCAGCGTTTTGAGCCTTAAACTTCTTGATCAATTCTTCTTCGGTGAGCGTCAAATTATCGATGGAAGAACGAGCATCTGCAGCCAGTCTATGATTAGGATATTTCTTAATCAGGTTTGTATAAGACTCTACCGCTTTAGCGTGATTGTTGAGGTATGTCTCATAAATAAATCCCTTAAACAACCACATCTCAACCGATTTTCGAAACTTAGGGAAATCTTTATGAATTCTGTCGATATAAGCGATTGAGGCTTCGTATTTTCCCACTCCCACACTTAAGTCAGCTGCTCTAAAAAGGTATTCTGCTGTGATTGAGTCACGTGGGTTTTGTCCAACATAATCTCTGTATCTTTTTAACAACCTTTCAGCCTTTGCATCAACAGCTTCAGTTCTTTCGCTTTTAACCATTGAAGAAATTTCCTTCTCCAATTCTAGAATCTCTGCTTGTCGATCTTCCTTTGATTGTACACCAGAAGTTACGCCATCTTTTTCTGAATTGACATCAGCGCCCTTTTCTGCACATGAAGCAATCAAAAGGGCCACAAAACCAATAACTAATAATTTTCTCATCTTCTCGCTTTTGGAAATTTCATTTTATAATCAATGTCTACTATACCCTTTGAAATGTTATCCAATCTCTTCCTTAGAAACTGCTTTCTAATGGGATTTAATCTATCCGTGAAAAGGACTCCATCTACATGATCATATTCATGCTGAATAACACGTGCAATTACCCCATCGTATCGTTCTTCTTTCAGTTCAAAATTCTCATCCAAATACTCGATAAGAATGCTTGGATGACGAGACACATCTTCTCTAATGGTAGGAATGCTCAAGCATCCTTCATTAAAATTCCACTTTTCACCTTCCTCTTCCAAGATGATGGGATTGATAAAAATCTTTCTAAAACCCTTCAATTTCAACACTTCAGGATCCTCTTCTTCATCATCCACAAATGGAGTAGTGTCCACAATAAACAAGCGAATACTTAATCCAACTTGAGGAGCGGCAAGTCCAACACCTTGAGCGTTTTCCATGGTTTCGAACATACTATCGATCAACTCTTTGAGTTTTGGGTAGTTCTCATCGATCTCTTCTCCTTCCCGCTTCAATACCGGGTCTCCATATGCTACTATCGGTAAAATCATGTCTTTTACAAATTCAAATATTCTTGCAAAAGTAAGGTTGCACTCACTTTATCTATATTTCCTTTTTCAGCGCGCTGTTTTTTCTTCGCGCCAGCAACTATCATACTCTCTAAAGCCATCTTACTGGTAAATCGTTCGTCAAAACGAACAATTTCGACTTCAGGAAAATCTTTTTTAATCTTCTCAATCATGGGAATAATCTTCTGCTCAATGGCTGACATTTCTCCTGATAGTCTTTTAGGCAAGCCAACTACCAGCTTTTCAAAGCCATATTCCTTTTGGATCCGTTTCAGGTTATCCAGCAGCAAGTGGGTTTCAGAGGTATCTAAACCATTGGCAATCATCTTCAAAGGATCGGATATGGCAAGCCCGCATCTTTTCCCCCCATAATCTAAAGCCAATACCCTTCCCATAGTGCAAAAGTACAGTTTGAATATCCAATTTCAGCTAAGCATCAAAGCTTACTTTTGCCAAGGAACAATCAAACGATTTTATGGCATTTAATCGAGTACAAGCGGAAGAAATAATCCATGCAGCGTGGGAAGATCGAACCCTTTTGAAAAAAGAGCAAACGCTTCAAACTATCAATGAAATTATTGAAGAAATTGATAACGGCAGGCTAAGAACTGCTGAACCAACATTAAGTGGATGGAAGGTAAATGATTGGGTCAAAAAAGCAGTTATTCTTTACTTCCCTACCCGGAAAATGGAAGTTATTGAAGTTGGTCCTTTTGAGTTTTACGATAAAATGGCACTTAAAAAAGGCTATGAGGCTAAAGGAATTCGGGTTGTTCCTCATGCAGTAGCGCGCTATGGCGCTTACATTTCGAGAGGCGTTGTAATGATGCCTTCTTATGTTAATATTGGTGCATATGTTGATGAAGGAACTATGGTTGACACCTGGGCCACTGTGGGAAGTTGCGCTCAAATTGGTAAGAATGTGCATTTGAGCGGAGGAGTCGGTATTGGCGGTGTATTAGAACCTGTTCAAGCTGCTCCCGTAATCATTGAAGACAATTGCTTTATAGGATCACGATGTATCGTTGTAGAAGGAGTTCGTGTGGAGCAGGAAGCTGTGCTCGGAGCGAATGTGGTGCTGACCATGTCAACCAAAATTATAGACGTAACTGGTGATAAACCAATAGAGACTAAAGGGGTTATTCCTGCGCGTTCCGTAGTAATTCCTGGAAGCTACGCCAAGAAATTCCCAGCAGGTGAGTTCAATGTGCCGTGCGCTTTAATTATAGGTACAAGAAAAGAGAGTACCGATAAAAAGACTTCCTTGAATGATGTGTTGAGAGATTTCCAAGTTGCAGTTTGATCCAACACAATAAAATATTAGTCATACAAACATCATTTATTGGTGACGTAATCCTCGCAACAAGTTTGCTTGAAACCTTGCACTCTGAACATCCGAAAGCTCGGATAGATGTTTTAGTGAGAAAGGGCTGCGAGTCCATTTTTGAGGGACATCCTTTCTTAGAAACAGTGCACGTTTGGAATAAAAAAGAGGGGAAATATAAAACCCTACTTAACACCATTAAAGCGGTACGAGCCATGCGGTACGATTTGATAGTCAACCCTCATCGATTTGCAAGCTCAGGTCTCATTTGCATGCTCTCAAAAGCAAAGAATACTGTTGGATTCAAAAAAAACCCACTGAGTTCCTTTTATTCAAAGTCATATGAGCATCTGTTTGATGGCACTCATGAAATAGAGAGAAATCATCTATTGGTTTCAGACGCTGTTCATCTTCAAAAACCATTAACTCCGAAACTTTATCCGCAGGGCTCTGACTTCGAAAAAGTAAAACCATTCAAAGAAGGCTCTTTTAGGTGCTTCGCTCCTACTTCAGTATGGTTTACGAAGCAATGGAGCATTGAAAAATGGATTGAGCTCATTGATAGCATGCCAATAAAAGACCAAGTCTATCTGCTTGGTGCTCCAGCTGACAGCAATCAATGCGATGAGATCAAAGCGAAAACCAATCATCCTAAAGTGCAAAACTTAGCTGGCAAACTTTCTCTTCTTCAGTCCGCGGCATTGATGAAAGATGCGAAAATGAACTACGTGAACGATTCAGCGCCAATGCATTTATGCTCATCAATGAATGCCCCAACAACTGCCGTATTTTGTAGTACAGTCCCTCGTTTTGGCTTTGGTCCATTATCAGACGATTCAAGAATAATTGAGACGACTGAAAAACTTGACTGCCGTCCTTGTGGTTTACACGGATTTCAAGCTTGTCCAAAAGGTCATTTTAAGTGCTCAACATCCATTGACATTTCTCAATTCCCTTCGTAAATGAATATCTCAAAAGAACTCATTGATCATCTGAGAAATGGAGGAATTCTAAAATCTTCCGAGTTTATTGTCTCTGGTTCTCAACTAAATAATTTTGGAATCTGGATTTGCGCTGCGGAATATATGCTAGACAAATTGGTACATGAAATTTCTGATGGAGCTCAGCAAATGATTGAAGTTACTGAAGGTCAAGGATTATTCTCATTTGAGCTCAGCAAGAATAACTTTACGGATGTATCATTCGATTACGATTCAAGTCTGAGCGATTTAAGTATGCGACTAAGAGCGCCAATTTGGATATCCCCAACGTCAAACAAAGACGCTCGTCAAAATAATATTGACACAAATAAGGTCGTACATTTGCCGCCCGAATTTGATAGCTCCTGCTCCGCCTTATTCAATGAGAAAATGCCTAAAATGGTATTCTATGCTGACGGGACATTCAAGCTCATAAAGACTTAAATGAAGCCTGAAGAAATAAGACAGCACATTGACGGTCCCATATTCCGAACCATTGCCAAAGCGGCATCGGATTATGGCGTATCTGCGTATATAGTTGGCGGCTATGTTCGAGACTTGCTTTTAGATCGAGAAAGTAAGGACATCGACATCGTAGTTGATGGAAGTGGTATCGATTTCGCGCATTTCCTTTCAGAAAGACTGCAAGGAACTCAAGTCAACTATTTCAAAAACTTCGGAACTGCAATGTTTCACCACAACGGTGTAGAATACGAATTGGTAGGTGCTCGAAAAGAATCTTACAAAAGAGATTCAAGAAAACCAATAGTTGAGGATGGCACATTAGAAGAAGATCGGGAACGCAGAGACTTCACCATGAACGCAATTTCTGTCAGTCTAAACGAATCTAGTTTCGGTGATATAATCGATCCGTTGGGTGGAATAAAGCATCTGAACGAGAAACTCATTGTTACTCCGTTGGATCCAGCTATTACATATTCTGATGATCCACTTCGCATGATGAGAGCCATTCGTTTTGCAGCGCAATTGGGGTTTAGAATTGAAGAGAATTCCTTCGAAGCGATTAAGAGTCAAAAATACAGAATAAAGATTGTTTCGCAAGAAAGAATAACTGAAGAACTCAATAAAATCATCTTGTCACCTAAACCAAGTATTGGTTTTAAATTGCTCGATAACACAGATATTCTCGAACTCATTTTCCCTCGACTCACTGCTTTAAAAGGCGTTGAAATCAAGAATGGCTTGGGGCATAAAGACAATTTCTTTCATACACTGAAAGTCTTAGACAATGCAGCTGAAAGAAGCGATGATTTATGGCTACGATGGGCCGCTATTCTGCATGACATTGCCAAACCAGACACAAAACAATTTGACAATACCAGTGGCTGGACGTTTCATGGTCATGAAGATTTAGGAGCAAAATTGACGCCTGGTATTTTCAGAAGTTTGAAATTACCACTAGATCATAAAATGAAGTTTGTTCAGAAATTAGTTCGACTTCATTTGCGTCCTATTTCACTCAGCAAAAAAGAAGTTTCAGCCTCTGGCATCAGACGTCTTCTCTACGATGCGGGTGAAGATTTAGACAGTTTAATGATCTTATGTGAATCAGACATCACCTCAAAGAATGAGGTCAAGGTGAAGAAGTTCTTGGAGAATTTTCAGCGTGTGAGAGTGAAGTGCAAAGAGGTTGAAGAAAGTGACAAAATAAAGAATTGGCAGCCACCTATCGGAGGAGAGGAGATAATGAATACCTTCGGGTTAAAGCCTGGAAGAGAGGTCGGTATAATTAAAACAGCTATACGAGAAGCAATTCTTGAAGGTGAAATAAAAAATGAATACGAGGCAGCAAAGGAATTGATGCTTATCAAAGCTCAGGAGCTTGGCCTTCAACAATCGAATACCCCTTGATATGAACACAGTAATTCGCATGCGTGTAATGGTAGATCATGAAGATGTAATCTTCAGAGATTTGGAAATGCCTTCTACCGCAAACTTTGGAGAACTTCACGACCTCATTCAAGAAGCATTTGCCTTCGATAACTCACAAATGGCCTCTTTCTATGTCAGCAATGAAGATTGGGAAAAAGGACAGGAATTCACACTCGTGGACATGGGGGAGAAAAATGAAAAGGACGAACCTATATTGCTCATGCAAGACAGCCTGCTGAAGGATGTCATTTTCGAATCGGGTCAAAAACTGCTATATGTTTTCGATTTCTTTTTGATGTGGTGTTTTTACATCGATGTCGTTGAGATCAAAACCCTTGAAGAGACAGTAATAGTGCCTAGAATTGCGCAATCATTCGGTGATGCTCCCGATCAAAATTCAAAGTCGCCCGAAATAAGTTTCGAGATCGAAGACGAATTAAGAGAAGACGATGATGACGAGCAAGATGAGTACGCAGAGATGTTTGACATCCTTGGACTAAATGACGATTTCTCTGAAGGTCGCGACCATTAATCATGCCCACACTTATTGTAATTGCAGGACCAACAGCATCAGGTAAAACTGATCTCTCCCTCCAATTAGCGAAAGCTTACAATGCTGAAATAATAAGTGCAGACGCCCGTCAGTTTTATAGAAAAATGGATATTGGAACTGCAAAACCATCACCTCAGCAACTGGCTGACGTGAAGCATCATTTCATCGATTTCTTAGATCCCTCTGCTGAATACAATGCGGGTCAATTTGAAAAAGAGGCCATCACCTTCCTTAGTCAATATTTTGAAACCAATGAGATTTGTATCTTGACCGGTGGTTCTGGGATGTATATTAATGCCGTTACCGAGGGATTTGATGACCTTCCGTCTACCCCTATTTCAATCCGCGAAAAATTCAATGTCATATATGAAAATAAAGGCATTACTTATTTGCAAGAATTACTAAAGAGTGCTGACCCTCAATACTTTGAGGAAGTAGACATACATAACAAACAACGCATTCAACGTGCGTTAGAGGCGATAGAAGTTTCAGGTAAACCATTTTCTGAACTCCGCAAAAAACAAAAACAAAAGCGAAAATTCGCTATTCAAAAAATTGTTCTCACCCCGACTAGACAAGATCTCTATCTGAGGATCAATAATCGAGTTGATGAAATGGTAAAGGCAGGACTTCTTGAAGAAGTGAAGTCTCTCATGAACTTAAAAAACTGCAATGCTTTACAAACGGTTGGGTATCAAGAATTATTCGAATATCTTGAAGGAAGCAAAACATTTGAAGAAGCTATAGATAAAATTAAACAACACACCAGGAATTACGCAAAGCGTCAAACAACGTGGTTTAGGAAGCAAAGCAACTATGTTTCATTTTCTTCAAATGAATTTGATCGCATTAAAAGGCATCTAGATGAAAGCTTGAACGTCTAACTTTGTACAAATCAAAAATTCACTAAAATGAAGTTTGTATTATCACTTCTCTTGTCTTTTACAATAGCATTCGGATTCTCACAAGGTCTAGAAGAATCCTTTTCCGCAAGTTGCGATTGTTGGACAATTACAAATCACTTCGATAATGGTCAGGTATCATCTGAACACCATGAAAACAAACTTCGTCAAAAGCACGGTGGAGCCACTCAGTATAACGCTAATGGAGCTGTCATTCGCCAAGAAAATTGGAACAATGGCAAGTTAAAAGGAAAAGCTATTGCATTCCATCATGATGGAAGTCCATATTTAGAGTCTAATTATGACAACGGTATCAAAATTGGTACGTGGACATTCTTAGATATCGAAGGTATTCCAACTCAAGAAATTACCTACACGGGAGTTTCAGGTGATGCAACTTATTCTCATTATTATAATGGCGTTAAATACATAGAGCAAACAGTAGTGAATGGACAGATGGTATCGAGTAATATCCTAAATCAAGAGCTATTTAGCATTGTTCAAGAAGAAGCATCGGCAACCGAAAAGCCTTAACCCTCGCCCTTCATAGAATACTTTTACATCAAAGCGTTTCCGAAATCGATTCATTATTTAAATGATAACCCATCTCATATCGCCCAAAAGGCGTTATTTTTCAACCTATTACATCTCAATTAAAACCCTGAACCTCATCCGGACGTAAACTTTAAGATTCATTCAATTGATGCATCAAAAAATCCTCTAATAATTAAGTTAGAAAAAGTATTAGGATGATAAATTAAAGATAAATTAGTCGCATGAGATTCCCTATACTATCTTCCCTCTTAGCACTCTGCTCAATACTGCTCGCATCGTGCGGTTCAGGCACTTCAAGTGACGAACCTGAAGACCATTTCACCCGCTCAGTAAGCATTGATACATGTTTAATCATCATCAATGAATCCACAGATTTTTGCGATTGGAAGGAAGCTCTCGTAGCTACAGACAAATTGCGCAGTGACTATGGAATAGAATTAGTGAATTTATACCAAGGGTCAGAAGACACGAATCTCACACTGAGCATTAATAGTATTGTCAGTTTGGAACAAGCTGATGATTATGTACACTCAGAGAACCTAAAAAACTTAATGGCTCAGGTTTCACATTCAGAAGCCACGATGCTTTACTATTTAGATCAACAATTAGAGTACACTTTGGAGGTCAATGATACATTGACCATGTTCATGAGCTTCAAAACGCTCAACTATAGTCGATGGGAAAAAGCATTCTTGGATGATTATAGAGAGGATCCAAATAGAGCTTTTGAAGTGATTAGAGTCTTTAGAGGCATTGAAGAACCGAACCACGTTCATATGCTTTTCAAGGTTAATGATCCTCAATACATCGAGAAATCAGAAAAAAACAACTCATTTAAAATGAAAATGCTTGCCGCTGGTGTTGTAAGTTATCCTGTAACCTACAAGCTGCAAGGCGTTGACATCTAATTAAGAAGTTTTTCCTTTGTTATTCACAAACCTTCTTCAATTCATCAAGGCTTATTATTTTTCCAATCTAATCGAGCTACAATGACCAACGATCGCCTGAAACTAATTAAGGAAATGCTAGAAACGAATCCTGATGATTCGTTTTTAAAATATGCAGCAGGTCTTGAATACGAAACTGATGGTAAAATCAAAAAAGCCATCGAAACAATCAAGGATCTATTGGCGCATGATGCAAATTACTTAGGGGCTTACTACAAGCTCGGTAAGCTTTTAGAAACTGACGGGAAAGAAAAAGAAGCCATCAAGGTTTATCGCCAAGGATTGGATGTTTCAAAGAAAATATCTGACTTAAAAACTGAGGGTGAACTAAGTGAAGCTCTAATGCTATTAGGAGCTGATGAAGATATCAATTGGCCTTAAGAGGATGTGCTGAAAAGGAATTTATTAGGACTAATCAAGTTTTCTTTGACCGCATAAACAATTAATCCAGCAGTATTATTTAGGCCCAGTTTGGCCATCATGTTTTTGCGATGTGTCATAACGGTATGGAAGCTTAAGTGAAGTTTCTCCGCAATCTGTTTGGTGGTTAAACCTTCTGCTATTAACTGCAGAATCTCTAATTCCCGTTCACTGATATTCACTGGCTCACATCCATGATCTGTCTCATTTCCATCACTCCAGTTTAATTTATCCAATACTTTGCCGCAGAAAAACTTATCTCCCCTGGCACATGATTTAACGGAGTCAACAATTTCATCCCTGTCACAATCATTCATCAAATGACCACTAATTCCTAATTTAATCAATCGTTTCACTTGATTTACATCACAATCGTGAACGATTCCAATTACCCGCATATTGGGTAATTTTCGCATAACTTCTGTTAGATCTGTAAAGGAGAGTTTTTCGGACGAATAGTCAATCAGCAATACATCTGGCCTGAGTTCAAGCACTTCTTTTGCCATTTGTTCACCTTCAGATGCTGTACCTAAAACCTCAATATCATCGCAAGATGATAAAACATTCCTCAAGCCCTCAGCAATGAGGAAATTAGAATCTGCAACAAAAGTTTTTATAGGTGAACTCATCGACTGCGAATTTATTCAGAATGATTCTAGATAATACACCGCCACTTAAATTATTTCAAACTCTTTCCCTTCGATGGTAAGATCTGTATTCTCAAATACTGACCTGCTCTCTATTAAATGATTTTCCAATTCAGTGTAGCGCGCTGAATAATGACCAATTAAAAGCTTTCCCACACCAGCTGACCGCGCTATACTTGCAGCTTGACCAGTAGTTGAATGAAAGGTTTGTTTCGAACGTGCTTTTTCTGCTTCAAGAAAAGTCGCCTCATGATACAAACATTCCACTCCTCGAACAATATCAATTGTACTATCCAGCGGCACAGTATCTGTGCAATACGCATAGGTTCGAGACTTTTGTGGAGCGATAGTATAATCTTCACTCCTTATTAGCGTTCCATCTTCTCGTAGTACATCATGTCCTTTTTTCAAGGTTGGTATTTCTTCAATTTTAATCCCAGCAACGCCTCCTCTCTTTGTATGGTATATCCTTTGCTTATCTCTTTCACTAAATAAAAACCCACAGCATGGAATCCTGTGCTTCAATCGAAAAGCGCTTACCGAAAGTTCGCTATCGCTATAAATTATCTCACTGCCGGATTGAGGTGCTTTCAAAATGTGAAATTGAATTGGATACTGAAGTCTTCCTCCAGAAGCATCGAGCTGCAAGCGAACAATTTCTTGCAAAGACTCTGGAGCATAAATTTCTAACGGCATTTTGCGTCCTAGAAGATGAAGGCTATTCAATAAACCAACCAATCCGAAATAATGATCACCATGCATATGAGATATAAAAACAGCCTTGATTCGCTGCATTTTCACACCAAAACGTCTGAGTTGCATCTGTGTTCCTTCTCCGCAATCAATTAAATAGTAATGGTTATTCACATTAAGTAATTGAGAAGTCGGATTCCTTCCGTTGGCTGGTAAGGCCGAATTCGAACCAAGAATTGTTACAGAAAATTTCGACTTATGACCGGACATTTATTGAACAATAAACCGGATAGACCTTGAATAAGTTCCTTGTTTTAATGAAACAAAATAAACTCCAGGCTCTTTTGAAAACTCACCAAGATCTTGGGTGACTCGCCCATTGCTTGATACGGACTCTATGTGAGCCACATTAGAGCCGAGCAGAGAATAGATATCCAATACATATCTACCGGACTCTGGTAAATCAAATGATAGTTTCGAATTAATATTTATTGGATTGGGTTCAATAAAAAATCTATAATCTTCATTGTTAATTCTTTTCACACCAAGACCAGCTTGTCCGCTATCCAATGTAATGGTATAATCTGAAAGGTCATATGGAAGACTCAATGAGGGATTGCTAGTATAAACAGTGAATGAGGCTTCTATCGGCCAAGTTTTAGCATCAGCATTATCATTCGAAATTCCAAATACTCTAATACAGCCAAACTCACCTCCAGGAAAACTACATTGCGCATTTGAGCAATCATAAGAAAACCCATTTGGAAGGCCAGAAACTCCTGTAAGAACCATGCTATCAAGCGTAGCTGAAATAGTCCCATAACTCGTGTCGGTTGGCACATTCATTGTGATTACAGTTTCATAGCTAACCCCAACTTCACCGTTAGGAAGTCCTTGTGAAACATCAGGCGCGTAAAGACCACTAATACTTTCATCAGGAACACATTGAGCGATAAGCCCAAAACCTAAAAAACAAGATAAAATAAAGGATAGAGTAAGATTTCTAACCATACGCTAATCATTATCAAGATCACGACCAACTTCTTCCATCATCACAAAATCAATGGCTTCTTGTTGAGTCGGAGTAATGTTAAGAATAGACTCCAATTGAGAAATTTGAATCAACTTACTTACCATTTCATTCAAATGGCAAATAACAAATGTTCCATTTGAATTTTTACAAAGTCTATTGCCCACTAAAATTGCGCTCAACCCTGAAGAATCACAGTAACGCGCATTGCCCATATCAAATACAATATTGCGAACACCCTGGGCATTCAGTTCAACAAACTTTGCCTTGAGTTCTGGAGATATTATACCTCCTACTTTTTCAGCTTCCACCTTTACTAAGGTGTACTTTTCAAACGACTCAATTGAAAAATTCATGATCTCTTGTTTAGTGTCTCACACAAATATATCAATTTCACTAGGCAGTTTTAGTTTGTCCTGCAAGAAGATAAAGAACAGCCATTCTAACTGCAACTCCATTCTCAACCTGCTCTAAAATAATACTGTGTTTTCCATCAGCAATATCCGTTGTGATTTCAACACCTCTATTTATTGGGCCTGGGTGCATAATAATCAGATCATCCTTTCCAATCTCCTTCAGCAACCTCGATGAAAGACCATATTGCAACGTATATTCTCTAAGTGATGGAAAGTACTGAATATCCTGACGCTCAAATTGGATCCGCAACATATTCGCGACATCACACCACATTAAGGCTTCCTTTAAATTCATCATGACCTTAACTCCGAGTGCTTCAATATGCTTCGGAATTAATGTTGCTGGCCCACAAACACGGACCTCCGCCCCTAATTTTTGCAAGCAAAAGATATTAGAAAGTGCTACTCGAGAATGAAGGATATCGCCTACAATTAAAATTTTCTTTCCTGTTAGGTCTCCTAATTTTTCGCGCAAAGAATAAGCATCGAGTAATGCTTGGGTTGGATGCTCATGTGCACCATCACCCGCGTTTATAATGCTGCAATCAATATGACGCGCAAGGTGTACACAAGCACCCGGGTTCGGGTGTCTCATCACAACCATGTCAACCTTCATTGCTAAAATATTATTCACGGTATCCACGAGCGTTTCTCCTTTCTTAACGCTTGATGAGGAAGCTGAGAAGTTCACCACATCTGCAGACAATCTCTTTTCAGCGAGCTCGAATGAAAGCTTGGTTCGTGTTGAATTTTCGAAGAAAATATTGGCAATTGTAATGTCTCTGAGAGAAGGTACTTTTTTGATGGGACGGTTAATAACCTCCTTAAAATTATCTGCTGTTTGGAAGATCAAATGAATGTCTTCAGTAGTAATGTTCTTTATTCCAAGCAGATGCTTTGTACTGAGCTTTGTCATTGATCTGAACTAAATAAAATAACACGATTATTGGAATCATCATCGGTCCATTCAACCTTGACTCGTTCGGCCTTTACCACATCTACAATGCGGCCCGTATAGTCTGGTTGAACTGGCAGTTCTCTGCTAAACCTACGATCAATAAGAGTGAGCAATTCCACATTCTTTGGACGACCATAATCAAGTAATGCATCCATGGCGCTGCGCACTGTTCGTCCTGTAAAAAGGACATCATCAATTAAAATTATCTCCTTTCCTTCAATTGAAAAATCAAGGTCTGTTGCAGACGGAACTAAGACTTCTTCTCTTCTGCGAAAATCATCACGATAGAATGTAACATCCAACGCTCCATGAAGTATCTTTTGATCTGGAACTAAAGCACTAAGCTTTTCCACAATCCTTTTACCTAGAGGCAAACCTCTTGGCTGAATGGAAATTAAAGCAAGATTACTGAAATCAACATGCTGCTCATAAACTTCGAAAGCGAGGCGATCAAGCGTATAGTTGAGTGCTTTATTGGTGAGAAGTGTTCTTTCTTCCATTGGTCTTGCAAATATAGGAGTGAAGTTGGATTGTACTTTGCATGTAATGTATAGTATTCATGAAAGGTTTGATCAATTCCGGAATTTTATGACCTAAATTTTAAAGCAAAAAAAATCCCCTCAATAATTTGAGGGGATTTCTATATTAATGAAAATGGAATTACTTCTTAGACTTCTTTTCAGCCTGCTCCATTTCTTCTTTTAATCCAGAAAGAACTCCTAAATCACCAAGAGTTGTTTTCTCTTGTGCCTCGTTGATCTTCTTGATAGCCTTGTTATCAGTCTTGCCTTTAGATGAAGGTGATTTCTTCTTCTTATCTCCTCCTCCAACACTTGCATCCATATCGGTTTCAAATATCTTCGTGTGAGAAACGATGATCTTCTTTGAATCCTTGTTGAATTCAATGATCTCAAAATCTAATACTTCTTCACTTTCTGCTTTAGATCCGTCTTCTTTCATCAAATGACGACTTGGAGCGAATCCTTCAACACCATAAGGAAGATTTACAACACCACCCTTATCATTGCGAGAAGTGATTGTTCCTTGATGCTTAGAACCAATAGTAAATACTGTTTCAAATACATCCCAAGGATTCTCTTCTAATTGCTTGTGACCTAGGCTTAATCTTCTGTTTTCCTTGTCAATTTCAAGAACCATAACCTCCATGTCTTCACCTACTTTGGTGAATTCAGATGGGTGGTTAATTTTCTTACTCCAAGAAAGATCAGAAATATGGATCAAACCATCGATTCCTTCAATCAATTCAACAAATACTCCGAAGCTTGACAAATTGGTCACACGACCTTTGTGGCTGCTTTGAACTGGGAAACGACTTTCGATATCTTCCCATGGATCTGGAGTAAGTTGACGCGTGCTCAATGAAAGCTTACGCTCTTCACGATCGATGGCAATCACTTTAGCTTCTACCTCATCTCCTACTTTGAAGAATTGGTCAGCTGTGCGTAAATGTTGTGACCAGCTCATTTCTGAAACGTGGATCAACCCTTCTACACCTGCAGCAACTTCAACAAAAGCACCGTAATCAGCTAGAACCACAACTTTACCTTTAATGGTATCGCCATCTTTCAACTCTGTGCTTAAAGAATCCCATGGGTGCGCTTCTAATTGCTTCACACCAAGTGCAATTCTCTTCTTCTCATCATCAAAGTCAAGGATAACAACGTTAATTGTTTGGTCAAGCTCAACCACTTCTTCTGGGTGATTGATACGACCCCAACTAAGGTCAGTAATATGGATAAGACCATCAACGCCTCCAAGATCGATGAATACACCGTATGAAGTGATGTTCTTAACAGTACCTTCCAATACTTGTCCTTTCTCCAACTTCTGCATGATCTCAACTTTCTGCTGTTCGATTTCAGCTTCGATGAGTGCTTTGTGAGAAACTACAACGTTTTTAAATTCATGGTTAATCTTAACCACTTTGAACTCCATGTTCTTTCCAACATAGATATCGTAATCACGGATTGGCTTAACATCAATTTGAGATCCTGGCAAGAATGCCTCAAGACCAAAAACATCAACAATAAGTCCACCCTTCGTACGACACTTTACATGACCAGTAACGATCGTGTCATTTTCTTTGGCAAGGTTTACATTCTCCCAAGCACGCGTCATACGAGCCTTCTTGTGAGAAAGAACCAATTGGCCTTCTGCATCCTCGGTCATTTCTACATAAACCTCAACAGAATCACCTGGTTTCAAATCAGGATTATGTCTGAACTCAGTCGTTGGAATAACACCTTCACTTTTGTAACCGATGTTTACAACAACTTCGCGTTTTGTCATTGATACTACAGTACCATCAAGAACTTCATGCTCGTTGATTGAAGTAAGGGTAGCATTGTACTCTTCTTCCATCGTAGTGCGCTCATCTTCTGAGTACACTTCACTTTTCTTGTTCAGCTTCGACCAATCAAATGATTGACGAGCAGTCTCAAGATCAGCTAAACGCTCTTCTCTTGTTTGAACTGGAGCTATTACTTCAGCAGGAGCTTCTTCAGACGCCTCTTCAGCAGGAGCTTCTTCTTTAACTTCTGGTTTAACTGCAGCTTTTCTAGCTCTGGCTGGCTTTTTAGGAGCCTCTTCAGTTGTCGCTTTTGCGGCAGCTTTCTTAGGAGCCTCTTCAGTTGTTGCTTTTACAGCAGCTTTCTTAGGGGCTTCTTCCTTAGTTTCCTCTTTCGCAGTAGCTTTTTTTGGAGCTGCTTTTTTAGCTGGAGTAGCTTTAGCAGCGGTCTTTTTCTCAGCTTTAGGGGCTGGAGTTTCTTTTTTTTCGGCCATGTGGCTTTCATTTGTATCTCATCCAAACCAATACAGACGAGAGAGTTATTGTTAAATAGGACTATTGGTAATCCTGATTTTTAAGGGCCGCAAATGTAAGGGTTCTGTACAACAATTAAAAGTCTGAGGGTCAGATATTTTTCATCAAACCTTAAGCAAGGTCATTTTATCATACTAAATGTTCCAATCGCTTCAGAACCGGAGGATGTGAATAGTGCACAAAAACGTACGCTGGATGTGGTTTTAAATTCCCCAAATTTTGCGCTGTAAGCTTCTTTAACGCTGATGCCAGCGGCTTTCCATCGTAGGTGTCTCGGGCATAGGCATCTGCTTCAAATTCATTCTTACGACTCAACATATTCATCCCAATGCCTATAAGTGTGCTAATGGGTGAGAAGATGATGCCGAATGCAATGATGCCGACATGAAAACTCAAATGTTCTGCCCCAAGAGCCATTGAAAATTCAGGCTTGCGAAGAAATATTCCAAGTAGGAACAACATAACACCTGTTTGTAGAATACTCAACACCAATGATTGACGCGTGTGTTGCTTCTTGTAATGCCCTATTTCATGTGCTAGCACCGCTACTATTTCTTCAGTGCTTTGCTGCTCTATGAGCGTGTCATATAGAGCAATGGTCTTCTTCGGTCCCAAACCACTGAAAAAAGCATTCGATTTAGCGCTCCGCTTTGAGCCATCCATCACAAAAAGTCGATTCAACTTAAAATCGGCCTTTTCACAATAAGCCTCAATAGCCGTTCTCAATTCACCATCTTCCAATGGAGTGAACTTATTGAATAAAGGCATAATCCAAGTAGCAGCAAACATGGTCATAAACACACTAAACAAGCTGATAATTCCCCACGCTATTATCCAGAACGCATCTCCTAATTCATAAAACAACCAAACGATCAATGCTCCAAGGGGTCCACCAATAACCAATGACAAAGCAGCGCCTTTGATCATATCCATGATGAAGGTTTTAACCGTTGTCTTATTGAACCCGAACTTTTCCTCAATAACAAACGTGCTATAAACACTAAACGGAAGGGAAATAATACTAGAAGCAAGGCCTATCACTCCAAAATATAACAAAGCCAACAACACGGGCTGTTCTGTCACTTCTCGTAATTGAATATCGATCCAACCAAAGCCACCAAAAACAAGCATTGCCAATGAGATTACAATACTAATGGATGAGCTGATAGAGCTCACTCTTCCGTTGGCTTTATCATAAGCCAACCACTTTGCATAACGCTCCGCATCATAAATTCCTTCTGCCTCAGCAGGCATTTCAGGTGACTTGGCTTTATCGTTAAAAAAGTCTAGAACCTTGTCAAACACAAAATCAATAGCGGTAATAGCAATGATCGTTATGTAAATAATCTGTGTCATGGAGTATATTCTAAAAATTCAAGGACAGCTTCAACGTATGCATCATAGCCCATAATGGCAGGCACATCGCTGTGCTCACCACCTTCTACCCTATACGCTGTGGAATAAACACCATCGTAATTCTTGTAAACCACTTCGCCATGGGTTTCTATACTCAAGAAACTATCCGCAGTTCCATGAATCCAGAAAAAAGGCTCATTTATTTTTGCAATCTCCTCCGCATTATTGATTTCTAAACTGGTGAAAAAGGATCCTGGCAAAGACAATCCACTTGCATCCTGCACCATCACCTCATCTGAAGCAAAAGGCGCTTCAAGCATCAATTTAGAAGGTTGCATACTTCTTTTATTGGCCATTAATTCAGTGGCTGGAGCTGTTCCCATGCTGAATCCATAAATAATCAAACGATCATCTGTCAGGCCGTTTTCTTTTAACCATCGCAATGCGGCATCCGAGTCCTCATATAGTGCATCTTCACTTGGATCGCCTTCGGATAATCCATATCCACGATAATCAATTGCCAATACACCAAACCTATTTTTTGATCCAACATTAGCTAGGAGCTTTATTCGAGGCCAATAATAATCTAAGTGTCCAGCGTTTCCATGTAAATACAGGATCACTGTATCTGTAGCGATCCTAGAAATATCACCCACGTAAACGGCATAAATAGACGCTAGATCTCCCTCGAGATCACTCGTTAATGTAAATACGTGCTCAGTGCTATCCGGCAAATCGTACGATCCATCCAAATCGATTTCTGTTTCTCCGTCAAAGTCATCCAACAAATATTCTGTAATGGAATCATCAGGATTGAAAAGAAGGCTATCCATGCGCAAGCAACTACTTAAAAGCAATCCCGAGGTGAGAAGCAGAGCTAACTTTTTCATTTCTTCCCAAATTTTCGTGATATGCCAAAATAGACTCCAGATGTGCCAGTGCTAAAAGGTCCCAAATAATCAACAACTATATTTTCATTAGGGTAAGTAAACCCAATGTATCGAGCTTCCAATTGAAAGTTCCATTTCTGTCCTGTGAATTGATGTCCAAGAGTAATGTAGGGCATCAGCTCATGTTCTTGCACTTCACCGTAGGCCTTTTCTCGATCCAATTCTACCCAAGTACCCAATCCACCAAAAATGAGGTTGTTCTTATTTCCATATTCTTTCCAGGCAATTCCTTCGAGCTGAGGATAAATGCTGAAATCACCTCCATTAAATCCATAGATCATGTGAAGTCCTGGTGAAACGGTAATTCCGAATTTATTGCTCTTGGTTTTAAAGGCATTGATACCCATATTCAAATCAACTTCAGCATTTCCAAACAATAGAGAAGTAGTATGCACACCTCCAGCAAAGGTCAATCCAGTATCAAGTCCTACGGCATATCCCACTGATGAAAGCGGAATAGGAATTGGCGCTCCTCCGAAAATTATGGCTGGTCCTCCAAAAGAACCTGTAATCTGTTGCTCGCCCTTATCCAAAGTCTTAACAACCCGTGTTGAATTGCATGACATTAAAAAAGTCGAAACCACAAGCAGCGCAATATATCTATACATAACCTGTGTATTTTCTAATGAACCATTCAATTGCAAGAAGGATAACAATGATAAACAGGATGAGTTTCCATTCGATAACGCTCGTCCATAATTTCGAAGATCGAACAATGGGTTTAGCACCTTCTAAACTGGCCAGATTTTGCAACAAGACATTGCTCTCAGATAACTGAAACATGCTACCACCCTTCTTATCTGATAAATCAGCTAAAAGGGAATGATTGGCAACGAGGTTGACAAATTCAGACCGATTTTCTTTTACGGTAAACGTCCCCTTTTCTTCAAATAAATCAGCATTCACAGAGACTGTAGCCTTCCAATCATATGAACCTGGAGGCAATGCACCAAGTGATGTTCGGTAAGCATTTGCATTATTCTTGAATCGATAATCAATGGTATTCCCCAAAGAATCAGTCACGCTTAATTCCATTTGGGGATCATTGTTCAATTCAAAAGACTCGTTATAATACTCTGCATTAAAAATAACTTCTTCTCTTTCTTGCAACTGACGCGGAGCAGCCACATTTATTCGCGTTCTTTTTTGCGTAATCGCCAAAAACTGAACGGCCTTCTGAAAAACCATATCTACCCAATGATCATTAGAAATACTGGCTTCAAACATTCTCCACCTCCACCAACCTTCTGCCAGCAATGCACCGTTCTTCAAACCATCTTGTTCTGTGAATAATAGCAAAGGGTTTTCAGTTTGAATATTCCCAACTTTTTGAAAAAGAGCTATTTGATGACTTGCATTAAAAATATAATTACCAAAAGGAGCTATTAGCGGAGGAAAACGTCTCAAATCGTTGTTTTTCTCTAGGTTAAAGAGGTTGAACTGATCGTTAATACTTCCATTGACCTCATCAGACTTATTTCTTGCAGCTTCAATGGTAAAGCCCAGCTCAAGTTGATTGAAATGCCGAATACTTACCGCAGTAGTGACAATTGAGAGTGTTTGAATGCCCTCTTTTAAAATTGGTTTGATTTTATTGAGGTCATTTCCATCAGCGGGTAAGCCATGAAAAATGTAAAGATCAGCTGTCTTTATTTTTTCATCCCAGTCAGACAACAACGTCACCTCCACTTCATATTGATCACTTTGTTCAATAGCTCTTTTCATAGCCGCTATATCAGGATGAGGGGCATGCGCTAATATTTTAACTCGCGTGCGGTTGTCCAAAACTTCAACGTAAAGGTCACTGCTGTTATTTAACTTATTTACCTCACTTTCAAGCACATCAATAGATATTGAATATTTATTCAGCCCAATCTTATTCGCTTGGGTAACGAAACTGTACTCCACACTGAAATCATTCTGATCGATAGAAAGCGTCTTTGTCTCCAGCTCTTTACCATCCTTGATTAGCCGAACAATAGATGATTTCCCTTTGAGTTTTGAGGCAAGAACGCGGCATTTTATCTCAATATCGTTATTCAAGAATGCCAAGCGATTACTTAGTACTTGAGACAATTCTATATCCGAACGGATGCTTGTATCACCCAAGGCGATCGTAAACACGTTAGCTCCACTCTTGAGTGAAACATAGCGCGGATCTGAACCTTTATTCTGAATTCCATCACTTGCAACTACAACTGCACCGATGTTCTCGCCATAAAAATCATCATTCACAGAATTCATCACTTCACCCAAATCTGTGTAAAGTGGATCTAATGCGGCTGAATCAGGACTGGTATTTACAGCTGAAGCAAATGATAACCCTTCAACCTCATACTTTTCACTTAGATCTGACTGAGCCTTTAAAATGAATTCAGCAACCTGGTCTTTTTCGACTTGGGAAACGGAAGCTGATTGATCCGAGTAAATCAGTAACCTGGGCTTCTCCTCTTCTTCAATGATTTGAATGATGAATGGCTTGAGAAGTAATATGGCAATAATGAGCAAGGCAATGAACCTTAGGCTAGATAAAAAAGATTTCAGTCGCACTGACCATTCTTCTTGGCGACTTTTATAGAAATATAGCCACCAAACTATGACAATTGCTAATGGAATAGCCAATAGCAACCACGCCCAAGAATGTTCAAATGATATACTCAAGTTTACCTGTAATCTTTTGCGAAGATATTAGGTAAGCATGCCACCGTCAACGTTTATTGTTTGCCCTGTAATGTAAGCCGACATGTCGCTGGCTAAGAAAAGCGCAAGGTTTGCTACATCTTCTGTCGTGCCGCCTCTTTTCAAAGGAATAGCATTTCTCCAACCTTGCACAGTAGCCTCATCTAAAGCACCCGTCATCTCTGTTTCGATAAAACCAGGAGCAATGGCATTACAACGTATGTTTCTAGACCCAAGCTCCAAAGCGACAGACTTAGTGAACCCAAGCAAACCTGCTTTTGAAGCAGCATAATTTGCTTGACCTGCATTTCCTTTTACACCTACTACCGAACTCATATTTACAATCGAGCCTTTGCGTTGCTTGAGCATGGTGCGCTGCACGGCTTTGGTCATGTTAAAAACAGACTTCAAATTGGTATTGATTACCTCATCCCATTGCTCTTCGCTCATGCGCATCAATAGGTTGTCACGCGTAATACCAGCATTGTTAACTACTACATCGATGCTTCCGAACTCTTTCACAACATCATTCGCCATCTCTTCACACGCAGCAAAATCAGCGACATTGAATTTATATCCCTTTGCCTTTACTCCTTTTGCTTGCAATTCTGATTCAAGAGCGCGCGCCTTTTCATCGGATGATACATACGTAAAGATGATATGAGATCCTTGGTCTGCAAATAATTCTGCGATACCTTTTCCAATTCCTCTTGTCGCGCCTGTAATGATGGAAACTTTATTCTCGAGTAATTTCATGCTTTTCTAATTCATGTTCAAATAAAGGAAATAGTTTTAAGGAAATCGGCCAATCATTGATAGAATTGCCAACACCAAGAAAAAACAAACTAAATATTCATAGGTTGAGGTACAAAAAAAGCCCCGTTATAGCGAGGCTTTTTTGTTTCTATTTTATTTTGATAAAGCTGTTACGCCCATCACTTTAGCCATCACTAAACCGATAGTAGCAGGAGAGTCAACAACGTGAATGCCACATGCAGCTAAGATTTTCATTTTGGCTGCAGCAGTATCTTCTTCACCACCAACAATCGCTCCAGCGTGACCCATGGTGCGTCCTTTTGGTGCAGTTTGTCCTGCGATGAAACCAACTACTGGTTTCTTGTTGCCATTGTCTTTAATCCAATTAGCAGCTTCCGCTTCTAGGTTTCCACCAATCTCACCAATCATTACGATACCTGCAGTTTCAGGATCGTTCATGAATAGCTCAACCGCTTGTTTGGTTGTAGTTCCAATAATTGGATCACCACCTATACCGATGGCAGAAGAAATTCCCATTCCAGCTTTCACTACTTGGTCAGCTGCTTCATAAGTCAATGTTCCAGACTTAGAAACGATACCGATGTTTCCTTTCTTGAACACAAATCCTGGCATGATTCCAACCTTCGCTTCACCTGGAGTAATAACTCCTGGACAGTTAGGGCCGATCAATGTGCAGTCTCTGTCAGAGATGTAAGATTTCACTTTCACCATATCATTCACTGGAATACCTTCTGTAATCGCAACGATTACCTTGATACCCGCCTCAGCAGCTTCCATAATTGCATCCGCAGCAAAAGCTGGTGGAACAAAAATGATAGACACATCTGCACCAGTAGTTTTCACAGCGTCAGCAACAGTATTAAACACTGGACGATCTAGGTGCGTTTGTCCACCTTTATTCGGAGTGACACCACCAACCACGTTTGTTCCGTACTCAATCATTTGACCGGCATGAAAGGTTCCTTCGCTTCCAGTGAATCCTTGAACGATCACCTTCGAATTTTTATTTACTAGTACACTCATTTTCCAGATTTTTTTTCGTGCGCCAAAAATAGACATCTCACAACCCGAAGCAAGTCTATTTTATATGAAATAATAACAGCGCTATTTGATGCTGTATTTTCGCCAAATGCATTTTCGCTCATTCATACTTACGCCCCTGTTACTGCTGATATTATCGGCAGGCGCAAACGCTCAGGTGAGAAGTATTGAAGCAGGTGCGCTTGCTGGAAATATGCTAGATATTTATCCTAACATGCCTGATCATAACACCCAAGTTGGTGGATTTGCATCGTTGAGATGGGGTGATAAAAGCAGCTACAGAAGTTTTTATGGAGCTCCAGAGTCTGGGATTCAATTATCCTATCACAACCTCGGAAACAACGCAGTGCTTGGGTATGCCATTGGAGCGCAGTATCAAGTAACGTTTGATCAATACCATACTAAAAGACTAAGGACATTTCAGCGCTTTAATGTTGGAGGTATTTACGTCACGAAGCCTTATGACTTTATTGACAATCCTGACAATAATGTATTTGGCTCTCCACTTTCTGCCTTGCTCTCCATCTCAGCTGGAGTTAAGTATAAGTTCCGCAACAACGCCCTTGCCCTGCAAGCATCTTACTGGCACAGCTCCAACGCGCATACTGCATTGCCAAACATAGGTATGAACGTGCCAATGATCATGCTTTCTTTAGAGAAGTTCTTCTACATCGAAGACATAAACAGCATTGAAGACCAAGAGTCTTTTAAACTAAATCCTCGTTTTGGATTGATGATCTATGGTGCCTTAGGTATGAATGAAGCGGGTGGAACGGTGAGGCCAACCAACGGAAGCACTTACAATAAAAACCTATTTGCTTTAGGAGGCACTTATCGGTTCAGGACCATTCATCGCGTTAGTCTGAGTGTTGAAGGCTATTATGATGAAGCATACAGGCTTTGGAATGAAACCATGGAATGGAGCGATGGAAACGGAATATTGGAGTCCTCTGCTGTCATGCTGATGGTAGGTCATGAGTTTATCTATGGTCGTTTTGGATGGATCGTCAACGCTGGTGTTAACCTTTATAACCCAACGCTTGATAAAATCATCAATGAAGTAGAGCAGCGAAGCTTCTCTAGCGTGAGTAAACGATATGTCCCTGGGAGGTTTGCCGTACGTTATTACTTCAATTTACCCGAGAACAGTCTGGCAGGAACATTTATTCAACTGGGAGTAAAATCAAACTTGGGTCAAGCTGACTTTATGGAAATTGGTGTTGGATGTCTTATTTCAAAGAAACAAGGCTAATCCGAACAATAAAGCCTTGCTCAGCAGCAATTAAACACTCGCCATTCAAAATAACAAAGTCGTTTAAGTCATATTTTTCATCCATCTGAAACCACCTCCAGTCTTCTCCTAAATTATCTGAAGCCGCGATTACTCCATCAGCACCGACCGCAATAATCCAATCATTATCAATTTTCATTCTGTTGATAAGACTTGCTCTGCCCTTTTCGCTCTTCTTCCATGTAAACCCGCTGTCTGAAGATTTCAAAATTTCACCACCATCGGTTACCGCAAATCCAATTTTATCTGAAAGGAATGCAATATCAACGATGAACTTTTTCTGCAGGTCAATTCGTTGCCAATCAGATGCTCCTTCCTTGCGCATGAGTCTTCCATTGCCTCCAGCCCAAGATATCACTCCAAAAGAAGCTACAGCGCGCAGCTCATTGTCATATTCTAAAGGATACCATCGCTTGCCATCCTCTGTTTCATAGATCACTCCAAATGAAAGCTTACCTCCCGCTATAGCCAATAAGCTGGTTTCAGTTTTTACAAACCTTCTCATCGGATGTTTGCTCAGGTCACTTACCCAATCAGCCTCATTCCAGTAATATTCTTCGATAATCGGCAGACTATCGCTGAAGAATAAGTAGACCGAATCAAGTCCAAAATACCATCGATTTTGAAAGTTCGAAAAACTGTACAACTCTCCCTTCAAACCTTCAGTGATGATCGAAAAATCAGTCAAACCCAAATCACTTTGGATAAAGTATCCCGTTGAATTCGTGTTTCCTCCTCCGATCATTATGGAATCGCCTTGAACTAAAATACAGCGTGCTTCCTCTTGAATGGGCAAGGAGATAAGCTCATAATCAATCTCTTGATTAAACCTTTCACACCCAAGGGTAGCCAACAATATGGTCAATAAAGAAATGCTCTTATAAAGCTGCTTAAGCATACTTCAAAACTAATGGAGAAAGAACTTCAAAAAATGAGGGAATAAAAAAAAGCCGACCTCTTTCGAGATCGGCTTTCAAAGATTTGATATTTTCTATCTTATTGCTTCACAAAGCTCTTGACTGCTTTGAAAGATTCAGATTGAATAGAAAGATTATACATACCTGGAGCCAATTCCTGAACATTCAATTCAACTTGCTCAGAAGATGAAATTGATGTCAACATTGTTTCCGATACGATTTGACCTTGAACATTTAAAATGTTCACACGAACATCGCTAAAGCTTTCGCTTCCTTCCAATTTCAGCATTAAACTGCTAGTTGCTGGATTTGGATATAAGCTAAACTTACTATCATCAGCTATGTCATTGATTCCTGTTGGCCAGATCTCCACATAAATTGAGTCAGAAGCAGCACAACCATTTCCGTTGTAAACTTCCACCCAATAGGCTCCAGTTGCAGAAACTTGAACTATTTGAGATGTTGCACCAGTGCTCCATAGGTAACCAGTTTGTGGACCTGCGTTTAAAGTAGCTGCAGCACCATTAGGCTGAGTTATGTTAGCACCTAAATCAACACTTGGAGAGTTGAACTCAGCAAGTATACTTGCAGATTGAATACTTAAGCATCCAGATGCATCAGTAATTTGAGCTTGGTAATTACCCGCTGGCAGATTCGTTGCCATTGGACCAATTTGACCATCGCTCCAAAGAACATTATAAGGAGCAACTCCTCCCGAAATAACAATGGATATCGATCCGTTCTCATCTTCAGGACACTGTGTTTGTTCTAGGGAATATACAGAGCTTACTAATAGATCTGGCTCTGCGATCACCATTTCACTCACACTATCTAGACAACCTACAGCATCTTCTGCTACCACATCAAAGGTACCTTGAGACAATGCTGTAATATCAGCAGATGTTTGCCCACTGCTCCAAGTGTAGTTAATTGGAGAAATGCCTCCTGTTTGATCAGACTCTATCATTCCATCATTAAAGCCATGGCAAGATATATCAGAAATAGATGGATTTAGAGTCAATTCTGAAACCGCAGGATCAACTGTAAGTGCAGCAGTTCCTTCACAACCATTTTGATCTGTAACCGTCACCGTATATGTTCCAATTGGGAAATTAATGGCATTTGGACCCACAACACCGTTAGACCAATTATAAGATAAGCCTAAAGAATCTGTAGGGCAGAATGAAATGTGAGTATTACCAGCAGCTTGCCATAACGTTCCGTTTCTTCCTGGGTAGGCAAATGCAACGGTTCCGTCAGCATTTTGGATTCCTTGTGTTTGAGAACCAAACGTTGGAGGAAGAGCAAATTCTTGATTTATTTCAATACAGTTTGACGTTTCATGCAATACGACTTGAGCTGCTCCTCTATTTGGTGCAGCACCACAACAAACTGGTAGATTCTCAAAGCTCATCACTAACTTGCGTTGAGGAGCTGTTCCAGTTACGAAATAGCTGTAAACCGATGCAGTAGCTGTGTGGTAATCCCACATCGCATAAATTGCATTTCTTGGTTCGAAAGCATTGGCATTAGGAATTGGATCCCCATCACAACATCCTGTTGGACTGGTTGGATTGAAAGATATAAATCCATTCGCTCCAATTAAAAACTCATTGAACGTATCCCCAAAGAATACAAAGTCAAAACCGATGCTTTGCGCACTACTTACAGAGTTATTAGTCATTGGAACTACGGTAGGAACGCCAGAAGTGTCCCATGAATAATTTGCAACTGTAGTATCCCAAGTATAGGCTTCACCACCGTTACCGCCAGAACCAATAGCTTGAGCAGTAAACACATCATACTTACAAATTCTAGTTTGTGAGATGTTGGTTGCAACAGAAACAGAATCTCCTTCTGTTAATACATAACAAGTAGAAGTGGTATCACCATTTGCATCAGTAACAGTTCCACAGTATGTTCCACCTCCTAGACCAGTAAGCAAAGTGCCAGTAGATCCATTAGACCAAGCATATGTAAAAGGAGGTGTTCCAAAAAGAGCATCCACTTCAATACTTCCATCAGTATCGCCAGGACAAGAAGGATCCACTAAAGCAATAGGAATAATTTGATACGTTGCATTAAAAACAGAAAAATCATCCACAGCCATATCACTTCCAAAAGAATATCCTCTTGTTCCTCTTACTCTGAAACGAATGTTGTTCATTCCTCCGTAAGCCGCTAAATCAACTGTTTGCTCTTGCCAGAGATTTACATTATCTGTCCAACCTGGAATCACATTCAATGTCCATACGCCTCCTGATTCAACATCAAATTGCATCGTTCCCATGGTGTTTCCATACATGTGATACCAAAAAGTAACCGCTGGAGTTGATACGTTGGTGAAATCAAACATTGGAGAAACCAAGTTACTTGATGAGTTAGCACAACCCGAAGATTCTGTGTATAAATATTTTCCCTGCGCTGTACCCGGATTGTGATCCGTTCCTTGACCTGAAAACCCACCTGGTCCAGTGTTACTTGATCCCGTGCCGCCAACGTCAACGATCCAGTCATATTGGTCGCCTAGATCATTCGAAAAACCTGAACCTGACAAAGGGCAAGCAGAAGAACATCCTGTTGGACATTGGTTTTGTGATTCAAAGTCTTCGTTCCATGGAAAGGTGGAAATCTGAGCTTGCAGCCCAAACCCAAACAATCCCAAAGCAATAGTTAAGAGTATATTTTTTTTCATATTGATTAAATAAAGTTTGAACAAATCTACAAATCGAAAAGCTATTTCCTTCGACTAATCACTATTTTTTATCGATCAACGCATGTGGCACTCCTTAATCAATTGATTTACTGCACTTTGAGACTAACATATATACGCTTTGTGAGTCCATAAAAAAAGGGCTGAACTCCATTTGGAGATCAGCCCTTTTCCTTTAAGAAGTTAATCAGCTTATTGCTTCACAAAGTTCTTTACAGCACTGTATTCATCAGATTGAACTGATAAGTTATAGATTCCTGTAGCGATGTCTTTCACATCCAATTCAACCTGCTCAGAGGCAGAAATAGAGTTGAATGATTGAGATAGAACTGTCTGACCGTGAATATTAGTAATGCTCACATTAACATTTGTCAAATTAGTGTTTGCATCAAGTAACATCATCAGATTGGTAGTAGCAGGATTAGGATAAAGCGCAAACTTTGCGTTATCAACAATATCATTGATTCCTGTAGGCCAAACCTCTACATAAGCTGTATCAGAACCTACACAACCAGCAGAGTTTGTCACTTCAACCCAATAATAACCAGTATTAGCAGCAAGAAGAGATGCAGACGTAGCTCCAGTATTCCAAAGGTAACTGCTATACGTAGAAGGATTAGTATTCAAAGTAACACCAGCACCATTTGCACTGATTAAGCTGTTTCCAATATCAGGAGTTGGGCTATCAAAGTCTGAAAGAACGTTCACACTAAAGAAAACTTCACAACCATTTGCGTCAGTAACAACAACATAGTTATTACCTGTTGGCAAATTAGTTGCTGTGTAAGCGATTTCACCATTAGACCAAACTGGACTGTATGGAGGAATACCACCTGATACAATTATAGAAGCACCACCATTCTCATCGTTAGAGCAAATAGCATTTTGTACATCATATACATTACCTAAAAGGATAGCTGGCTCAACAATAGTCATACTGCCTACACTATCAATACAACCAACAGCATCCGTAGCCGTTACGCTGTAAGTTCCAGCTAGTAAACCAGAGATGTTAGCAGATGTTTGGCCTGAATTCCAACCATATGAAACTGGAGATACACCACCTGTCTCATTAGAAACGATTGAGCCATCATTGAATCCAAAGCATGAAATGTCGATTACATCTGGGTCAAGGGCCAATTGCGAAATAGGAGGGTTAATTGTAATCGTATCGCTCGCTTGACAACCATTACCATCTGTTACAGTAACTGTATTGTCACCAATGGCCAAAGCAAGATTTAATGTGTCTGTACCACCATTATTCCACTCATAGCTCAGGCCGCCAACTGGAGCACAAAAACTAATGAAGGTGCCAACAGATGACCAAGAGCTTTGATTTCTACCAGGATAAGTATATGCCTCTGTTCCATTTTGATTCTCAATACCTTGAGTCGCTGGATTAGCATTGATTACATCAACGGTATGAATTTCGATGCAGTTAGTCGTTTCGAAAAGTTTCGCTTGCGCAGTGACCGATTGGGTCGCACTGCAACAATATGAAACATCAGTGAAGTTTACGATTAAGGTTCTGAATGGAGCTGTTCCAATAGTATAATAGTTAATCATTCCACCGCCATTAGTACCCCATAAATCATCCCAAACTACAGAGATGAGATTGTTTGGAGTAGATGCATTAGGGATGTTTTGACCAGAACAGCATCCGTTTGGAGTACTAGGTCCATCAAGAGCAATAAATCCATTAGAAGAAATACTGAATGTTGAATGAGTGTCTCCAAAGAATACAAAATCAAAACCAATGTTAAGGAGACCAGATGTTTGATCATCACCAAGCGTTAAAGGAGTGCCCACCATTGAGGTGTCAGGAGAAAAATTAACAGCTGCAGTATCCCAAACATATGATTCAAGAATAGCTGTACCACCTGAAGCTGAAACACTGCCAATTCCTACGTCATAATCACAAATAAGATCTTGAATCACAGTAGTTGATGTTACTATAGACTCTGGTTGAGTAACTTCTATATACGCAGTATCCATATCACCTACCGCATCCGTTACAGTCACAGAATAGCTACCTGCGCCCAAGTTGTACAATGCAGTATCAACACTACCCGTAGACCAAGCTAACGTGTAAGGTCCAGTGCCTCCTACAACAACAGGAACCAAATTAGCAGTAGTATCACCGAAACATAGGACAGGAATTGTATCATCAATAATTGCCGTTAACAATGGCACATAAGTCATGTTTAAGGTTAAGTTCATTGTAACAAAGTCACAAAAACCATCATTATCCTGAGCTGTAACAGCGATAGTTGTAAATGGCCAGTAAGATATAAGGTTATATCCTGTTTGAGAACATAGCCCCGTTACAACAGTAGCACCGTCTATGATTAAATCATAATCGTACCAATTTGGACACCAGGTTGTGAAGCCACTTCCAGCGTTCATAGTCACCGATGATACAGCACCAAAACCGCAGGGCGGAGTTATTGTTGCTGTGGGGTTAGAGCAGTCAGTTCCAGAAGCTGAAGCAGACTGTGAACAAGTCAACTGAGCTTGGGTACTAAATGCAAAACCCAAAAATAATAGGCCAAAAAATGGGCGGAGTAGATTTTTTTTCATGTTGTTGTTTAATTAATGTAATTATCAAAATTAATAATTTAAATCTTTCATTTTAGAAAATTAGAAAAATATTTAGTTTGAAATATTTATTTAATCGATGAAACGATTAAATTTCAAAATTAATTTGGTTGTTTTAAGGACATACATTTGCACAATGATAAATCTTGATAGTATTGTAGCATTAAGCACACCTCAAGGTATAGGCGCTATAGGAGTGATTCGTCTTTCAGGAAGTCATGCCATTGAAATAGTAGGAAAGCACCTTACAAAAGGTGTTGAAAGATTAAATGCCAATACGGTGCATTTTTCTTCCTTTAAAATAGATGATATAGTTTTAGATGAAGTTGTTGCAACCATATTTAAGTCTCCAAAGTCTTACACTGGTGAAGATATAGTGGAGCTTTCATTTCATGGTTCTTCATATATTCTTAATCAAGCCTTAAATGCCTTAATCGCTTCAGGTGCTATACTTGCCGCACCAGGTGAATTTACTCAGCGCGCTTTTCTAAATGGAAAATTAGACCTCAGTCAAGCAGAAGCTGTAGCAGATCTAATTGCCTCTGAATCGCAGGCAGAACATAGACTGGCAATGCACCAAATGAGAGGTGGATTTTCGAAAGAAATTGCCATTTTGCGTGAAGAGCTCATCCACTTCGCTAGTCTTATAGAATTAGAACTTGATTTTTCAGAAGAAGATGTTGAATTCGCCAACCGAGAACAATTGGTAGCCTTGATTGAAAAAATACTCGGGTTCATTTCTAGATTGGTTGATTCTTTCCGTTATGGAAATGCAATGAAAAATGGGGTTCCTGTGGCCATCATCGGAAAACCAAACGCAGGTAAATCCACATTACTGAACTTGCTTCTGAATGAAGATAGAGCCATAGTTTCAGATATAGCAGGAACCACAAGAGATGTCATTGAGGACATTGCTGTAATCAACGGTATTCGCTATAGATTCATTGATACGGCAGGCATTCGCGAAACAGAAGACACCATAGAAGCCATGGGCGTGAAGAAAAGCCTGGAGCGAATGAAAAGCGCCTCCATCGTAATCTATCTATATGACACGCGAGAATCAAGAGAAGATCACAAAAAGGTATTGGCTGATTTGATTACTCAAATTGACTCATTGCAAGCGGTGGTTATTGCTGTTGGTAATAAAAGTGACCTTGCTACTACCCCACCCGCGGGAAGTTTGATAGAAGGAATCAAAGAAATATTTGTCTCCGCCAAAACCGGAAACGGCATGGAGCAATTGAATGAAGCGCTTAAAGAGGCGATGCATATTGGAAATTTGGGTACAGGCGATATTGTAATTACGAATGCGCGTCATGTGCAAGCACTTATGGCAACGCAAGCTGCGTTGAATAACTCCTTAGAGGGAATTGAAACGGGAATATCAGGTGATTTGGTCGCTGCAGATATTCGCCAAGCTTTACATCACTTAGGATCCATAACTGGAGAGATTTCAACCGATGATTTATTAAAGAACATATTTGGGAAGTTTTGTATCGGAAAGTAACCACCGATAAATAAAGGATTACAAAACCACTACTAAACGACCTATAACCCCTGTTATTGTTGTTAATAGATGTGTAAAACTCTATTTTTACTTTGTGATGCTATTAGCGATTTGATTCGAAAAGAAGAACAAGCATATAACAAAGTATAAAAGGCATTAAACCGACCTTTTATACAAACCTTTGACGATAATTCAAAAACATACGAAAGTCCGAAACCTTCCAACGGAGGGTGACTCAAAATCTAAAAGCGACTATTTTGCTATTTTGCTGAAATAATTAGTCCTAATTCCTTAGCTCTCTTTTTGAGCTGGGATATCTCCTTTTTCTTTTCACTTTGTAATATAGCTTTCTCTTTATCGGCTTGTAAACTTAAAGCATAAGACTTTGAAATATTATTCGCTAACAAGCGCTTTTGCGAAGATGATAGATGACTAAAAAAGGACTGAACCTTCATCCCTTTTGGCGTGGTCCCTTCTTCTAAGTACTCTGAAAATAGAGTGGCAATTTCTTTTGGTTTCATTCTATGAAGTTAACTATTAAATATGTGATTATAAATATATTTTGAGCAAAAAAAGCAATTTTTAATCTAAAAATAGTGTACCACCGCTAACAACAACTTAAAAATATGCTCCGTAAACGCTGTACATTCACGTTTTATCTTTCAAACCAAATACACTATTAATCAATGTTTATGATGATGGAAGCGCAGAGAAGGTTTTCACCAAGGGTGCGCTCAACAACTAAAAAAGGGATATATATACCCTTGAAACCATATCTAAAACAGGAAGCCGATTTAGAACAACCCACCCTCTGATGTGATTTGATGGTTTAGCTTTTAGATTTCAGGTTTTAGTTGGTTTGGTGTGAGAATTGATGTATTTTGAGCTAAAAACCACTAAAAAAAGATCAAAAAAAGGTGAAAAAGATGCAATTTGGTGTCATTTGTTTTTATGAAATCAAAAAGTGTAAGCATAGCTCCTAGATGATATAAATATGTCTAACTAAGTTTACACTTTCTAAATTACAGATTGTCGATGCCTGTAATGTTCAAAATATGACGTCTAGGATGTAACTTTTATTAAGAAATGAGCCTCATCTCAATAAACATCATTTACAATTTTCACTATGTAAAAATGCATTAAACGCATTTTACCCTAACCTTTAACATCAAAAAAATGAAGGAAAAAACAATTTCGCTTCTACTAATTTTGACTTTATCGCAATATGCATATAGTCAATGTGAATCAATATCAGTTCAAACTGTTTCAAATTTCACTCCTTTACCCATAGACTCATTATTTGAATCCGATGGTCTTCGAGATGGACCTGATTATTTGGGTGCAACATTATATTATCCTCTTAATGGAAAATCTAATCTGAAAAGTATTGTTTTAGTACCAGGTTTTACCGCAACACAGGAATCTGTTTCAAAATGGGCGAGATATTTTGCTACTAGAGGATTTATATGCATGACAATCGGAACAAACAGTATATATGAACTTCCAAATCTGAGAGCACTGGCACTTTTAGATGGGATGAAATCTATTAGAAAAGAAAACAACAGAGTAAACTCACCTTTGTATCAACATATTGACACTAGTAATATTTCCGTTGGAGGTTGGTCTATGGGGGGAGGAGGTGCACAATTAGCAGCAAAAATGGATACTACTATAGAATCGATAATTGTTTTTACTCCTTGGTTAAACGCAGCTACTTTAATTCAGTCCGACCTTGATCATTCAGTACCTGTTTTAATATTTAGCGGTCAATTTGACCAAGTAGCCCCACCATTTCAACACGCAGATTTACATTATGATTATACGCCAAGTTCAACCCACAAATTACTGTTTGAAATTTCAGGTGGTGACCATTACAACGTTTTAAATCCAAATACAGTAAATGGAGATATTGGAAATGTTGCTTATGCATGGTTAACCCTATATGCAGATAATAATCCTTGTTATTGCAATATGCTCCTTACTGATTCACTAAATCAAAATTCAACGGCATCAACATATCAAACGAATCTTGATTGTCCAACATTATCCATTGCTAATAAAGAGTATTCTGATTTAAAAACCAAGATTATCCCTAACCCAGCCACAGGTTATTTTCAAGTTGAGTTTTCGGAAAGTCACAATATCGAATACATAATACATGATTCATTTGGGCAGAAAGTTAAACGTGGAACTATAAGTTCAGGTGATGTGATAAATATTGAAGGCCTTCCAAGTGGTATATACTTTTTGAATTTAGGACAGCAAGAAGGCTTGAAAATAGTGATCCAATAAAAAAAATATTTGCTAACATGTACTCCTCGGTTAATTCAGCTACCTCTATGCGCCTTAAGTAAGTCAGGGACACATTCAGGCTTGAATGACCCATCGCCTTCTTTAACTTATATCCAATTCCTGTTATGCGTTGCCGTTACTTTAACCTCCAAATAAAATGTTCTTGTTTTGATATTGGCAGGGCTAACATCTTGTGTTAAAACCTATTGCGCTCAGTGCGTTGAGTTGATTAGTGGTTATACGGTAGACGAGGTTTGCGATACCGAAGATGTGCTGCGTCAAATGCGACAACGCGTGACAAGCAGCACCCACATACTAAACAAAACCGAACACACTTTTGGTGTTAGCTTCTGTTGAATAAAACACCACTTCAAAAAAGACAAATTCTAATTTAAATGTGTAAATTTAAAGGACTTAAATACCTGATAAAAAACGAAACAAAAGAAAAATGGAAAGTTTAATAAATTTATCCCAAATTATTGTTGCAATGTCTGTTGTATATGTTTGGACTTTTAGATTTCATAATGTTTTAAAAGAGTTCGAACAATTCGGATTGAGCGATTTAACGCGAAATATTGTAGGAGCAACAAAAATATCTTTAGCTACACTGCTTATTGTGGGTGTTTGGTATTCCTCATTAGTTCTTATTCCTTCTATTCTTATGGGTCTATTAATGATTGGTGCTCAATATTTTCATTTAAAAATAAGTAATCCATTTATTAAACATTTACCATCTCTTATTCTTTTGGTTCTGAGTGCTTTTATAGCATATTATTCAATTTAATAAATAAGGATGTCTTTGATTACGATAGCTGCTTTAATATCAAGTTTCTCCTTTTTCGCATATGCTTTTGCATATTTTAGGACACCACATATGAAAGACGAGTTTAAGAGGTTTGGTTTAGAGAAAATAGGATTAACAACCGTTTTGCTAGAAATTATTGGAGCTCTAGGTTTATTAGTGGGCCTTAAATTTAATTTTTTTCTTATCATTTCATCTCTGGGTCTTGCATTACTTATGTTCGCTGGCCTCATTGTTAGAATAAATTTAAAAGATAGCGTTTGGATTTCTTTGCCAGCTTTTCTTTTAATGGTTTTAAATGCATTTATATTTTGGACGTCAATAATTATTCAGAAATAAAAGAGGTATTTATATCAGCTTAGATAAATTATTAGAATATTATAAAACTACACCCAACAATGTATAAAAGGCATTAAAACGCCTCTTATACAAAGCGTTAGACAAACAGGGGACATTTGACTCAGAGATATTAAAAATGATTACAAAAATTTTAATCTCTTATTTTCTGTCAAATTTATTGATAGTAGTATATGATGCAATATACAAGGCTTTGACACCATATGCCAGCCATCGCCACAAACCATATTTAGATGGTGTAGGGGGATATTATTATGCAATTACTCTTTAGTTCTTTTATTAGCATTATTTACGCAGGGATTTCAACGGGAAGAAAAAGATACCGAATTAAACTACTCCTAAAAGCAATCATTCAAATATCGTTTGGCTGTTTAGTTTATAACCTTATGTAATAAATGTCAATCAAAACAAAAAATTGGAAGTTTGAGTTGTAAAAATGTAATGGATATTAATTTAACAAATAATGATACCTCTCACCATGAAAGAATGCATCACCTTCTCATTGAACCTCAATCCAGGAGTCTATCAGTTATTATTAAAAACAGAGGGTTCTTACTTCAGTCAATCCATAATTTTAAGGTGACCAAGGATCAAGAACAGCTGCTGAAAATCGTAACCACCAAAATGCCTTTTGGAAAATACGAAGGCCGAATCCTAGCTGATTTGCCTGTTTCATATTTAGAGTGGTTCAATCGGAAAGGTTTCCCAAAAGGAAGCTTAGGCACTCAACTATCATTGGTTTTGACCCTCAAAAGCAACGGCATGGAAGAAGTCATTTACGGACTTAAAAAAGTTGCTCGAAATGGTTGATTACCGCCCTCCATTTCTACATTCTAATGGGCATCTGGCAACCATCCTACCAAACAAGCTAAGGCCAACCAAAAGGCAAAACTTCAAACGCAGAACTATAATTACTCCTGACGGAGATTTCTTTGATGTCGATATTCTTTCCAACAAATCTTCAACGGCTGTTGTCCTTTTGCATGGCTTAGAAGGGAACAGCACTTCTAAATATATCCAGGGCATGGCTCAAGCCATTCAAGTGAATGGTTTTGATACGCTTTGCATGAATTTCAGAGGGTGTAGCGGAAGACCAAACTCTACTTTCCAATCCTATCACAGCGGAAAAACAGACGACTTAGCATTGTTAATGAGCGAGTTTCAGAACTACGAATCCATTCATCTCATTGGATTCAGTCTTGGAGGAAATGTTGCATTAAAATATATGGGTGAAGGCAATACAGACCCGCGAGTCAAAAGCTGCGTTGCGATCAGCACACCGGTTGATTTAGCAGGTTCGTCATCCGTATTATCAACCACAGAAAACGCTCTTTACCTATCACGGTTTTTAAGGCAATTAAAAAGCAAAGCGCTGGACAAAGGCAAACGATTTCCCAAATCAGGAATAAACCCACACCAAATAAAATCAGCGCGTACTTTTCATGATTTTGATGATGCCTATACCGCTCCTGCACATGGGTTTGACAGCGCTGGTGATTACTATCAAAAATCAAGTTCTAAGCAGTTTTTAAAATCAATTCAAAAGCCAGCCTTGATCATCAATGCGCTAAACGACAGCTTTCTTTCGGACAGTTGCTACCCCTATGATGACTGTGATCAAAACGCCTTTACAACGCTTCTCACTCCCGAGTTTGGAGGTCACGTAGGGTTTGCTTCTGACACACTAATGCGCAAACAATTTTGGCACGAACAAAAAGCCATTGATTTTATAGCCAACTTTACCACGTGAATTTTAAAGAACTCGGACTCAACGAACAGCTTATAGAATCAATCTCATATATGGGGTTTGATCAAGCAACGCCAATACAAGAAAGGGCGATACCTCAAATACTCAACGGCATAGACCTTATTGCCTGTGCTCAAACAGGTACTGGTAAAACTGCAGCCTTTATTCTCCCTGTGATCCATCAACTACTTGAAGGAGAGAGAAACCATATTATTAGCACTGTAGTAATCGTTCCTACAAGGGAATTAGCCATCCAAATAGACCAACAAATTCAAGGCTTTAGTTACTTTACAGATATCGCTTCTATTGCCATCTATGGCGGTGGAGATGGCGATAATTGGGAAGAACAGAAAAAAGCCATCACCAATGGTGTCGACATTATTGTAGCAACCCCGGGCAAGTTTATAGCTCACCTTAACATGGGTTATATGAACCTGACTCAAGTAGGACATGTAATTCTTGATGAAGCAGACAGAATGTTGGATATTGGTTTTCATGATGACATTCTCCGCATCTTCAGCTATATGCCGAAGCAAAGGCAAACACTGATGTTTAGCGCTACGATGCCATCAAAAATTCGAGATTTAGCTTCAAAAATCCTCAAGTCACCAGAAGAAATTACGATCGCTATTTCTAAACCAGCTGAAGGTGTTTTGCAAGCGGTTTACCTCTGCTATGACATGAAAAAAGCAGAATTTATCAAGTGGTTAATCAATGACAAGCCATCATGCAAGAGCATTATCATATTCAGCTCCACCAAAAGAGAAGTAAGCGATACCGTAAGAACTTTGCGAAACAAAGAATATCAAGTTGAAGGCATATCCTCTGATTTGGTTCAATCTGAAAGAGAGGCCGTATTAAATAGATTCAGGTCAAAAGAAACAAGAGTATTAGTAGCTACGGATGTTATGAGTAGAGGTATCGACATTAAGGATATCAATCTGGTCATCAATTACAATGTTCCTAGCGATGCCGAAGATTATGTGCACCGAGTTGGAAGAACGGCTAGAGCTGAAACCACTGGTATTGCAGTTACCTTGGTGAATCCTGATGATATGTATAAGTTTTTACGCATAGAGAGACTCATAGAACGTGAAATTCTAAAAGTCCCAATTCCTGAGCATATTGGAGAAAGTCCAAAATGGAGTCCGAACGCTACCGATAAGAGAAATTCATCAAAAGGCGGAAAGGGAAAGAAATTCTTTAAGAAGAGAAACTAGCCACTGAATTCTAAGCTCCATTTCAACCATGACATTTGATTCTTTAGGCCTTCCTAACGCACTCGTTAAAGCTCTTTCTAAAGAAGGCTACACAAAGCCCTACCCTATTCAATCACAGGCTATTCCAGCCATTCTAGACGAAAAAGATGTACTTGGAATAGCCAAAACGGGATCGGGAAAAACAGCAAGTTATGTACTCCCAATTCTCGCGAATCTGCAGAATAAGCCGGAGCCCAAAAACAGGCATATTCAGGCACTTGTATTAGTTCCTACACGTGAATTGGCTGTTCAGGTTTTTGAGACTTTTAAGTTGTTCTCATCTGCTCTGCGTTCTCCTATAAAAAGTTTAGTAGTATTTGGTGGAGCATCTATCAATCCCCAAATGATCCAAATGCAAGGAGTTAGAATCCTCATTGCTACGCCTGGTCGACTGATAGAGCTCAAGGAATCAAATGCAATGAATCTAAACGAAGTCGATGTTTTCGTTTTGGATGAAGCTGATAAAATGCTCAACCTTGGATTCAAAGAGGAAATGGATAAAATACTTTCCTTTTTACCCAAGCAAAGACAAAACTTACTCTTCTCAGCCACGCTCAACAAAGAAATAGATGGGATAAACCGACTTATTCTCAAACAGCCCGTTGAGATAAAAATAGAAGAGGAAAAAGATGCCATTGATTTAATTGACCAATCTGCATACTTAGTGCTGGACGAGCAAAAAGGTCCAATATTGAGGTATTTGATTAAGTCACAAGAACTAAAACAAGTTCTCATATTCACGTCAACAGTCTACAAGGCAGATCAGGTCGCTGAGAAATTGACAAAAAATGGAATCGAAGCTCAAGCTACCCACAGCAAAAAAAGCCAAAGAGCCAGAACTGTTGCTTTAGCAGATTTCAAATCTGGCAAGCTTCGAGTTTTGGTTGCAACAGATTTACTTTCTCGGGGAATTGATATTGAGTTTCTCCCTGTCGTCATTAATTACGAATTACCTCGATCACCAAAGGATTTCATCCATCGCATCGGAAGAACTGGACGTGCTGAGTCTTCAGGTAAGGCGATCACTTTCGTGACAAAAGACGAGCTGCACCATTTTAAGGTGATCCAAAAGAAAATGGGTAAATGGATTAAACTAACTTACACAGACGACCTTGACCTGCATGGATTTTAGCATTTAAAAACCCTAAGACCCTCACTCAGCCCTACTTCACATAGATAGTAAGATCAAATTAATAATAATCTGATATCTTTGCCACCTCGAAAAGGATAGCTTTAGGTAATCTAATATATCACCTAGAGTAAATTTAAAACTAAAAACACATAATGGCGAGATCGCAAGAAACCTTCAACAAGAAAGAAAAAGAGAAAAAACGTCTTAAGAAAAAACAAGATAAGCTTCTTAAAAAAGAAGAGAGAAAAAGTAATTCTTCAGGAGGTGGCCTTGATAATATGATTGCTTGGGTTGATGAGAATGGTCAAATTGTTGACGAACAACCAGATCCAACAAAGAAGAAGGTAGAAATTGATATTGAGAGCATTGAAGTAAGCGTTCCTAAAAAGGAAGCTGAAGAAGCAATGCCAGCAGAACGTAAAGGAAAAGTTGAGTTTTTCAACGATTCTAAAGGTTTTGGTTTCATTAAAGAAACCGATACTCAAGAAAAGTACTTTGTACACGTGAGCGAATTAATTGATAACATTCAAGAAGGAGACAGCGTTGAGTTTGAGGTCGAAAGAGGACCTAAAGGAATGAACGCAGTTCGTGTGAAACGCACTTCTTAATATTCGAAATGGGCGAAAATGAATCCTGAAGAAGATTTCGCCCATATCAATAAGAATCTATGGAACAAGAAAACTTCGTTCCATATAGATTCTGACTTTTACGATAATCCTAGTTTTATTGAGGGAAGATCATCGCTCAATTCCATTGAATTGGAATTATTGGGCGATGTAAAGGGTAAAAGTATTCTTCATTTACAATGTCATTTTGGTCAAGACACGATCTCTTTAGCTCGCATGGGTGCTGACGCAGTGGGTGTTGACCTATCAGACGCAGCCATTGATGAAGCTCGCAAACTTGCCAGCAAAACAGAAGCCAACGCCAAATTCATCTGCTGTAATATCTATGATTTACCACAGCATCTTGATCAACAATTTGATATTGTTTTCACTTCATATGGCACCATAGGATGGTTACCTGATTTGGATAAATGGGCTTCCATAATAGACCAGTTCTTAAAACCCGGAGGGAAATTTGTATTTGTTGAGTTTCACCCGATAATTTGGATGTTTGATCAAGACATAAATTCAATTGTCTACAACTATTTCAAAGACGCTCCCATCATTGAAAACAACGAGAACACATACGCTGACAATGAAGCTGAAGTGAACCTAGAAGAAATAACTTGGAATCATTCCATTGCAGAAGTTTTCACATCTCTCGTTTCTAAGACAATGACCATAGTATCATTGCAGGAAATTGACTACTCCCCTTACGATTGCTTCAAAGGGTTAGAAGAGTTCGAAAAAGGTAAATTCCGTTTTATGAAACACGGAAACAAAATTCCGATGGTATATACCATCCAAGCAACTAAGCCTTAAAACAAGCCACTAATATTTCCGTCCTTATCAATATCTATTCGCTCTGCGGCTGGTTGTGAAGGCAAGCCGGGCATTCTCATCATATCACCAGTTATTGGCACCAAAAAGCCCGCTCCAGCTGCAATTTCTATTTCGCGTATGGTCAACGTAAAACCAGTTGGCCTGCCGAGAAGCTTCGGATCATCAGATAATGATTTCTGAGTTTTTGCCATGCAAATTGGTAGTCCTTCCAATCCCAAATCTTTGATCTTTTTCAAATCCTTTTGGGCACCTGCCAAAATTTTGATTCCGTCTGCTCCATAGATTTTCATGGCGATTTGCTCCATTTTTGATTCTACCGAATCTTCTAACTGGTAAGTTGAAATAAATGCACCGGTGCATGCATCAACGGCATCTGAAACTGCATGGGCTAGCTCTTCAGCTCCTTTCCCACCTTCACCCCAGACATTCGCTAGAACTGCTTTTACACCGAGTTTATCGCATGCGTTTTTTACTACTTCTATTTCTTCAGGTGTATCAAATGTGAATTGATTAATGGCTACTACCACGGGCAAACAGAAGTTTTTAGCATTCTCCAAATGCTTTTCCATGTTCGGCAATCCCCTTCTTACCGCTTCAGGATCAGAATCGTTCAATTCTTTCAATGATTTTCCTCCATGATATTTTAAAGCACGAAGCGTTGCCACGAGCACCAATGCTTTTGGACTTAAACCCGCAGCTCGGCATTTGATGTCCAAAAACTTCTCGGCTCCTAAATCAAACCCAAATCCAGCCTCCGTAACAACATAATCGCTCAAAGACATGCCCATTTTCGTTGCGATAACCGAGTTCGTTCCTTGAGCAATATTCGCAAAAGGACCACCGTGTATTATCGCTGGATTACCCTCCAATGTTTGCACCAGATTCGGTTTGATCGCATCCTTCATCAAGGCGGCCATTGCACCGTGAGCTTTTAAATCTCGCGCATAAATGGGTTGCTTATCATAGGTATATCCAATAAAAATATTCCCCATTCTATTCTTCAAATCCTCGAGGTTTTCAGACAAACATAAAATTGCCATGATCTCAGACGCTGCGGTAATATCAAAGCCTGTCTCACGAGGCACTCCCATCGCAGTTCCTCCTAACCCAACAATAATCTTGCGCAAGGCACGATCGTTCATATCCATTACGCGCTTCCAAGCGATCGTTCGAGGATCCAATTTAATTTCACTCTTCTTGTTTTGAATCGTATTGTCAATAAGCGCAGATAGGAGGTTATGAGCCTTTTCAATCGCAGAAAAATCTCCCGTAAAATGCAAGTTGATATCCTCCATAGGAAGCACTTGACTGTAACCACCACCCGTAGCTCCGCCTTTAATTCCAAAAACGGGTCCTAAGGAAGGTTCTCTAAGAACGACCGTTGTTTGTTTGCCAATCCTATTCATTCCCTCCGAAAGCCCAATAGAAACAGTTGTTTTCCCTTCACCTGCAGGTGTCGGAGAAATAGCAGAAACCAAAATTAAATTGGACTTATCCAGTTTCTTATTATCGATATAATCTAATGGAAGCTTAGCCTTAAACCTACCATACGGTTCAATCAAATCAACATCTAGACCTAATTTTTGAGCGATAGAATTTACGGGTTGAATCGTTGCTTTTCTTGCAATATCTAAATCTGTCATGGTTAGTATTTGTTTTGTAAATCTAGTATTTGAAATGGGGAAATCACGTGATTTGACCATTTTATCACCGCTAGTTTTAAACAAGATCTCTCCAAAACTCAATAATGAAAGTACATTTGAGCAATGGCCGAAAACCCCTCGAAAATATTATTTAATGGACTGCCAATTATCGATGTGCGATCGCCCAGTGAGTTTGAAAAAGGTCATGTATTAGGCGCACAATCACTGCCTTTGTTCAGTGATGAAGAAAGACACGAGGTTGGATTGCTTTACAAAACCAAAGGACAAGAAGAGGCAATCAAATTAGGTCTTGATTTCGTTGGCCCAAAAATGAGCTCATTTATTGATCAAGCAAATGAAATCGCTCCTGATAGAGCATTAAACATTTACTGTTGGAGAGGCGGTATGCGAAGTGGGTCAATGTCTTGGCTGCTGAAAACAGCTGGATTCAACGTAAACACAATCGTTGGTGGGTATAAGGCTTGGCGCAATGAAGTAATGTCGCTTTTGGAAGCAGAGTATCCGCTATTGACGATAGGCGGTTTTACAGGAGTGGGAAAAACAGACCTTCTTGATGAATTGAAAAAAAATGGACAGCAAGTCATTGATTTAGAAGGTATTGCCAATCATAGAGGTTCAGCGTTCAGTCCTTCAGGCAGGAAACAACCGAGTTCAGAAGAGTTCGAAAACCGACTCGCCCATCAATTATTAAACTTTGACACTTCAGAACCCATTTGGATTGAAGACGAGAGTAAATTAATTGGCCATGTTTACCTCAACATGAATTTTCACCAAAGCGTGAAACAGGCTCCACTTATCATAGTTAATCGCCCTAAAGAAGAGCGCATACAAATCCTATGTGCTTTATACGGTGAGGGGGAAATTGGCGATCTGAAACACTCATTCAAGAAAATTGAAAAAAGAATAGGTGGTCAATACTTAATCGCGGCATACCAATACATAGATGAAGGAAACTTAGAGGCGGCTGCTAGAATTGCTGTCCGCTATTACGATAAGGCTTATATGAACAGCATGGGAAAAGTGAAACGCACGCCTATTCTTACACTCAGCTTAAAAGACAAAACACCTGAAGAAGGTGCTGAAATATTGATCACATGGATGAAGGAAAACAAATCGAGCCTGTTCGCTTAACGCAATTTAGTCATGGATCTGGATGCGGATGCAAAATAGCACCTGCTGACCTCGAACGCATTTTAAAAAATGCTCGAACATCTTCTAGCGAAGCCAATTTACTTATTGGCAACCACACCTCGGATGATGCCGCAGTGATAGACATTGGAAATGGTCAAGCGATAATTTCCACCACAGATTTCTTCATGCCCATTGTTGATGACGCATATGAATTTGGAAAAATAGCCGCTGCAAATGCCATAAGTGATGTATATGCTATGGGCGGAAAACCAATTACCGCCATCGCCATTCTCGGCTGGCCGCTGGAAATGCTTGGTGCAGATCTGGCAGCAGAAGTAATAGCCGGAGCGAGAGAAATTTGCAAAGAAGCTGAAATAAGTCTTTCTGGAGGTCATAGCATTGAGAGCAAAGAACCATTTTTCGGCTTGTGCGTAACCGGCCTGATTTCTCATGACCAAATTAAAACCAACGCAGGAGCTCAATCCGGTGATTTAATCTACATCACTAAACCAATTGGTGTTGGAATAATAGCAACGGCCTTAAAACGTGGATTAGCGAGTTCTGAAGAAGTTAAACTTGCGACATCCACTATGACCAAATTGAATAAGGTCGGAGAATTGCTTGGCGCTGAAAAAGGCGTGAACTCAATTACTGATGTAACGGGCTTTGGATTGCTAGGACATTTAATCGAAATGTGTGAAGGGGCGGAACTCAGTGCAGAAATAAACTTCGATAAAGTTCCTCTCATTGACGATGCTATTCTGCAGGAATACCTCACCAAATTTGTGATGCCTGACAATACAATGCGGAATTTCAAGGCTTTTTCAAGCAAAGTATCAAAGCTCAATGCCCGTCAATTACAGTTATTGTGTGACCCTCAAACCAGCGGTGGGTTGCTCATTGCAGTAAACCCTAAAAGCAAAGATGATATCGAGAGCCTCTTAAAGAAAAATGACTGCTTCTACGCACCAATCGGCTCATTTAAAGCTCCCAGTAGTGAACTAGTTACCGTTATTTAAACGAAACTCCAACAGGACAATGGTCGCTGCCTTCTACCTCATCCAAAATAAATGCATCCTCGAGTTTTGGTGATAACGATTCGCTTACCAAAAAGTAATCGATTCTCCAGCCAATGTTTCTTGCGCGGGCGTTTGCTCTAAAACTCCACCACGAAAATTTCTCCTGATCAGGATAAAACTGTCTGAAGGAGTCTGTAAAACCCGCACTGATCAAATTATCCATTCCGTCAATCTCCTTTTGTGTGTAGCCGGGTGATTTATCGTAATTGCTTTTATCATTTTTTATATCAAGTGGTTTATGAGCTACATTCAAGTCACCACATACAATGACAGGCTTGCTCTTATTCAAATTTGAAACATACTTTAAAAAATCTCTATCCCACTCGACTCTGTAGTCAAGTCGAAGCAATTCATTTTTTGAATTAGGAGTGTACACAGTAACCACCCAATAATCTTCAAATTCTGCCGCTATTACCCGACCCTCCTGATCGTGTTCCTCAATCCCCATATCATTGATAACCTGCAGAGGTTCTGTTTTTGTCAAAATGGCGGTTCCTGAATAACCTTTCTTAACCGCACTATTGCTGTAGAGGTGATAGCCAATCCCAAATAAAGTTTCTCTCACTTGATCATCTTGGGCTTTTGTTTCTTGCAAACACATAATATCCGGATCCAACTCTTCAAGTTTTGAAACAAAGCCTTTGCTTACCGCAGCCCGAACACCATTAACATTCCATGAAATCAATTTCATCTTCACTAAATTTTGCTAAAAATAGAGGTAATAAGCAGCATTTAAAAGTGCCTTCTGAATCATATATAAACATGACCTATCTCAACTGAAAAAATAAGACTTAACAAACTGATTATCATATTTTTGAGTAGTACTTAATATAGGAATAATAAAAAGACTAATTACGCTACTATCGTTGATTCTAATTGCCTTTCAATCTGTTGCAATTCCTGTGAAAGTCAAATTCAAGGTTATGGATGAAAATGGTAAATCCATAAAAGGTACTACAATCAGCATCTACGATAAGAATAAGCTTATCGGAATCAAAGAAAACGCCCCGGCTAAAATTACTTGGAAGCTGGAATCAGACAGTTACTAAACCATTGAAATCGCATATGACAAGTTCATTAGTAAACGTGTAGGCATTTATACGCATGTATCTAAAGAAGTCACTGAAATCCTAGACAACAGATTTGTATTCATCATCGAATTAGAACATCAAAGCAAGTATGCGAAATATGAAAACTCTGATTTCGTAACTGACTTTCCATCCGCAATAGTAGAATTTGACGTTATTGATGGTGTATTTGATTACAGTGAAAAATATTGGATCAGCACGAGGCTGCACTATCGTCAAATGCGCAACTCTTTGAGCAACCCAGAGTTTTAATTCGTTTTTCAGACATTTAGCGAAGCAATCTTCATTCTGTACAGCATTTTCGGAAGAAAAAGAAGCTATACTGGATACGACAATAGCGGAAGACGCTTTTATGGCGGCCCTTTTATCGGAGGTGGATTCGGTGGCGGATCAGGCGGCTTCGGTGGAGGCGGATTTGGCGGAGGCGGTGCCAGCGGAGGTTGGTAATACTTAGCCTAGCTTTTGCATTTCCTTGCTAAGCAACGCCAGTTTCCAAAGGTCAAACCAGAGTAAATTGGGCGCAGCGCTTTTCAAGCTTCTCATTATCGGACGCTCAAATGCCATGATGACTTTAGACGCTAAGGCAACCAAACCTATGCGCTCGAGCTTTCGGTAGTACCGAACAAGTTTGATACTCTCATCTACTTGTTTTTGAGTCATTAACTGCGCGAGATTGGCAACAGCATTGGCTGATTTTTCTAAAAACACATCCACATCTTCAATACCAATGTGTTCTATTGGATTGTCGATATGAGTGATGCTATACCCTTTGCGCTTTAGATTCATCGCAAACAAGGTGTCTTCATGACCATAGCCTTTGACCTTTTCGTCCATTCTGATGTCTTCATACACCGACTTTTTCACCATGAAGTTATTGGTCATAAACGACTTATAAGGCGCCTGAATTCTAATAGAAACTGGTATTTCTTCTCTGGCCATTCCGCAATACCAATGAAAGTTTAATTCAGCCGCTACCGGACGATCTTCTTGATAGATGCGACCTCCGTACACAACATCGTATGCGCTTATGGCTGCATACTTTTCTAAGTAATCTTCACGAACAACCTTACCATCACAGTCTAAAAATATTAGGTTATCAAACTGCGCGAGATCTGCTAAGGCGTTTCTCACGGCACTTCTGCCAAGATTAATTTCGGATTGTTGGTATGAAACGTTTTCCAACGCTGCTATGGACGAATTTAGCGCCCGATATTCATCGGAGCTTTTATCATCCAAGCAAATGATTTCGCAGGGCTGATCAAGCGCTACACTCAATAAGGACAAATCTTTAACGAACTCCCTTACATCAAATTCATGAATAGGAATAAGTATGCTCAGCATGCTTAGTCTGTTTCTTGTAATGGTGGCTTTTGCGGAGAAGATTCAATCAATGAATCAATTACCCTTCCTGCATCGCAACGCAATGTTCTATTGCCATATTTACTCATGAGCGTGTAATCATGAGTGGCCATTAGAATCGCCCTACCCGACTGACTAATGTCGTATAGCAACTTCAATATATTATCTGAAGTCTCGGGGTCGAGATTTCCTGTAGGCTCATCCGCCAAAATCAAGTCTGGATCGTTGATGAGAGCCCGCGCAATAGCCACGCGCTGTTGCTCTCCTCCACTCAATTCATATGGCATTTTGAAACCTTTTGTACCAAGCTCCACTTTTTCAAGCACTTCCTCAATACGCTCCTTCATCAACTGCTTGTCTTTCCATCCAGTGGCCTTCATCACAAAGATTAGATTCTCGGCTACAGTCCTATCCGTCAATAATTGAAAATCTTGAAAGACAATCCCCAAATTTCTTCTTAAAAATGGAACTTGCTTTCTTTTGAGCTTTCTGAGGTCAAACTCCCCTATTCTTCCACCGCCATCGGTCATAGGAAGTTCACCATACAATGTTTTAAGCAGGCTGCTTTTTCCTGTTCCGGTTTTCCCGATCAGGTAAATGAACTCGCCTTTGTTGATATCGAAATTTACATCTGATAAGACCAAGTGTTTATCGATGTAAATATTGCAGTTGGTAATTGATACGATAGATTTCATAATGTTAAGGCCAAATGTAAGACGTCCTTTAGGGGAAATAATAGTTGCATTGAATAGTTGCCGACAGGTGGAATGTGAAAAAGTAAAACATGAAGATAGGACTGATAAGTGACACACACGGCCATATGGATGAACGCATTGCTCACCACTTAGAGTATTGTGATGAAATATGGCATGCAGGAGATATTGGTAAATCCTCCGTTTTAGATGAATTAGAATTACTGGCTCCCGTGCATGCAGTATATGGCAACATTGATGGCACTGACGTCAGAAAAAGAACTCCTGAATGCATCATTGAAGAGCGTCAAGGGTTAAAAATCGCCATGATTCACATTGCAGGATCATTTGGAAAGTATAATACTCAAACGAAAGAAATTATTCAAGCGCACAATCCAGGGCTTTTAATATGTGGACATTCACACATCCTTAAAATCAAGTTTGATTCTGACAATAAACTGCTCTACCTCAATCCTGGCGCGGCAGGAAGAAGCGGGTTTCATCATATCCGAACGCTTTGCCGTTTTGATATTGTAGAAGGGGAAATTCAGAATATGGAAGCCATAGAACTGGGTTCTAGATCATCTCAAACGGTCTACTGACCGAATCAAATCTTCATCCTTTTTAACTCCGCGATGTGCAAGCCAGAGCAATATCAGATTAACCACTGGAAAGATGATGGGAAAGCCATAAGACATCGTTACCTCACCTAAGGCCTTCAAACGTTCAATGTTTTGATAGTGATCAAAGGCAAAACCCAATAGAAGCATCATTGACAAAAACATCGCGGTCTTAATCAATCTCATTTGTAATTTTCTATTCTTAAAGGATATTAAGCCGACAGCAACCAACGCTGAAAGAAGGATAATCAACAAACTGGTTGCCGTTGTATTGATCAATTCCGCATTGAAATGAAATGCCTCAAAAACGTAAGCGACTTCTCCATGCTCATATGTAGCCCATGGAATAAATAGAGATATCAGGCCTAAGAGTAAGCTCAGAAAGAGATATAATGATTGAATTCTTTGAATCATGTGTAATTAAATTGATTGCAAAAATTGTAAATCAATCGCTACATATATTAAAAACTATTCTATTATTGCAGTGCGGTTCTACGCAACTGTCCATTTACACCCACTATTCGATTTCTTAATCAAGGTCTTGACTTCGAAATGGGTTCTCAAAATTTTACTTATTGATTGATTTAAAGATCAAGAATTACATTTATGTACGATATAATTGAACTGAACGAAAAACTCGTATCAGAATTAAAAGAGATCGCCAGCGGTCTTAACGTTAGCAAATACGAAAAGCTAAAAAAACAAGATTTGATTTATCAAATCTTAGATAATCAGGCATTATTGCCATCTAAAGAGGTTTCTAAAGACACTCCGAAAGCTGTCGAGAACAAACCAGAGCATAAACCAGAGCAAAAGCGCGAGCGCAAAAGAATAGTGCTGCCAGAAGAGAATAGTTCGAGTTCGACCGAAAAAGCAGCACCTGCTCCTCAACCAAAAGAAGTTGATTCAGCAGCTAAAACTGATGCTGTTGCAAAACCTGTTCATCCGAAGCCAGCTCACCCAAAACCTAATCATCCAAAGCCGGTTCACGCCAAAAGAGAACACAACGAGCCAAAGGAGAAAAACGAATCTCAAGATTCAAAACAACCTAGAGGTCCAAGAGAACATAATAAGCCTAGAAACGAGGATAACCGAAATTCTTCAAACGAGAAAAGTGATCAAAACACTGATGATTCTCAAGAGCGTCCTGAAGGGGATTCAAAAGAAAAACAAGCACCTCGCCCACCGAAGAAAGAACGATTTGAATACAGTTATAATTTCGATGAAATTGTAAGTGCCGAAGGTTGTTTAGAGATCATGAAAGAAGGTTACGGCTTTCTCCGTTCAGCCGACTACAGTTATTTGTCTTCGCCTGATGATGTTTATGTTTCTCAATCGCAAATCAAGTTATTCGGATTACGAACTGGTGACACCATTAAAGGAACCATCAGACCTCCGAAAGAAGGTGAAAAATATTACCCTCTCATTCGTATCGAGAAAATCAACGGACTCGATCCAGCTCAAGTAAGAGATAGAGTTCCTTTTGATTACTTAAAGCCTTTATTCCCAGAAGAAAGATTCACACTAACTGGTCATAGAAAGCAGACCATGTCATCGAGAATCATTGACCTCTTCACTCCTATTGGAAAAGGACAACGTGGATTGATTGTAGCACAACCTAAAACTGGTAAAACAGAGATTTTAAAGGAAGTGGCAAATGCAATAGCATTGAATCACCCAGAGGTGTATTTGATGATCTTATTGATTGACGAGCGTCCTGAGGAAGTTACTGATATGGAGCGAAGTGTTAATGCTGAAGTTATAGCATCAACATTTGATGAACCAGCTGATCGACACGTGCGCGTTTCAAACATCGTATTAGAGAAAGCGAAAAGATTGGTAGAATGCGGTCACGATGTGGTTATTCTACTTGACTCAATTACTCGTTTAGCCAGAGCTTACAACACCGTTTCACCAGCTTCAGGCAAGGTATTGACGGGAGGTGTAGATGCAAATGCGCTTCACAAACCAAAACGATTCTTTGGAGCTGCAAGAAATATCGAGCATGGAGGTTCACTAACAATTATTGCTACTGCTCTTACGGAGACTGGATCTAAAATGGACGAAGTGATCTTTGAAGAATTCAAAGGAACCGGTAACATGGAACTTCAGTTAGATAGAAAACTGAGCAACAGAAGAGTATTCCCAGCTATCGACTTAGTTTCATCAAGTACAAGAAGAGACGACTTGTTGGTAGACAAAGAAACACTTCAACGCATCTGGATTCTAAGAAAGCACTTAACAGACATGAATACTGTTGAAGCAATGGAGTTCTTGAAGCAACAAATGGCCCATACTAAATCGAATGAGGAGTTCCTTATTTCGATGAATGGCTAGGATATTAAATTGAAAAATTTAATGGCTTGTCTTACATCGAACGGCAGTTCGCAAAGACAAGCCATTTTTGTGCTATGAAAAACCCAATCATCAATATCTCCGTTTCAGCGGCTATGGCTTCCATCATAGGTAAAATGCTGTATTTCATATTTCTCGCCCCTGATGATACGTTTGATATGTACACGAGATTTTTCTATCTCCTTTGCTTTTTAGTGGCATTATTTATCGGGTTGCGAATATGGAAACAACAAAATCCGAACCTTGTATTTACTGAGGACGTGAAAAGTGGAATGAAAATCGTTTCCATCTATGCCATCATCATTTCAGCCTTCACTTTTCTTTATTATAAAGTGATTAACCCTTCATACTTTTCTAGTAAGATTCAAGCTGCAGTAGATGCTGTTGAAGCCACAGGAAGCAATGGAGCGGATCTTGAGCAAGTAAGAAACACGGCATCATTCGTTTTCAATGCCTTCACTCACTCTACGTTAACCCTTTTCGGATTGATGGTTATTGGCTTTTTTTATACTTTGATTTTAACGCTTTTGTTTCGTTACAAACCAAAGGCTTTCGGGCTCTAGTTTATCAAGGACTTACCAAAAACATCTACATCAATTCCTCCGAAGTTTCCAGAACTCATCAAGAGAAGATTTCCTTGAGCGAGATTTATTTCTTCCAATCTGGCCTTCAATTGATCTGAATTTGTAAACACCTCGACATCCATCCTGCCAAAAGCCTTCTTCACCTCTTCTTTGGATAATGGATCTAAACGCTTTTGAGCTAGCGTCTCTTCCTTGTAAAAAACTATTGCGACATCTGCGTCCTTCATAGTCCCTTCATACTCCAGCAAGAAATCTTTGGTTAAACTACTGAACGTATGGAGCTCCATGCATGCAAATAGCTTTCGATCTGGCCATTGTTTTTTAACAGCCTTCACTGTTGCTTCTAGCTTTGATGGTGAGTGGGCAAAATCCTTATAGACAACAGTTTGATTATTTCGTGCTATTTCTTCTAGTCTGCGAGCAGCACCTTTAAAATCTCTAATGGCAGCATAAAAATCATCTTCGACAATTCCAATCGCCTTACAAACCATCATAGCACCGTTCAAGTTTTGCAAATTATGATCACCAAAAACTGAAACCTCGGTTCTCTGGGAACCTCTCATGATAAATGACTTTCCATCTTGAATTTCATACTGTGGGGTTTGGTAAGGTCTTAAATCCAAATGCTGGCCATATTTGTGCACGGTTGTGACTAATGTTTCATCCGCCTGACAAAACATTAAAATTGATTCCTTCTTCATTTGATCAATGAATATTTCAAATTGCTCGAGATAATTCTCAAACGTTGGGAAGACATTGATGTGATCCCATGCGATTCCAGAAATCAACGCAATGTGCGGATGATACAAGTGAAACTTCGGTCTTCGATCAATAGGAGAACTCAAGTATTCATCTCCTTCAAGAACGATTATAGGAGCCTCGGACAATCTCACCATGGTTTCAAACCCATCAATTTGTGCCCCTACGAGGTAGTCAAACTCAAAATTCAGTTTCTTCAATACATGAAGGATCATGGACGTTATCGTGGTTTTACCATGACTGCCTGCAATAACAATTCGCTTCTTTTTTAATGATTGCTGATAGATAAATTCTGGGTAAGAATAAATCGACAAACCAAGCTCTTGAGCTTTAATCAATTCAGGGTTATCTTCTCTGGCGTGCATCCCTAAAATGATTGCATCAATTTCATTGCTTACTCGAGAAGCATTCCATCCCATACTCTCAGGTAATAAACCCTTTTTTTCAAGCCTTGATCTTGAAGGTTCAAAAATTTGATCATCAGACCCCGAAACCTCATGTCCGTTATCTTTAAGAGCAATGGCCAAATTATGCATGGCCGCTCCACCAATCGCAATGAGATGAATTCGCATATTCTTTTATTTGATGCCAAAATACTCTGAAGAGACGACTATAATTCTGATTAAACATTGTTTCAATCAACAATTGAAGTTTTAAAAGAGTTAAGTTTTGAGTAGGTGAAGATGATAAAGAGTAAGAAATTTATAGTATACCAACGTTGACTATATTTACATTTGATTCTATAAATAAATTACTATGAATAAAAATTTACTTAGCAGACTTAAGTCTTACGCTCTCACAGCAGGCGCAATTGCTGGCGCTGCTAGTGCAGCCGATGCACAAGAGGTTGTTTACACGGATGTAGATCCTGACCAACAGGCTAACATTGGAGATTCGCTTTATCTAGACCTTAATAATGACGGAACAGACGATTTCCTGTTTTTCGCTAATTCATTTACCGCCAGCGCTGGTGCTGTAGTGGTGGAAAGAGTGTTTGGAGTGGCATTGAATAACAATGCTATGGCAGGTGCTCAATCTGGATCTTACCTGTATCCATATGTTTTAGACATGGGAGACACCGTGAATGCTGCTGAAACTTTTCAAGGTGGAAGCACAGCTCAAACAATGGCATGGCAGACGTTTACTTCTTCCTTCTCTGGAGAATATGGCAATTGGATCAATGTTACTGATGGTTATTTAGGATTACGTCTAGACCTGAATGGTGCAACTCATTATGGTTGGGCGAGATTTGACATGGTTGCTGGACAAGCAACATTAAAAGATTATGCCTTTGAAGCTTTAGCTTGTCTTGGAATAGAAGCTGGTAGCCAAACGAGTATGGCTACTACTGCTGCAGCGGCAGTAAGCGCAATATCTGGTTCTGACATCGGAGATGCAGGAAACGGAACAGATCTAGAAATTAGCATTACAATCAATGCCGGTGGAGACGCTAACGTGGATGCATATCGAGTATTTGCAGTGAAAGCCGAAAACGCTTCATCTTTTGATCAAGCAGCAGCAGAAGCAGTTGTTTCTGGAAATTATACGGAAGTAACACCTACAGGTGCTGACATTACGCTTACACTTGACGCAGCGGCAAACGATGTTGATGGAGAGGCTATTGCGAGCAACAGAACGTACAGAATATTTGTTTGGAGTGGCGCAAATTGTGATGATTCGCAATTGAATTCATTCTCAGCTCCATCAGAAGAGGTAACTCTAGAGTGGCCTGCAGGTTTAAATGAAAGTAACATTCCAGGTTTGAGCATCTTTTCAAATGGAAATGTTTTGAACATTACGAACTACAGCACGGACAATGCTAACAAGCAGCTTAGTATTTTCAATACTAATGGTCAAATGGTTACTTCTAAAGTAGTTTCTGGAGCAAATTCATCTATGAATTTGAATCTTGCTGCTGGTCTATATATTGTGACTATGAATGTGAATTCTGTTCAACATTCACACAAGATTATTATTCAATAAAAAATTTGAATTTAATTTTATCAGGCACCACTTTATAGTGGTGCCTTTTTTATTTCAAGTATTCAAACAAAAGAAATGAAGGAAGAAGATAAACTGAAGGACATCCCTCTCAAAGGTTCACTAGGGCTGTTGGCACTCGGTTATGAAGGATTGAAAGTCTGGCGCTCAAAAAAGCAATTCGAGTTTAAAAAGAATAAGCAGAAAGAAAAAAAGGGATGAAAGCTAAACGAGTCGTATTAATTGGTTGGGATGCCGCTGATTGGAAAGTAATAGACCAACTCATAGAAAAGGGGCAAATGCCAGCTCTAGAAGGCATGATGAAAAAAGGTGTGCGAGGAAATTTAAGCACACTAGAGCCTGTTCTTTCGCCAATGCTATGGACGTCAATTGCAACTGGAAAGTATGCAGATAAACATGGGATTCATGGCTTTACAGAGCCTGATCATGAAGCGGGTATAGTTAGACCTATTTCTTCTATTTCAAGGAAATCTAGAGCATTTTGGAATATTCTCACCAACCAAGGAAAGAAAACCAATGTATTTTCTTGGTGGCCCAGCAACCCAGCCGAACCAATCGATGGGATAATGGTATCAAACCTATACCAACGCGCGAATAAATCAATGAAAAAAGGCTGGCCAATGAATGCTGGCACAGTCCATCCAAGTGAGTTAGCTGACCATTTTAAAAGCATCAGAATACATCCCGATGAACTTACAGAAGAACATATTCTTCCCTTTTTGCCAATGGCAAATAAAATCGACCAAGAAAAAGATAAAAGACTTGGCTCCTTATCTAAAATTATAGCAGATGCTGCCACTGTGCATTCAGCCTCAACCTGGGCTCTAGAAAACACTGACTGGGATCTCACCGCAATTTATCACGATGCCATTGATCATGCATGTCATGCCTTTATGAAATTTAGAGCACCTCAATTACCCAATGTGCCAGAAGATCTTTTTGAAATTTATAAGGATGCGGTAGATGGTATGTATCGCTTTCACGATATGATGCTAGAGCGCACTTTAAAACTTGTTGGACCAGATACCAATGTCATCCTCATAAGCGATCATGGCTTTCAGTCAGACCACATGAGACCGCTTTCTCTTCCGAAGGAACCTGCTGGTCCGGCCGCTGAGCATAGAAAGCATGGTGTGATTTGTTGTTTTGGCCCTGATTTTAATGAAGGTCAAACCATTTACGGATCATCCATTTTGGATATCACACCTACTCTACTCACTCTATTTGGTTTACCTATTGGAGAAGATATGGATGGAACACCACTACTTCAAGCATTCAAATCACCTCCAACGGTTAAAACAATTTCTAGTTGGGAGAATGTAGATGGACATTTTGGAGAGCATTCAAAAACATTTGAGGTGTCAAAAGAAGAAGCACAAAAAGCCGTAAAGCAACTCATAGAACTTGGCTATGTTGAAGATCTTGGAGATGACATGGCCAAGGCAATGGAAAACACCGACATCGAACTCAAATACAACCTTTCAAAAGTTTTTCTATCAACAGGAAGGTCACCGCAAGCGCTAGAACTTTTACTAGAAGTGAACGGCTTAAAACCAGAGTACAGGTTTCAAATAAGAATTGTGGAATGCTTTAAAAGAATGAAAAGATTCGAAGAAGCCATTGAAATGCTCAACGTTATAGAACAAGAAGACGATGAAAATAAAAAGGTTAAATCACTAAAACTCGCAAGGGCGGATATATTCAAATCACAGGAGAAATATAACGAAGCACTTAAAATTTTAATTGAACTTCAAAATGAAATTGGTAATATCCCGTCTATCCTAAAAAGTCTCGGAGATTGCTATTTAAGCCTCAATAAATGGAAAGAAGCCGTAAAGACATTCCAGCAATGTCTGGTGCTTGATGCTCATGATGCTTCATCACACAAAGCATTAGCCATGGCCTTTTTAAATCTTAAGGATTACGAAAAATCAATTGAATCATCACTGACAGCAACCGAACTCTTTTATCAATACCCTGCAGCTCATTTTCTGCTTGGACAAGCATTAGTTGGACTAGGTGAATATGAAATGGCAGCAAGATCATTTGAGGTAACCTTAACGATGCGACCTTCATTCAGTGCAGCCAGAATAGCATTGGATGAGATTTACAAAAATCATACGGTTGACAAGGAAAACCTATTCAAAGATGTTCAGGTTGAAAGAGGAGACGCGAAAAATATTAAATCAAAGGCGAGTCAATCTATTGATAAGCTTTCAGGTGCTAAATCATATAAAGGACGAAAGCTCGGAAGTATGGTCGTGGTATCTGGATTACCCCGATCAGGCACCTCCTTGATGATGCAAATGCTGAATTCAGGTGGCGTTGATATCTATCAAGATAATTTGCGTACTCCGGATGAGAACAATCCGAATGGATTCTTCGAACATGAGAATGTGAAAGCACTTATGAAAGGAAACAATTGGCTTAAAGATGCAAAAGGTAAAGCTATAAAAGTTGTTAGCCCGCTTGTTCGGTTTCTTTCTCCGAGCTTCACATACAAAGTGATTGTTATGAAGAGAGACATCGTTGAAATCGTCAATTCACAGCATAAGATGCTTGTTCGGGCTGGAAAAGCTAAATCAGATAGTTATCCTGTTCAAATGGAGGAAACTTTAAAAAAGCAGTATAATTCTGCCCTAGATTGGATGCACAAACAACCAAACTTCGAGGTCATTGAAATTGACTTTACAGAGGCCATAAATTCCCCTGACAAAATCTCTGAAACAATTGTAAATTTTTTAGGAATGGATCTTAACCGAGAATCTATGGCTAGTTCTCCGGATAAATCACTTTACAGAAACCGAAATAAAAAATAACGTCAACCAACTCTCATGAGATCAGTGGTGTATTCTCATTCAAAAAACAAGACCGCGCTACCGCCCATTAGAAATCTTGGATTGATACATTTGCACTTCACAAACTACAAACCACATGGCAGGCGTATTAAACGCGCAAGAAGCGCTCAGATTATTTGAAATCGCGAAGAAAAACAAGTTCGCTTTTCCCGCAGTAAACGTTGTAAGCACACAATCTGTAAACGCAGTTTTAGAAACGGCCAAAGAAGCGAATTCACCTATCATTGTTCAATTCAGTAACGGTGGTGCAATATATTACGCTGGAAAAAGCGTAAGCAATGAAGGTGAAAAAGCAGCTATTGCTGGCGCCATATCTGGTGCCAAGCATGTGCACATGATGGCTGAATTATATGGCGTTGATGTTATTCTTCACACCGATCATTCCGCTCGAAAATTACTTCCATGGATTGATGCCTTGTTGGATGCTGGAGAGCAGCATTTCAAGGAAACCGGCAGACCATTATTCACAAGTCATATGATCGACTTAAGTGAAGAGCCGATTGAAGAAAATCTTGAAACTTGCATGCATTATCACAAGCGCATGAGTGCCATCGATATGATTCTTGAGATAGAGCTTGGCGTTACTGGAGGTGAAGAAGATGGGGTAGACAATACAAGCATTGACAGTTCTAAGCTCTATACCCAACCTGCCGAAGTAGCGTACGCCTATGAACTTTTAAACTCTGTAAGTCCAAACTTCACTATAGCTGCAGCATTTGGAAACGTTCATGGTGTGTACAAACCTGGAAATGTGCAACTGACTCCCGTAATCCTCAAAAACAGTCAGGAATTTATTCGTAATAAATTCAGCATTGAACGTTCCAACCCCGTAAACTTTGTATTTCACGGTGGTTCTGGATCATCCCATGAAGAAATTCGCGAATCACTTGGTTATGGTGTAATCAAAATTAACATTGACACCGATACACAATGGGCATTTTGGGATGGAGTACGAGCATTTGTAGCTAAAAACCACGATTATTTGCAAGGCCAACTTGGAAATCCTGAAGGAGAAGAAAAGCCAAACAAGAAGTTTTACGACCCTAGAAAATGGCTTCGAGAAGGTGAAAAAGCTACAGTAAAAAGACTTTTGAGTGCTTGCGATGACTTGAATTGTGTCGATGCCAACAAAGTTTGGCAATTGTAACCCCTATTTGAATTATGAAACTTCACTCACTCAATACTGGATACTTTAAGTTAGATGGAGGAGCCATGTTTGGTGTTGTCCCCAAGAGCTTATGGTCAAGAACTAATCAACCTGACGACAACAATCTGTGCACATGGGCGATGAGATCATTACTCATTGAAGATGGAGATCGATTGATACTCGTTGATACTGGCATTGGGAACAAACAGACGGAGAAGTTTTTTAGCCATTACTACCTGCATGGTGATGACAGTTTAGACGGTAATTTGAAAAAGCTAGGCTACCACAGAGATGACATTACGGATGTATTTCTAACCCATTTACATTTTGATCATTGTGGCGGTGCCATTGAATTTGATTCGTCCAAAAATGCATTTCGCCCTGCATTCAAGAAGGCTACATTTTGGAGCAATGAAAACCATTGGAAATGGGCCACTCAGCCTAATCCAAGAGAGAAAGCTTCCTTTTTGAAGGAAAACATTTTACCGATCCAAGAAAGCGGTCAGTTGAAGTGGATTGATGTAAATGGAAACAGAACCAAGAACGCTTTTCAGGATATTGATGTCTTTTTTGCTGATGGCCACACCGATAAGCAGATGATTCCAATCATCAATTACAAAGGAAAAAAGGTCGTGTTTATGGCAGACCTTTTACCAAGCACAGGTCATATTCCATTACCATATGTAATGGGTTATGACACCAGGCCATTGTTGACATTGACCGAAAAAGAAAGTTTTTTAAACGAAGCTGCCGACAATAACTACGTGCTATTTTTAGAGCACGACTCAGTTAATGAATGCTGCAATGTCATTCACACAGAAAAAGGCGTTCGACTAGGTGAAACGTTTTCCCTGTCTGAAATCTAACCACTTACTTTAGCTCACAAACAATATCAGCATCCGAAGAGCTAACACCACTTGGAATCAACACTGAACTAGCACTTTCGTATGCGTTGCATTGTGTAGTTGCCAATTCCTCTGTTGTCTTTTCAAAGGTGAATGTTGTGTCAAAATCTAATGAAACTCCCACTGGTTCTGGAAGATCGACTGAACAATTACAATCGTAATCTTTATTACAAGAAGTCATTGTTATAGATGTTGCTATAGCGAAAACTGATGCGAAAAATAGAGCCTTGTTCATTCTGTAGGTTTTTGAAGTCACAAATATGCTTCATCTAACTCTAACGAGCCTAGACAAAATCAATATTCTGACAAATAAGCAACATCTATTCTCGTTAAGTACTTAACGTTTCTTGAGATAAACACCAGAGTTTCAATCTTTAATTCTAGACACTCGTTCAAAATTAGATATTCGTGCTATGAGCAACCCTAGGATATCCATTGTAATGGCAGCTAAAAATGTTGAACCATATATAAAGGAATGCCTAGACAGTATTATTGAGCAATCATTTGACAATTGGGAACTCATCGCTGTTGATGATCATAGTAATGATAGAACCGCTGAGATAATAAAAGAGTATCAAGCTAAAGACACTCGAATTCACTATTTCCTCAGCGAAGGTAAAAAACTAAATCCCGCATTAATCACTGCTCAAAAGCACATCAAAGGTGAGTTGTTAAACCGAATGGATGCTGATGATATAATGCCGAGCTACAAACTAGCCGTCCTTCTTGAAGCATGGGAAAAGAAAGGCAAAGGCCATGTCGTAGCAGGTGGAACAAAACACTTTGTAGAAACAGGAGAAGTAGGCGAAGGATTTTTACGATATGACGCCTGGCTAAACGAAGTTGCTCGAAAAGGAAGTCACTACCGAGAAATCTATCGAGAGTGCGTTATCCCTTCACATTGCTGGCTGATACACAAAGATGACTTTTTTAATGTCGGGGGATTTGAAGACATATATCCAGAAGACTATGACTTGTGCTTTAAATTTTATCAGGCCCAATTTAAAATCGTGCCTTTAGATAAAGTACTGCACTATTGGCGTGATCGAACTGACCGAATATCACGAACATGGGAAGAATACAAAGACAACAGATATTTTGAACTGAAGCTGAAATACTTCTTTAAAATTGACCGTGATCTTGAAAGACCTCTTGTTGTATGGGGCGCTGGACGCAATGGGAAAGACTTAATAAAATTGATACATAAACAGGAATCATCGCCACGTTGGGTCTGCAACAATGAAAAGAAAATCGGCAAAGACATATATGGCATCAAGCTAGAAAGTGAGAATTCAGCGCTGGATATCGAAAACCCTCAGATCTTAGTTGTTGTGAGTAATCCGTCTGAACGATCCGAAATAAAGAAGCAATTGACCGATTTACATTTTATTGAGGGAAAGCATTTTTGGTTTTTTCTTTAATTCTATTTATCCGCTAGCCAAATTAGTCATCATTCCTAAAATCAATATTCAACAACATACGCCCCATCTTCTCTCATATTCCAATAGTCTATTCCTTTTTCTTCGAGCAAGGTTTCCCAATAACTTCTTGTTTTCCAATCTAAATTTTGCGAGAGCAGTACAACGCTTGCTTCTACCTTGTCTAAAACCTCTTTTGGATGCTGTAAGGTTCTAGCTTGAACAAAAAGGTGATCTACTTCAATTGAGTTTAATACTCTATTAGAGTCGTTTAAAATAAGAAGTCGCTGATCTCTGAACTCCATTAAATCATTTGTTTGGATGAGTTCAGGTAAAGATGCAATTGGCTCATTCAAGTCATGCTGCCACCAATTGTGATGTATATGAAACCTCATTTTTTCAAAATCATTCCTGAGTGAACTATCTGCCAGAAATACGTGATCATTTCCGACAATGAAATCAATCGCTTCGTCTCCTCGAACACTGTAGATGATCATTTTACTTTGAGTTCGTTGACCCATCATCTCAAAGATGTTATTGAGCTGAATCACACACAATAAAACGAGCGTAGCAGGCAGCCATTTGAAGCGTTTAGTAATGATAAATAGTGATAACGAAATAAGAAGAAGGTAAATCAAGTAAGTCTCCCAGATTCCAATATCTATACCTTGTATCAAAGCCATTGGCAAACCTTCTACCCATGAAATGAAGCGGTCCAATCCGTGCACCAATAAATAAAGTAAATAGCCTAACCAAGAGGAAAGAAGCGGTATCCATTGAATTGTAACAAGTGCTATTCCCACACATAAAATCACGGTAGCAGCAGGAATAACAACCAGGTTACTCAGCAGGAAATAGTTTGGAAATTGATGAAAATAGAGCAATCCCAAAGGAAATGTAGCCAATTGAGCAGCCATTGAAACGGCTGTAATCGCCCAAATTTTTTCTACTAGCCAATATTTTGGTTTCCACAACTCATAGATACGTGGCTGAAGTAATACTATTCCAAGAACTGCTAAGTAAGACAGCTGAAAACCAACTTCTACTATATAGAATGGATTAAGGATGAGTAGAAAAACAGCACTGGTGGCGATCGTGTTAAAAATATTGGTGTGACGATTAATCATCTGACCAACTATGACAAAGCTGAACATTGTGCAAGCCCTTGTCACCGATGGCGAAAGACCAGTGACTGCTGCATAACCCCATAATGAAATAAGCAAAAGAAACGCCTTCAGATATTTACCATACCTCACTTTGAGAAGAGGTTTGAAAAGCAAGTTCAATATCATGAAGATTATTCCAACATGCAATCCGCTTACAGCCAACACATGCATGGCACCAGCACTCGCAAATGCTGTGACTTGATCTGAGGTAAGGTGGTGTTTGTAACCTACCAATAAAGCTGCAACAATGGCAAGCTCTCGGTCAGTCACTCCATAATACTGTAAAACATCAATAACATTTTGCTGCGCTTGATGCGCCAATCTAATTATTCCGCCACCATTTTTCATCAGTCTCCATTCACCTGACTTGATATAAGCTTGGTGACTAATTTGATGAAAGTGCATGTAGCGCTTGTAATTGAACTCAGAAGGATTCAGCGGTGAGGAAATAGCATTGAGCCTTGAGTTAAACATGATCACATCACCGAACCTCAAATCTTTGGCAAGCGAATCATATTGCAGATAAACAAGTATCCTACCATCCACATGCTCTATAGCACCACTGTCAGCAATACCACTAAGCAACAATTCTACCTTAACACTCTTGGTTCGCTCGATTGGATTTGAGACAACCTCGCCAAGGAATAACTTTTTAGTGGCTAATAAATCAATGTTTGAATAGTGATTGTCTGATAAACGCTCTGTCAATAAAGAGGTATGGACATACCCAATAATAAATAAGAGGATCATTAGAAAAGACGGAACTGCCCTGTAAGACAAACTCGCAAAAGCCAAGATAACGCAAGTAAAGACCACAAGACTTAACCCAATGAGTGACCACTCTATAACGGGAAGAAAAACGGCAATAATAATACCCCCAACAAATGGCCAAATCAGTCTAAAAAGAGGTGCCTGATTCCAAATATATTTAGCTTTCCGAAGCATTAATTGAGGGCCCTATCAATTTGATAAAGACCAAAATAGCGAAAAACTGAATCAAAGGCAAGAGTCTCACCTGAAGACGTTCGTATACGTTTGCTAAAACTCCCGTAATCGCGGCATTGAAAATATAAGCCAATATGAAAAGTATAAATAAGGCCGCTAGCTCATTACTGAGTTTACGCTGCAGCACAGCCCAACCAATGATTAATATCGAAAAGAAAAGACTGAGATAGTTGACCATTCTGAAGAACTCAAGAGGAAGCTTATCTCCCTTGTTTTGAACACTCACTAAATATTCATTCAATTCTTGTTTAAAATGAGATTTCATTGGCCAATAAGGAGATGATCCTTCGCCATATGCATATTGCAGGCCACTGCCAATTTCAATCTGAAACATTTGTTTGAACGTGGCTTTCACTGCTGAAAGAGCAAACCATTTCATATAACGCGGTTTTGTCATAAAATCTTTGACAATTACTGCATATTCTTCATTCGCTCCAGCCCAACCTTCAGGGTGAGCAGGAACAGGGCCATTCGGATCCCAGAGGTAACCTGATGTTTCAAGTGGCAAATCATCTTTGATCAAACACAATCCAGAATTAAGCTGATCACAATTTTCATCGAGATACATCTTTAAAATCCCCATCTCTCCCAAATTAGCCGTTATGAAAGCATTTGAAGCTAGACTGAAGCGAAAACCATAGCCAAATTTCGCATTGAACGATGGAACCGTAATTAAGGCCATTAGAAAAGGAATTATGAGAACTAACCAATATTTCTTAGACAACTTGAAAAGTTGTTTCCCAGAAATAAACCAAATTGCACCGATGCTTATTAGCATCAGAAACATGAGAGGTATATGACTCAAATGAGTCAATAACCCAAAGAAAAGAAGGGCTCCATAAAATACCAGCCACCTAACATTAAGCCCTTGATTCACAATTAAACCAGCCATTGATAGCACTAGAATCAATGTCCAAATATCAGGCATCAACTGGGCTGCATACCATGACATTGCTGATGAAAAGCTCAATACAACAACCGAAGCAAAATGTATCCAATACAACTTAGACTTCTCTGTAAAAGGCTGTAAAATCTTATAGATTAAAATTGAAAGAACAAGGCCTTGAATAATAATCAAGGGCCAGTTACTCACTAACAATCCTGTCAATCTTATTAGCAGCGGGTAACCCAATGCCCTGTGAAAGCTTGGTTCGAAATTGGCTGCCATTTCCATATATGCTCCACTATCAAAATACATCAGAGGATATCGATTGTATAAAGCAGGTGCAACAATCACCAACGAAGTGATGATGAAATAAAATGCTTTTAAAAATGCAGTCTGAATGCGATTCATCGGGTCAAATATCGCTCATTAATGATATTGAGATGATGCAAAGTATGTCCCGCGTTTATCAGGAACAAAGCTTTCGCTTGAACATTATGATTGCTAGCTTCACCTATTCGATTCAATTGCTCACTCGTAAATGTTTTATACAAAAGCATGGAGCTGTCGCGAACAGAGGAAAAGAATGCAATTAAATCAGCCTTATTTAAGTTGTCAAGATTAGCTTGAGATGCATAAGCATTCTCATCAAAGCCTTCCAATTTCTGAGCCACTGATTCTCTACCGATTCTCAAGGCGCGGTAATTGAAAATTATTTCGGTATCAATCAAATGGACTATCAATTCCTTAATCGACCACTTATGTGATTGATAGCTGTAATCCAATTGATCATTAGAAAGATTTGATATTACATCAATGAATTTCTGTTTAGAATACCGAAGACATTCAAGCGTATTTGCTGAATCAAGTGTTTTTAAATACGTGTCAAAGTAAGGAGCTCTAATCAGAGTATTTAAATCCGGGTGCATGGTTTTGTTCTTTTAGCGAAGATGGAAAAATAAAAAGCGGCCTAAGCCGCTTTTTCCCCTTAAACTTTCTTTCGAATAGTTTGAACCACTAACAGCGCATTATACTTATGCCTGCATTAAAAGGTTTCAAAAAAAATTCAGCACTAAGAGATTCCAACCCCTAACAACCTGAATTTTAACTAAATAAATTATAAATTAATTTTTCGATCAGAAGGATATTTCACGTCATACTTGAATGTTACACTCTCCGTTGAGTTACCCAAAATAACTTTTGTCCAACTCAATTTACCCGTGTTTTGATCCACTTTGGCACCTCCTCCATTTTGCAAACTAACCTCAATATCCTTATCGGATGAAACTGGGATTTGATCTTCAATAATCAATTGAATCTTCGTTCCCTTGGTGTTTCTAATACTCAACTCAATACCCAAAGATTCTTTTGTTGAGTTACCAATCTTCTTGGTAGATGAAAAGTCCTTTATTTTTTCTCTTTTCACTACGATGCTCTGATCACGACCCAAAGACAGTTCCAAGGTATCAGAAGTGATTTTTGGATTGATGAATGTTTGCCCAACATAGGTATTCGCTAAGAATAAATTAGCCTCGCCTGGCAAAAGGTCATAGGCCTCAAAGCCTGTAACTTTCGCGATAAGAAATGCTGTAGGATCAAACTTTGGTGCCGTATAATATTGATACTTCGCAGGAACTGTAAATACATCAATATTGATGGCCTGGGCTTTACCATTTGAAGGGATATTGTGCTTTGTTTTTATCCTAAACTGAGTCACCGCTTCGTTGGCCGGATACTCTACTTCCATCCCCATCATATCATCAGATTCTTCAGCATCCATAGCCATAGCACTTTGCGGTGCTGCCATTTCAAGCATCTTATTGCTATATGAAGCTCTTCCTCCGCGATACAGCTCCGCTTGTTCAATAAAATAAAGCTTCCAAGGATGAATGGTCGGTTTAGTTCCGTTTAAATTAGGATTGGCATTCGTTAGCGTGAGCTGCACTCCGTCCCAATCCAAACCTGTATTCTGAAACACCTTGGCATTATAACTCACTTGCAAGGGTTGATCAACTTCGGCAACATTTACATTGTAAGAAGGCATCCAACCAGCATTGCGCACCATGTACTTAAAAGAAAACTCCGTGTTTCCATTTGACGGAACTTGCACTTCAACCAATATCTCTCCCGTTGACCTGCTGAGCTTTGAATTCTGCTCTGACAATTGAGCCCTCAACTTAGCAAGACCAGTCTGCAACTTTTGCTCCTTGCTTTGCAACTCCATTTCCTTAAGCATGATATCTGCCAAACGATCTCTATAGAAATCAGATAAGTCTTCAAGATCTTCTATTGCGAAGACTGATTTCTCCCAACCAACTTTCTGATTGGCAATAATCATCTTTCGCTCCTCACCATAAACTACCAGCATGTTTTGATTGAACTTCAAATCAAATTCAAATGTCTCGATACTATCTTCAAGCATCACGACACGCTTTGGCTTTGCACTTTCTTTCAAATGATTCACTTGAGATGAAACACTCAGCACTCTTACATCACCAGAAGAAGAAACGCTAACGCTCGATGGATCAAGTTCTGAAGACAAACCCGTAAAGGTGACTACTTGTCTGCCAGACGTTAAAAATTTTGACGCACTATGTTCTAGCTGCGCGCCTCTCGCATAAACCGTTGCCGATCTGATTTTCGAACTAACTTCAACCGCACTTTGGGCAGTTATAATTGAAGATGAAACAAAAGCGATAAGAAAAAGAAGTACTCTCATTGGTTTGATTTTAATCTCTGCTTCCGCCAAAAGCCATAATAAAATAGAGTAATTGAGCAATGGCAGCCAAAGTAGCTACTACATATGTGCTAGCCGCCCATTGCAAGGCATTTTTAGCTTTCTCATGTTCCTCACCTACCGTTATCTTACTCATATTAAGCCATTGCAAAGCTCTTGCAGAAGCATCAAACTCAACAGGCAAGGTTATTAAACTGAAGGCAGTAATAATTGCCTGAGCAACAATTACTAGTAAAAACATCTGAGGCATTAATCCAAATACAGCTCCTCCAAGTATTGCCATGATGAAAATAACATTCATCATTTTAGAACTTAAGTTAACCATGGGAACCATAGCCGATCTTAAACTAAGCATTGCATAAGCAGTAGCATGCTGCACGGCATGTCCCGTTTCATGAGCTGCGACTGCCGCTGCAGAAACATTACGTCCATGATAAACAGCTTTACTTAAATTAATCGTCTTGTTCTTAGAGTTGTAGTGATCAGTTAACTCACCATCAACACTTATAACTTTCACATCATGAACGTTATTATCTCTCAGCATTCTTTCTGCCACTTCGGCACCTGACAATCCGCTTGAAGTTGGAATTTCAGCATACTCTCTAAATCTTTTTTTCAGTGTGCGGCTCACCCACCAGCTCAACAAACCAAAACCAATCAATATTATCCAATACATGTTTTAAATTTTCAAATTGTATATCAATGTATATGCCGAAACTAACAGATCTGAAATTACGGCATTAAAAAAGGCCCCTACATAAGCAGAGGCCTGAAATTTCGTCCTTAATTAGAGTATTACTTTACAATTACTCTATCGTAAAATACTTCATTACCAGCATTCAGTTGAAGCATGTATATTCCTTCAGGAAAATCAGCAACATTTATCGTTGTTGAAGAAGTTGAAGTATATGATTCAGTAAAAATTTGCTTACCTAAAATATCTGTCAAAGTAACTGTGAAGTCTGCATCCAAGGTTAGTTTCACATTCAACATTTCACTTACAGGATTAGGGAAAACAGAAAAATTCATTTCAGCAATCTCCTCAACTCCCACTGGCCATAGTCCTGGATCAATCACTACAGGAAGATCTCCATCAAGTGTTCCCATGCTAAAAGCCAACTCTCCAGCTTGAGGCTCTTTTGAACCATTAACGTAAAGAAGATCTGCAGGATCTAATGGATTCTCCATCCAAAGTGTGGTGGCAATAAACATCTCACTCAACTTCCAAGAAGGATCGTAAACCATCATATAACGTTTTGTAATGATGTCTCCTTGCGCTGCAGAACCCGATAGAATGATATTCGTAGAATCAGTCAAAGGAGTAAAAGCGCCTCTATGCACATTATGGTGAGGAACATCTCCTGTTTGGCCAGTTTGCTCTTCCTCCACATGATTTTCAACTAAGAATGGCTTCAAGATAAATGTACCATCCACATTCTCAAAAAACTTAGTCTTAATGCTAATAATTAATGTGTCATTATCAACGTTCTGAATCTCAAATGCCGCGTTAGCGATAACCGGAGCTTCAGTGTTAAATGTGTCTACAATAGTAGTAACTGAGGCAGCAGCGGTACCTTGATCAAGTCCGTTTCCTGAAAAATTCGGTGTTCCACCAAAACCAATTTCCGCAGCCAATTCTTCGGCTCCTGTATTGTAAAGCTCACTGGAAGAAGGAGCATAAAGTGATGTGACAATGTTATTGTCGCCATGAGAAGCCATTAAGCCTTCCATCGCTTCCCAGCCCCATCCACCGCATGGTCCGCACCAAGTAGCAGTGATTTTTGTTATAAGTCCTGTGTTCTCTTGAGGTACTTCCCACTCTGTTTGGGAGAAGACTCCAGACGCGAAAACGAGAGAAAATAAAAGAGTAAATATTGTTTTCATATAATGTTATTTAACATATACCAATAATAGAAAAAGATTTCATTGCTATTACAACTTATGGCTTTAATTTATTCATAATCAGAAATTAAACCCTCACTTTAAATTAGAAAGCATCTCATGCGACCCAATATTAAAATTTAGAATTCACCATTCTTCGCTGTGTACGAGCATATATCACGCGGTAACTTTGTCTGATATTTTTCGATTTGGACCAATCAAGTTAAGCTTCCTATTCCTTCAGAAAGTTCATATTAAATCTTATTCAAAGGCAATCAATCTATCCTCATTTTCTAGTTTCGCGCAATCACTTTAAAAAGCATTCATGGCGAAAAAACCTTTGATTTTAGTTACAAACGATGATGGATACCATGCTCCAGGAATTCGAGCACTTACTGAAGTAGCGCAAGAATTTGGTCGAGTTCTGAAAATCGCCCCAAACAAACCACAAAGTGGCATGGGACACGCCATTACGATCAACTCAACCTTGCGGATTGATAAAATGCCAACAGAAGGAGATTACCAGGGCTATGAATGTTCAGGTACACCAGTGGACTGCGTGAAAATGGCGTTAGACGTACTTTTGGATGAAACACCCGACTTGGTGATTTCAGGAATAAATCATGGTTCCAATGCAAGTATCAACGTTATTTATTCAGGCACGATGAGTGCCGCTCTTGAAGGATATATTGAAGGCGTGCCTTCTATTGGATTTTCATTACTCGACCACAGCGTTGACGCTGATTTCGAGCCCGCTAAGCATTTCGTCAGAAAAGTAATTAGCATGGTATTAGCGCAGCCTAAAATGAACTTCTGCCTCAACGTCAACATTCCTAAGCTCCCCTTGGAAATGATTCAAGGAATAAAATTCTGCCGCCAAGCCCATGCCAAATGGCAAGAAGAGTTTGATAAAAGAAAGGACCCAATGGGCAATGATTACTACTGGTTAACAGGGCATTTTGTTCCTTTTGAGGATCACAAAGAAGACACAGATTTGTACGCTCTGCAAAATGGATATGTCAGTATAGTTCCTATTTCTTTTGACTTCACCAATTACAGTACTTTAGAAGCAATTAAAGAATGGACAACATAAACGCTAAATTCAACAAATTCAACAAGCTTTGGATAGGTCTAATTGCCGGCATCACTGGTCCTGTATTCGGATTCATTGTTTTCTATTTAATTGCCGCATCAGACAGATCTTTTACTGGGTTTGTGAAGATGATCATCAATAACTCATCTACTCACAGTGGTATAATTTCAATTTGCCTGATTTTCAATCTTGTATTTTTTTACATCGCGCTTAGAAAAGACTTCTACAAATCTGCTCAAGGTGTCATAATGGCTACGTTTTTATACGCTCCTTTTGTAGTCTATTTCAAATATGTCGCATAAGATTTTTATCATAACTGGAGAACCAAGCGGTGATCTGCATGGAGCTAATTTGGTAAAGGCTCTAATGAGAGAAGAAGGTTCCCTAGAAATTCAATGCTGGGGAGGAGATAAAATGCACGATGCAGGTGCTAAAGTGATGAAGCACGTGGACGACCTTGCTTTTATGGGTTTTGTTGAAGTAATTGCCAACTTAAATACCATCCTTAAAAATTTCAAACTCTGTCGGAAACAAATAGAGGCCTTCAAACCAGACTTGGCTGTACTTATTGATTATCCTGGTTTTAACTTGCGAATGGCAAAGCACATCAAGGCTTTAGGAATTCCAGTAGCCTACTACATTTCACCGCAGATTTGGGCTTGGAAAGAATCGCGTGTTGAAAAAATCAAACGTTACGTAGATCATGTCTTTGTGATTCTACCTTTTGAAAAAGATTTCTACGGTAAACATGGGGTTGAAGCTGAATATGTTGGCCATCCTCTATTGGATGAAATCAAACATATCCATCTTGACGAGCAGAAATTCAGAGATGAAATAGGGGTGCAAAACTCAAAACCAATCATTGCTTTGCTGCCCGGAAGCAGGACACAAGAAATAAAACTTCTACTAGAGCCTATTTCAAGAATTGTGAAGGACTTTCCCGATTACCAATTTGTTGCTTCAAAGGTGGCTTGGCAGCCAAAACATCTTTATGAGTCTTTGCCAGATTCAGTTTGTCTTTTAGAAGGTAGAACTTATGAATTGCTAAAATCCGCAGAAGCTGCGATCGTCACTTCTGGAACAGCCACATTAGAAACAGCCTTAATCGGAACTCCGCAAGTTGTTGTTTACAAAGCAAATGCATTGAGTGTGGCGATAGCAAGATATCTCATAAAAATCAAGTTCATCAGTCTCGTCAACCTTATACTGGATGAAGAAGTAGTTACTGAATTAATCCAAGCCGATGTTAATGCCAAAAACTTGAGGTCTGAATTGAGTTCAATAATTGAAGGCGGAGAAAGGCGGTCCTATATTCTTGAAAAGTACGCTGAGCTTATCCAAAATCTTGGATCCAAAGGGGCTTCAAAGTTTGTTGCAAGTCGATTGTTGAAAATCATTCGTCATTAGAATCTTCATCGTTTTAGCTGAAGATACTTTTGTAGTCTATGCGGTTAACCTTAACTTTAATTCTCGTAAGTATATTCCTTCGGGTTGGCGCATCCAATAAAGTCCTTGAGATCGGCTTATTTTGGGGAGAAGAGCCCTCTGAAATAACCGTGCAAACTGGAGAAGGAAGCTACAGCGTTTTAGGCAATGGGAAAGAACTTATCCAACTGAAAGGTGGAACCATTCTTCGTGTAAAGAATGTCAACGGCCTTTTGCATATCCGGACCTTGTCAGAAGATCTTGGCACCTACTATAGTTTAGAAATAAACCGAAATGTTTGGGGAAGCAGTCTCAAAATACAGCGAACTGGTCATAAATCAACGCACGAATTCCATGACAACTTTAGTATAAAGCCATATAGAGGCAAGTTGCGCATCATCAATGAAGTTTATATTGAGCATTACGTGGCTGGTGTGGTGGAATCGGAAGCAGGTAGCAGAGAACCTAAAGAGTATTATAAGGTGCAATCAGTGATCTGCAGGACTTATGCACTTAATAATCGTAGGCGTCATGAAGCAGAAGGTTTTCAGCTATGTGATAAAGTGCATTGTCAAGTTTACCACAGAAGAAGTTTATCCAATCCTGATATTGTAAAAGGAACCCAAGAGACTATTGGTATTGTTATCGTGGATAGCGATATAGATTTGGTGAACGCAGCATTTCACAGCAATTGTGGCGGGTACACATGCAATAGCGAAGATGTTTGGAGTGGAAAGCTAGAATACCTTAGGGCTCGTGTTGATGAAAACTGCTTGGAAGAAAACCATTCCTATTGGCGCTATGCCACTACGAAAAGTAAATGGTTTGACTACTTGAGCGTCAAGCACGGATATCCTGTTTATGAGGAGGAAGCCGCGCAAGAAGCATTACAATATTGCCCCGATGAACGCGATCATTTTTTAAACGAAAACGGTGCTAGAGTGCCGTTCAAACAAATCAGATACGACCTCGGTTTGTTGTCAGCTTATTTCACTATTGACCATGTTCAAGACTCCATCATTTTAGAAGGCCATGGCTACGGGCATGGGGTTGGGCTTTGTCAGGAAGGAGCCATGAATATGGCAAAGCAAGGGGAAAGCTATGCCGATATTTTGCACTACTACTATAAAAATGTGCACTTAGTAAACCTTTCGGTTATAGACTTTTTCAGAGCAAACTAAACTCTAGTCTTTCATTACTGGTTTTGTATTTCCAGCATTATCCCATGTTGCTGCTGGACCGCTCTCTAAACTCTGATAAGGCATAAAATACATTGAGCCTTTCTTTCCCTGAAAATTAAAACTAGTACGATGTACTTGATTATCTTTTGTCTTCATCTTGAGCAAGACTTCATTTCCCCCCTCGTTTAAAGGAACTCTCGCGTAGTAAATAGTATGAGGCAAGGTTTGCCAATTTCGAGTATCAGCCTTTTCAGTTACCGCATTGGTTATTGTTGCTAAAGCCCCAAGAGCTTCATTTTGTTGCTGAAGCTGAATTTCAGAAATTTTCTTCAATGCCAAGCGCAATAAAGCACTTCCCATTTCCCTCACAAAACGATCTTGAAGCGTTTTGAAAGCGATGGCATTTACGTCTTCTACTTTGTCCAATTCAAATTTCTTCCCACTCAGTTCAATCCAGCCATTTTTATATAGAGTTGGTCGCTCTAAATATTTAGGAAAAGCTACGCGAACAACTTTCAAAGCAAGTAAATCGTTTTTCTTTTGTTTATCGTCTCCGATATAAAATGGAAACGTCATTCCCAATTCTTCATTCGTAAAATTCACAACTCCACCTTGACCTGGCACGGCAATGAAATTGATACTCCATTCATCTTTAATCGGACAGAGTCCATTCTGCCAAAAAATGATTGCCTCACCAAATTCAAGCGGCTCATAAGAGTAGTCATCAACACCAAAAGCTCTTTGATACCATTCAAACTCACTCCGGAAACCAAGCACATAAGATGTTCGAAGTAAGTCTTCCTTTAACTGAACCGGAACTTCAATGTCGAAGTATCCATGCTCTCCAGTGTAAACTTCATAAGCATTTCGATAAGCAATAAATGCATCATTTAATTCTCCCGAAGCCTCATAAGCAAGACCAATAATAATATGCGCAAAGGCATCTGCCTGATAGCGGTTTTTATTGTCTTTGTACTTATCATTTAGTTGATTCAGCATTAAATTCATCCGCTTTGCCTCTACTATCGCCTCATCGTACTTATAAAGGTTTAGGTAATTCAGTGCTTTATAATAATGAACCATCACAGGCTCAAAATCTTCAGGCTTATAGGGCTTTACTTCTGGATTTGAAATGAGTGCTAACGCCTCGCTTGCATAATTCTTTCTATAATCCTCAAACAATAAATCAGCTTCATTGAAAAACTGATTACTCGATTCAAAATCTTGCTGCAAATGCTTGACAACGCCCATATTTGTTAGATACAAAAAGCGATTTCTGTCTTTTTTCATTTTCTTATTGCCTTCCAATGTTTTCTCAGCCTTATCCATTTCGCCATTTGCGAATTCGGTTTGAAACTCAATGTTTCGCTGATAATAACTGGCGCAACCAGAAAGCAATAACGCTAAAGATGATATGATGAATAATTTATTCATGTAATAAATAGCCGCGTTGCAAGGGGAACAACGCGGCTATTATATTCGCTAATATCTATCCCTTAATATATTTCTTGATTTTCTTATCACCAATCCAAACCACTTCGTTGGTTTCCATATTTGTCAACTGAAGGTCGATTTGATATTCAACAACCTTCTCTTTTCCGTATTGGTCAACGGTGGAATTAAGAACGCCTTGGAGCATATAGTCCGCTCCCACTTCGAGTCCCCATTTCTTCATGGTACTTGTGCTACTAAACTCTTGCTGATCTGCGCGTTCAGTTCTTATTTCATCACGCATCTCACCTCCTTGCACCAATCTAACCTTTTGAGAAGTAATAAAAGATCTTTCAAGGTCTTTGGAAAAAGTCTCAGTAGTAATATGTTCTGAAGATTTATTTCTCACCATACCAACAACCACGACAGGCTTATCATTCGAATTTGCTTGAAGATGGTTTGCCAACCAAGGGCCGGTAAGGATTTGCTCGATCATAGCATTAGCAGTCATTTTTGAATCCGTATCATTCCATCGACCACTAAGGTCAATTGTTTCGTTGGGATCTACTCGCTGAACTTTTCTGTTTTGACATCCTACAGCCAATATTGAAACCAATCCGATGGCTAATAATTTAGTGTTGATTGAAGTAATCATTGCTTTCTGTTTTAATTTTTATTGTGCTTTGCAAGAGCTATGCCAAAAGTATTTTTTCTGCACTCGGACAAGTGACTTTATTCAATAATTCTGCTTGATTTTAATAAATAATAGCAATTCGTAACCATTCTTCACTAATCCCTATTGGTCAGAGTTCTAAATTCGCGCCTTTCCAACCGAAACAAATGAGAACGTTCGTATTATGAATTACCAAAAGTGGAACAATATACTTGGATGGCTAGTATTTGCAATTGCAGCCTATACATTCGTAAGCACAGTTGAACCTACAGCTAGTTTCTGGGATTGCGGTGAATACATTGCAACCTCGTATAGATTAGAAGTTGGTCACCCACCAGGTGCGCCTACCTTTCTCCTTGTAGGAAGACTCTTTTCAATGTTTGCTTCTCCTGAAAATGTAGCATACAGTGTAAACTTAATTTCTGCACTATCAAGTGCTTTCACTATTTTATTCTTATTCTGGACCATTACAGCTTTAGGTAGAAAACTGTTCAGTGCGAAAGGATCTTCTGAAGAACTGACTCAAGGTGATACAATCGCAGTTTTTGGAAGTGCCATCATTGGTTCATTGGCCTACACTTGGTCGGATACTTTTTGGTTCTCCGCTACAGAAGGCGAAGTATATGCACTATCGTCCATGATTACTGCGATCACATTTTGGGCGATTCTCAAATGGGAATCCATTGCTCATGAACCCAAAGCAGATCGTTGGATTATATTAATTGCCTATTTGGTTGGCCTCTCCATTGGTATTCACTTATTGAATCTTCTTGCTATTCCTGCGGTAGCTTATGTAATCTATTTCAAAAAATTCAAGCCAAATATTAAAGGTTTGATCATTGCTGGCGTTGCTGGTGTAATTACCCTTGGCGGCATTCAGAGTTTCATTATCCCGAAAGTGGTCAGCTGGGCAGCCAGCTTTGAGTTTGTTATGGTTAACTCTTTTGGATTACCATTCCACATGGGGTCGGTAATATTCATTGTATTGATGCTCGGAGCCGTAGTGTTCGGAATTCAATACACCATGAAAAAGAACAAACCAATTTGGCATACAGCATTGCTTTCATTTCTTGTGCTTATCATCGGTTATTCATCATTCGTGCTCATTATGATTCGTTCAAATGCGAATACACCCATTGATGAAAACAACCCTGAAAACCTTGTGAACCTTCTCTCCTATCTCAATCGTGAGCAGTATGGAGATTTTCCATTATTATATGGACAATACTTCAACTCACCCTTAGACAAAGAGACTCCTTATCTAGATGGCGACCCCGTCTATTATCCAGATGTTCGTACGGGTAAGTATGAACTAGCGGATGACCGCAAAAACTCAAAACCTAACTATGAAGATGAGTTCAAGTCCTTCTTTCCTCGTATGTGGAGTCCAAAGAAGAACCATGTAAAAGCATATAAACAATGGAGTGGTTTTGAAGGAAAACCTGTCAAGTATAGAGACAGTAGAGGTCAAATGAGCACTATTCGAAAACCAAAATTTAGTGAGAACATCAGCTTCTTCTTTAAGTATCAAATTGGATGGATGTATTTCAGATACTTTATGTGGAACTTCTCTGGAAGGCAGAATGACACTCAAGGCCATGGTAATTTTCAAGATGGAAACTGGATGACTGGAGTGCCCTTCATAGATGAAGCGCATGTGGGAAATCAAGATGAACTGCCATCATATCTAGAAAATCAAAAAGCGAGAAATTTCTTTTTCGTTCTTCCATTGATTCTAGGTCTGTTAGGAATGTTATTCCACTTCAAAGCTGATAAGAGAAATGCCTGGGTTGTTCTACTCCTTTTCTTATTTACTGGATTGGCAATTGTGGTATACCTCAATCAATACCCCTATCAACCTCGGGAGCGAGACTACGCCTATGCGGGGTCCTTCTATGCTTTTGCTATTTGGATAGGCTTTGGAGTTTTAGCACTTTATGATGCTGCGCGCAACCTCACTATCAAAGATTTAGGACAAACTATAGGAATGACCGTTGGAGGCGCTTTAGCTTTAACTCTTGTTGGCTCTATGTTTGGAGGTAATGAATCCTTCGCAATGCTTATGGTTTATATCGCTGTAGTTTCTGCTGCATTGCTTGCCTTAATGTATGGCATCGGTCAAGTCGTGAAAGATCAAAAGCTTCAAGCTGGCCTGGCCACTGCATTATGTTTAATTGCTCCTATACTAATGGCCAAAGATGGCTGGGACGACCATGATAGATCAGGAAGATTTACAGCGAGAGATATTGCGAAAAATTATCTTGATTCATGCGAAGAGGATGCTATTTTATTTACAAATGGAGATAATGACACCTTCCCGCTTTGGTACCTTCAAGAAGTTGAAGGATACAGGACAGACGTTCGTATTGTTAACCTCACATTAGCCAGCACTGATTGGTTCATTGATATGGTAAAACGTCAGGCCTATGACGGTAAGCCGATAAAACTCAGTATGGAGAAAGATGATTATCGTCAAGGTACAAGAGATTATCTACCTATTGTTGAACGTAAAAAATCTGACGCTTACATAAATGTTGGTGAACTTGTCAATTTCGTTTTAGACGAAAGCAAGCAAGAGATGTTTGGCCAAGGTCAACGAATGAACTACTTCCCAACTCGCAATTTTAGAGTGCCTGTGGACTCTGCAACTGTGGTTTCAAACGGCACCATCTCTCCTGGATATGAAGACAGAATTGTAGATGCTATCGAATGGACGGTAACAGGTCAATACATTTTGAAAAGTGAATTGGTCATTCTAGACATTTTAGCGAATAATAACTGGGAACGTCCTCTTTACTTTGCCAACACAATGCCAAGAGACAGTTATTTCGGTTTAGAAAACTATATGCAACATGAAGGCTTCACGTACCGATTGGTTCCTTATAAAGTGATTTCTGATAGAAATCAATTTGGTTACTTCGGTGAAGTTCAAACTGACGTTATGTATACCAACATGATGGAAGAGTTTTCATTCGGTAACATGCAAGACCCAAGTTTATTCATGGATGAAAACAACCTGCGGTTTGTCACGAATCTTCGATTAAACTTCTCAAGACTTGCAGATGCATTGATCAAGAAAGGTGAAAACGAAAGAGCTGAGGCTGTACTTGAAAAGTGTGTTGAAATGACAGTGAACAGCAATACACCGAATGATGTAACGCTCATTCAAATTACTGAGTCATACTTTGAAATAAATCGTTTTGATCGCGGTATGGAAATGTCTCGATTACTAGGCGATAATTACCTTGAGTTTTTGCGTTATTATAACTCCATAGATCGCAAGTATAGCTCATCAGTAAACCGAGATATCAACCAAGCGTATGCAGTGATCCAGCAATTAAAAAACATTGGCAGGAAATCCAATGTTGATGAAATGGCCGAGTACATTGACCCAGTGTTGCAAGAGGCTGAAACCTACTACCAAAATTTGGTTGGTGGAGCGCAGTTGCAGAATTAAATAAGATCGAAACAATAAAAAAAGCGAGGATTTTATCCTCGCTTTTTTTATGCTCATTTACCTCCTCCTTCAATAGCTTAAATTAATGAACGGCTGTTCAGCCTTGGGGATAATTCAGGCCAATAGTAGATTGCGAAACAAGAGATTGTTCAGAAGAAGAAAAAGCTAAAAATAGAGTATCCAATATTTCGCTCTTAGATGAATCAGCCGCTCCTTCTATTCCAAGCTATGTCTTCAATTATAGATTCAATGAATGGAAGCTAAACGATGAATCAGAAAAGATAGCTTATCAATTAATTAAAGAGGCAAGAAACACACCTGAGTCGATGATTCAGATAGATGGTTACACAGATACGTGGGGTTCATTTGAGAATAATACACGGGTTTCTGAACTTAGAGTAATTAATATTAAAAATCTTCTGGTCCTCAAAGGAGTATCGAAAGATAAAATTCAGATCAATTATCACGGTGAAATTAAACCCACTGGTGATTGCATATTGTACTATCCATAACCGATTGACTATAGAAAGCAGAACAGACGGGCAGAGGTCAGAATTTAATAATTGTTTTCCTCGAAACAAAAATTTCAGATGCCTTTTAAAATATTCATAAATTGGCTCCCTTTAAGATGGTAGACTTTATTAAAGTATAGGCTACATTTGCACGGAATTGCAGTGAAGTACTTTCTCTTAGTCATATCATTAATATTGGGATTAGCGTTCAGCTCTGTCGGGCAAACGTCTATGAACACAATGAACACGCGTGCCAAGTTCAAAGCGACTTACATCGTCAATTTCGCGAAATACACAGAATGGCCAGCTGCATATAAACAAGGTGATTTTATAATCGGAGTAGTAGGAGATAATGATCTAGCTCTCAACCTAGAAACTGCAGCAAAAACTAAGAAGATAAACAGTCAAGCTATGATTGTGAAGCGCTTCAAGTCACCTGATGAAGTTACCAAATGTCATCTGATTTATGTTTCAGGCAAATCGGTCAGCGAAGTTGACCCTTACATAAAGAAAGCAAAAGAATATAACTGTCTAACAGTAACTGAAGGCAGAGGTCTTATAGATAGGACCTCTGCAATAAACTTCATTGTTGTTGGTGCAGCCATGAAATACGAAATGAATAAATCTCTATTTAAACAACAGGATTTGATTGTAAGCAGCACATTAGAAAATTTAGCTACTAAAGTGATTAATTAATAAAATGAAAAGACTCGTAATCATAGCGATGGTCTTGTTCACGATGATACCGATTGGGCTTATGGCTCAGCTCGATCCGGTGTCGCTAGCACTTCGTGCTTATCAGAACAAGGATCTACCCAAAGCCAAGGAGCTCATTGAAATTGCCGTAGGCGATGACAATTTTAATGGAATTACTAAAACTTGGTATTTCCGAGGATACATCTATAAAGATCTTTACAAGGAAGCTAAAGGATCTGGAGAGGAGTTTGAACTTCGTTCAACTGCTATCGAGTCTTATAGCAAAACCATCGAACTTGAGCCCCAAGGTGAGCTAGTTGAAGATTGTCTTAATATATTAAAATACCTATCATCTACTCTTTACAATGACGCTGCATTCGCCCTAGATTCAAACAACTTTGAAACTGCGCAGTCATTATTCGACAATTACAGTGAAGTGATAATGATGATAAATCCAACAATGGATTTGAATCAGCGCACGATTGAATTTAAACTTTATAAAGCCTCGAAATACTCCTACTTATTTGATAATCCACGACCAGAAGACAATACAGAAGATATTGGTAATAAGGTCGTTAAACTTTATGAAGGTGTTCTTGTGCTTGATCCTGAAAACATCAGCGCTAACTACAACCTAGCAATACACTACTACAATCAAGGTGTTAACATCATTGAAAACATGGATTATGAGCAAGATTTCGAAACTCTCTTCGAGATTCAAGCTCAGGTAATGGATCTTTTTGGAGCGGCATTACCTTACATGTTAAAAGCTTACAAACTCAATCCGTTGAGAAAAGAGACACTAGTTGGTCTTTCAGGAATTTACTTCGGATTGAATAATATCGAAGAGTCTGAAAAATACCAAGCCGAACTGAAGAAATTAGAGAACCAAGAATAAGCGATCCAATACAATATGTTTTCACATTTCAGTATAGGTAGAAAAATCAGTTTAGGATTCGCTATAGTTATCTTATCAACTATTGTTGCGTTCTATATTACCAACACAACTTTCGTTGAAAGTCAGGAGATAAACGAGGAGATTACTAACAATCACACACCTTCTATCGCCAAGTTAGAGGAGCTTAAATTGATGATTGTAAGATCTAAAATGCTCATCAGCAACTGGGTCTATCTTCCAAGTCCTTCAGAAAATGAAGACAAGGTTCTTCTAAACCGTTTAACAGTTTCTGATTACCCGAATTTAAAACTAGAATTAGAAGAACTCTCCCAACGCTGGGATGATAGTACACGGGCTACATTAGATCCGTTATTTGACAATATTGAAATGCTTTGGTCTAATCATGAGTTTGTGAAACAAGCTCTTAACAGTTTAGATAACTACAATGAACCCATGAACCTATTCATGGCCAATTCAATGGTAGAAGAAGGCGGTGATATTGATAACTACACAGATCAAACGCTAGACATGTTGCAGGTTCTTATTGATAATAAGAAAGAGGTAACAAAGGTCATTACTGCTACCATGATTGAATCGTTTCAAAAGGTTCGATTACTGATCAAGAACCTAGGAATTGCTTTAACCATTGCAGGTATTATAATCGCCTTCTTAACTACAAGAACCATTGTTTCTCCAGTAAGAAAACTTCGTCTCATACTACTTGATCTATCGAAAGGTATTTTCCCTAAGAGTTGGATTAACTCTAGAGGTGATGAAATTGGTGAAATGGCCAACGCACTTGAAACAGTAGTAGCAGGACTTAGAAGCACCAAGGACTTTGCTATTGCAGTTGGTTCGGGAGGTTACAATACTGAATACACTCCATTGAGTGATCAGGATGAATTAGGTCAATCTTTACTTGTCATGCGTAAAAACTTAAAAGAGTATAGCGAGGACATGGAGGAAAAAGTTCGTGAGCGCACTGCTGAAGTCGTTCGCCAAAAAGAAGAGATTGAGAAACAAAGTGAGCAGATAGCTGAACTTTATGAGCAAGTAAAGGATAGTATTCTCTATGCAAAACGAATCCAAGAAGCAATTCTTCCGTCTAAAGAAGAAATTGATCAGTCGTTAAAGAATAGCATGGTGCTGTTTAGACCAAAGGATATTGTGAGTGGTGACTTCTATTGGTTTTCAGAAAAGAATGACAAGGCTATCATTGCAGCTGCCGATTGCACCGGGCATGGAGTTCCTGGAGCATTGATGTCTATGATTGGCTCATCATTACTCAATGAAATTGTCAATGAAAAAGGAATAACGAAGCCAAGTGAAATCCTGCTCGCTTTGAAGCAGGGGGTCATAAAAGCATTGAATAAGCATCCATCTTCTGACCAAACGAAAGACGGTATGGATATCGCTATTTGCACCATCCCTAAAAAAGGTAAGGTAATTGAATATGCTGGAGCAAACAATCCATTTTGGATGATTCGTGATGGCGAAATACTCGAAACAAGAGCAGATCGTCAACCAGTTGGAATCTATGGTGACAACTTAGATACACCATATACTAACCACGAAATTGAGGTAGAAAAAGGTGATTCGGTTTATATTTTCTCTGATGGATATGCAGATCAATTTGGTGGACCAGCGGGCAAGAAGTTCAAATACAGTCAATTCAAAAAATTACTCGTAGATCTTCAGCCTGAGACTATGAAGAAACAAAAGGATATCCTGAACACAACCATCGAAGAATGGATGGGTGATGAAGAGGAACAAATTGACGATATATTAATAGTAGGCATTCGCTTCTAAATAGCCACCCTTTCAAAACTTCCATTATCTCCAAGAGACAAGGCTGTTCCGGTGCACTTCCGTACAAGAAGTCAAACCATTGCTTTTCGATTAACTAGTGCTGAGGAATTGATAGATCAGCCCTTACCACATTCACAATCATGGCATTATGAGCTTCGTTAAGTTAAGCATATTCAAATGCTCTAAGCCAAAAACGAATAGAGGGTTCAGCTAGAAAACCCTTCACGTCAAGTTTTTTCTACGTTTCGAAAGGTGTTTTCTGACCAGAATAATTATATCTCTATAATCAAACCTATCGAAGGAAGCAGATTACCTGAGAAGTTCTCTACTATCCTTGTCGAGTATTTACTTGGATCTGTTGGGTCTTCAACAGGAAGGCCATTTTCATCCCTTTCAACCGTAATAAAAGGAGCCAATGGAGCTTGGTAGTTATAAACGTTTTGAATATCTAAGTATACGTTCAAAGACCATTTATTAAAGAAGAATCTTTTATCAAGTCTCACATCTAACTGATTTACAGCACCATTTCTCTGAGCATTCAGTTGATTGTAATCTAAGATCCCTACTCCCCTCAAATCCCAATTGCTTTTGACAGAAGACAAACTTTCATTGAAAGGGGTATATGGAGCTCCTCCTAAGTATCTGAATCGAACACCCAGCTCCCAGTTTCCTTTAAATTTCTTTCCTCCCGTTATTGTGATAATATTCCCATTATCCCACGCTGAAGGTAAAAAATCACCATTCTTATCTTGAAATTCGCTAATCACTAGTGTATATGCAATTATCCCATAGAACCCTTTGAATAGCTTTTGTTGAGATAGAAACTCTAAACCATAAGAGCGTCCCTCAGAAGATGACTCAACTGGCTCATTGCCTATAACACCAAAATCACTTCCAAGATTGGCTAGAGTTATACCGTCACGTAAAAGAAATGGATAATTAAGATATCTTTTATAAAACCCTTCAACCGTAATCTTCGTGTTGGTGGCAGGTAAGAATTCAAGTCCCAAAACAGCGTGATCAGCGCTTATATAAGACACTCCATTTTGTTTGTTGATCAAATCATTGTTAGCATCACGATAACCCATCACAGTGTAAGGAGGAAGTTGATAAAATCTGCCAACGCTCGCATTAATACTCCATTTTGGGGCAAAAACGAAGGAAGCTGCAAAACGTGGCGAAAGCTGATCCAAAGGATTGGACATCTCCGGGTTATAATCACTGAAGTCTGTTCGTATGCCTGCCGAAAGGCTTAAACGATCTTTCACAAAAGATTTTGATAATTGAGAGAACATTGAGTATTTGTTCAGAAATAACTCTGAGTTGAAATCAATAGTTAACTCTTGTCCCGAATTCGTAACAATGCGATTGAAAGTACTGTTGGTGTAAAGGGCATTCTCATATCCAACTCCCGCATTCCACTTCCATCCATTTTCTCTCCAAGTATGCTCAAGACGAAGTTTATTCTCAATTTCCTGGCTGGTATAATCTAAAATTTTATTCGCTTCGTTGCTGTCATCATTGTCTTGATACTTTACGGCTTTATTGTTTAAGTGATTTCTGCTCACTACAACTTGCTGGAAGCTCTTATCAGCAAAGTGCTTGTAGTTAGCCCCGACCGTATAATTCCATTGGTCATTTGATGGAATATTTCCCAGAATATATCGATTCCTCTCTAATGTCTCTTCATCCGTAACACCATCGTTTGCGCCTTCATTCAATTCAAACTGATCAATTGCACCGAGGCCAATGAACGATATTTCATTCTTTTCATTCAACTTAGTTTTCACCTTGAATTGAGAGTCATTGTAAATTGGTAAAAATGGCAGCTTTAGGGCTGAAAATAAAAATTGCAAATAAGACCTTCTCACTGAGAATATATAACTGGTATTCTTGCCTAAAGGACCATCTAAGGTTAATCCATAATCGCTGCTTCCAACAGTAACATTTGCCTTTAACCCATCCGGATTTCCATCCTTTTGAGTGAAATTAAACACGGAGCTTAAAGCGTTACCACGATTACTCGGGAATGCCGCTGAATAGAAATCAACCTCCTGAATGAAATTGACATTGATCAATCCTACTGGACCACCAGAAGCGCCTTGCGTGGCAAAGTGATTAATATTTGGAACTTCTATTCCGTCAAGGTAAAAACGATTCTCGTTCGGGCCACCTCCTCTGATGATAATGTCATTTCTGAAAGAGGGTGAAGAGGCAACACCAGGCAAGGACTGAATCACTCTGCTTATATCACGATTACCACCTGGATTCCTCTCGATTTCGGAAACTCCTATAGTCCTCATTGAAACAGGTGCCTCTTCTTTCTTACTAAATGGAGATGCTCTTACTTCGACTGCATCAAGAAGCTGAGCATCTTCCGTCATCTGAATATTGATGTTTACTGGACGGTTATTAAATGTCTGGATTTCGTACACTACTGTATTCCTGAAGCCAAGTGATGTTGCCTCCAAATTATACAGTTTAGGTTCTAGACCAGAGATTTCATAGTTGCCATCAATATCGGTACTCGTTCCAATAGTCGTTCCTTGGATCACAACATTTGCAAAAGGAACCGGCTCATTATTGATAGGATTGTAAGCCTTGCCCTTAATCACAGCGTTTTGAGCTACAATAGAGGTCATTGTCAAAACGAAAAAAGCAAATGTGGTGGTGATGTTCTTCATTATGACGAATATCAACACAATCAGTGGATGATTGTTTATCGAAAAGCATTTTTTGACTTACTCAGTTTAGCGTAACTTTGCACCCCTTAAAACAAAACGAATTTCGCATGGCGCAGATTGAAGTTATTCTCCCCAAAATGGGAGAAAGCGTTGCCGAGGCAACAATAACAACATGGTTGAAAAGTGAAGGTGACACCGTAGAAGCGGAAGAGGCGATCGTTGAAATTGCCACCGACAAAGTAGACAGTGAAGTACCTTCTCCGGCAGAGGGAAAAATCCTTAAAATTTTAGTCCAAGAAGGAGAAGTTGCCAAAGTAGGTCAAGCTATTGCCATCATTGGAGCTGAAGGAGACGTTGCGAGTACACCATCCTCTTCTTCAAGCGCACCTGCTGATGCAGCTCCAGTGGAAGCTGTAGCTATTGAAGAGAACATTCAACAAGCAACTCAAGCCACAGCGCCAGGTGCAAAGATTGACTTTTCAGGAAGCGATCGCTTCTACAGCCCACTCGTAAAGAGTATAGCGAAGGAAGAAGGCATTAGTGTGGTCGAACTAGAGCAAATTTCAGGTTCAGGAAATGAAGGTAGAGTAACGAAAAAAGACATTCTTGCATTTGTTAGTGGTCGCCAAAATGGCTCCAGTACGCAACCAGCTCAAGTGTCCGTTCCATCTACTGCTCCAACTCCAAAGGATGCTGCTCCGGCTCAATCAACTCCTGTTTCATCATTATCAGGAGATGTTGAAATAATTCAAATGGACAGAATGCGCAAGTTGATTGCCGACCATATGGTCAAATCAAAGCAAACTGCTGCGCACGTCACGAGCTTCGTTGAAGCGGATGTTACCAACATCGTGAATTGGCGAAACAAAATGAAGAAACACTTCGAGCAGGTGGAAGGAGAAAAATTAACCTTTACTCCTATTTTCATTGAAGCCATTGTAAAAGCTATCAAAGATTTCCCAATGATTAATATCTCGGTAGAAGGAGATAAAATCATTAGAAAGAAGAATATAAATATTGGAATGGCAGCTGCACTTCCAAGCGGAAATTTAATTGTTCCGGTTATAATGAACGCTGATCGTCTAAATCTTTTAGGGATTACGAAAGCCGTAAATGACTTAGCCAAAAGAGCGCGTGAAAACAAACTTCTTCCGGATGAGATTCAAGGTGGAACCTACACTGTTTCTAACGTTGGGACATTTGGAAATGTATTTGGAACGCCTATCATCAACCAACCTCAAGTTGCAATAATGGCAGTAGGTGCTATTAAGAAAAAACCAGCTGTAATCGAAACTGAAGCAGGCGATACACTCGGCATACGTCATTTCATGTATCTATCCCATTCTTATGATCACCGGGTAGTAGATGGTGCATTAGGAGGAATGTTTGTGAGAAGAGTTGCCGATTATCTTGAAAATTGGGATGTAAATAGAGAAATCTAATTCTTGAAACGTTTAGCATCAGAAGTTGGAAGGCGATCATGCCACTTGTGTCAAAAAGCTCTGATTGACAGTTCTTTATAAATTGCTTTTAAATACTAACAAGATTTTAACAATCGTAGTAAGAAGAAGAAGTAATTCACATTTAAAATCTCAAACAACTTAAAGTCAAATTACATAAAGCATTGACTTAAAGGCGCTTAAATTGAATTTGAATTAACAATTTTCTGTTTATAAGAACCACATCATCGAAAATTGTCCGCATTGAAAGGGGGTAGATTTGTGAAAAGGCCATCCTAATCCTTATTCTATGCGGTATTCAGAAAGAATCACTCATTCTACAGCTCCTGGGAAGGTATTCTTCCTGCTTGTTTTCTTCTCCTTGCTCATGGCGATAACAGCCTTCGGACAATCTCGTGAGGAAAGAAAATTGCATATCAGAGCTATCAAAGCACTGAATACGGGAAAACTAGCTGATGCGGAGTATCTGTACCATGACTTGCTTCAACTCGCACCAGAAAATCCTGACTATAACTATGAAATGGGTATTGCCATTTATGAGCAGGGTATCCATCGAGGAAAGGCAGCTCCTTATTTTGAAAAGGCACTTCTCTCTGCCAAGGCCGACATATTAGCAGACATGTTTCTATTTGCAGGAAAGGCTTCTTAATATGCCGGTGACTTTGATATCGCTATAGATCACTTCAAAACTTATATGGGCCTTATGCGAAAGCTTGAAGACCTTTCTCCTGAATTACTAGAAGAAGATGTGCCCAGATACATTGAAATGTGCCAGAATGGTAAGGTTCAATTCGAAAACAACAAAGAACACGTTAGGATAGAAAATCTAGGTGAATTCATAAATAGTGAATTTGCAGACTACTCCCCTGTTGTCTCGAAAGATGAGAATATGATTCTCTTTACTTCGAGAAGAAAAGGTACTACCGGAGATGATGTAGACTCTGACGACAAATACTTTGAAGATATTTATTACTCATTGAATATTGATGGCACTTGGACAAATGCATCCAACTTTGATTCTACGAGTAGATTCATGAATGCTGAAATTAACACAAACGATCACGATGCTGCCATTACTTACGCTGCAGATCAGACCCAGCTATACATCTATCGAGAGGAAGACGTTTGGGTAAGTACCCTGGAAGAGGGTCTTTGGTCACTTCCTATTAGAGATCAAGGAAGGATTAATACGGCTAAAGGTTATGAGCCTTCAGTTTTCATTACTGAAGACCAAAAGCAAATGTTTGTTGTAAGTGAACTAGGCAGTGGATATGGTGGACGTGATATTTATAGAACTTTTAAAGGAGCTGATGGGACATGGCAACCATTAAAGACCCTAGGAAATGTAATCAATAGTCGATTTGATGAGGATGCTCCTTTTCTTACCCCAGATGGAAATACGTTGTATTTCGCTTCGAATGGCCACAATTCAATGGGTGACTATGATATATTCAAATCAGTGTTGGACGAAAACGGAAATTGGTCTCAACCAGAAAACTTGGGTCCACCAATAAATACTCCAGGCCACGACAGGTATTTTGTTACTACTGATGCAGGTGCTGTTGGCTATTATGCTTCAGATAGGGATGGTGGATATGGCGAGACCGACATTTATAGAATCATACTTGATTGTAAAGCAGTTTCAGCAACGATAATTAGAGGTGTTGTGTTTAGTGAAGACCTTAAAAAAGCCGTAGGGGCTACCATCACAGTATTTGATGGTAAAACAGGGCGGTTAATTAATAATTATGCAGCAGATTCTACTGACGGGACCTATGAAATGCGCCTAAAAACTGAAACCAGCTACAAATTCAAAATAGAGGCTGATGGATACATGGCGCATTCAGGAGATTTCAAGGTTCCTCAACAGTGCGATTATTATTCCCTTTTTCAAGAAATAAAAATTGAAAATATGACGGATAGCTCTGGACGTGTTTACGCTCAAAAAGCATTCATCAACAATGCATTTTTTAATATCGACCAAAAGATAAATGAAGACTTCGCAGAACAAGATATGACTAAAATAAGCGATCGTCAAAAAGACTCTCTTAGGTCATTAATTGCAGAAAACTACAATCCTATTGAGCTTACCAACTATGTAAAGATGATCGACATCTTGGATCCTAATGGGATAAGGTTGAGTAGCGAAGTTATTGGCGAGAAAGATGTTGCCATCGTACAGGCTAGAGACGAGGTTAAAGCAAAGTACAACAAGAATGCAGTCTCAGCCGATCAATATTACAATAGCGATTTACTTCCCGAAGCCCGCGCTGGATATATCGTTGCTAACGTTATAGATGAAGAACAAGCCTATCCAAAGCAGCAAATGAGAGTAATAGAGGACCGTTTAAAAGACGCACCACTGGATGCACTTCTAGCAACATTGCCAGAGGTGGATGCGTCAGAAATGGTGGTTCTGGAAGATCCTTCTATGATAGATAATAGCTCCATGATTATTCCTGGTGGGCCAATCATTCCTCAAGAGAAACCTGCTGTAGAAGAAGTTATCGAAGAAAAAATCAAAGAAGAGCCTGCTCTTTTAGCTGACATCGTTGAAGAAGAATCCGTGCCAGTTAACATACCAGAACCCACTATCCCAGATGTCGTAATTGAAACCCAACCAGAGATAGTCAAAGAAGTAATTCAGCCAGAGATTGCAGAAGAAAGAATAGCTCCTATTGAAACCAAGGCTGAAGAAGAAACAATTGTATTTAGAAACATACTCTTTGATTTCGACAAATCCTTTTTACGTGAAGCAAGTATTGAAGAATTGAAAAAGATCAATAAGTACATGTCCAATAGGAATGGTACAGATCTCACAATTGATGGTCATGCTGACTGGATCGGCACCACAGAATACAACCTCGCACTCTCTGAAAAAAGAGCTAAAACTGCCTATAGTTTCCTTATTGATAAAGGGATATCAAATAGTAGACTTTCTTATCAATTCTTTGGTGAGGCAATTCCTATTGCACCAAACCAAAATGAAGATGGAAGTGACAATCCAGATGGCAGACAGATGAATAGAAGATGCGAATTCAAAATTGATAAAGCGGGTACCGCAGAGAATGTGGTATTGAAATTCTAAATGTAAGTTCTCACGCTTACCTTTGGCCGCATGACGCGGTTAAAACTTAACAGACCATTAGCTTTCATCGACCTCGAAACAACAGGTGTTTCCGTAGGCTCAGATAGGATTGTAGAAATTGCCATTATAAAACTTAATCCAGATGGCAGCAAGACCAATAGAACGCACAGAGTAAATCCAGAAATGGAAATCAGTGCTGAATCTATTAGTATTCATGGGATCAGCAATGCTGACGTTGCCGAAGAACCAACTTTCACAGATCTTGCTCCTGCCCTATTTAAATTTCTCTTTAATTGCGATTTATCAGGATACAATAGCAACAAATTTGATATCCCAATGCTTGTGGAGGAGTTTTATCGCGCGGGTATAGAATTTGATTTTCAGGATAGAAAATTAGTTGATGTGCAGAACATCTTTCACAAGATGGAACAACGCACTCTGGTTGCTGCATATAAATTTTATTTGAATAAAGATCTCACCAATGCGCATAGTGCCTTAGCTGACATTGAAGCGACACATGAAATACTAGAGGCTCAATTAGAGCGCTATAGTGACACTTTAAAGGCTGATATTGATTTCTTGGAGGAATTCTCTCAATACAATAAAACAGCTGATATAATGGGCCGTATTGTGTTTGATGACCAAAATAGAGAATGCATCAACTTTGGAAAGTTCAAAGGAACTCCCGTTGAAGATGTATTTAGGAAAGAACCTGGATATTATGGCTGGCTTATGAACGGTGACTTCCCTCTATCCACTAAGAAAGTCTTCAAGGACATTATGGATAAATTAAAAGCCAAGAACCAAGCAGCTCGATCATGAAAATAATTTGCATCGGAAGAAACTATGCAGATCATGCCAAGGAAATGAAAAGCGAGGTTCCTACGGAACCTGTTTTTTTTCTAAAACCTGACACCGCGCTTCTGCCAAAGCGTAACCCTTTTTTCATTCCATCATTCTCAAATGATGTGCATCATGAGCTTGAACTTGTGGTTAGAATAAGTCGTGTTGGGAAGAGTATTGAAGAGCGCTTCGCTCATCGATATTACAATGAAGTCAGTGTTGGTATAGATTTTACTGCCCGTGATATTCAAGCTCTATGCAAAAGCAAAGGACTTCCTTGGGAAAAGGCAAAGGCATTTGATGGGAGTGCTCCTGTCGGGAAATTTGTGATACTTAAGGATGATCAAAACATTCAAGATCTTGATATAACATTAAAAATCAATGATCAAATCGTTCAGGAAGTCAATACTTCTAAAATGATTTTTAGTGTAACCCAGATCATTAGCTACGTTTCACAGTTTATTACTCTTAAAATAGGAGATCTTATTTTCACGGGAACGCCAGCCGGAGTTGGACCAGTGAAGATCAACGATAAATTGGAAGGCTTTATCGGAGAGGAAAGCCTTTTAAAATTGAATGTGAAATAAACCGTTTAGAACTTCAATATAATATCCGCAGTTCCTTCCTCCTTAAGATCAAATTCACAGCGCCTGTTTAACTGACGACCTTCCGGATTGTCAGTACCATCCGCATTAGCATTCGGTGCTACCGGAAGCGCTTCTCCATAGAACTGGTAAACAATGCGTTCGTCACTTATTCCTTTAACTCTAAGGTATTTATAGGCCTGTTTAGCTCTGCGTTCTGATAGAGATAAATTATACTCCACTGTGCCAATCCAATCTGCATGACCATCTAACTGCAAAACATATTTTGGATTTTTATCTAAGTAAGCGTAAATCTTATCCAATTCCTTTTGGCTTAATAAACAGAGGTCACTTTTATCAAAATCGAAGATTATATTTCTGAAAACTAAGTTCTCCTTTTCATCAAGAGAATCATCATCAGCAGCAGCACTTGTCACTTTCTCAGCCTCGGCTACCTCTTCTTTGGCCGCCAATTGAGCCTCTAGTTTAGCTCTTTCATCACGTGCGAGTTCTTTCGCCTTTACCTCGGCTAAACGTCTTGCATCTTCCTGCGTTTTAACCTGGGCAATTCTTGCCTCTTCTTTCTTTCTATTCTCTTGAACAATGGCTTGTTTCTTTGCTTGCTCTTGTGCAGCTGCAATAATCTCAAATTGGTCGTTCTCTCCTTGATTGGCAATAGACTCTTCCTGCGCCAGTGCAAGTTCGGCAGACACGTTTGTCACCTTTTCTTGAACCGACTCACTTTGCATTTTGATCTCGCTCATGGATATCATTGCTGCACTATTATCTCTAAGAGGATGTAATTAACAATCCATACTTCACAAACAAGTAAATCCTCTAGGGGTAATGGTTACAGAGTGATTTACTGCGTTTAATCAAGTCGAATTACCTTATTAAACGATCTAGCCCAAAGCAATATTCTTCAAGATAATTCTATGAACATAGGGGGTTCAATTTACGATAGACATTAAAGTCATCCAGCTATGCGTAAACAATTTTAAGCGATTGAATATCAATGTCATGCCCCCCTTTAAATCTCAGTAAATCTGAATCAATTCCACAACCCTTCATCCAGGTTAATTTTTGAGCAATTACACTCTCATTCGCAAATTGATCATTATCACCAAAAATTGTGTAAACATCAATGGATGCTAGCTTTTTCACGTTTTCTTTGAAGTCAAAATCATTCGGAAAGACGGTAGAATGCAAAATCAATTTTCGCACATTCATCTTTGATTCTGCTAGCCACCTGCACGCGGTTGGTCCTCCCTGACTAAATCCTAAAATATCAATGGGAAGATGGTTAGGTATATCCAACGAGGAGTGCAGTTTATTTAAATAGCCTAAGTAGTCCTTAATATCCGTCTCTCGATCTTCTTTTGTCATCCATGAAGCCCCTACTCGACCATCATAACCCTCAACATAGAATCGGTTCAATCCTTCGGGAGCAACGACCATTATCCCCAATTCAGTTAAAGGTTCAAAGCGTTTAATGAAGTGTTTTGCAAGTTGTCTGTAACCATGAATTACAAACAAAACGCTATTAAACTCAAGCTTCGGTTTTAAGGTATAATACCTTGCGGTTTTAGAAACTTCAATATGAAATTCTTCTGCCATTGATCTTTATGATTCTGAGGTATCTAAATCATTGTATTTCTCGCGAACTCTTTCTGAAATGGGAATAGCGTCACCATGATCGTCTATCCTTACAAAGGTGAAATTCGTGCTACACACCAACGTTTCTTCGCCACTGTAAACATTATGCTTTCTCGCTTCAACCAGCAAGGTAATCGATGACCTTCCTAAGCGAAGCACCTTACCATAGATCTTTAAATGAAAGCCCATTTTGACCGGCTTAGTGAAAATGACTTCATCAATTTTAAGGGTAACCATATTAGGCGAATGACAAATTTCATAGGCCATTATTGCCGCTGATTCATCAAGCCATGAGATCATAATTCCTCCAAAAAGATTGCCATGGATCCCAAGGTCTTTTTCCATGCACAAACGTTGTGAAATCAGTTGCATATTAATGTGTTTTGGTCATTGATGTGTGCGTAACAATTATAAAGTCTCCCAGTTCTTTCCAATCATCTTGAAAAGCCAATGTTTCACTTTCGGTAGAAGCGATTACTCCAACTTTCAATAACGGATCCAGTTTTTTCAAATAGGTATTGATTCCAGAAAACTTCTGAGAATGAAAAGAGCCATTAAAATGAACAAATAAATCTTTTTCACTTCTAAAACGAATGATATTAATCGCCATTGTATAATCCTTAAGAGCTTGAGCAGCTATCAAGTTTTCGATATTCATTCCATGTCCATGCCCGCCCATCATCTCGCGCATATCATTATATCCTACATCCGCGGTGTCAACAACAAGAGAAAGTTGAGGAAGAAAACGTTTAGCTTCTTCATCCAATGAATCAAGAGCCAAAGGACCTTTACTCGCAACCAATGAAGCATATCTGCGCGGTACGTTGGTGGCGATAAATTGAAGGTCATTCTCTTTAGCAAACTCAACCAAGGGAGCATAATCAGTATCATAATTAGGCCAAAGTTTCGCCTCTTTTTTAAAGTGCTCTAACCTTATAGTGCCAGACAAATACTCGAACAAAACCAACTGATCATCCCTTTCAAACATTTCGGCTCCGAGGACTAAATTGTGAGCCTCATCAAGTGCTTTGACCAGTTCAATTTGAAGCCAATGATCTATTGGATTGTTGTGCATTTCTCCAAACAATACCACATCATTTTTAGCCAAAACTCGAGTCATTTCTTCAAATGAAACCACTTTACCATTAGAGGAATATATTCTATAAGCTTCCAGCTTTTCCTGCGCTAATCCATGAAAAGAGGGGATTACAGAAGAAAAAGCAATCAAAAACAACGTTAGACTTCTCATAAATTTTCAATATTAACTTAATGTTAATTAAATGTATCTTTAAAATTACCTACATTAGCTCTATGTTTCGGGAAAAGCATATCATAACATTCATAATTTTAGTAGCGATAAGTTTTAGTTTATCTGCAAAGGTCATACATATAGAGTATTATCCTAACGGTGAAAAAAAGATTGAGTTAATCAAATTGAAAAAAGGTATAGTTCAGGTGAATGCATATTACAACACTGGTCAACTAAAAGAGAAAGGCTACTCTAAAAACGGCATGTTCCAAGGCAAGTGGATTCGATACAATGAAAATGGCATTGAAATCGCTACAGCCTTCTATCATAATGATGTAAAAATTGGCTCTTGGAACCATTATGACCAATGGAGTCAAAACACATACAAAGTCTATTACAACAATGGTCTTCCTGCATCATTCAAGCAATATGGACCTGATGGAAACTTAATTGCTTCTGGCGAGCGATTGAATTAATGGTTATCTCCATCCAAGAGTCCACCAAGACCTCCTAAGATACTTCCTTCACCCTTTCTTTTACCACCCATCTTAGGTGCTGAACTTATTATTCTGTCTGCTAATCTAGAAAAAGGTAAAGATTGAATCCAAACCTTACCTGGACCTCTTAAGGCTCCAAAAAACATTCCTTCACCCCCAAAAAGTGTATTCTTAATACCACCTACAAATTCGATATCGTATTGAATGTCTTTTGTAAAGGCCACAATGCATCCCGTATCAACTTTAAGAAGCTCACCAGATTGTAATTCTCTCTCAATGATTGTGCCTCCTGCGTGAACAAACGCCATCCCATCACCTTCGATCTTTTGCATGATAAACCCTTCTCCACCAAACAATCCAACACCAATTCTTTTTTGAAATTCTATTCCAATGGATGTGCCTTGAGCAGCACATAAAAAAGCATCCTTCTGACAAATCACCTTACCACCTAATTCAGCAATGTCAAGAGCAATCACTTTTCCTGGATAAGGTGCTGCAAATGTCACGTGATCTTTCGAGGTTCCATTATTGGTATATGCAGTCATGAAAAGACTTTCACCCGTTAAAACTCGCTTGCCCGCTGAAAACATCTTCCCCATGAAACTCTGATCACCTTTAGAGCCATCGCCAAACACAGTTTGCATTTGAATGCTTCCATCCATCATCATCAAACTTCCTGCTTCTGCAATAACCGTTTCTAAAGGATCTAATTCAATCTCCACACATTGCATCTCTTCTCCGATGATGCGGTAGTCTATTTGATGCGTATTCATGGCTTATAATTTTATCCCACAAATTTGGCACACAACTCTCAACGAATTGAAATAAAAATGACCGATTATCACATAAGGTGACAATCGGTCATTATACTTTATAACTGAATCTTACTTCAAGGAAGCAAGAGCATTTTTGTAGTCTGGTTCTTGAACTATCTCCGGAACTTGTTCTGTGTAGATCACTTTGCCATTTTCATCAATTACCACTACTGCGCGACTGAACAATCCTACAAAAGGTCCTCCCTCCATTATAACGTTGTAGTTAGAAGAGAACCCGAGGTTTTTGAATTCTGAAGCATTCTTCACGTTCTCCAAACCCTCTGCTCCGCAAAATCTCTTTTGAGCGAAAGGAAGATCTTTTGAAACGTTCATTACAACAGTATTTTCCAAATTTGAAGCTTCACTATTGAACTGTCTTGCACTCATAGCACAAATTCCGGCATCAATACTTGGGAAAATATTCAGTACTAATTTCTTTCCTGCGAAGTCTTTCAATGAAACATCCTGCAAGCTGTCGTTTGTCAAAGAGAAGTCTGGTGCTTGCTCCCCTACTTTAGGCAATTCACCAACAGTTTTTATTGTAGATCCTTTAAATGTAATTGAAGCCATGTTTAGATTTAATTATGGTTTATGATATGAAAATGAAACAAGGAAACAATCATCTTGTTCAAGTTGTAGATTTCCTTCAAAAATCAAATTAATCTCCTCATTAGGAGGAGAAAGATTAGAAATTAATTTAGGCCAAATTTATCACCAAAAACTACATTGCTCACTATTTGGTTTTCGTACCTCATACCTAATTTTATATTTGCCTCATTTACTAAACCAGTTCAACATGAAGTATACTATTGTTTGCCTTTCCATTCTTCTTTCAACCTTTTCAGGGATAGCACAGAAAAAAGGTGAAAAAGACGCTCCGAAACAATCAAGCTTAAGTGGAATGTCCTTCAGAAGCATTGGTCCAGCTTTGGTTTCAGGAAGAGTAATTGACCTAGCTGTAAACTCTAATAATCATGATGAGTTCTTCGTTGCAGCAGCTTCAGGGGGTGTTTGGAAAACAGAAAACCACGGAAACACATTCACCCCAGTATTTGACGGTCAAGGCTCATACTCTATTGGATGCGTTTCTTACGACCCTAATAATGAACACACAATTTGGGTCGGCACTGGCGAAAACAACAACCAACGAAGTGTTGCATACGGAGACGGTGTATACAAGTCATTAAACGATGGCAAAACCTGGAAGAACATGGGGCTTAAAACCTCTGAACACATTGCCAAGGTTATTGTAAAGCCAGGAAATTCAAATACCATATATGTCGCAGCCTATGGTCCCCTTTGGAGCGAAGGTGGTGAACGTGGAATCTACCAATCAAATGATGGAGGAGAAACATGGGATCGAATATTACATGTGAGCGAGAATACAGGATTTTCTGATTTATGGATGGATCCTAAAAATACTGATGTGATGTATGCTTCAGCGCACCAGCGTAGAAGACATGTTTGGACCTATCTAAGCGGAGGACCTGAATCAGCTGTGTATAAAACAACAGATGGCGGGAAAAATTGGAGGAAAATCATGAGTGGTTTCCCCAAAAGCGATCTTGGAAGAATTGCGCTAGCAGTTTCTCCTGCAAATCCGGATGTAATTTATGCCATGGTAGAAGGATTTGACAACGAGCATGGTGGTTTTTACAGGTCAGACAATATGGGCGAAAGTTGGAACAGACAAAGTGACTATTTCACGAGTGGTAATTATTATGTAGAACTTATTCCAGACCCATTGGATGAAAATAAGGTGTTCTCAATGGATACTTGGCTTCATCACACTGAAGATGGTGGAAAGACTTTTAAAAAGTCTGGAGAAAAAAGCAAGCACGTAGACAATCATGCGATGTGGATTAATCCAGATAATACCAACCATTGGCTAGTAGGATGCGATGGTGGCCTTTACGAAACTTGGGATGCGGCCAGCAATTGGCAATTCTATCAGAACTTAAATCTCACTCAATTTTACCGCGTAGCGGTTGATTATGATGAGCCATTCTACAATGTTTACGGTGGAACACAAGATAACAATACCATTGGTGGCCCTTCAAGAACAACCAATGCTCACGGAATAAGCAATTTCGACTGGTATATTACTCGAGGTGGAGATGGTTTTGAACCTGCTGTTGATCCAACAAATGCAGATATCGTCTACAGTCAATCTCAATATGGCTGGTTAGTTCGCTACAACAGAAAAACAGGAGAGAAAGTAAATATTAAGCCTGTCGAAAGAAAAGGTGAAGATGCATATCGCTGGAACTGGGACGCACCGTTACTAATTAGTCCTCATGACAGCAAGCGCCTCTATTTCGCAGCCAACAAAGTGTTTATGAGTGATAACAGAGGTGATTCGTGGACCGTAGTCTCTGAAGATCTATCTCAAAAAATTGACCGCAATAAGCTAAAGGTTATGGGAACCAGATGGGGGGCTGATGCAGTTGCTTTACACAAAAGCACTTCCATTTTTGGAAACTTGGTTGCATTGGAAGAATCCCCAATCAAAGCAGAATTGCTTTATGCAGGAACAGATGACGGCCTCATTCATCGCACTACTGACTTGAAATCTTGGTCAAAATTTTCATCTTTTACTGGCGTTCCGGTCGGAACCTACGTGAACGATATTCTCTGCGATGGTTTTGATGAGAACACTGTTTATGCAGTTTTCAATAACCATAAGAATGGCGATTTCAAACCCTACATATTGAAAAGCAAGGATCAAGGAAGCTCTTGGGAATCCATTTCAGGAGATCTGCCTGAAAGAGGATCCGTTTATTGCTTAGCACAAGACCATGAAAACAAAGATTTGCTTTTCGCAGGAACTGAATTCGGAGTATTCTTTACGACAGATGGCGGTAAAAAGTGGACTAAAATAGGCGGTGGGTTGCCGACTATTGCCATTCGAGATATAGAAATACAAAAACGCGAGAACGATCTTGTTCTAGCCTCTTTTGGACGTGGCTTTTATGTGTTGGATGATTATTCACCTTTGCGAACGATGGCTGATACAGCAAACACTTCAACGCATATCTTTCCTATTAAAGACGCTTTAATCTTCAATGCGACCAATCCACTCGGGACAAGCGGAAAAGCATCTCAAGGTGAATCATTTTTCACCACTCCTAATCCCCCAATCGGAGCCACTTTCAGGTACTTTTTAAACGAAAAACCACAAACTTTAGAAGATCAAAGAAGAAAGGCCGAAAAGAAAATCAGAAAAGACCAGAGTGATGTTGACTATCCTGATTATGAGAGTTTAAAGAATGAAGACCTTGAACTCAAACCTTACTTAGTCTTCGAAATCAAGGACAAGGACGGCAATGTGATCAGCAGGTATAAAGAGGAGAAAGTCAGCAAGGGAATCAACCAAAGCACTTGGGATTTCCGATTAGAAAGCACGACTCCTGTGCAACTCAAGGAAGAAGAAGTCGGCAGATACTCTTCACCTGATTGGGGAGCATTGGCAATGCCAGGTGAATATAGCGTCACAATACATCAATTCTTAAATGGTAAATTAACTGCTCTCGCTGGTCCTGAAAATTTCACGATTAAGATGCTTCATCAAAGCCAAATATCAAAACCAGACCTGGTTGAACTCACGAATTTCATTGACCAAGTGAATGAAGGAAGAAGGCAAGTAAGAATTACAATGGAAGAACTGAAGGAGTTGAATACCTCATTCTCATTTATTGAAAACACCGTTTTAAAAGCACCAAATGCCGATCTTAACATCCTTGATGAGATCAGCAAAATCAGCAAATATTTGGATCAGCTGAATATTGGTCTATATGGAGATAGAACCAAATCAAAGAGAGAATCTGAATCTTACCCTGGTATAATCTTTAGGATTGAAGTAGCGGCCAGTAACATCTTCGAGCACACAGAAGCGCCCACGCAAAGCGAACAACGAAGCTTTGAAATAGCAATGGAAGAGCACGGAACTTTACGCAAGAATTACGAAAAAGTAAAAACTGAAATCAATGCAATCACGCAGAAATTAGAAGATGCAAAGGCACCTTATTTCAAGCATTGATAAATGATTTCAATTAACCTTTGGGACTATAAAGTGTGAATACTCGGCTGACGTTAAAGCCAAAATGAATATCACCTTTGAGCCAATCGCCCGTAGTTTCCGTCATAAATGCATTTTCAACCATTCCAGTTGAATTTGTAAAATGCAATTGAAAAACGTGTCCCCCAGTTTCAATGTCAAAACCTATTGACAATGAATTGGTATACCTTGGATCAAGCTGATTTGGTAAAGTGTAATAGTATTCCACATTCAGCGCAACACGCTTAGAAAGCTTCACGCGACCTCCTACTCCAAGTACAAAAACATCGCTAGACTCTGCTCTGGTCATAACGAAATTTCTATGCACTATCGAAGGCATAAACTGAACAGATATCCCTTCAGTGAACTTACGACCAAAAATCAATTGATGCGTGTAAAACAGTCTATGAGATTTGAGGTAGGGCTCTATTTCTGAGTTAGTATTTCTGAGTGAACTTACTGCCAAATCAGAAACCCACAGTATTGATATAGGGATATTTTTCTTGCCAGTTTGTTGACGCAAGAATTTCATCTTAACAAAACCATCATACATTTTACCAACGCTACTCCTGCCTACTCCAACATTTAACCAAGGAGTTACACCATAATCAAAACCAATTCTAATAGAAGCAGCATCCAAACCAAAAAGCTCATAAGCGCCACCATTCAATCGACCAAAGCGGTGAGAGATTTTAAAATCAAGTACACCCTCCGAATTCATTTCAAAAGAGTGTCCATTTATGATTCTAGTGGTCTTAAAACCAGCAGTAGCGTATTCCACTGTGGGCTCATCATCCGAAAGCAAATCCAGCATGCTTTCTTGAGCATTTAAGACCATCGAACTTGCTATCAAAACACAGGAAAATAGTAGGTTATGAAATGTCATCTGTTCTTATTTCATAGGTTTAAGAAGTGCTTCTACATTCACTTCAATATCCTTGGCAATTTTATCTCTAACCGCATTTGGAATAGCGATTTTATAATCTTCTGGGTTCACATTGAACTTACAAATGACCTTGATGCCATCTGCATCCTTTAGTAATTGTGCTGGGATTTCAACATCCTTCTCAACACCGTGAATAGTCATTTTACCCTTTGCAACTGCTGTTGCATCGGCTGGATAGTTTTTTGCCTTTAAATCAGCTATATTCTCAATATTTCCTCGAAAATTGGCTTTTGGATGAGTATTTGACTCCATATAATTTTCATTGAAATGCTCTTCCATCAAAGCCTTCTCAAACTCAAACGATTTAATCAAAGCCGCAAACTCAAATGCACCGGTGGAGACATCAACTACACTTTGAAGCTTTTCATTATTTGCCTCAATATTCTCAATTGGAGTAGCTGAAAAGAAGCTAACACTTCCTTCTCTCGTGAAATAGCGATCTTGAGCAAATGAAACCTGTCCTATAGTCTGAATAAGGACAAGAGTTAAAATTAAGTTTTTCATGGTTGAATTTATTGAATGACTAATGAAGATCTTTTAAGCTCTACCGTTCCTCCTGGAATCATCGATGAAGCATCCCCTAAAAAACCAGAACAAACACCTTTAACGGTGATCTGATCTCCAGAAATTTCATCTAAATTCACTGGGTTTTGAAATGTACAGCTGACAATATTGTATTCATCTGATGAAATCATAACAGAGGTGACTTGTCCATTCTCCTTGGATAATTCCATAATTGGACCTGTAACTTGTATAATTTGATCGATATACTTCGCACCTGATTCTTGCTCATTATCTAAAAAAGATTGTACAATTTCATCTCCTGAAACTACAAAAGCAGCCTCTTCATCAGCTGTTTCAGCATGCCCGCATGACAACAAGACCAGAGGAAGAGCAATAATTAGTGCGTTTAAAAACCCTTTCATTTTGATTGTATTAATTTTCTGGATAGCCCTGATTAATCCAATTAATTAAGGCTGTCTTATCGGTATTGGACAGACTAAAACCTTTGGGCATTGTTCCGCTTTCAACTCTATTTTTAAGTGTAAAGCTCTCAATAGCTGATTTTACTTCATTATATGTAGACAGCGGCTGTCTTCCAGCGCCATTTCCAGCAGCATGGCATCCTGAAGTGGCACAATTAGATGAAATGATTGATTCAATATCCGCGTAAACATATGTGGTGGTTGAATCTATGAGTGAGTCATTCACATAAATGGTATCCATTGGATACAAATCTTTGGCGTTATCATAGTAACAACCTTCGGAAAAAAGTGTAACAGCTATAAGTGAGACAAACAGTACGGTTGCAGATGTAATTCTTTTCATTAATTATCTAAAGTTCCTTCGTTAATCCAAATTTGAATGGTTGCAATATCACAAGAATCCATTTTCGCTGCACCTTGAGGCATAGCAGAAAAACCAGTAGCATGATTAATCGCCCCCATCAGCCTTCCATTATCAGCAACAATCTTAGTACCGGTATAAGTTTCTAAAGTTACTCCACCTCCGCTGCTAGCAATAGAATGACAACCTGCGCAACCATAAGAGCTGAAAATAGGAGTGACATCATTCGCAAAGGAAACATTAATTGGATTGCAACCAGCAGTGGTTGTATCATTGGTGGTTGTGTCTGTTGGGATCGTATCTGTCGGCAGTGTATCAATAGGAATAGTCTCAACCTTGCAGGCATTGTTGAGTGCACCTTGCTCTATCCATTTTCTGATGATCTCAATATTCTCAGCACTCAATGCAGCATTCGGTGACGGAGGCATTCTGTCATCTGCATCTGACTCAATCAAAACTTCATATAATTTACTATTCGATGCATTACCTGACTTAACGTCTGCCGTGCTTATAATTCTATTGTAGGATGTTAAAACTACTCCATCACTCGCATTTACTTCATCATGACAACCAGAGACACAATTTGCCATGATTATTGGCAAAACATCTTTTTGAAAATAGATAGAATCCGGGTCACAATCATTCAAAGGCATTGCCAAAGGAATCTGTTTAGCCTCATATGGATCGTGTTTGCACGAAGCGATTGCACATACTGCAAGTAGGAGAACTAAAAGCTTTCTAATTAATAAGTTCATGCACACAAGGTTAGTCAGAGATCAAATATAATCTATCCAAGGACACGAATCTAATTACTAGATAATCCCCTTCATCTTCATCAGCTGGGTGGCGTTTGGTGTATGGCAAACTCCATCCCTTAAAATATAGTCAAAGACAAGATCTCCATCCTTTTGATACGATTCAAAATACTTATTGGAGTATATCGTTGGACTTTTAGACGTTAACTCAGCGATTTCAATATCGTGCGTTGCGATAAGCCCCATCAAATGCTTCGGATTAATCTTTTCTAAAAATCCAATCGTTCCATTTCGCTTATCTTCAGAATTGGTTCCTCGGAGGATTTCATCCAATAAAATAAAGGAAAGCATCCCTTTATCTAAGTCATCAACTAAGACTTTTAACCGTTCTATTTCAGCCTGAAAATAAGACTGATTATCATTCAGTGAATCCTGAGGCTTCATGCTGGTCATAAGCTTCATTTGAGGGAGCCTCATTGCCTTCGCACAAACTGGGAGACCAAGTTTAGACAGGATAATATTAATGCCCAAGGATCTCAGAAAAGTGCTTTTCCCAGCCATATTTGACCCTGTCAAGATTACCAATTTAAATCCATCAAATGTCAGGTCATTGGTAATTCGATTGTTCTTATTTATAAATGGATGACCGATCTGCTTTGCAGACAATTCTGGAGTATCAGACGGCTCTGGATAAACAAAGTCAGGATTATTAAAGGCGAAAGATGCCAAACCTACCCAAACCTCCATCTCGGCCTGAACATCTAACCATGCTAACAAAGCAATTCCGTGTTCTTTTTTCCAATCAAGAAGCGACCTGTAGACATGTAAATGATAAAGAAACATTCCATTGAAGACAGAAGCTCCGAACATATTATTCAAAGAATCAAGACGACTTGCAATTTTGGAGAGTTTCCGAAGAATTTCAGTAGCATCTTGTCCATTTTGCTTGAATCCAAACTGAAGCTCATTGAGGGTTTTCGAAGACCATTTTTGAGCCAGAATCAATTCCAATAATTCTTTATGAGAATCTAAATCACCAGAAATTTTATCGATGAAACCCTGATCCTTTCTCAAAGACTTCAACTGCCTTGAAAACAAATACAAATTCAGGCCAAAAGGAATCAATAACCAGTCAATCATATCGAATCTACCTGTGATTAAAATAAACCCAACTGCAATCGGGAATAATGTGCTCAAACCCCATGAAATGATTGGATTGAGAATCAAACTTTTGGAAGACTTAAAATCTATCCAATTCCTTATTCTGCTATACAAATCATCGGTAACCAATCCATGCGCAAGCGCCCTATACTGAATTCTCCATTCAGCCATAGCACTTAATTCTTTGACGGTAGCTTGGTGATCAAGGTCAATTTGAGCTCCATTATCTTTTAATCTATTGGCTAGCCTTTTCTTCGCTTTGGCAGAAAAAACCCTTGCTATCCGCTGGTACAAAGACCCTTTCCCAAACACATCTAAGTCTTCAGTATAAAGATGTTCTGGGTCTTTAAAGTTTCCGCCATCTTCAAATCCACTTAGATCACCATTTAGATAAAGCAGTTCTTCATTGATAACATCCAACATTCGAGATTGATGCAAAAGCTTTTTCCGTAAGCGATTATGAAGCACAACTGCAGCAATAAATCCAACGGTTACAATCAGAACTATCATCCCAAAAACGACACTTCGTTGAAGCAATGAAAAATATAAACTGATCAGCATAGACGCACCTACCAGAAGTCTAATCATTGAGAAAATACGATCACTTTTCTTCAATCCATCATGAATCGACTTTTCCGATTTCAGCTTTGCATTATAAAATTCTGATTGTTCCACGGCTCAAAGAACGCATTAATCGCTTTGATTGACGTGTTGAACGACTCAAATTAACTGTTAAAATAATTGTGGATTAGAATAGACAACCACCATATATGGCCACGTCTAATGGGTGTATTTTCGTTTCATCATTTCAAGAATTGAACTACGTGTTGAAAAATCTCTTACTTAGCCTAAGTCTTATCCTTGGGTCATCATTTATGTCCCTTGGTCAGAATTGTTCTTTTCCAGGATACGACCTTCCAAATTCTTTGAACTACTGTCTTGGTGATACTTTAGTTTTGAGTACAGGACTTAACCCAGCAGGTTTAACATTTGCATGGAATACTGGAGCTACCTCACCCACTATCTCTCTATCAGGAGGAAGTGCTGGAATGTTTTGGGTACAAGTTTCGGATGGGAGTTGCAGCGAAGGAGATACCGTACTTGTTGGTGTTTACCCTAGTGTTGGCCTTGAACTTGGTAATGATATTTCGGCATGTAAAGGCGAATCGATAACCATATCACCAAATACATCATCATCTCTCTCTTATTCGTGGAGCAATGGTGCTAATTCTCAAAGCATTAATGTAACTCAATCTGGTATTTACGCTGTTACTGCATCAAACGGTGTTTGTGAAGATGTTGATCAGCTAAGAGTAACATTTTACGATTACCCTTCACTCAACCTAGGACCTGACACGTTCATTTGTGAGCCAACCCAATTAACTTTTGATCTTTCTCATCAATCCTCTGCTGCTCAGTATAAATGGTACAATGGTTCTTCGAGCCCAGTGCACATTATGTATGCTGACCAAAGTAAAACGATCTACGTAAAGGCATCTATTTCAGTGTGCTCAGTGGTAGATTCACTGAGAATTAACTTGGTGGAAGCACCTAGAGCCTCACTGATCAGAGACACCATTCTATGCCTAGGAGATAAAATTTCTGTTGAAGCTTTTGGTGACGAAAGTTGGAGTTATGAATGGTCTAATGGTGATTCAACGAATATTTTAACAACGATGGTAGCTGATGTCTACACCCTTTCGGTGACTGATGAATATTGTACTGGAGAGCAAAAGATTAAAATTAAAGAGATTCAAAAACCAGAACTGAATATTTTAGCGCCCTTCGAGATTTGCGCAGGTGAAGATGATTTCCTTAACGCCACGGTTGCTGGCGCTAAATATTACCAGTGGTCTGATGGAACTTCTGATCCATTAAAACAAATTCAGATAGCGGGCGAATACATTGTCCAAGTTTACTACGAATGTGGAGTTCTGATGGATACGGTCATTGTAGAAAATTGCGAGTGTTTTGTAAGATTTCCAACAGCATTCAGGCCCATGCCTTCAGCCAAAAATCAGACTTTCGGCCCCGTAAGCGACTGTGAAATTTCTAAGTACAATCTTTCGATCTACAGCAGAAGCGGAGCTTTAGTTTTTGAAACACTGGATGCTACGGAATTTTGGGATGGAAATTATAGGGGCGTACCATCTCCATCTGGCACTTATACCTGGACGTGCGAATACAACGCTATTGAAAACGGAAAAAACATAACCATCGAAAAAAGTGGCTTCGTCACTTTGATTCAATAAGATGAGCTTCACTTTTTATCATAATCCACGCTGCAGAAAAAGCAGAGAAGCTCTTTCAATCCTTGAAGAGCACACGGATGATATAGAAATTGTAGAATATCTCAAAGAACCTCCTTCAGAAGTTGAATTAAAGAGAATCATAGGGCTGCTTGGTATAGATGCAATTGAGCTTGTTCGTAAAGGAGAAGATGACTTTAAAATCAACTTTAAAGGTCAAGACTTACCAGAAGGTGAATGGATAAAAGCAATGGTGAAATATCCTAAACTTATAGAGCGTCCTATCATATTGAAAGGAAATAGAGCGATAATTGGCCGTCCATCAGAAAATGTCAAACTGCTATTTTAAGGTCAATAACCAGTTTTTGATTTCTTTGATGACCCTTTCATCTTTAAGTATTCTTCTGTGACCTATTCCTTCAATCCTGCGAATTTCAGTTTTAGGTTTTATTTTCTTTAACACATCCAAGTGATATACCGGCACATCGAAATCATTTGAACCATGAAAAGCCAAAACAGGGCAATCAACCTCTTTAAAAGTTGTTTCCATGGCAACACTGTCGAATGTTCGTGAAAAAGTTGTTACTGCTTTTTCTCTCATTCCGTGAATAGTAGTCTTGTTCAAATTCAACTTATTAGCAAATTCATCCAATATATCTTGTGCAACTACAGGTGCACCTAGACTTATAAACGCTGGCACTTTGCTTCCCTCAGAAATCGCGAGTGAAATAGATACCGCACCAAGAGAATGACCAATTACAGCCACCAAATTATCTTGTTTTTCTTTCAGGCCATTAAAGACTTCAATAAATTCAAACAAGTTGCTCATTTTCCCTTCACTCATTCCATGAGCAGGTGCATCAATTAGCAACAATTTATAGCCAGCATCCGCAAGGTCTATGGCCATTTTATAAAATTGCATTCCTCGTCCTACCCATCCATGAACACATATTATCAGCGGTCCTTCACCAATTTCATAGGTTCTAATTTTGAACCTGCTGATAATGACATCGTGCATTTTGAATTTATCAAGATGCTGTTTCTCAGTTGGTGTAAATCCAAACTGAAAAGGAGTTAAAAAGAGTTTCACCGCCCACTTAACAGCAACAGAAGGTGCTATACTTTCCAAAATTGGAAAAAGAAATCTGATTACTTTAATAAAAAAAGGATACGCAATCTTCGTTTGTGCCATATAAATGCAAGGTTAAGGCCTTCATGCAAAACCAAATGACAGTTTATAATTTCATTCAGTTTTTTACTTGACTATGAAACTTAAGATAAGTTAGAATGGGGTAGATTCGCAATCTTGCAATTTAAAGGTATAGCATACATCCTACTTTCTTCCCTAGCCTACGCGGTAGTTAATTTTTGCGTTAAGTACTTAGAGGATATTCCCACGCATGAAATCGTATTTTTTAGATCACTAATTTCATTGACTATTTGCGTGATTTGGATCAAAAACCTTAACATTCCATTCTTTGGAAACAATAAAAAGTGGCTCATTATAAGAGGTTTTGCTGGAATGACTGCTCTATTCTTATTCTTTATTACTGTAAAACACATGCCTTTGGCAAGTGCCACAACGATTCAATACATCTCCCCTATTTTCACTGTGCTCCTTGCAACACAGCTTCAAGGTGAACGAGTTAAGCGACTTCAGTGGATTCTTTTTGGCGTTTCGTTTGTTGGAATATTCATGATCAAAGGATTCGATGAACGTATTTCATTTTTATACTTATCGATAGGTGTAGTTTCAGCTTTTATTTCTGGTATTGCTTATAATGCAATAATGAAGTGTCGGCAAACTGATCACCCTCTTACGGTCGTCTTATACTTTCCATTAATTGCTACTCCAATAATGGGTATAGCATGTCTCACTGCAGGATGGAAAACACCTGTTGGAATGGAATGGCTCTTTTTACTTGTGATGGGTGTATTCACCCAAATTGCTCAGGTATATATGACCAAAGCACTTCACGCGGATCATAGCAGTAGGATTATGCCTTTCAAGTATTTCGGTGTTATCTATGCAATGGGAATAGGATTGATTTTCTTTGGAGAAACACTTCCCTGGCTTAGTATAGCAGGAATTGGATTAGTAATAAGCGGGGTTATTTTTAATGCTTTTGTTAAAAATCTTAATCAAAAGCTACCTCCTACTCAAGGTGTTGTTTGAATTACCTTAATGGTCTTTTATTTCCTCCAGAGCTAATGAGAACCTGGTCTCTCACTCTCTTTAAAGTACCATCAGACAAATAATAGCTCAATACAAAAGGATAAGCTCCTTGAGGCGCTCTGCTGCCATCTCTTAAAAAGCCATTCCATCCAGTGGCAAAATCTCGAGAAGTAAATACTTCGTGACCCCATCGGTCAAAAATGATCAATTCAAAACCCTCAGATTCAATGGCCTCACCAACAATAAGGAATATATCATTAACCCCATCTTGATTAGGAGTAAAAGCTGATGGATAATACAAGACCGTCTCATAAGCGAAATTAAGTGACTTACGAATGCTATCCACACAACCATCAGCTGAGGTCACCACAAGCAAGACGTCAAAAGGCTGGTCATATTCTAAAAACTCCCTATCAAAACGGCTTATTTCTGGCAACGTGTCATTTTCCACATACCATGTTCTCTTCACAGCTCCTTCAGAAATATCAATAAAATCAACTATCGGTGAAAGGTTACTAGGTTCGGAAGGGTAATTGACAAAATTTGCTTTAGGTTGATTCAAAACTTTGACTGCGCAACTCTCTGTGCGCTGCGAGAAGCACCCAAAGTCGGTCACTGCGGCAATATTGACATCATAACATCCAGGCTTGTAGAAGGTATAGTAAATTGAATCTAACGCGTAATCATATAATGTATCGCCATCACCAAAAGACCATCTGTAAGAATACACTTCATTGAAATTTGTCAGTTTAACCAAAACGTCCGTTTGAATGCACACTTCATTTGGATAAGCTTCAAAAATCGGACTCACTGGCTTTCCAACATGTATTGTTGTTGAAGCAATTCCGGGGCTTGAAAGACATAAATCCGAAATTGTTACGGTAAACGTTTTCGTTTGTTGAGGCCTATTGAATAAAATATTTGAAGTCTCATCATTGCCTGACCATTGATATTGATACTCTGCTAGTCCTCCAAACCCTCCTCGGCCATTAGCAATCATAAACGTTTGATCTCCCACACATAGTGAATCATCATCAAGCTTGATCTTGGCTAATATTGGCGAATATCCTCCAACTTGAACGTACACACTATCAACATAAGGTGGTGAGCCACAAAAATCACTAACCGTAACCGTATACCATATAGGCTCATCAGGACTCACAGATATTGAGGAACCAAAGGCGCCATTGCTCCAGCTGTATGTATAAATAGAGTCTCCTCCTAATCCTAAAACTTCAATATCGATCGTATCATAAGGACAAATAGTATCAACTTGAGGTACTTCGATTCCAAGATTATACCTAACCTTCACTGTGACTTCAGCCGTATCCCCAACACATCCTTTAGAGTCAGTTGAAGCGACAAAGTATTGTGTTGTAGCAGCAGGAGAAACAGTTAAACCTTGATTAGAAGAAACAACAGGACCTAACAAACTGCCTTCTGTCCAAACATATGAGAATGGCGATGTCCCGCCCACACTGGACGCAATAAGAGCTGCATTTCTTGAAACACAAACGAGGGTATCAGAAAAAGCATCTGTTTTAATAGTATCTGGAATTTCAATCAGCTTAAATGCAACCTCCTCACAGCCATTAGCATCAGTAATTGTAATCCAATTCGTATCAGGACACAGTTGAAATGCAGAAATACCAAATTCACCATTTGACCAGGTATAGGTGTAAGGAGACACACCTCCTGTTGCTTGGCCATCTGCGGAAGCATCGCAGCTTGTACTATAAGGACAAGAAGTTTTAGTGGCATTGATAATATCAGCGATTAAAACGGGTGGCTCACCTATCGTAAACGTATCAGATAATGTGCACAAATACGCTGTGCTCAACGTATCCAAATCTTGTACAGTAACGATATAAGTTCCTTGGCACAAGGATGAAATATCTTGGGTAGTATCTCCATTACTCCAAGAATAATCATAAACACCATTAACATTAGACACTGATAAATCAATTGATCCATCGCAGTCACCATTGCAGAGTGGTTCGATTAATGTTCCCGTTGTCGTGAAGTTTGCTTGAATAACCGTCACATTCACTGTATCATGTATAGTATCACATTGGTATGATTCTTCGACTATGTATTGAGTGGTGATAGAAGGTGACGCAATTGGATTATGCACTACAGTAGAACTGAGACCAATTGAAGGAGTCCACGTATAGTCTAAGGCAATAGTTCCAGCATCTAGCTGAACAGAACCACCTAAACAAATGGTTTCGTCTTGCATATCATTCACCAAACTGTCAATTACTTCTGTGAAACAGAAACTCTGAACATTACTTGCGCCTCCAGTAGTTCCTAAAAACCCCCAATGGACCAATGTGTCTCCATTAAAAACCGTATTTATAATATCTCCCTGATATTGAAGTCGGAAATCACAGTCCAGATACACCTCCAATTCCTGAGCAACAGGATCCCACCTAACATTCAAGGTGTGATCATTGCCATCCTCAACATTTGCATTGGTAGCAGAAGCTTGAATAGGACCAGCCAAAGAGTTTAGCGAATTATGGTTGTTTGTTCCATTCTTAAATATGCCAATGTGATCTGCAACCAAATCTCCATTACCAGCACCATTATTCCATGTATCAACCTCAATCCCAATAGAGTTCGAAGAAAACCCCGGACCAGCATAACCAATTGCACCTCCATTGACTCCAATATAAGGTGCAGCCAATGTTCCGCGTAAAACGAACATTATTCCATCTGCACCGGCATTATTAGTACCCAGGTTTACTTGAAACTTATAGTTGAAAGCCTCATTTAAGTTTAATGCTGCATTTTGATAAACGTAACCTCCCTGACTATTCAATGCAGCGGTTAATTGATAACAATCGCTGCCTGTACTAATAGCATTTCCACCGATAGTGAATTGAGAAAAGACTGAATAACCACACAGTAAAATCACCAAAGTCGTTAAATAGACTTTTGCTCTAATCTTCAGTGTTTTCAGGGTTGCTATCGACATAGGTTGAGGCGAAAATACATTTGTATTTACTACTATAAGTCGTAAAAATCATATTTAGTTGCGGACATCTCGCTAGTTTTGCTGAATGCGAATCGATAAATATCTCTGGAGCATAAGACTTTTCAAAACAAGATCTCTTGCCACATTCTCGTGCAATGAAGAAAAAGTGAAATTGAATGAGGGATTTACAAAGGCAAGTAAAGAAATACACGCAGGTGATGTTATTGCCTTAAAAGCGCCTCCCGTCTGGAGAACCTTTGAAATTCTTGCTACACCTAAAAGCAGAGTTGGAGCAAAACTTGTTCCTGATTATATGATTGAAACAACCGATGAAGAGTCATTGAAAGAAATTGAAATGATTCGTCTGCTCAATTCGGAAAATCGAACGATAGGAATAGTTGGACGACCCACAAAACGTCATCGAAGAAACTTAGACAAGTTCAAAGACCTATAATTTACTTTCGCGCAGTGTCACAAAGCTCAAAGCCCAAGCTTCTTTTTGCAGTCACCAATGACTTATCTTATGATCAGCGCATGGACAGAATATGTTCAGCACTTTCAGAAAATGAATTTGACTGCACTATAATTGGAAGAAAGAAATCCAACTCTAAAGACCTTTCAGTTAAAAGCTACAAAACAAGACGGATAAATCTGAGGTTTCAAAAAGGAAAATTGTTCTACCTAGAGTATAACTTCAAACTATTTTGGATAGCACTTTTCTCTCGTTGCGATGTGTATTGTGCTATTGACCTGGACACCTGCATTCCTTTCTTTTTAGCAGCAAAGTTGCGTGGGAAGACGTTGACCTATGATGCGCACGAATACTTCAGCGAATTGGAAGAAGTAGTGGATCGCCCTCTTGTTCATTTTATTTGGCAAAAGGTTGAAGCTTTAGCAATGAGAACAGCCGATGCTTATTACACCATAAGCGAAGGTTACGCAAGCCTATTCCATTCGCGTTACAATCAAACCTTTAAGATTGTCAGGAACGTTCCACGGCTTTCAGTTGAACAAATAGTCCAAACCTCAGAAACACCCTTTATCATCTATCAAGGTGCCTTAAATGTTGGGCGTGGACTGGAGGAATCAGTATTGGCTATGCATCACATCAGCGGACTTCAACTGAGAATTTATGGGGAAGGTCCTATTTCAGGAAAATTAGAAAAGCTAATTCAAAATGAAAAACTCGATGAAAAAGTATCCTTGATGGGATCCTTACTGCCAACTGAATTAAGAGCAATTACAACTCAAGCCTTTGCTGGGCTAACGTTATTCTCTGAAACTGGATTACACCACCAATACTCATTAGCCAATAGGTTTTTCGATTATCTGCATGCAGGAATTCCTCAAATAGCGATGAACTACTCCGAATACAAGGCCTTCAATGAAAAGTATTCTATTGCATTACTGATCGATGAATTATCAGAAGATGAATTGGCAAAAGGAATATCCGAATTGCAATCAAACCCAGAATTGGCATCTCAATTAAAGAATAACTGCTCATTAGCAGCACGCGAAAACAATTGGCAAATAGAATCTCAAAAGCTTCTGGAAATCTATCTAAACCTATGAAACTGATACTCATTTCATTTATCACAATCTTATGTTCAGGAATAAACTCAGAGAGAGCTCCTCATCCTTTTCACGTCTCAATTTCTGAGCTTGAAATAAAACAAGACACCTTGCAGATAGCCTTGCGCATTTTTACTGATGACCTAGAAACTGCTTTACAAGAAATGTCAAACGAAAAAGTTCTCCTTAACGATCCTTCTGCTCCGAGAAGACACTCTGTATTGATTAAAGATTACTTATTCAAAACCTTCACATTCGGCAATGGTGCTAAGGAATTCAAGATTGATTGGATCGGCCACGAATTCGAAGATGATGTTTGTTGGATATATGGACAGGTAAAGGTTTCATCTGAACAGCGTATTCTATTTATTCGAAATGCGATTCTTACGGAGGTTTATGATAACCAGCAAAATATTGTCCATTTCAAATCAGATGGTGAAATAGAAACCCAGCTAGCAACGAGGCATCACGAAGAAGTTCGGTTTTCTCGGCCGTAAAAAAAGCGCATTAAAAATGCGCTTTTTGTAATCTCTATAGCACAGCTATTAGCTTCCTCGTTGCGTTCCTCCAGACTTTCTTGGGGTTGAAACCTTAGTGCTAGCAGATCTCTTAGGAGCTGCTTTCGCCTTAGGAGTATCAGACTTCTTTTTTGACGGAGCCTTTTTTGGCTTTGCTTTCGCACCATCACTTTTTGAGTCAGCATCTTCAGTTTTCACTTCTTCAACATCTTCAGATTCTTCCACTTCATTTGGGTCATAAGCATCAAACTCAATCAGAAGGTTATACCAGCGAATGGCTTTAGCCATATCACTTTCGTAAACTCGATCTTTATCATAGTCAGGAAGAATCGATTCAAAATAAGCTTTTACTTTCTTAGAATCCTCTTTGTGACTAATAGCCTGCTTGCCTTTTTCCTTTTCGTAGACTTTCTTAAATATATCTTTCAGAGGAACTTCTTCAGTCTCTGTATATATACTTATCTCTTCTAAAGCACTCACTTTTGCCGATCCATGAACTGGGAAACGTTTCCCATCTCCAATTGATTCAACAATAATTCCATTCTTCATTTGCCCTACTAACTTGTAAAGGCCTGACTTTCCTGATACCGATAAAATTTGTTCTAATGCCATAGATCTGGTTAAAAATAGTACGTCAAATGTAACGCAATTCTATATTGTTTACTGTTCTTGAACTACAATGGGAAATATTTGTAAGAAATCACCTGCGATTAAGCGAATAAAGTACACTCCAGTCTCCAAATTTGACAGACCAAGCGAGAATTCATTATACCCTGGGTATGCAGTTTCAGTCTCAATGGTCTTCACGAACCCACCCATTGCATCAAGAAGGTCTATATTCAAGACTACTTCATTTTTCAAATCGATCGAAATTGTCGCTTGCTCAGCAGCAGGGTTCGGAAATATACTGATGAGTTTAAACGGAGTTATGAGGTTTTCGCCTGGTAGATATCCATTAAAGTTGCTATACGCGGAATCCGCACTAATTAACAGTTCATCAATTGATCGAGCTGCGTGAAGTGCAAAAGCAACTTTAATTACTGTGTTTTTAGGTATTGTTATCCCTTTCACCGAAGTAACTTGAATAACATCGTTTCCAAGATCACCATCTCCAGCTTCAAGCCTTTCCTCTGTCATTGCTGTGTATTTATCTTGAGAAGTAAAACCTTCTTCATCGAAAATATCAACGCCTCCATATCCTCCACCTACATTATCAATCATGTAAGTATTAAAAACATTTGCACTTAAAGCTTGAATACCAGCAGCAACTCCGTCTTCTCCAAGAGAATAAACATAGCCAAGCCTTTTACCATATGCAGTTGCTCCTTTATTCAATGACGGATCGGTGACATCCCAATCCGCAAACAACCCAATGGCTACTCCTGTTAAATCCTGGTCTGAAATATTCTCTACTTCGTACTCCAAAATCACATAATTCTCATGACCTGTTTTGTTGTAGGCTAGAACTCTCTGCTCAACAACTAAACCAATTTCATCTTGATTAGCAGAAGTATCCGTGAACGAACCAAATGCATAAAAAGCCTCATCTCCTATGATGTCTTGTCTACTTATCACATCCTTTTCCCAAAAATCTCGATCAAAGAGCTCTCCATTTCTCACTCGGTCTGCAACCTGAATCTTGCTGTCAGAATTATGACCAATGAGCAACCCACCTTCATAAAGTAAACTTCCTAAAGTATCTAATCGAAATCCAAGTCCATTCGTCTGAAAGTAATCCGTGTATCCAAATAGTCCGTTCTTACTGACCGTTGTTTTCACATTGTTTACTCTAACATTGACGTATGAAGGATTGACATTAATGCTAAAGAAGTGTTCGAAAACATAATTATTTGGAAGACTAGAAGCTATGAGCTTAACGATTACTTCCTGATCAAATTCTTCTGCAGATGTGACCATCAATTTAAATGGTGTATTAAAATTTTCCGTTTGACTACTCGTAGGAATAGATGCAACATTCCATGTTCCGTCTACTATTTGAACATTTTCTGATAGTGACGTGATTTCAACTTGCAAATCAGAGATTGAATTGAGATAGTTAAAGAGTTCAACTCCAAGGGTGAACTCTTCGCCTATAGAAAAAATGTCATCATCGTTATCTGTTAACACATGATCTGTGACCCTCAAGGCTGGAGAATTAATGCCTTCTAGAGCCTTTTTCATATCGAGTAATCCAGTTCCAAGCTTTCCCTCGAATGCCTTATTAAATTCAATCTCATAAATCGTTGGATCTGCACTAACGCGCAACTGTTCCATCACTTGCAGCGCAGAAAGCGTTGGGAATTTACTTCGTATAAGGCCAGCTGCACCAGCAATTATGGGAGCAGACATGCTCGTACCACTATCATAACCAAACTCTCCATTTTTCAAACTGAAGATGACTGCCCCTGGAGCAATCATGTCAATGTCATAGTTAAAATTCGAAAAATCTGCTTTTTGATTTGTAGAGTCTGAAGCGCTTACGCTCATAACCTCTGGATATGATGCTGGATAAAACCGATTCTGACGATTATCGTTGCCCGCTCCTCCAAATACTACCGCATCCTTATTGTAGGTTGCATACTTCATTACGTCATGAGCTGTCTCTGAGCGACCAAAACCTCCCCAAGAGCAATTTATCACATCTGCTCCATTGTCAGCAGCGTAAACAACGCCTTCATAACCAAAAGGGATTTGAAGTTTATCACCCGTTTTAACCGCCAAAATTTTACATCCGCGGCCAGTTCCGGCAACACCATAATTATTATTTGCTGTTGCTCCAGCCAAACCAGCCACATGCGTTCCGTGAGAAAACCCTAATTCATCCGGATCATTATTATCATTATAAAAATTCCAGCCTCTGATGTCGTCAACATAACCATTGTTATCATCGTCAACCCCTGCAATACCATTTAGCTCGGCCTGATTGATTTTGATGGCATCAACAAGGTCAGGGTGATCCCAATCAACCCCTGAATCTACAATTGCTATGGTGACGTCTGATGAACCTGTCTCAATATCCCAAGCATCAAATGCATTGATCACAGGCAAATGCCACATATCGCCTATAAGTGCGTCATTTGGAATCTCTATTGGTTTATCAATATACCACGGTTCAGCATAAACTACTAAACCCGAATGATTCAAAATACTTGACACCTTTTTGGGATCAACACCAGCCTTAAAATGTACTTTATAAATCAAGCTTAAATCGACTCTTTTATCTTGTTTATCCGTAATAGCCGCTCTTGACTTAATGAAAGGCTCTGTGTGTGGGAATTTCTTTGCGATCAAATCAACTTCAAATCGTTCAAAAAGTCGATTCAATTCTTGGTTCTCGATTCTATCATTAAAACAGGCTGAGCGTAGCTCTTGATTGATCTTAATATTAACCCAACCATCTAAATAATCAGCATTCACAGACTGAGTGAACGCAGTCGATGCTAGAATAAATAGAATGTAAAAAACAGAAGACTTTAGCCTCATTTAATCACAGGAATAAGGTTATCAGAATCATATCCAGACAACTTTAAAAAGTAAGATCCTTTAGATAAAGACGAGGTTGGAATGCGAAAGTTAGGTTCAACTATTACTCCTTGCGAAACAGTGCGACCTCGCGCGTCAATGATTTCCCATCCATTGTATACCTCTCTATCAATCGCCAGATTTACAAAGACGTGTGCCAAATCTGCGGCAGGATTTACCTCTAAAGCCCAAGCATAACTTAATGGAACTTTAGCCGGAGTAATTCTTTGGGCTAAAGCAGAACTGCTAAAAGCCAAAAGCAATATGATTATTCTCCAATTCATTTATAAGCAGGTAATTCCTGTAAGTAGACGAATTTCCCAGTCGAAGGTTCGAATGCAGCGAAAATATGCTGCAAACCATTCGTGAGAACGATGTATTTCGATGAATCAACTGAAAAATAACTCGTCAACTGTAAAAATACGTCTTCATTGAGTGCAATTGATGGTGCTTTACACTCAATCAATATCTCTAATTGGGAATCATTATTTATTACTCCAATATCTGGCCTCTTTTTCACACGAGCGTATTTAAGTTGATACTCCAACTGGATATGCGTTTTAGGATGACCTAAGTGTTCAACTAAATAATGCGAAAAATGTTGACGAACCCATTCTTCAGGAGTCAACGAAACGTATTTTTCACGAAAGACATCAAAGATTTGAATCTGATCATCAATGCTTCTAACTTTGGCATCGAACATTGGAAGGTTTAATGGAGGATATTTTTTCGGATCAATCAAAAGCAGATTCTTAGAGTCAATGGCGAATGTAAGAGAGTATAATGATATATTATCAAAACTTCGAAAGAGGGAGTTTTCGCCTGTTTACCTGCTCCATGGTGAAGAACCGTTTTACATTGACCGCATAAGTAAGTTTATCGAAAGCAATGCCATAGAAGAACACGAACGAGATTTCAATCTCAATATATTCTATGGTCGAGATTTAAACCAAAGTGAGCTATTGGAAACCTTGAAGCGATTTCCTATGATGGCCGAACGTCAAGTAGTAATTATTAGGGAGGCTCAAGATTTCAAAGGAAAATGGACGGATTTAGAAAGTTACTTTGAAGATCCTGTCTCGAGTACCGTGCTTGTCATTGACTTTAAGTACAAAAAAGTAGACGAGCGCTTAAAGTGGGTAAAAGCCGCTAAGAAGAATGGTGTCGTATTCAATTCAAGTAAGCACTGGGAGAATGAACTACCAAATGTCATAGAAAGCTTCGCCAAAGAATTAAAGTATCGCATTACGCCTCACGCTTCTTTTTTAATGGCTGAGTATCTAGGAAATGACCTTGAAAAGATTGAGGGTGAACTAAGAAAGTTGACGATTAGTATTCCTTTATCCCAAGAGATTGGTGAGAATGAAGTAAAAAAACACATTGGAATAAGCAAAGAGTTCAGTGCTTTCGACTATATCAACGCACTTTCGACTAGAGATGTTGAGCGTAGCTATACAATAGCCTATCACATAGGGAGGAATGATGGCAACACTCCTTTAGTGTTGGTTTTATCCAACATGTTCAGCCACTTTAGCAAGCTGATGATCTTTCATCATATTAAGTCACAGGGAAGTGCAGAAACAAAAAACCAACTTGCATCATTAGGCTCTCCATTTCAATTGAAAAAAGTGGCAGAAGCGGCCACTCAGTTTAATCAACGAAAAACCGCTTTAATAATAGAAAAACTGAGAGAAACGGATGCTCGAGCTAAAGGCGTCAATTCAAATTCTGTGAGCTCCATTGAACTGCTAAAAGAACTCACTTTTTTCATTTTAAACTAAAGGTCAATCCAGACTACTTTCTTGGTCTCAAAAAACTCCGGTTCAAACCACTCTGACATTTCCCAAATGCGATACGGACGTTTCAAGTCTTGAAGTTCTTGGTCAAAATCTCCTCCTTTGATATAAATCAATCCATTAGGAACATCACCCCCAATTCCTTTTTTCAGCTTTCCTTTAACCCAATCATTCATCGTTGATAAAGAAGTAACTGCTCGACTCACCGCGTAATCAAACTTCATTGACAAATCCTCTACTCTAGTGTGCTTTGTTTTCACGTTCTTGAGACCTATTCTTTGAATGATACCCTCAACTGCATTTACTTTTTTACCTATTGAGTCCACCAATAAAAAGTTTGTTTCAGGAAATGCAATTGCAAGAGGAATTCCCGGTAATCCGCCACCAGTTCCAAAATCTAACACGTACTGATTCGGTAAAAATTTTACCATCTTGACTATAGACAATGAATGCAAAATATGGTTTACCCAAACCTCCTCTTGATTCTTGCGAGAGATTAGGTTAATGACCTTATTGGTTTCTAGTAATGCATTAACGTATGATTCCAAGAGATTAAGTTGAGCTTCAGTGAAATCCGGGAAATATTTAGCAATTAGCTGTTTACCTTCTGACACTTGACTAAAAATTATTGGCTGAATGTTTCATGATTTCGTGCATCAATTCTCGAGCCCTGAACAATTGTGCTTTAACAGTTCCAACTGGTAAGTCCATTTCTGAGGCGATTTCATCATAACTCAACTCCTTTAAGTATCGCATTTCTATAAGCTGTTTGTACTTTGGTTTGAGTAGGTTTATTATTCGGTGCATCTCCTTAATGCGTTGATCTTTCATCAACTCTTGTTCAGGATTTAAGTCACCAGATTTCACCTCAAAAACTCCTTTGGACTCATCATCATTGAAATCCTCATCAATAGAATATATCGAAGCCTTCTTCTTTTTCCGAATAAAGTCAATAGCATTATTGGATGCAATACGAAACAACCAAGTACTGAAAGCATAATCCGAATTAAAAGACTCAAGACGTTTAAATGCTTTACCAAAGGCTTCAATGGTTAAATCATCCGCATCATCTGCGTTTCTAACCATCTTCATCATCATGTAATATATACTCTCGCGGTAGGCCTTAAGCAACTCAGCATAGGCGTGCTGATCTCCTTTCATAGCTTGTTTCACAAGCTCTAAATCTCGCTGCGCTGATGTCCTTACCGTCTTGTCGTCCATGCTTCTTTCTTCTTCAATCCGATATTCATCGAAATTAATGCATTCAACCAAGACATCGGATATTCAGTCCACCAAAGTTGAGATAAATCATCATTTGATTTAACCAATCTACTGAATGTCTCTGTATTTAAGTAAAACAGAGTAACTCGAAGAATAATGGCTATTGAAAACAGCGATAAAAACTGATTTTCACTCATCAACAGCAATACTAAAATGATAGGAAGAAGAATATTGGAACCTTCATAAATAATTAATAGTGCTAGAACTGATTTCGGATAATGTATTCCAGCTCCTAGGTGTCTTTTACGTTGAATCAACCATCTTCCGAATGAGGTTGGAGGTTCAGAATAACTTACTGCCGCTGGGATCATTTCAATGTGAGCTGAATCTTTAACCGATTGAAGAAAAAGATCATCACTACCACTTTCAATATGGGCGTATGAAGCAAATCCTTCAGAATTCTGAAACAAGCTTCTTGTATAGCCCATTGATCTGCCAACGCACATATAAGGAAGACCATTAGCCGCTGCAGAAAAGTAAAGCATTGCGGATCGAAAAGCATCAAAAGAATACATACTCGAAAACCATGAATCGTTTAATCGATATGCGCCATAACCTATTACAAAGTCACCTCCACGATCAAATGCATCGGCAAACCCACTGAGCCATTCAGCCTCAACTTGACAATCCGCATCTGTAAAAACCAATCGCTCATAATTCGCTGCATCAATTCCAGCTTTTAAGGCTTCCTTTTTACCACTCAAGGAATCATCAAGACTCAAAACACGAATTCGTTCATCACGTGCAGCGAAATCAGTCATTACGCTATGCGTTTCATCCGATGAATTATCATTAACCAGCACGATTTCAAAATCTTGATAATTCTGATTCTGAATAAACCCTAGGTTCTTTTGAAGGTTAGCCGCTTCATTTTTAGCCGCTATTATAACACTGATGGGAATAGAACTGTCACCCGCCCTTGCTCTATCAATAGGAAGCTTCTTTAACCCTTTGCGAATGACCATCTGGAAAACAAGCTGGATAATTAGCAATAAAAAGGCCGATACAGTTAATATGGAATCGATCAATTGAATAACAATAGATATGCAATCACCGAAAGAAGTGCTGCTATGATCAAGACTTTTTTATTGGATTGCAGTCTTGACTTTCGGCTTGAGCTGCTTTTCCAAGCGTGACCCATTCTGCTTCTTAATGCTTCTTCACTGCTCACTCCAGACTCCGCTTCAACTTCCTTTCTGATCGCCTCAACTCGAGCGTTTAACTGCTCTTTCCTCTCATTATAAAACCTCGGTTTATAATCAAATCTACGTGGTTGATTCTGCTTAAATAGGAAACGTATCATACCTCAAAAGTAAGATGAAAATCAGTAATTCTTTTGTAACACATGCTTGAGGATAAGTCTTCTGCCATTTCTATATTAAACCCACAGTCTCGCTTACCTTCACGCTGAACAATAAGTATATGATCCTTAAGCGAAAGTTTGTAGTAATCCTTGGTGTGCTTGTTACGCTTCTTTTCTTTTCAGGAAACGACAAGTCTGCCTTTCCAGATAAAGACGAACCTTTTTCGCCCATAACGCTTGACGCAGCAGATAGTCTTCTATCCAAGATGTCAGTAAAAGAAAAAATAGGTCAATTCTTCATTTTGAAGAAAAGTCCAGAGAACAGTAAAATTCAGCCATCAGGTTATCTCTTAAATGATTTGAAAGATCAGTCAAATGAGGAGATTGTAAAATCAGATATTCCATTGATTTTTGGATTGGACCTCATTCATAACAAAGGTTTAAATGATGCCTACAGTATTGCTTCTCCTTTTCAATTGGCAGCTATAAAAGACAAGCAGTTAGTTAAAGAATATGCTTATTCCTTAGGCGAATCCTTTCAAGCAAAAGGATTTGATTTTGTTATTGGTCCAGCGCTAGATATAGAATCAAGCGATGATTCTCCTTACACCAGTAACTGGTCACTTGGTAATAATGCGGCATCGGTATTCGATAATGCGCTACCAATAATCGAAGGCTTTAAAATGGCGGGTATTCTTACCGTTGCTGTTAGTTTCCCGGGCTTAGGAAGCACAAATCGAGCTTATGAATCTTCACCTCCAATAATTTACTCCAAAAGAAGAGCATTGAATAATGCAGATCTCATTCCGTTCAAATCTGCAATCAATAGCGGTGTTCAATCAATAATGATTTCAAACTCCTTCGCTCCAGGTTTGGATAGCACACTCAATACGATTGCTTCGGCATCTCCCATAATCATTGATATGATTAGGTCGCAAATGGGATTCAATGGCCTCTTATGGGTAGATTTGACTTGTGGAGGAATGACCAATATTGAAGACCGAGTTACTGATGCTTTCTTGGCAGGAAACGACCTCTTTATTATAGATAATGATCTAGATTTAAATATAAATCGAATTGAGTCTCTGCTCGATCAAGGAGCGATCACAGAAGAAGATATTGATACCCGATGCAAGCAAGTACTTCAGTCAAAATTATGGCTCAAGAGAAAAAAGAAAATTCGCAGTTCTCAGGACTCCTTGAGAATTCAAAGATCATTGGAGCTAAAATATCGTCAAGTGTTTTCCGAAGCCTTGGTCATGGTGAGGAACTCAAAAGGTTTAATTCCAATTGAAGGTCTGGATACATTAAAAATTGCGCTTATTAAAATTGGAAATGAGAACAACGACCAACTCGAATCTCTTATACTTAGATATGCTCCTTCTGAGGTCTTTCAATTAACCTACGCCAATCTTGAGGCAGACTTTCAGCGCTATAATGAGCATGCTGACGAATTCAATTTAGCATTAATCATTGCAGAACCTAGCCTTGAAAAAATTGAGCGAAAGCGCTTTGAAATGAGTGAACATTGCCAGTCAATAATCGACAGAGTGTCTGCTGGGAAAACCACAGCGCTGGTGTGGAATGGTAATGCAAAAGCACTTCGATTTCTATCTACAGATATTAACTTAAACGCAGCAATAATCGGTCATAATTCGAATGATTATTCTGATGACTTGAGCATTCAAGCATTATTTGGCGGCCGGCCAATTAAGGGAGAATTAAATAGGAATATTGACGACATTTTCACGAGTGAAGGTGTAAGTCAGACGAACAAAATTAGACTGGCCTATGGCATTCCTGAAGAAGTTGGCATAAGCTCATTCGATTTGAAAAAAATAGATTCTATCGCTAAAAAAGGAATTTCAGAAATGGCTTATCCCGGGTGCCAAATTTGGTTTGCAAAAGATGGAATTGTAGTTCAAAATGAAGCTTATGGATATCATACTTATTCAACCGAAAAAGCAGTTTTAAAAAGTGACCTATATGACCTGGCCTCTATCACAAAGATTGCTGGATCAGTGGCTGGATTAATGAAACTTAATGACGAGGGAAGCTTTAATTTAGACTATAGATTGTGTGACTATCTATCTGAATGGGTTGATACTACGAGTTATATGCAACTCACAATGAGAGAAATACTGGCGCATCAGGCAGGTCTAACGCCTTGGATTCCATTCTACACCAAAACGATCTCTAAAGGAGTTCCAAGATATGATGTCTACAGCCTTGCTCAATCCGAAACATATCCTTTGAGAGTGGCGCGCGAGTTTTATATAAGAGGTGATTACCCTGACAAAATGTTTCAACAGATACTCAATTACAAACTCTCCCCTGAGAAGAAATACAAGTACAGTGACATTGGATACTATTTTGCCTTAAGAATCATCGAAAGTCAAAGTAAAATGCCGCTAGATAAGTTCTTAGATCAATCCTATTATAAACCGCTAGGGTTATCGACAATGGGTTATCGGCCATTAGAAAAATTCAGCAAAGATCGCATAGCACCAACGGAATACGATAGAAATTTCAGAAATCAATTGGTACATGGTGATGTGCATGATCCGGGAGCAGCGATGCTAGGAGGAGTTGGAGGTCACGCAGGTTTATTTTCAAATACCAATGATCTCGGAATTTTAATGCAGATGTATTTAAACAAAGGCGTATACGGGGGGCGACAGTATATCAAACCAGAAACAATTGACGAATACACAAAGTGTCAATTCTGTGAAAATGATAACCGAAGAGGTGCAGGTTTTGATAAACCAACAACAGATCGTTCGCCAGGACCATCATGTGGCTGTACAGATTTAGAAGCTTTCGGACACCAAGGCTTCACTGGAACAGTCACTTGGGCCGATCCCGGTGAAAACGTTGTTTTCGTTTTCCTTTCTAACCGTATTTATCCTGATGCTGGTAATAAAAAGCTTCAAGAACTCAACATCAGAACTGATATTCAAAATGCTTTTTATAAAGCCATTGAAAATGGGAAAGATCTTGCTGTTGAATGATAAATCTTAACATCAATCAAGCTTTCAGTCTCAACAATAGTCGTTCTTTTGCGTTGAGTAGAATTCACAAATGAGGATCGGAATAGTTTGTTACCCCACTTATGGTGGAAGTGGTGTTGTAGCCACGGAGCTTGGAATAGAAATGGCCGCTCTTGGCCATCAAGTCCATTTTATTAGCTATTCGCAACCTGTTCGATTAGACTTATTAGCTGAGAATGTTTTTTACCATGAAGTAGTAGTTCGAGACTATCCTCTTTTTGATTATTCTCCCTATGAACTAGTGCTCACCTCAAAGCTCGTGAGTGTTGTAAAGAACGAAAAACTTGATTTATTGCATGTTCATTATGCAATTCCCCATGCATCAGCTGCATACATGGCAAAGCAAATCCTAAAAGAAGAAGGGATAAATCTGCCTATTGTATGCACACTTCACGGCACTGACATCACTCTTTTAGGCAGGGATGCTTCCTTTGAATCAGTAATCACTTTTGCGATCAATAAGAGTGACGCAGTCACTTCTGTTTCTGAAAGCTTGAAAAATGACACAAACACACATTTTGATGTAAATCGCTTTATTAATGTAATTCCAAACTTCATAAACCTTACCCGTTATGAAGGTTTAAAACCCAATAGCATTAAAAAAAGATATGCACCCAAAGGGCAGCCAATTTTGATGCATGTTTCGAATTTCAGAAAAGTAAAACGTGTTGAAGACGTTGTAAAAGTTTTCGCTGGAGTTCGAGAAAAATTAAACGCTGTTTTACTTTTAGTCGGTGACGGACCAGAACGTTATAATGTTGAGCAAATGTGTCGACAACTAGGCATTTGCAGTGACATTCACTTTTTAGGAAAGACAAAGGACGTTGAGCAAGTTTTGATGAATGGAGACTTATTTATTCTTCCTTCTGAAACAGAAAGTTTTGGACTAGCAGCGTTAGAAGCGATGGCAGCAGGAATGCCGGTAATTTCAAGTAATTCTGGAGGACTTCCTGAGGTTAACCAAAATGGCTATTCAGGATTTATAAGTGATGTTGGAAACACTACTGAAATGACCAACAATGCACTGAAACTACTAGAAAGCAAGGAGTTAATGACCAAGTTTAAAAAGCAAGCTCTTCTGCAAGCTGAGAAATTCAGCCTTCCTCAAATCTTACCGCATTACATTGAGCTTTACAACAAGCTTCTGTTACCTTTGGAATAATCAGCAACCAAATAAAAATTCCAGACATGAAAAAGCTTCTAATACTTGCGGTTCTCGCTTCATCATTAAGTGCTTGTTCTAAATGTTATGAATGCAGCACAGATTTTCTCTTAACCGATGGCTCTGGTGACTCATTAGGCGTTAGCGAAAATGTTGAAGAATTTTGCACAGCAGAAGGTAAGGAGGTAGAAGATCGCGAAAATGAAGGTGCTACGTGCAGGGTTCAGTAGTTAATTAAGAATAAACCCGTTCTCTATACTTTTCTCCTGATCCAATAAAAGGTTCATGTACCTTAAGTTTCTGAGAAGTATTGAGTTCTGCTTGTCTACGTTTTCAGTATCGATTAATTTGATTTTATCAGTGCTACTCAACTTCAAGCTTGCAGCAATATCAACCAATCGAAAATCTGTGACATCAAGAGGCATCTTTCCTTCTATAAGGGATATATACTTCTCAAAAGCCTCTGACACTTCGTCTATTGGAGTTGTATTCAAATAGGAGTCTTTCTCATTAATCACGACACCACCAGGATAAAGTTTTGAAGGATATGCAGATTCAAATGACTTTAGCTTACCTATTGTAAGCGACTCTATTATCACATCCAATTCTCCCGTTGCATAGCGCTTAGACACTTCAAGTAGGCGGCAAATACTGACATATCCTCGCTTTAAGTTAGCATCTTCGAAGGGCAACCCGAATTGAACATTTTCTGATTCAGCTTCATTAAAAAGCTGTCTATAACGCGGCTCAAAAATGTGCAGCGGCATTTGCTCTCCGGGTAACAAAAAGATGTTGAGCGGAAAAAAAGGAATATGATGTTCTGGTTTATTCACCATAGGTAAACGCTTAAGGAGAGCAAAGAGTTTAAAATAAATTCCAAATCTCCTTTTGATTTAAATAGCCCCCTCGAATAGAGTTCGTCAATATTATTGCAACCTTATCACTATTCTTTGACATCCAAAAATATGACCGAAATCCACGCCACCAGCCGTTGTGGTATATGAGCGTATCACTGTCATCCATAGGTCGAATACGCCACCCTAGCCCATAATAGCTATTTGATCCCGTTTTGGCTTCAATTGACATTGATTGATCTAGCAGACTTTTCGAAACAAGGGTTGGATGTTTTACCTCTTCGTAAAATTTGTACAAATCATGGACCGAGCTATAAAGACTTTTATCTCCAATTATGGCATCTAAATAAAATGGCTTCTTGGTTGACCCATCCGGGTAATGTCCAAGAACATCATATTCTTGAACGTAGGCAGGATCATAATAAAAAGTGGAAAGCATGCCTAGAGGTTCAAAAATGTTCATTCGCATGAAGTCTGAAAATGTTAATCCAGATACCTCTTCTATCAAAACTGGAATCAATGCATAATTGGTATTGCAATAATTAAAGCGTTTGAATGGCTGATAGTAGGTCGGTACTTGCTCACACCTCAGAATATTATACATATCCCTATTGGACATGAAAGAATCAGGGTTATTCCATAAGCTATCAGTCACATAAATGTAGTTCCCCATGCCACTGGTATGGTTAAGTAAACTTCTCACCGTAATATCCGGATACGGAAAATCCCATAGATAGCTAACAACTGGATTGTCCAGTTCAATCTTGCCCTCATTGACTAAATACAACAGTCCAAATGCTGTTATTGGCTTTGACAGCGAAGCCAGCTGAAACTGATCATCCAATAAAAGGGAATCTCCTTTGCTTTTTATTCTGAACCCCTCGCTCAGTTCAGTAAGTTCCGCAATCTTGGAAAAAAGCGCAACTCCATTAAACTTTCCTTTTACAGCTAAAGAATCAAAATAATGAAGAATAGTTTGGTTTGTTGATACGTTAGTTACGCTCGAATCTGCAATTTCAAGCACATCATTTTTGACCGTGACAGAAGCAGACTGATTGCCGCAAGACACAACCAGCATAAATAAAAAACCCCGTAAAATCGGGGTTCTAAAAAGGCTTTTTAAAACTTGGGAAATCATATCTCCGCACAAGAGCAAGTAAAATCAAACGCTCCATATTCAGTCACGCATCGCTCCTCGTAAGAATTATACTCACTTTTTGAACCGCAAATGTCAGGATACTCATAAATTGAAGAGGCATCTTCATCAAGTACGGTGCATCTATAGCACTTCTTACAGCCATTTCCCAAAACGAGAAATACAATTGAAACAGAGAATAAAATAAGCTTGCGCATAATACTAAATGTCAACTTTAACAATGAAGAGACGAATATAGTCTTAGTCAAGTTGAAGTAATTCATTCAACAACTTAATATTTACATCTTGACCTTTCCACTTACTTTTCACTTCGCCCTTATCTGCAAATATCACTGTTGGAAACGTCCCTCCTATTGCACCTAGTAATTCGCGATCAGATGATCTTGAGATTTGAAAATCTTCAATATTCGTTTCATGAATAAAAAAATCAATAGCCTCATCTTTACCCATGACGATAATGCGTAAATCATTTTTCACTTCTTCTGGCTCTAATTGAGCAATAAGTGAAGCCAATTGAGCACAGTGAATACATTTTGCCAACATTACTACCACAACTTTACGACCATTGGTAATAGAATGAAGAGAGTCAGGAAATTCACTTCGCTCTAACAATTCAATGTCCAACTCAAAATCCGCGTCCGAATTATATTCAGGAAGAGGAAAAAAGCCTAGGATTATTGGTATAGTAATTAACGCTAGAATTGGAGCCGCGATTGACCATCTCCACTTAGCAGCTGCAGATTTCATAATAAGCAGGCCGCTTCCGATGAGAATAAATATTAAATTTTTGATAATACTGGACGGACCATCCAGCGGTATTAGTTCTCCAAAGCAACCACAATCCTCAGCTCCATTGCCATTGAATACTTGAAAAAATAAATAAAGTGTAAACCCTACGAGCATAATCAAACTTGAGATCAAGCTCCATTTAAGCCTGAAAGAAAACGCTATACAAAGACCAATGACTATTTCAGTCCAAATAACAAATCGAGCAAAAAAAGGCACTACGTTCCAAGATAAGCCAACTTGATCGACTAAAATCAACTCAAAATAATCTAAGGGAAATAATTTAAGAACCCCAGAGCTTATAAATAATAAGCCAAAAAGAACTCTTAACAAAATGAACAACACCTTCATACGCGATAATTATTGAGCATAAAAAAAAGGGAGAATACTAGATTCCCCCTTTTTAAATTTTCGTGTGGAGATTAATTAATCCGCAACACACGTGTATCCTGTAGCCTCAAGATCATCAACGTCACTACTAGAACATGCAGTACATGTAGCAGTTGATGTAATTGTAGTTCCGAAGAAATCCTCTTCGTAAGTACATGTGTAATCTTTTTTACAAGAAGAAAGAGCGACAACTGCAACAGCAGCAACAAAGAATAACTTTTTCATATTTTTTATATTTATTGGTTAGCAATGCGCAAATGTAACCGTAAAATACAAATCATCAAATTTTTGTTTCTTGCGCTTTATCTACATTCGATTCTGAATAAAAATATTTTTTTAGTGGAATGACTCAAAAAGGACTCAATTACGACACAAAAATTTTAGTCGCATGGGGTGAGAGTATCTCTGGAAACAAGAAGATTACAGAGTGGCTTATGAAGAATGGGTATTCGGAATTGGGGCTTTTTCATTTCGCCTTACGTAACGAGGCCCGCAGCAGACAATGGTTGCTTGATAACAAGGCTTCTCATCTTCTAGCGCTAATCAATGGTATTGAAGGGAATAAGGATGCACTGAAATGGCTAAAAGATCATCAGTTTGAACTTTTATTTAAAATGGCTCTAGTTGGTGATGGCCATGAAGACGTTTATGAAGACTTAAATAAAACTGGTTTTAAGCTTTTTGCTATGCTAGCCAAAAAAATGAATCAAGTCAAACAAGAGATCGAAGAGCAGAACAACGATATTCATAGAATTTCCAGAGACTAGGGTTACTTCTGAGGTTTTGTATTTACAAATTCACCTTTCCAAACCTCTCCATTTTCGTATTTTATTTTCCCTTTACCATTGAGCTTTCCGTCTTTCCATCGGCCAATATAAAGGTCGCCATTTGAGTATTTCATCTTCCCTTTACCATGCATTTCATCCGTTTTCCACTTCCCGCGATACTCTTTACCGTTTTTCCAAACCATTTGACCTCGTCCATGACGCATACCATTTTGCCAACTTCCTTCGTAAAAACTGCTGTCTGACCAAATCATTCTTCCAGAACCACTGAATTCCCCATTAAAGATTTCTCCATAAAATTTCGATCCGTTTTCCCAAAAAACAGAATGAAAGCCGTCAGGCAAATTTCGGATATCATTCCCATTGAATTCTTGAGCAGAACTGGATTCTGCTATGGTAAAAAGAAAGAAGACAATCTGTAAATATCTCTTAACGAGCATTAACCTTATTTTTTAATTTGTGTTATTTCCCCTGCACCTGAAACTTTCTTAGTCACTTCAGGGTCTCCTGAATAACGAATCTCGCCTGCACCAGTTACAGATATGTCTAAACTCTTTTCGACATCCAGCTCAACCTCACCTGCGCCAGTAATATCTATTTGAGCATCCTTAGACTTCAATTGAAGTCCATTAATCTCTCCTGCTCCCGATATTCGAATATCAACACGATCTGCTCTACCGGCCAGATCAATTTCTCCGCCACCAGAAATGTCAATTTCTAACTCCTTTGCATCTAATTCAAGTTCACCATCGCATGCACCAGATACTTCAATTCTAAATCTTTTTGTCTCAATTACTCCTTCTGAGGTTAACTCAATAGCGCCTGAAACGTCAATTTCGTTTAGGTCTTTATAGTAAATACGCAACGTGAGCTCTTCAGCATCTAAGTATTTATCCTCCGAGTCGATAACAAGTCTTTGGTCTTTTACTCTAATATCAATATGTTCATGAAGGTTCTCATCTGCAATCACTTCAATTCCCTCCTTACCTTCGATCAAGACAATCTCGAAAAAACCAGAAATGTCAATGGAGTTGAAAGGATCAAGGCTTTGTTGAAGCTCAACTACTTTTCCATTTCCATTAATATGCTCTCCACAAGAGCTAAGACAAAAGAGAAAGACAACTGAAATTGCGATGAATGAACTTTTCATTTTAAAAGGATTTAGGTCAAAAGTGAAAAAATGTTTCACATTTGAGGTAGTTATAACTGAAAAACAATGAATCTACTATTACTTAGCAATTCTACTATTCCAGGTCAACCTTATCTTGATTGGCCAAAGAACACCATTAAAAAGTTTCTAGGTGAAAATAGAACAGCTTTATTTATTCCATATGCTGCTGTAACTTTCAGTTATGACGAATATGAAAAAATGGTCAGTAAAGCCCTCAGCGAGATAGGCATTGAAGTCACTTCAATACATCATGCTAAAGACCCTGTTGAAGCTGTGAATAATGCTTCCGCCATTTTGGTAGGAGGAGGTAACTCCTTCAAATTACTCAATGAACTTTATGTTAATGGCTTAATTGCTCCTATTCAGAAAAGAGTTTCAGAAGGTTTGCCTTATGTGGGTTGGAGTGCTGGATCTAATGTAGCCTGTCAATCAATTAAAACTACGAATGACATGCCAATTGTTGAGCCTCCAACATTCAATGGTCTGCAGTTACTCAATCTACAAATCAACCCTCACTACACAGAAAAGACTATTATCGGTCATGGCGGGGAAAGCAGACTTCAACGCTTACTTGAATACAGCGCAATCAACGACACGCCTGTGCTATGCTTGCCAGAAGGATGCGCTCTGAAGATTGAGGAAGGCGAATGGGAAATAATCTCTTCAGAACCTGTTAAATTAATACGAAAAGGTGGAGAAATCGAAACCCTTCAAAACGGAGTAATCACTATTTAGATTACTTCTTTTTAGGGTAGCTGTTCTTTACGCTGTCTAATCCACTTTGATTAGGGACACTATGCTCATGAACTTTTTCAATGTTGGATTCTGAAGATCCTGGAGAATCCAATTCAGAATCTTGAACAGCTTGTTTAGGTGTGGATAGAACCTCTGTTCGTTCAGCAGAAGAAGATTCTGTTGAATTCCCTCCTGCACTCGCTTTACCGTTGCCTGAGCAAGAAGCAAAGGCCAGTGTGATTGAAATAAAACTATAGAACAATAATCTTTTCATTCTTAGTGATTTGTCCGTTTCTTCTGACTTGCACTACGTATTGTCCTGAAGACAATGCTAGCTTATTAAAGGTCAATCTATGCACTCCAGGCTTCATCTGATCTGAATACATTGCCTTAACCACTCTTCCTTGAATATCAATTATATTGATATCAACCTGTGCCCAATCCTCATTGTCAATGTAAATATTCACCAAATCATACTCTACAGCAGGATTCGGATAAACTTTCATTTCCATATTCTTCTCTATTTCAGAGACTGCAGCTGGCTCAGCGGTATCAGTGCTCAAAACATAGATATACGCATCTTTAGTCAATGTATCAGAACCAAATTGATTACTTACTGCCAGAGTTACATCAAACCAACCGGTATCCTGATAGGTTACCAAGTTATTTTGAGATGAAGAGGTTTGTGGGCTGCCGCCTTCAAACGTCCAATTCCAAGATGAAGGTTGATTAATAGAGCTATCGCTAAAAAAAACGGACTCACCTTGATAAATCAGGTTAGTATCAGACTCGAACAAGGCCTCGGGAAAAGGCACAGGTTCAAAATCTCCGCCAATTTCTGCAATCCAAGTATTCCATTCATTACTGTTGGTTCCAAAGCAACCAGACATCCATACCGAGGGAGTTGCAGCATTATGCCTCCTTTGCATGTCAGAATAATCACCCCATCTTTCGGTGCCTGATAACCAAGAATAATCAGTATAACTATCACCGCCTCGAACCAACGTTGGATTAGACCACTCCAAAAAATTGTCACAATTAACCACTCCAATTTCAGGATAAATACTACTTGAAACACTCAAAAAACCAATCATTACAGTTCTATCTACAGCATCTAGAGCGTAGGATGAAATTGAAGGAAACACATAATCAACTCCAACCGATCCGTACCTAGCCGTTTCATTGGCAGATGGGTTATCAACAGGGATTCGGTAGTATACTACTCCAGAATATCCTGAATTTTGATAGCTCGCATGGTGCACTGCATGTACGATTCCGTTAAGATAAAAAGCGTGCTGCATTCTTGAATCATTCGTGTTTAGCTCAGCAAAAGTTCCCAACTGAACTGCATCAGCAGGAGCAGTATAAGAAGGAACAATAAAAGAAGACATTAAATTGAGTGCCGGATTTGATGACAAATTCCCTGTAACTTCATACAAATTAAGTCGGTTTCCTGAGAAAAAATGGCTTGAAACTAGATATATTCCTGGGCCGTATTCTCCATCCTGTCCATAGCCTGCAGGAACGAGCGTAAAGGCCCCAATCTGTCCACCTGGAATATTATTATAAATAGAGTAATTCAAATTTGCTGTACCAGCATAACCTCCAGCCTTTTCAACTTGATACACAACTGAGCCATTAAAACCATTGCTGCCAGACTGGAATAAATTTCCCGTGATGAATACTTCACTCTCAGAAATTGCAACATTCGGAAAATCAAACCAACTATTATCGTTAAAAGGGTTCCCTGTTATTTCATAGACATTCCAATTCCCCGCAGGATTGTTGGTTTGAGAATAACAAATTAAAACCTTTGAAGTGAATGCACTACTGCCATGAAGAATGACCAAAATAAAACGATCCTCAACTTGATCGTATATAACTCTCGGATCGAAAAGACCTGAAGTAAAATTAATTGATGCAGCAACATCCTCCAGCCAATCTTCGTGCGTTTCATTGGTCAAAATTGCACTTCCATTTTCATTATAAAAAGCGACCGAACTATTGTCAGAGCTAATAATCTTACCACCATTGCTAATAGCCATACAGTTATCTGGAGGAGTGCTATTGACAAGCGTGTTCCCTAAAAAGTTAGTTCCAACCACAGGAACGACAGATCTTGAATTTGAAACTACATCTTTATCATCGCTTATTACAGCATTTTGACGCAACAACTTTTGTTCTGCCTTAATTTCATCCAATCGAGTTGGCGTTCCATGCTTGTAGGAAGCAACTTTATTGATTGACTTCATCCAATAAACCTTATCAGCGTCATTGCTTCGATCAATAACTCCAACAAATTTTGCTTGTAGGATTTCGGTCCTATCCGCTTTTCCAACAATTTCTCCGGTAAATTCCGGCATTTTATGCTGCCCAAATGAGCTTGTGAAAACAAAAGCGCCAAATAGCACTGCAACGATATATCTCATATTTCTCTGAATAAGAAGTTTCAATTAGGTTCTCTGGCAAATATGCCTTTTTTTGCAAGGATTATCGGCTCTTTTAGTTAAAACGTAAATTATTATGATAAAAAAGTTTCTTCTACTTATCACCCTAAGTATCTCTTTACAGGCAAGTTCCACAGAAGGAATGTGGGTTCCAGGGATGATCAATAAATTGGTTTCTGGCAATATGGAAAGTATGGGCATGAAAGTTAGTTTAGATGACTTATATGCCATAAACAACTCTTCCATCAAAGACGCTGTCGTTCATTTTAACGGAGGGTGTACATCCGTTTTAGTGAGTGATCAAGGATTATTATTGACTAACCATCATTGCGGATACAGCCGAATTCAATCTCATAGTTCTTTAGAAAAAAACTACTTAAAAGACGGTTTTTGGGCGATGAGTTTAACCGAAGAATTGTCTAACCCAGGAATGGACGCCTCAATTATAAAGGAGATAAGAGACGTGACAGACCTAGTTTTAGCTGATCTTTCTGTTGACGCTTCTGAAGCAGAACGAAAAGAGCATTTGAAAAAAGTAAGTGGTGAAATCATCGAAAAAGCAAAAGAGGAAACCGGCTTGGATGTTTACATAAAGCCATTTTATCATGGCAACCAATACTTGCTGTTTATCAGCGAAATATTTACAGACATCAGATTAGTAGGAGCGCCACCATCGTCTATCGGCAAATACGGTTTTGATACCGATAACTGGGTATGGCCAAGACATACAGGTGATTTTTCAGTTTTTAGAATCTATGCCAATAGGGAGAACAAACCAGCTGATTTCAGCGAGGAAAACAGACCCTACCAACCAAAGCACTTTCTACCGGTAAATATTCAAGGTGTAGAAGAAAATGACTACACCTTGGTATATGGTTTTCCAGGAACAACAGAAAACTACATCACCGAAGTAGAAACCAAAAACATCCTTGAAACTGTCAATCCACTGCGATTGAAAATGCGTGAAGCATCACTGAGCGTAATTGATGAAGCCATGCGGAAAGATGAATTGACCAAGATTCAATATGCTGCTAAACAGAGTAGAATCAGCAACGCATATAAGAAGTGGATCGGTCAAACCAAAGGATTGGTGAGACACAGAGTACTTGACAAAAAAGACTCTGTAGAGAGTCTTTTCACCAAAAGAATCAATGAAAATCCAGATTGGAAATCAAGCTATTCAATGTTGATTGCGGAAATGGAAGAAATAGAAAATGCGCAATTACCATTAAGCGTGAATCGCAATTATTTCATTGAATTCTATTACATGGGACCAGAGATCTTTCGGTTTACTGAAAAGTACAGAGAGCTTGCAGCAATGTGTAAGGATGAGACGATTACTAATGAGGCAATTGATGCTTGGATTGCAGAACACTCAGATAATTCGGGATACTTCAAAAACTACGATACTTCAATAGATGGAGACATCATGAAGGCACAAATTGAATACTTCGTTGAAGATCAAAAACCCCTCGATTTTCTGAATAATCTAAAAACAGATAAAGAATCGTTAACTGAATTTGTTGATCGACTTTACGATGAAAGTATCTTCAATAATGAAGCATCGTTGAATTCATTTTTCGATGGATTCAAACGGAAAAATTATAAGAAGATCGAAGCTGATCCTGCGTATGAGTTCTCATTGAGACTCGCGAAATTTTACAGTGATGTCACCCGTCCTGGATTATTGCTGTATGTCACTAAAAGCGACAGTCTGATGCGTATTTGGATGGATGCACAAATGAAGGTGTTACCAGAGCGCACCTATTCGCCAGATGCCAACGGAACACTAAGAATCACCTTTGGAAAAGTAGAAGGATACGAACCTTTTGATGGTGCTGAATACGCCTATTACACCACGTTGGAAGGTGTGATGGAAAAAGAAGATCCAACCAACCCTGAGTACAATGTTCCTGCGCGATTGAAAGAATTGTATCAAAAGAAAGACTATGGTCGTTATGCCCATAGCACAGGCGAAATGCGTGTGGCATTCGTAGCAAGTAATCATACCTCAGGAGGAAATAGTGGCAGCCCTGTTATTGATGCTAACGGGAATTTGATCGGTCTAAACTTCGATAGAACTTGGGAAAGCACCATGAGCGACATTATGTTTAACCCGATCATTTGCAGAAATATATCTGTAGATATACGCTATGTATTGTTCATCATGGATAAATACGCTGGAGCCAAACATCTAGTGGATGAGATGAAACTCATCAGTGAATAGGCGGCTACCCGAAGAAAATATAGGTAATGACTATGGCCGCGATGATGCCGCACAAATCGGCAAACAATCCAGCACCCAATGCATAGCGGGTTTTGCGAATAGAAACTGAACCAAAGTAAACCGCCAAAGTGTAAAATGTAGTTTCAGTTGAACCTTGGAAAACACTTGCCATGCGTCCAATGAAGCTGTCGGCTCCATGAACCGTCATTTGTTCTACCATCATGCCTCTCGCACCGCTGCCACTCAATGGTTTCATCAAGGCCGTTGGTAAGGCATCTACAAATCGTGTGTCTTCAAGAAATAAAGCAAAGAACCAACCCATTCCGCTCACCATATAATCCATGGCTCCACTTGCTCTGAAAACACCAATGGCAACCAAGATGGCAACCAAATATGGGATGATCTTTATAGAAATACTGAACCCGTCTTTAGCTCCTTCAATGAAGGTTTCATAGACATTGATCTTCTTACGCAAAGCCATCAGCAAGAATGCCGCAATTATGCCCAGAATAATTCCATTTCCCGCTGCATTACTGATGATGCTCACCATTTGATCATTCATCGTTGAAAAAGCGAAAAGCACAGAAGCAATAATTGCAGTAATCCCTCCTAACCATGCCAATATGGTCGGTTGAAATAAGTTAATACGTTGTTTGATAGCCACGGCAATCAATCCACCCAATGAAGCAAAATATGTAGCCAAAAGGATCGGCAGAAACACATCAGCTGGATTGGCAGCGCCTTGTGCTGCCCTAATTGCCATTACACTTACGGGCACTATTGTTAAGCCAGATGTATTCAGAACAATGAACATGATCATGGCATCTGAAGCCTCTTCTTCCTTTGGGTTAGTGCTTTGAAGGTCTTGCATCGCTTTTAAGCCTAAAGGCGTAGCTGCATTATCAAGCCCCAACATATTGGCGGAGAAATTCATCATCATAGAACCAATGGCTGGATGATTCTTTGGCAATTCGGGAAACAGTTTGGTAAAAAAAGGCGATACAATGCGGGTTAGATAATTGACGGCTCCTCCCTCCTCGCCTATTTTCATAATACCTTGCCAAAGCGAAATCACTCCGATCAAGTAGATGGAAATATCTACACTCACCTTGGCCATATCAAATGTGCTTTGCACCATATCGCCAAAGACTTGGGTGTCTCCCAAGAAAATCAACTTAAGAATGGCAACAACAAATGCAACCAAGAAAAATGCAATCCAAATGTAATTGAGTGCCATGCTTCAAAATTGAGTCATTCAAGTACTCAAATTTTGAGATAAGATTTAATGTTTGAACATGGATTGTTAATTGCGCATCATTCCAAACGGGCAATCGAATTAAATTCGCAGCACTTTAGCCTATGGTATTTAACTCTTTAGAATTCCTCGTATTTGCAATCCTCTTTTTTGCATTGTGGCCTTTGTCTAGGAAAAAAGACACCGCGCGTTGGAGTTTTATCACCGTAATGTCTTTTGTGTTTTATGGCTGGTGGGATTGGCGTTTTTTGTTCTTAATAGTCGGTAGCGGATTGATCGACTATGCTGCAGGATTGTTATTGATGAGTAAATCAAAACACAAAAAGCTCTTTCTAATTATGTCGTTGATTGGAAACTTGGGCTCGTTGAGTGTTTTTAAGTATAGCGTCTTTTTTGCATCGACTTTAGAAGACCTTTTCGGTGTTATCGGAATCAATGCCGATTTGGTGAGCAACATTCCTGATTTTGCTTTAATTCTTCCGGTTGGAATCAGTTTCTATACATTCCAATCGATGAGCTACACGATTGACATTTATCGTGGCCGCCTCGAACCCACAAAAAACATCCTTCACTTTTTTAGCTACTTGGCGATGTTCCCGCAATTGGTTGCTGGTCCTATTGTAAGAGCAAAAGACCTCATTCAACAGCTTGCTCAAGATCGAAGAACGAATTCATTGCAGCGATGGAATGCCATTAAACTCATAGCCTACGGCATGTTTCAAAAAGTTGTCATAGCTGATAACCTTTCACTTTTCATCGATTCGGCTTTTGAAGGAAAAAGTCCATTTGATGGAAGCGCCTATTGGTGGATGGTAATGATCGCTTTTTCCTTTCAGATCTATTGTGACTTCAGCGGATACAGCTTAATAGCGCGAGGACTAGCTAAATACATGGGATATCATTTCAAAATGAATTTCAACCATCCATACATCTCTGCGAGTATGAGAGAGTTTTGGACACGTTGGCACATATCGCTTTCAACATGGTTTAGAGACTATGTCTACATTCCTTTAGGAGGAAGCCGAAATGGATTGCTAGCAGGCTTATTTGCTTTATGGGCAACCATGTTGCTATCAGGATTATGGCATGGTGCCAATTACACCTTCATCGTTTGGGCGGCTTTGCACGCGGCATTCTCAAGCATTGAACGCCTCACCAAATGGAATAAAAAATGGAGTAAATCAAATCTCAAAGTTTTGCTCATTCCTATCATTTTTATTCAAGCATTGGTGGCTTGGGTTTACTTCAGATCAGAAGATGTTTCACAGGCAAACCTGATTGTAATCAAACTCTTCAGTTTCAATTCAATCGATTTGAGTTTCATTCACAAATTTGAAAATGCCATTACAGTTTTATGCATAGCTATACTCATTGAATCAATGATATATATGCGAAAAGAGCAACCTCAATTATCAATTTGGTACAAAAAGAGCAATCTTGACATCGCCTTTGTAAGTCTGAGTATTATTTCATGCATCTTATTTAGAGGAGAAGGTGCTCAATTTATTTACTTCCAATTCTAGGTGAGCCCCAACCGTAAAATATCAGTTGCTCTAATATCCAGCGCAGTTTTATTGGGCATATTGGGGTGGCTATTGCCGCTTCCCTCTAATCTAAAGCTAAATCGAGAAATATTCTGGGTCACCAAAACGTTTACACCTAAAAAATATAATGTGATCATCGCTGGTGACTCACGGGCATACAGAGGTGTTTCGCCTGAAGATGTTACCGTTGTTTTAGAGCCGAATCTTACAGCACTCAATCTTGGATATTCAAGCGGAGGATTTGATAGAGCTTATCGCTCTTTTATTCTTTCTAAGCTAGAAATGAGGGGTAATCATAAGGCGATAGTTTTAGGCATAACTCCCCATAGTTTAACGCCAGATGCATTGGAGAATGGTCATTTTCATGAAATTTTAGCGACTTCGAAATTTGATCAATTAAAAACAATCTATTTGAGTCCGATTAGCCGTTTTTTTGAACCTAGACAGTTCACTTCCATCAAAAAGATTTTTAAACGCTCAACTAAAAGTCATTTTGAACGATTCCATTCAAATGGATGGGCTGAATCTGATAACTTGAAAACAGATTCATTAGCTGCAATTTCAAACTATTCAAAAGTGTTTGACAATAACATAATTGATTCAAGTGCCATAAACGACTTTATGAATTGGATAGATAGCTTGAGCCAAGAAAACATTAAAGTAGTAGGGTTTAGACCTCCTTCAACAATGCAAATGCGTTCTTTAGAAGACTCTTTAAGTGGCTACAATGAAACGAGTATAAAGAGTTTATTCGAAGCGCATGGTGGCCATTGGCTCATTATCAAGGATGCTGATTATGAAACTTATGATGGAAGTCATCTAAGACCTGCAGACGCACGTAGACTTTCTAAGAAAATTGGATTTACCTTAAAAGCTATTACTGAAGAAGCACTTCCTTAACCAGATCTTCACCCAAATGTGCATTCACATTCCTTACTATGTCTTCTCGTTGGTAATGCAATTCTTGGCGTAATGCCGCAGAGCTTAATTTCAAGATCAACTTACCACCTCTCAAGATAATATCATCAGTTCGTCCAGCAACAGCAGGACCAACTATCTCCGCCCAATCACTTTTCAGTTTAATTTCTGTGAGTCCGCTTTTCAGGCGATACACTTTCAGCATACGATCGATTACCTGACCCAAACTCTCCTGGTTGGTCTTTCTTTTATTTTGATCGTAGCGCGCCATGCATCAAAGTTGATCAATTGATCCTTTCTCGACCACAAATTTTTTCAACGGAACATTCTCATCCTTGAACAAGTCAGGCACTCGATGCAAATTGGCATCGGTAATGAAAATTTGTCCAAAATGATCTTCACTCACCAACTTCATTAATGCAGCTACGCGGTTGTCATCGAGCTTATCAAAAATGTCATCTAACAGTAAAATCGGCTTGCGCTGTTTTAATTCTTTTAGATAATCGAATTGCGCCAATCGAAGGCTTGTCACGAAGCTTTTCTTCTGGCCCTGACTGCCAAACTTCTTCATTGGATATTCGCCAATAGTAAATTCAAGATCGTCCTTGTGAATGCCTTGTGTAGTGTATTGAGCTCGGTAGTCTCTTTTTCTATGCTCCGTCAATAAATTCAACAACGGAGCTTCAGAAAGTTGACTTTGATAAACAATATTCACTTCCTCTGCCCCACCAGAAATAAGTTGATAGAAATTAGAAAATATAGGTAAGTATCCTTCTAGAAATCGCTTTCGCTCTAGATGCAATTCTGTACCATGTGCATGCAGTTGCTCATCAAACACCTCTAAACTGGTCGTATCATACTTTCCTTCAGCCCATTGGTGTTTGAGCATGGCATTTCGTTGCGCTAGCAGGCGATTGTAATGCAATAAAGTATCGAGATAAGCTTTGTTGTATTGTGAGATGATTCCATCCATAAACTTCCGCCTCATATCACTGCCTTCTCTTATCAAAGCTGTATCTGAAGGTGCTATCATCACCAATGGAATAACTCCTATATGATCCGCAAGTCGATCGTATTGTTTTTGATTGCGTTTGAACTTCTTTTTCTCATTGCGTTTCAATCCACAAAAAATTCTTTCAGACTCCCCGTCTAAAAAAAACTTCCCATCCAAAACAAAATATCCTTCGTCATGACGGATGTTTTGAGAATCAATTGGGTTGAAAAAACTCTTACAAAACGATAGGTAATAAATCGCATCAAGCACTGTAGTCTTGCCGGCTCCGTTGTTTCCTAGAAAGCAATTAACCTTTTCAGACAACTCGAAATTGGCGTCTTGAATGTTCTTGAAATTAACAATGCTGAGTTCAGATAAATGCATAAGTGTTCAAAGGTAGAATTTGACCACAAGAAGACAGTGTGTGAACTGTCTTAAAAAAAATATATTTGCAGCCTCATTTTTTAAGGGTAACAATGGCTAAAGATCAGGAAGAAATAATAGTAGACGTAGAAGAAGTTTACTCGAAGACAGAACATTGGGTTGTAGAAAACCAAAAAAGTCTGACGATAATTATTGGTGCAATTGTACTAATGATGGTATCGTACTTCGCTTACAAGAATTTTTATCTTCAGCCTCAAGAGGCAGAGGCTCAAGAGCAAATGTGGCAGGCGCAGAAAGCTTTCGCCAATGACAGCCTTGATCAAGCATTGTATGGAAATGATGTTGCTTATGGTTTATTAGATATCATTGATAACTATGGAATTACTGAGTCAGCAAATCTTTCAAACTATTATGCTGGTGTTTCATATTTGAGATTGGGTCAATACGAAGAAGCAATTCAGTACTTAGAAGATTACGACTGCAGCGATATCATGGTGTGTGCAGTAGCTCTAGGAGCAACTGGTGACGCTTACATGGAATTGGGTGAAGTAGATAAGGCGATTAGTTATTATACGAGCGCCTATGGACACACTGCCAATGATCTTACAACACCTATTTACTTGATGAAAGCTGCAAGAGCTCATCAAGAAGTAGGCGATTATGGTGATGCTTTAGAGCTTTTCACTCGAATCAAAGCGGAATTCCCAAACAGCAATGAAGGTCAACAGATCGAAAAATTCATTGCACGCGCTGAGGGACTTTCTGGAAAATAATGGCAACGATCAATAAAAATCTTTCTGAATTTGATGATCTACCTAAGGTCAATGCAAATTGGAAAATTGCTATTGTAAAAGCCGAATGGAACGCGGAAATCACGGATGGCTTGCACGATGGAGCCATGGATTTATTGATCAATGCAGATGTTCCAGGACACAATATCAAAACTTATCACGTTCCCGGCAGCTTCGAACTCCCGCTTGGCGCTCAATGGGCCATCGAGCAATTCAAAGCTGATGCAGTAATATGCTTAGGTTCTGTGATCCGAGGAGAAACAGCGCATTTTGACTATGTGTGCCAAGCAGTATCTCAAGGAGTAAAAGATGTTTCTCTCAAACACAGCCTTCCTGTAATCTTCGGAGTTTTGACGGATGATAATATGGAACAATCTCGCGCGCGTAGTGGCGGAATCCATGGCAACAAAGGAACCGAAGCCGCAGTGACAGCCATCAAAATGCTGCACCTAAGAGATTCCGTTTAACCCCCTTACTTGTCTAAAATCTTCTGAATGTTTGGCTTGAAGTAAAGTTCGCTCTTCATCACCTTTCCATCTTCACGATAGATAGGCTGACCATCTTTGTCAAGCTTGCTCATATTACTTCTTTGAATCTCTTCAAACACTTCTGTTATCTTATATTGCATTCCATGGCTCAAGATTGTGCCGCACAAAATGTAAAGCATGTCGCCAAGGGCATCTGCTACTTCTACTAAATCACCTTCTTGCGCTGCTTCTAAATACTCTTCGTTCTCTTCGCGCATCAGTTTGTAGCGCAGTAAAATTGACTTGTCATCAATGTCAACAGTTGGGGATTCATTGTTCTTGATCTTGAATGCATTATGAAAATCCTTGACGTGATTTATCACCTCAGAAAGCTTCATATCGGTAAGATTGTTTTCAGCCATTTTTATACGTTAAAAATTTCAAAATTTTGAGTCCGGAAAAGTAACAGAACCCTAGACTTATCAAGGCATACAGAGGTGAATAGTTCTTAACATTGTTTAACAGCGCTTGTGCTCCAAACAGGCACGTTTATTAACATTTTCGCGTTCGATCAAACGAATCAAATTGTTGAAAACCCAATTACATGGAAACTGCAACTGACATACGAGCTCTAAATGAAAAGATTGAAAAGGAAAGTGCATTTATTGACCTAATCAATCGAGAGATGGATAAGGCGATCATTGGACAGAAATACATGATCGATAGAATGATAATTTGCTTATTATCCAACGGCCACATTCTTTTAGAAGGTGTACCTGGTCTTGCCAAAACATTGGCAATAAAATCATTAGCCTCAACCATCCACGCTGATTTTAGCCGACTTCAATTTACGCCCGACTTATTGCCTGCCGACCTTATTGGCACGCAGATATATCAGGTTAAGAAAGATGAATTTACCGTAAGAAAAGGACCTCTTTTTGCCAATTTCGTTTTGGCGGATGAGATCAATAGAGCCCCAGCGAAAGTGCAAAGTGCGCTGCTCGAAGCTATGCAAGAAAAGCAGGTGACTATAGGTGATGAAACATTCCCACTTCCCAAGCCATTTTTAGTTTTAGCGACTCAGAACCCTGTTGAGCAAGAAGGAACCTATCCTCTTCCTGAAGCTCAAGTTGACCGTTTTATGTTGAAAGTAGTTTTAGGCTATCCAAATAAGGAAGAAGAAAAGCTGATCATCAGACAAAATATTTCACAAACAGAAATTCCTACGCCACAAAAAATCCTTTCTACAGATGATATCTTAAAGGCTCGTCAAGTTGTGAGAGAAGTATACATGGATGAGAAGATTGAGCAATACATCATTGACATTGTATTTGCCACACGAAACCCCGAGAACTATGGAATGGCGCATTTCAAAGACTTGATCAATTTCGGAGGATCTCCTCGAGCAAGCATTAATCTTGCCTTAGCTGCAAAAGCTTATGCATTTATCAAACGAAGAGGTTATGTGATCCCAGAAGATGTGAGAGCCATCAGTAAAGATGTGTTGAGACACCGTATAGGATTGACCTATGAAGCAGAAGCTGAAAACATCACCTCAGAAAACATCATAGATGAAATCCTGAACAAGGTTGAAGTGCCATAGTTCTGCGAATGAATCAGATTTTACCTTAAAAACTGAAAAGTGAACGCAAAGCGATGAAATGGAGACGTCAGAATTACTAAAACGAGTACGAAAAATAGAGATCAAAACGAGGGGTTTAAGCAACCAAATCTTCTCGGGAGAATATCATTCTGCCTTTAAAGGAAGAGGAATGGCGTTCAGCGAAGTGCGCGAATATATGCCCGGTGATCCCATTCGAAGTATCGACTGGAACGTAACTGCTCGTTTGAATCATCCTTACGTGAAGGTTTTTGAAGAAGAACGAGAAATGACCATGATGTTGATCGTGGATGTAAGTGCTTCTGAAAACTTCGGTTCAAAATCAATGCTTAAGCGTGAGATGATTACCGAAGTAGCCGCTGTTTTAGCCTTCTCAGCAGTTCAGAACAACGACAAGATTGGCATTATCTTTTTCAGCGACCGCATCGAAAAATACATTCCACCTAAAAAAGGCAAAAGTCATATCCTCCGTATCATTCGTGAGTTGATTGACTTTGAACCAGAAGGCACTGGAACGAATATCAAAGAAGCTTTAGGGTTCTTCAATAACGTAACCAAAAAGCGAAGCATCGCCTTCTTGATTTCGGACATGTTGGATTCTGACTACGAAAAGCCCCTTCGTATTGCTAAACGAAAGCATGATTTCGTTACGCTTTTGACAAAAGACATTGCGGAAGAAACACTTCCAGATCTTGGCCTCGTTCCAATGAAGGATTTCGAGTCTGGAAAAACTTTTTGGGTGGATACTTCAGACAAGGAAGTACGCAAGAATTACAAACGTAACCGAGATCAAAAACTGAAAGAAACCGAAGACTTGTTGCGCAAAAGTGGCATCGACTACGCCCACTTATATACGAACAGAAGCTACGTGCAACCATTGATGCAGTTGTTTAAAAAACGTGAATCAAAACGATGAGACTGCTTTTATTCATATCGTTTATTCTCTCTCAAGCTATCGGCTTTTCACAAGAACGATCGCTCACGATTAGCACCAGTAAAGAAAGTATCTTGATTGGTGACCAAATGGAAATGAATGTGGTTCTTAGAGGTGCTTCGGGCGATACCATGTTGCTTCCTTTGATAGAAGACACCTTAATCACAGAAATTGAAATACTGAGTAGAAGTAAAGTTGATACTGCATTTGAAGGAGCTCAACTCGAGTATCGGATTCTCAGTCAGACGTACACCATCACCAGTTTTGATTCAGGCTACTTCCCCATTTCTCCAAGAGTTGCACTTATTAATGGCGAAGAAGTAGAGTCTAACCCATTTTTAATTGCCGTACAAACGATCGAAGTTGATACTTCAAAAGGGATTGTTGATATCAAGGACATTGAGCAAGTTCCCTTTTCTGTCAAAGAATGGTTGCAAGAGAATTGGCAATGGATCGCCATCGGAATCTTCTTGATTGCATTGATTACCATAATAGCACTGAAATTATCCAAACGTAAGCCAAAAGTAGAACCTGAAATTATAATCCCAGAAAGACCAGCTAATGAAATAGCAGCTGAACGCTTAGAACAATTGAAAGAAGAGAAGCTTTGGCAAGCAGGAAAAATCAAGCTTTACTATTCTGAGCTGAGTGATATTTTAAGGGAATATATTGAACATCGATATCTGATTCCTGCCTTGGAGCAAACCACGGATGAAATTATCAATGGATTGAGACACAACCCGGATTTAAGTCCAGAATTGGTGGGAAAAGTGAGACAACTTTTATTCCTTTCTGACTTGGTGAAGTTCGCCAAAGAAAATCCAGTTGGGAACGAAAATGAAATGAACTTCTCGATAGCTGAAAGCTTTGTTAAGGAAACTACCCCTATACCATTAGAAAAAAACAAAGAAAAAGAAGACGATGTCTGATTGGGAGTTTGCACATATTGAATTTCTGGTGGCTTTAGCGGTAATACCACTTTTGGTGCTTTGGTATGTGTTTAAATATTGGAACCGTCAAGCTATTGTTGGTTATTCAACTTCGCAGTTTTTTCAAGGAAAAACCGGATGGAAATCAAAGATTCATCATGCATTATTCGTCTTAAGAGTATTGGCTATTTCTGCAATCATTGTCGCTCTAGCACGACCGCAATCAAGCAGTAGCTGGCAGGATATAAAAACTGAAGGCATAGATATCGTTATCGCCTTTGACATTTCGAGTAGTATGCTTGCGCGCGATTTTGAGCCAAACAGACTTGAAGCTGCGAAAGAGGTAGCTATAGAATTTATTAAAAATAGGCCAAACGATAGAATTGGCTTGGTTGTTTACAGTGGTGAAAGCTTCACTCAGTGTCCACTCACTACTGATCATGATAAGCTGATTAACCTTTTCGAGCAATTGGAAAACGGAATGGTCACAGACGGAACAGCCATAGGAATGGGCTTGGCGAACGCAGTGAATCGATTAAAAGAGTCAACATCCAAAAGCAAGGTCGTAATTCTTCTGACTGACGGAGAAAGCAACATGGGTTCAATCCCTCCGATTACCGCAGCTGAAATTGCTACGACATTTGGCGTAAAGGTTTATACAATTGGGGTTGGAACTAAAGGCCAGGCTCCGATGCCTGTTTCTGACATGTTCGGCAGAATCAGGTATCAAAACATGGATGTAAACATCGATGAGGAGACCTTAACACAGATCGCTGAGCTGACTAATGGCCAATACTTCAGGGCCACAAATAATGAATCACTGGAATCTATCTATGCTGAAATTGACAAACTTGAAAAAACTGTCATTGAAGAAACACAGTACGAAAAAAAATATGAGGAGTTCTTTTCACTAGCCTTAATCGCACTAGGCTTATTGCTAGCAGAATTGATTCTAAGAAGAACTATATTTAAAAGCGCCACATCACATGTTTAGGTTTGAACATCCATACATGCTTTATTTCCTACTCATCGTGCCGTTACTTTGGTTGGGTCAAATATTTTGGCAACGAGGGAGAAATAAAAAACTCAGCGCAACCATTGATTCAGAGTTACAGCATAGAATCATGCCCCTAGCAAGTAAGGCAAAAACTTGGTTGAAACTTTCTATATATAGCTTAGCATTAGTTGCATCCATCTTGGGCATCGCAAATCCTCAAATCGGCTCGAAAACGGAAGAGTTGAAAAGACAGGGAATTGACCTCATGATAGCATTGGATATTTCTAACAGTATGAATGCAGAAGATTTATCTCCAAATCGACTAGAACGAGCTAAGAGAAGTCTTAAAGAACTGCTCACCTACCTTAAATCAGACCGCATTGGAATTGTAGTTTTTGCAGGAGAAGCGTTCGTTCAATTGCCCATCACAACAGACTATTCAGCTGCCAAACTCTTTCTAGACAATATCCAACCCGATCTTATCGCAACGCAAGGAACCGACATCGGCAATGCCATTGGTTTATGCCTAAAATCCTTTGACTTTGAAAGCCCTACGTCTAAAGCAATTATTGTGATTTCGGATGGAGAAAACCACGAAGAGGAGAGTATTTCAATGGCCGAAGAAGCCGCTTCAAAAGGAGTTGTAGTTCACAGTATTGGAATGGGCTCAGTGGAAGGAGCTCCGATACCGCTTTATGCAAGAGGTCAGCAATTAGGTTTTAAGAAAAACCAAGAAGGCAATACTGTTGTTACCAAATTGAATGAAGAGATGTTATCAGAGTTAGCATCCGTCACAGGTGGTATATTTATCAGAGCCTCAAATGCAGAAAGCGGAATGGCCTACATATTTGATGAGGTTGAGCGCATGGAAAAAGTGGAGATCGGAACAAAAATTTATACTGATTATGAAGATCGATTTCAATTCTTATTGCTTCCAGCGTTAATTCTTCTAATTATCGAGTTAATAATTCCCAATACCAAATTTATATGGTGGGAAAAACTGTTTGCTTCGTAGTGAAAATGAAACTTATTGTTGCGACATATCTATTGAGTTTGATTGGAGTGAGTGCTTTTGCGCAACATCAAAATCAATTGTATCATGGTAATCAGTCCTATATGGATGGAGATCTTGACCAAGCACAGTCCTATTACCAAAAGGCGCTTTCAGGTGATCCTAATATCTATGAAGGAAACTTGAATCTAGGCAACACCAATTTCAGAAAGCAGGATTTTGAAAGTGCTATTACATCCTATCAAAGAGCCGCAGAAAACAGCACAGATGCTGTAAAAAAAGCCAATGCTTTTCACAATTTAGGGAACACATATTTACAAAATCAAAAGATAGACGAAGCCATTGACGCTTATAAAAATGCACTGAGAACCAATCCAACAGCAGACGAAACACGATACAACTTGGCCTACGCTCAAAATTTAAAAAAGCAACAAGAAGAGCAGCAAAATAAAGATCAAGACAAGGAGAATCAGGATAAAGATCAGCAGGATAAAAAAGACAAAAACGAGGACAACAAAGACCAAAATAAAGACAAGGAAGAGCAAGATAAAGAGGACAAAAAGGATCAACAAGATCAGAAAGAGAAGTCTGACCAAGAGAAAAAGCAAGAACAAAAGACTCAACCTAAACCGATGGACCTTTCACCGCGAGAAGCAGAGCAAATGCTTGAAGCCGCCAAGAATGAAGATCAAATGCTTCAAATGAAACTAAGAAAACAGCAAGCCAAAACCAAAAACATCGATAAAGACTGGTGAGAATAATTTCTATCATATGGCTTCTTATCATAAACCTTAGTGTCTTTTCACAGTCCATTACGGGTAGGATTAACAGGAGTACTGTTTCTGTCGGAGACAATTTCCAAGTGACTTTTGATATAGAAGGAGATGGTTCAAATTTTAGTGCTCCATCCTTTGAGAACTTTGGAGTTCTAAGTGGCCCAAATAAGTCGTCAAGTATGCAATGGGTTAACGGTGAATTCTCCAGCAGCCTTTCCTACAGCTATATTCTCAAAGCAATGAACGAAGGCGAATTCAGCATTGAACCTGCCTCCGTAAAATTCAAGAGTAACGTTGTTCAATCACAATCGATTAAGGTCAGAGTGCTTCCTTCTAGGCAGCAATCATCGGCCCAATCAAGCACCGCGACTCAAAGTAAACCCAACCCCCAAGTTACTTCTAAAGAGAGCAAAGAAGATCTCTTTCTGAAATTATACGTAGATAAAAAACAGGTCTTTGTAGGTGAACAAATCATAGCAACCTATTTGCTATACATGAATACACAAATCGTCAACTACGCATCGTCTAGACCTGTATTCAATGGTTTCTATGCTCAAGAGTTAGAGGTTGATCCTTCTGGAAGTTTAGTAAATGAAACAATCAATGGCAAGCAATACACTGTCGCTACCATGAAAAAAGTGGTTTTAACGCCACAAAAATCAGGTGAAATCACAGTTCCTTCTTTGGACATGGAAATGGTGATTCGAGTTGCGGAGAAACAGAAGCGCAGAAGTATGTTTGATCAGTTTTTTGGAAGCTTCAAGAATGTTAAGGTTGAAGTGAAAAGCAACGAAGAAAAGATCAATGTTTCCCGCCTTCCAACACAAGGCCAACCAAGAGATTTCATTGGAGCTGTTGGTGAATTCAAGCTTAATACCACTTTAGATAGAACAGAAGTTGGCGTAAATGAAGCCATAAATCTCACGGTAAACATTTCAGGAAATGGCAACCTTGAATTAATCTCTTTACCAAAGATTGAGTTTCCAAACGATTTTGAAACTTATGACCCAAAGACAAAACAAGATATTAGCGTAACAGCTGCTGGAACCAAGGGGAAAAGAACATTTGAATATGTGCTTATCCCAAGATTTGCAGGAGAGTTTAAATTGAAGCCTGTCAGCTTTTCCTATTTCGATCCAAAAACCAAATCTTACAAACAGCTTTCATCAGAGTCCATTACCCTTAATGTGCTCAGGACAGATGGCGAATCTCTATCTAGCGGAGGAGCACACCTCGCACCTAAAAAGGAAAATGTACAAATTATTGGAAAGGATATTCGTTTTATCAAAACCGATGAACCAGAATTAAAGAGAAAAGAAAGCGGTTTTTATCGATCCACATTATTCTACGCCCTCTCTACCCTGCCCTTTGTTGGCATGGGCGCTTCTATATTCTTATTTGGATTTTTCAGAACACAGAATTCAGATCTTAATGCCTTGAAAAGCAAGAGAGCTGGAGGTATTGCAAAGAAGCATTTAGCGAAGGCAACGAAACTATTGAATGGAGAAAATGAGCCATTTTATGATGCTATTTCTCTAGCCCTTTTTGGTTATATATCTGACAAATTAGTCATTCCATTTTCTGAGCTGAATAGAGAAAAGATTGAAGAGACACTTCAGTCAAAAAAGGTCTCATCAGACACAAAGGAAAAGCTTAAAAAAGCCTTGGATGAATGCGAAATGGTTCGCTTTGCACCCGGAATCATAAGAGGTAAAGAAGAAATGCTAAGTGCGAGTAAACAAATAATAGAAGAACTCGAAGATGAACTGTAAAGGTTTGATCATATTGATTTTCAGCGTTTTTGGAATGAATAGCCAATTCATGGCAAACGAAGGCCATTATGAAGCCCTTTTTGAAAAAGCCAATGAAGTGTACAAGGCTGGCAACTATGATTCTGCTAAGGGGCTTTACAGCGAAATCATTCAAAACGGGATGGTCTCATCAGAATTGTTTTATAACCTCGGAAATACCTTTTATAAAAAAGGAAACATTCCTGAGGCCATTCTATTTTTCGAGCGTGCACATCGGCTTTCTCCAAATGATGAAGACATAAAATACAACCTTGATATTGCCAACACATACATCACGGATAAAATCACGCCACTCGAAAATGTATTCTTTACGAAATGGTGGGAATCGATTACATATGCCTTTTCAGTGACAACGTGGTCTGTACTATTTATTTTATTGCTATTTGCCGCAGCAGCACTATTCACGCTATTCGGAGTTTCAAACAACAGAAAAGTTAAACAATTAGGCCTTCTAGGAGGTGGATTCGTTCTAGGCGCTTCTATTGTGGTGATACTATTGACTAATTCAGCCTTTAATAAATTGAACTTAAATCAAGCTATTGTATTTTCACCAACGGTGAATATTAAAAGTGAACCGGGGCTTAACGCTATGGATCAATTCGTTATTCATGAGGGTTTGAAAGTAGAAATTATAGACACAGATGGCGATTGGACTCGGATTCGATTAAGTGATGGGAATTCAGGCTGGTTGCAAAGTCAGTCGATAGAGAAGATATAACTCTCAGAAAATAAGCGATTATCTCTATCAAGCCGATAAATTTCCGAGCTTTAAGAGTTACTTTCGTTTCAACTTTAAAGCATCGTATTAACATGATTGGTACCCTCGATATAGAGATTAATAAAACGTCAGAATCAAAACTGAGCCAAGTGGACTTCGATAACCTCCCATTTGGAAAAGTATTTGCCGATCATATGTTGATTGCAAAATATGAAAACGGTGCATGGTCAAGGGCTAGCATTCAACCATATGGAGACATAAGCCTATCACCCGCTTCTTCTATGATTCATTATGGACAATCAATTTTTGAAGGATTAAAAGCTTTTAAAAGTGAACGTAATGAAGTCCTTATTTTTCGCCCAGAAGAAAATTGGAAGCGAATGAATGCATCAGCCGTAAGAATGTGCATGCCAGAGGTTCCAAAAGATATATTTCTAGGCGGAATGCGTCAGTTGATTGATCTTGATCGAAACTGGGTACCCAACAATTCTGAAAGTGCACTTTACATTCGTCCATTTCTATTTGCAACGGACGCACTGCTCGGTGTGAAACCTTCTGAGAGCTATATGTTCATGATAATAACCGCTCCTGTTGGTCCTTATTATGTAAAACCGTTGCACCTAAAAATCGAAACCGAATTCACCAGAGCAGCCATAGGTGGTGTTGGTTCAGCGAAAGCTGCAGGGAATTATGGAGCCGCTATGTACCCGGCAATGCTAGCACAAAAAGAAGGTATTGATCAATTGATATGGACAGATGCAAAAGAGCATAAGTATCTAGAAGAGGCGGGAACAATGAATATGATGGTAGTCATCAATGATAAGCTCATAACGCCACCGCTAAAATCAACTATTCTTCCAGGAATCACACGCAAGAGCTTTCTTGAATTGACAAAAGAGGCTGGTTACGAGGTTGAAGAGCGAGCGATCAGCGTATCCGAAGTCATTGAGGCAATTAAATCAGGGGACCTTATAGAACTATTCGGAGTTGGAACCGCTGCAACTACAGCTCAAGTGGAGAAGCTAACATTTGAAGGAAACACATATGATTTGCCATCTAAGGAGTCTCGTGTAATTTCTAATTCGATCGGTCAAAAACTACTGAGGATTAAAAAGGGCATTGACCCAGATACTCACGGTTGGAATATTTCTATCTAAGCCGCTCCAGCTCTTGACTTTCTATCATTCAGTGCAGCGAGAAATGATCTAACGAGATCTATCTCCATCTTATCATTGCTTCTTTTGCGCTTTAACTCTAATCCAATATTGCGCACTTCGACTATTAATTCAGTTCCTCGAGAAAGTTCGACTAACCGAGCATTAAGATGTTTTGCAAACTTGAATCTTGATTCAACAATTGCTTCTATCTCGAAATTGTGATTATCGCAATGCAGGAACACAAAGCCTTGTGATTGAATCACTTTGCTCAAAACTGAAAAAGTTTCTTGACTTCGGGTATTATTAATAACTGCACTTTTCATTCGCACTTCAAAGGCCGTTCTTATTCATTATCATAAGATTAATTAAGCGTAATTTTTTCGATTGAGTATTTTGCAAAGAATTGGGGCTGAACTATAACATATCGGGTAAAGGAAAAACACTTGTTTTTGTGCATGGTGCATTTATTAATTCTGAAATATGGATGCATCAGAAAACAGAGTTTTCAAAATATTATCAGATAATCACCATTGACCTTCCGTCACACGGAAAATCTACTCCCCAGGCAACTGAAGAGTATCATGTTGAAGGTTTCTCTAAAACGGTAATCTCACTGCTCGATGAATTGAATATTACACAATTCACGATCATAGGACTCTCTTTGGGCGCAATGATAGCACAATGTGTGGCCTCAAAGTATCCGCTTAGAGTAGAAGGTATAGTGCTTGTTGGCAGTTCTGCATCAATGAGGTTAAGCCTTCTTGAAAAAACGATAACAGCAGTGTTATTTCCAAAGTGGCTTGCCATGTGGCTTTTTGGAAAACTCACCATCAAACAGTTTTTAAAGCTTTCGTTTATGATGACATGGTTTATGCGCGGCAATAAATGGCTTGGAGGTCCTGTTACAAGACAGAAAATTCGAGAAAGTATTCAAATGATTGAGCGATCAGAAATCAAAAAAATATATGCTGCAGTTCACACTTTTAGAAAACAGAACTTAAAAACTGGAGATTATCCTGTAATGCTCATTAATGGCCAATACGACTCGCCAGTAATTCATTACCACTCATTCTATTTAAAAAAGGAACTTCAGGAAAGAGCTAGCATATATACGGTTCCGAATACGGGCCACGCTTGCAATTTTGACAATCACGAGAGTTTTAACGGAATGCTATTTGAATGGTTGAAAGAAAAAAAGATCACTTCTGAAGAAGCTAAGGTTATTCCAATTAGCGAAAAAGATTGTATTTCAGAATACAATAAATTGCACGAAAGCCGTCTCGCCAATTGATCTTCTTACCTTCAGCGAAGGTTCTGCCATAATAAGAAATACCAACCTCATAGATCCTGATGTCTTTGATTCGAGCAAATTTGGCGGTTATTTCAGGCTCGATGCCAAATCTATTTTCTTCAAGAGTAAAATGCTCTAACAAATCTCGCCTGAACATCTTATAGCAAGTCTCCATGTCTGTCAAGTTCAAGTCAGTAAATAAATTTGACAAGAATGTCAAAATTTTATTGCCTATACTATGCCAGAAAAATAAGATTCTATGTGGATTACCGCCTACAAAACGACTTCCGTAAACTACGTCCGCTACTCCTTTTGAAATAGGTTTGATGAGAATATTGTACTCTTCTGGGTCATACTCCAAATCAGCATCTTGAATCACAATTACATCTCCGGTAGCTTCTTCAAAACCCCTGCGGATTGCAGCTCCTTTGCCCTTATTGTGAGGCTGTTTAAAGTACTTGATCTTAGTATCGTTGTTTTGATCGATAAACGATTCGATAGCTCCCTGAGTTTCATCTGTTGATGCATCATCAACGATGATGATTTCTTTATCAATACCATTATCCATAACTACTGCCAAAACCTTGTTCAGTATGAGGTGTATTGTTTTAGCCTCGTTGTAAGCGGGAATTACAATTGATAATTTCATAAGGATGGCGAATATAATGTATAGTGCAGCGTTAGATTTCCTAATCTTATTTTTGTAACCATGAAGTCTTGCTCAATAATTATTTTGACCTGTTTGATATTCTCACTTTCATCATGTTACAAATGCTATAAATGCACCGTACAAACCGATGATTTTGGTGAAACGAGTCAAAATGTATGCGGAAAAGATCGAGACATTTCGGGCCTTATTAATGAGCTTGAAACAGATACTATCGGGAATGGTCCTTGGATATGTGAAAAAAACTAACCCTCGTCCTCTTCATTTTCAGCAGCATTTGTAGATTCTTCAACCTCCTTTTTCTTACCTTTAATGGTCAAATCTATTTGCTTCTTGCGGGATTTAAGTTCGGATATTTCAATATTAACAGCTTCAATTCTATTCATTAATTCAGCCTTCAAAGGGTTTGAATCATTTGAAAACTTGAAAAAGTCCAACTTCCCTTCTTCTTGGGCTAAACTCGTTTGAGTTTCTCTTATTTTCTGACCAATTCTGTTGCGCTCTTCCAATAGTGCATCATCCGCATTGTCATCACTAGCAAGCATTTCAAGCTTACTTTCAAATCGTTTTTTAGCCAAATCTTTCTTGGAAATTCCTAGAGATTCATACGCTTTACCTATTATCTCTTCAAAAGCCTTATCAATCTTGCTCTTTAATTTATGTTCAACATTTCCTATTGCCGACCATTCGCTTCGCCATTCAGAAATAGCGGCTTCACCTTTCTCCTTAATTCCTGCTTTTAAATCGTCAGCAAATTTTGTCAATAAGGCTTCTTTCGATGCAAGATTTTCTTTAGCTTCCTTAACAAATGCCTCTTCTTCCTTCTTTTTTCGATTAAAGAATTGATCACAATATTTCCTGAATTCTCTAAAGAGTTTGTACTCCTCTTGGGGAAGCAACTTACCTGCAATTTTCCATTCCCTCTGCAGTCCTTTTAGCTGATTGGCGACCATTACATGATCTTCACCTTCATATATTTCTTTCGCTTTATCGATTAAAACCTGCTTTCTATCTCTAGCGTTTTTAAATTCCGCGTTACTTTCTTTTAGAAAAACATCCCGCTTCGCGAAATAGGCATCACAGGCTTGTCTGAATTCGTGCCATACTTTATCGTTCTTACCTCGACCAGCATAACCAATTTTCTTCCATTGCTTCTGGATATCAATTACCTCTTTCGTCCATGATTGAACATCCCTGACCTCTGTAAGATCTTTTTTAGAAATCTCCTCCACTTTGGACACAAGTTCTCTCTTCAGAGCAAAATGCCCATCGTGTTCACCCTTAACCTCTTTACGATGTTCGCGAATTCTATCGAAGACTTTGCTTACTGCAGTTTTGAAATCATCGCGAATTTTCTCCCATTCTTCTTGAAAAGTAGGACCAACTTGATCCCATTCGTCAAGATATTGATGAATCAGGGCATCCACTTGATTGATGGACTTCTCTTCTTCAAGAAGGGCTATCTTTTCAGTGATTTGTTGCTTCAGTTCTTGATTCTTTTTAAGATCATTAATCTGTAGCTCACGATATATGTTGATGTTGTAATAAAACAACTCAATCAATCTACTATACTCTGCTTGAAGCTCTCTGCGCTGAACGTTAGGCACTGGTCCCATCTCATTCCACTTCTGCTTAATCGCATTAAACCTCTTATAGGCTTTCCCTATATTTTCCTCGTCTTGAATTAATGACTGCAACTCGCTTACTAAGGCTTGTTTCTCACTTAGATTAGAAGCCTCCTGCTCTCTTCTTTGCTTATCCAAAGCCTTTCGCTTATCGTGATAAATAGACAACAACTCCTCAAATCGAGCATCTTCCGGTTCATTTTTATATTCAAATTCGGTTTCATCTTCTTCCGCCTTAGCTTCATTAAAAGCCTCTAGCTGTGCCTTCTCGGATTCACTTTTCAAAGTGTTAAATGCCGTTTGATACTGATCAATGCGGTCGCGATTTGGAATGAAAGTTTCATCCGCTATCCAACTTTGAAGTTCATCTACGATTTCTTGTTTTGACATCGATACCTAATTAAGCGGCAAAAATAGCTTTATGAATGTGAATAGCGCTGCCCTTCTGCAAGACTTAGCTTTAAGTTTACCACGAATTAACCACCATTTGAATTACAGATTATTAATCCGTTGAATCTATGAATCATCCGCATCAACAAAGCATGACTCAGACCCAAATGCTCTATTTACATTTGGGGGCTGTATGATTTTCGTAAATATCAATAATATCGACCTTAGTGAAGATGACTCTAAATGGGGTCAATTATTCGCTAAAACCTGGCCTACTTATAAAAAGTGGTTCCTAAAAGAGGGTTTAAAGGCTCGAACTGGATACCTCACATCATCTGCTGCTTTGGAAGAGAGTTTTCCGGAAATGATGGAGACATACGAACATCTATGCTCAATGGCAGGAGATTCAGATTTAGTCGCAAGATATCTTTCTATGTATTGTCCTCCGCCATATATGAGCGGCTGCAGTCAAGTTGCATGGACAAAAGATTCTCCAGGGTTAATAAGAAACTACGATTACAGTCCAAAGTATTTTGAAGGTTTAGTGCTAAAAACTAATTGGCTAAAACCCATAATCGGCATGAGCGATTGCAATTGGGGGCTATTAGATGGAATGAACGCTGATGGGCTTTCGGCCTCCTTAACTTTTGGTGGAAGAAGGATCACACATACCGGGTTTGGTATTCCACTTGTAGTAAGATATTGCCTAGAAACGTGTTCTACAACTGAAGAGGCTATAAAAAAAATTAAAGACCTTAATGTGCACATGGCCTACAATGTCACCTTATTGGATAAGCATTTAAATTTCGCTACGATTTACTTTATACCAGGTCAGGAAAATCAAATTACCTACTCGCCTGTAGGCACAAATCATCAAGAAGAAATTACATGGCCAGATTATGCCGCCATGACACGAACTGTAGAGAGAAGAAATATCTTAGAATATGCCGTAATAAACCCTTTTGAACATAAAGAATCAATGATAAATAAGTTTCTAAAGCCTCCCTTATATAATACTGCATTTGAAAAAGCTTTCGGCACCCTATATACGGCCTGCTATGACCCAATTAACGGAAGTGTTACTTATTACTGGCCAGGGAAATCACTTCATCAATCATTTGACAAATTCGAAGAAAAGAAAATGAGCATCACTCTGAAAGAAAGAGCTTCCAGACATTTGGTGTCATAATAACTACCCGTGAATTTGCTCAGTTTTCCCGTATTTGAGCATCACTTCAGCCTCATACTCAAGGAAAGAATCCCATAACGCATCGACATCAATTTGATCTGCGCCAAACTTTCTCGCAAAAGCTAAAAACATGGTGTAATGCATAGCTTCACTTTTCATAAGTTCCGCATAAAATGATGACAATTCTTCATCTGCAATATTCTCCGAAAGAACTCTAAACCTTTCGCAGCTCCTAGCTTCGATCATTGCAGCAAGCAAAAGTGTATTGATTAAATATTGCTTTCGTCCTCCACTTTTATCCTTAAAAAATGTCCTCAAATCACCTACGTAAGGATCTTTTCGTTCATAGCCAAGTTGGAGTCCACGTTTCTTAAGCTGATCATGCACGCGTTGAAAGTGTTCCATTTCTTCCCTCGCCAAATCCGTCATGGCATCAACAAGATCAGGATACTCAGGAAACTGAACAATTATTGAAATTGCCGCACTCGCTGCTTTCTGCTCACAAAAGGCATGGTCCGTAAGAATCTCTGTAATGTTTTTCTCTGCAATATTGACCCATCTTGGGTCTGTGGGCAACTTAAGTCTAAGCATTATACTATATTGAAATCTTTGCCGCGAAGGTAAAATGTTGATGAGAATTAGTCGTTCCTTCTACGATATTTGCAATGGTGAAAACAAAAAAAATCCTCGGGTCAATATTAATTATGGCGATCTCACTGTCCTCTTGCGGAAATCGTTGCAAGAGAATTGACGGCCCTAGGCAGGAGTATTTTCGTTCTTTACAAGGCGCAGAGAACTTCAAGCTTTCTACACCAGCAGAAATGACAATTGAAAAAGATTCGCTGGCTTCAGCGTCCATAGAAATAATTGCACAAGCCGAATTATATGATGCGCTTCTTATTGAGAACGATGGCAACGATGTCACAATCAGGATGAACGGATGTTTCAAAGATCAAGAAACCCTGCTGCTAAATGCTATTCTAAACAATGTCAATGCAATTGAATTCTCTTCAGCTGGAAAAATAAAGTCTGCTGAACTCATTGAGCAAGACACTATTTCAGTTGACAACTCAGGTCTTGGAGATATCGACCTTCTATTATCTTCTCAGAAGATAAAGACCAATTCCTCTTCTTCGGGAAACATAATTCTCTCTGGTGAAGCACAATGCCTTACGGCTGTTAGCTTAGGATCAGGGGAGTTAAGTGCATTCAATTTATTTTCAGACTCGGTTAGAATAGGCACTAGCGGATCAGGCATCATTGAGGTTTATGCTAATACTTACCTAGAAATTGATTTTAAAAGACCAACTATTGTGAGGTATCGAGGAAACCCTGAAGTTATTCTGATTAAGGGTGAAGGAGAGGTAGTTGATGCAAATCTGTAAACAAGATTGCTACATTTGAGTTGCGAGTCAGATTAAATTATTTCAATCAATGGGCATTTATTCACCATCTTTTCGGAGCATTCTGGTTTTACTTTTTCTTCTTTCTGGACAAATCAATTACGTATTCGGTCAGAAAAAAGAATTAACACTTGAAGATGCTGTTTTAAAACAATACTCAAAATTTCACCCAGAACGTCTTTGGATGCTTCAGTGGATACCCAATACTGATTCGTACAGTTTCATCAAAATGGAAGGCAAAAGCCAGACTTTAGTAGTTCATAATGTTGAAAATGAAGAATCTAAAGATCTGTTTTCCCTAGAACAGCTTTCTGAACTAATAAAGCCTGAAATCCCACTTAGGGTATTGCCTCAGATTTCCTGGATCAATGCCAATAGCTTTAGTGCCTCTATTGATAATGAATATTACAAAATAAACATTACTGAACCAAAGGCTGAGCTCAAGTTTTCCATCCCGCAAGAAGCTTCAGAAATCACATTCAATAATGATTTTAGCGCATGTGCATTTGTGCTAGATCACAACCTCTATTATTTGATGGAGAACGGAACTCAAATTCAAATTACATCTGACGGAAAACCAGGCATTGTCTACGGTCAGGCTGTTCACCGCAGCGAATTTGGAATTCAAAGCGGACTATTTTGGGCTCCTAATAATAATAAGCTTGCCTTTTATAGAATGGACGAAACGATGGTAGAAGATTATCCTTTGGTTGACATTTCTACCCAACCAGCCAGTTTACAAAGTATTAAATATCCAATGTCGGGGAGAACGAGTCATCATGTGACATTGGGCGTATTTGACCCTCAAAAATCAACTACGGTTTACATGAAAACAGGCGAACCTAAAGACAAGTACCTGACGTCCATCACTTGGTCTCCAAAAAGCGATGAGGTGTACATCGGTTTATTGAATCGAGATCAAAATCAGCTGCAACTAAACCGTTATAAAGCATCAACGGGAAGTTTAAGTAAAACACTGTTTGAGGAGGCAGACAACGAATATGTAGAACCTGAGCATCAATTGTGGTTTATTCCCGACAATAATGATCAGTTCATTTGGATTAGTGAGCGAGAAGGGTTCAATCATCTCTATCTGTACAATACAGAAGGGAATTTAATTAGACACTTGACCACAGGCAATTGGGAAGTTAAAGAAATCATTGGGTTTGACGACACTAAGAATTACCTTTTCTTGAGAGGTACTGGAGAAACAACGCAAAGTTTTGACAAAAGCGATAATACAAGGAATGCTACCCATCGATTTACCTACATTTTAGATTTTGAATTGCTTGGAACTAAAATACTTGATGATCGCCTAGGATTTCACACAGCAAAACTCAGCAAGAATGGGAAATATTTAATTGAAGATTTCTCAAGCATCGAAACTCCTTTGGAGACGTCTATTTGGAGTGCTGTGGGTAAAAAGCTTAGTGTTATCCACGCTCCAGAAAACCCTTTAGATGACTATAATATTGGCAAACCCGAAATATTCAGCATCCAAAATGGAAACAGCGACCTTCTCTACGCGAGGTTAATCAAACCTTCAAACTTCGATCCCAGTAAAAAATATCCAGTTCTTCTTTATCTCTATGGCGGTCCGCATGCTCAATTAGTTACGAATCAATTTATGGCAGGCGCACCTTTATGGATGTATTGGATGGCTGAACAAGGATATGTTGTTGCTACAATTGACAACAGAGGTTCTGCTAATAGAGGGATTGAGTTTGAACAATCTACCTTTAGAAAACTAGGAACCAATGAAATGGACGACCAAAAAAGATTTGTAGACTACCTTATTTCTCAATCATATGTTGATTCCGATAGAATGGCCATCCATGGATGGAGCTTTGGTGGTTTTATGACGATGAATATGATGTTGACTTTTCCCGGGCTTTTTAAAGCCGGAGTTGCGGGAGGCCCTGTTTGTGATTGGTCAATGTATGAAGTAATGTACACGGAGAGATACATGGATACTCCACAAACCAATGAAGAAGGTTATTTAAAAGCTAATCTCATTGACAAAGCAAAAAAACTTCAAGATGACCTGCTAGTGATTCATGGAACTATGGATAATGTTGTGCTTTGGCAGCACAGTCAAGCATTCGTTGAAAGCTGCGTAGACAATGGTGTTCAATTGGATTACTTCATTTACCCCGGTCATGAACATAATTGGGGAGGTAAAGACAATCTTCACCTCATGCAAAAAGTACTTTCATACATCGATGAACGAATCGGACAACAATAAAAGCTCTTTAGAGGTAGCTCAGAAATTTGATCGAGAATTAAGGCGTTCGCTTAACACTCTTCAAGGATATATGCATGCCCTTGAAGAAGAGACTCTAACAAAAAAACAATTGGACTATGTGACGGGGTTGCAGAACGAAATTGATCGTATGACGCGAAAAGTTCGAGCTTTTGGCAAGGTCATAGATCCTAAAGTAGACTTGGTTAGTGAAACATCTAGTGTATTTAATACTCACGAAACATTTGAGGTATTGGTTGCCATACTAAAAGTTGACTTTCCCTTAATTAAATACACTCTCAATAAAGATCCTAAAATAAGTCCGCAAAACTTTGGCGACAGTAATCATATAACCGATATGATTCACGGCATCTCGGTATTGCTTTTGCAACATGAATCGACTGCACTGAGCATTATTCTCCATTTATCACAAATCACCGCTGGCACTCAATTCATAGACATTAATATTGAAGCCAAGAATTGCTCGCTTTCGCAAAAAACACTCATGAATTGTTTGTCTGAGAATCAAAGAGCCGTAGTATCAAAAAGCAAGTTTGTTTCATCGCTTTCCCTCGAATTATCCAGAAAGCTGATCCGGTTAAGAGGCATTGAGCCTGAAATTGAAAAAATTGACGAGCATACAATTAGAATAGGATTATATGACCAATGGAAGGCAGCTTATGACTATGAACCTAAATCAATTGATCAATTATCTCATGAAGTCCAAAAAAAATATCATATTCTAATTGTTGAAGATGATAAGCTGAATCAAATGGTTACTCAAATGATGATTCAAAATTTTGGTTGGACTTCGGATATTGCAGAAAACGGAATAGAAGCTCTTGAACTTTATGACCCAAAAAAACATAATTGTGTTTTAATGGATATAGAACTACCAAGAATGGACGGCTATGAATGCACAACAGAGCTCAGAAAACGCTACGGAAATAATTTCCCAATCATTGCGCTAAGTGCAAATAGTGAAGGTCAAAAAACAGAATTTTACAGTATTCGAGGTTTAAACGACTACTTATTGAAACCTGTAAAGAAAGATATTCTTCATTCCAAAATTATGCAAGCTGAGTTCATTAATCAGAAGGTATAAAAGCCCGCTGAAAGGCATTACTCAATAAAACAACCGCTCGTTTTTTGTCGTTTTCAGGCAAGTGTTTAGGAGGCCCTTGAGGAGTATTGTTCGCATCGACAATATATATCTTACCGTCAACAGCATCGCGCAAAACATCCAATTCACCAAAGTCAAACTTGAACACTTTACAAAATTTACTCAACTGTTCTTTTTCATTTTCATTGAGCCAATCATCTACATTCTCGGCAAGCACAGCTCGATCAGGTACATTTTTAAATCGCTCATTATTGTTTCTATAATTGAGATATAAAAACGGGATAACTCCTTTCATCAAAGGAATTCGAAGGTCCATTACTTCTCTATCATTGACACTGCTATCGATGAATTTTTGAAAGATAAAACCCTCCTCATTCGGAACTGGACACTCTACCTTTCGACCATCATGAACGGCATTTTTGAGACTTTTTTGTACAGCCACACCTGAATGCTTTTCAGGATCAATTTTGGTTGAATAACCAAATGCTTCCTGCATGGCATAATCAACGGCATCTTTTGAGATATCTCGATTATAAAGATTAATAACCTGCTGGTCTTCAATCCTTTCTAAAGCCTTGAATTCATTCCTTACTGTATTATATTCCCAATAAATTGCCAGATCTGAATTCCGTTTAGTTTTATTCGTCACTTGGAACCCAAGATGCCTCGCGATTCTATATATCGTACTTCCCCTGCTTGGATAATGCGGATAGACCAGTAAAGTCTTAACAGTACCATTTTTCATTTTATCAACCACTATCCCAAACCAAGCTGCGAGGTCTTTAGAAAACATTTCTGGCCAAGGCATGCCTTTTCTGTAGCGATTAAAAATTCCACGTTTATAGTTATCTAGAAAATACATTACTAAATCAGAATTTTATTAAGCTTAGCTATTGTTGATTCAGAAGACCAATCAACAGCACCGAAATGTTTGAAAATAACCTTGCCTTCTTCATTCAAAATAAAGGTTGCAGGAATGGCAGGCGCATTTAGCTGGGAGGGAAGCGGAGTTCGCAGCAAGTAAAACGGAAGATTATAATCGTTTTTATCAAGGAATGAATTGAACGTTTCTTGATCTTCAATATTCAAGGCAACGATCGATATATCTGGGATCTCTTTTGCCAAAACTTCTAAAGAAGAAAATTCAGCAATGCATGGCACGCACCAGCTAGCCCATAGGCTAATAAACACTGCCCCTCCTTCAAAATCAGAAAGTTGAATTTGCTCTCCTTCGTGATTTTCAATCAATATTTGATGGTCATACAAACTCGGTTGAGAAGGTTCAATCTTTACAATTTCATCAGGAGATTCAAGATTCAATCGTGTAAACTGAATATTTACCCACTTAGGAAAACCTGTAAAGAAAAAAACGGCCATAAGACTGAAGAAAATGAGGTTTTTCACCCATTGCTTCTTCCAGTAATCTCTAATATTCAATTCAACCTAATTTATCACCGATATCACACGGTCGTTCTGTTGAAAGCAAAACTACGCCTTCTTTCGAGTAGACACCTAATACTAAACATTCACTCATGAAATTGGCGATTTGTTTGGGGGGAAAATTAACCACAGCTAGGATCTGCGTTCCTATCAATTCATTTGGTTTATAGAGTTCAGTCAATTGCGCACTCGATTTTAGCATGCCCAATTCCTTACCAAAATCAATAGTTAGAACATAGGCAGGCTTCATTGCCTCTGGAAAAACATCCGCCTTTAAAATAACGCCAACACGAATATCTAGAGAATTAAAATGAGAACAAGAAGCCGTATCCATAATGATTTGTATTTTCGAGACAAACCTAATGCTATGAAAAGAATATTTACTCTATTAGGGGCTTTGCTCCTAACCCAATTTATTATTGCACAAACCACCGTTTTCTCCGATGACTTTGACAGTGGCTTATCCGCTTGGACGCTCACAGGTCAATGGGGTACAAGCACAGCTCAGGTTTACAATGGCTCGAATTCTCTAACCGACAGTCCTGGTGGACTGTATCTGAATCTTCAAACAACATACGCAACGATTACTCAGAGCTTCGATTTAACGACTGCACTTGATGCAAATGTTCATTTCAGAGTTAAGTATGATATTGAAAATGGCTTTGACTATTGTTACTTAGAAGCATCCGCTAATAATGGAGCTTCATGGACAGTAGTCACAACTTTTAATGGTGAAAACAATCTTGCTACTTGGGCAAATTTTTCTGCCAACATAGGTGGTTTTGTCGGGAATAGTCAGGTAAAAATTAGATATAGACTTTATACTGATCAAGGTTATCAATCCGATGGAATATTCATTGATAGTATGAGAATTACAAGTTCTACAGTGGATAATGCTCCACCTCTTATTGTCCATAATCCAGCTCCTCATTTTGAAGGCGATGCAGACACAAATTTCAGGACCGCAACGATTACTGACATATCAGGATTATCAAGTGTAAGTATGTCTTATACAGTAGATAATATAGGACCTCCAACAATAATTTCACCGATAGATACCAACGGCAATGATTACACATTTGCAATTCCTCCTCAAACAGCTGGTGCTTATGTAGATTATGTAATTGATGCAATAGATAATTCTGCTCAGCTTAATTCAGCTACATCAACTATCTACCAATACATTGCTGGGAATTACATCAATCACGATAATGGTGTAGTAGACAATGTTGTAAATTTCTCATCCACATTCACTAGTGGCGCTGCCAACAGAGTTTCTTTAGGAAGCGGTTTAAGCACGCTCACCACAGCTTTGATTAGAAATTATACGGACGTGAACAATCCAAATGATAGCATTGAGGTTCATATTTGGTCAAATAACGCTGGTAGTCCAGGTACAGATTTAATCACACCGATTATGATGTTCCCTGAAGCAAATTTGCTTGAGCCTCAGAGAATGACCAGAATTGATTTAAGACCTTATGCCAATCAACTAGACAGCCTAACCGGTGATATTTTTATTGGATTTGAAGTGCCAACTGGTGGAGCATGGATTACTCAAACAACGGGGGGAAATGGCAGAGCCGCCACTTACAATGGAAGTAATTGGACCGCTAATACAACGACCACTTATCACTTCCGAGCAATTACGACTAACCCAATAAATCCACCAACAGCTCTTTTTAGTTTTGATAATACGAATGATCCATCCATTGATTTTACTGATTTATCAAGTAATTTCCCCCTTTCTTGGGCTTGGGATTTTGATGATGGAACAACTTCTACACTTCAAAATCCAACGCATCTATTTACATCACCTGGAACATATACGGTTAGTTTAACTGCCTCGAATATTATCGGAACAAGTGCAGTTTATTCATCAAATGTGACAATAGTAAATGCTGTTCCATTGGCGTCATACACCTATGATGATGCGAATGACCCAACCATTGTATTTACTGATAATTCATTCAACTCTCCTACAACTTGGTTTTGGGATTTTGGAGATGGCTCAACTAGCACCAACCAAAACCCGACTCATGACTATGCTTTTGCTGATGAATACACTGTTTGTTTAGCTGCTACTAATCAGTATGGAACAGATTCTGTTTGTGGTTCAGTAACTGTTGCTAATGAGCTCCCTGTTGCTCTATTCTCGAGTGAAACATTAGCAGGTAATTCAGTAGAATTCACAAACTTATCTTTAGTGGGCAATCCAGGTCCCGCAACTTATCAATGGGACTTTGATATTAATAATGAAACCTCTACCGATGAAAACCCGTCATTCAATTATCCAGCTACAGGCGGCACATACAACGTATGTTTAACAGCAACGAATGGACTAGGCGCTAGTGCACCATATTGCTTAGATGTTGAATTGGTAGATCTAACTGTTGGAATCAGCGAATTAAATGCTACAAACTATACTTTATCTCCGAACCCAACTTCGGGTTTGGTGAGACTTTCGTTCACGGATGACTCAAGTATAGAAAGCTTTCAGCTGTTCTCCATAGATGGATCTCAAATTAACACAACATTTAACAGTATTTCAAATGGAGTAGAAATGGATTTATCTAGCCTTTCCAAAGGACTGTATTTCATTGAAATTATCACAAGAGACAACGCTTCAATTAAACTTCCGATTGTGAAGCAATAGAATACATTAAACCATGAAAAAAGCCCCGAAATCGGGGCTTTTTTCGTTTAACGGCATTCATGTGGAAATCTTTAACAAACAAATTCTTTGACCTATCGTTTGAGGCCTAACCTTTGTCGAATAGAACACGTCAAACAAATCTAAGCATGTAGATTTGACAATCGCGTGAAATAGCATAAAGTATGAATAGAGAAATAGGAATTAGAGAGAAGGCTTTAACCTTGAACCTAGACGGAAGTATCTACGGTTCGTTCGCTGAAATTGGAGCAGGTCAAGAAGTCTCAGCTAATTTTTTTGCGGCAGGTGGAGCTTCTGGAACTATAGCTCTAACTACTTCTGCGTATGACATGAAGATTTCTGACTCCATTTACGGAGCTTCGAAAAAATATGTTGCTGAGCCGCGTCTTATTACGATGCTCGATAAAGAGTATTCAAATCTACTTGGTAAACTCGAGCACAGAAAAGGAGACACTCGATTCTTCTCATTCGTTAACACCGTAGAGATCCTAAACTACTACAAAACCAACAAAGGTCACGGTTGGTTTGGACTCAGATTTCAACTGAAGCCTAACACCCCACCAAACGAGTGTGTATTTCACGTCATCATGCATGACAACGATGGTCTTTTGCAACAAAAAGCATTAGGAAGGGTTGGCGTCAATCTAATCTACGCTGCTTACCATTACAGTGACAATCCCGAAATGATGCTCAACAGCCTGCTTGATGGATTAGGGCATGGGCGAATTGAGATAGATATGTTCAGACTTTCAGGACCTCAATTTGAGCATGTAGACAATCGTATTTTAAGTTTGCTTTTGGTTAAAAATGGAATGACAGATGCAGCGCTCTTTGGTCCAAATGGCGATGTTCTGCAGGCTTCTCAAGCTCTGTACAAAAAGAATATATTGGTACTGAGAGGAAGGTTTCGCCCATTGACTCATGTAAATCTCGACATGCTTAAAATGGGTTTGAAAGAATTCAGAAAAGAAGAGGATATAGATGTCGATCGCATTCAAGTATTATTTGAACTGACATTAAAAGATCTGAGTGCCGAAGGTAGAATTGATGAGAAAGATTTCTTGGACCGCGTAGATATTATAGGAAGCTTAGGATACACTGTTCTTATTTCAAACTATCAGAAATATTATACGCTTGTCTCCTACTTAAGTGATTCTGTTAGAAATCGGAAAGTGGGTGTCATTCTAGGAGTTGAGAATCTCATTCAAATTTTTGACGATAAATATTATGATCGCCTCAAGGGCAGACTGCTAGAGGCATACGGGATTCTATTCGGACGAAATGTCAAAGTATATGTATATCCTTCTCTTCAGGAAGATGGAGAAACTTTGAAAACTTTAGATGATTTAAAATTTGAGGATCCTTCCATTAATCTTCTTATTGATTATCTAAGGATGAATGGGAAAATAGAACAAATCAGATGCTCTAATAAAGATATACTTCACATTTTCTCTGATCACGTAGTCAAGAAAATCAAGGATTGCGAAGATGGCTGGGAATATATGGTTCCAAGTATTGTGGGTAATATGATTAAAGAAGGCAAGCTTTTTGGCTGGAAAGAACTGGCTGAGAAAGAATAAATTGTCTCATGAATTTTAGGCTCATAGCATTTAGTCTCCTTTTTCTGACCTCATTAAACAGCTCTGCACAGTCGCCCTCGCTTGAAATGCTTACTTCATACATGACGGGTGAATTCACGTCAAAAGCTCAAGCGAAAGAAGACACGAATTTCTCTGACATTAGTCTGAAGGTCGCACGCATTTGGGAAAATAAAACAGAAGAAGTTTGGCTATATATGGAACGGGCTAACTCCAATAATTTGAAGCAACCTTATCGTCAGCGTATTTACCAATTAGTGGAATTGAGTGAAGGCAAATATGTAAGTTACATTTACGATATACCTGATAAAGAGAAATACATAGGCGCCAATAAAAAACCAACGATATTAGAATACCTTTCAAGTGAAGATCTCTCACTTTTAGAGGATTGTGGCATTGGAATGCACTATGCAAAAGAAGCGTTCAGAGGAGCTACAGCGGCTAGGTGTCCAAATACCTGGCGAGGTGCTGCTTTGGAAACAAATGAAGTGGAGTTGTACAAAGACAAATTAATAAGTTGGGATCGTGGTTGGACGGAAGACGGACATCAAGTATGGGGTTCAACAATAGGTGCCCACATATTCATTAAAAAGTAAGCTTTCCATTCCAGGTTATATATTGAGAAAACTCCAAATCGCTTGGTGACTCCTCAAAAATTCCATATAGCGTTGAGCCACTTCCAGTCATAGAAGCATATAAAGCTCCTTTAGCATAAAGCCTCTCTTTTATTTCTTTGATAATAGGATACTTAGGAAAAACGCTTGCCTCAAAATCATTTACTAAAACATCCTTCCACCCTTCTACTCCAATGCTCGGCATCATTTCTAAATCGATGGCAGGCGCTGAAGGTTTCACACCCGAGTAGGCTTCTTTCGTAGAAATATGAATATTAGGGTTGACAATCAATACAAAATACTTACTAAGATCTAAATCTATCGGTCGCATCTTCTCTCCTCGGCCGTATACGAACATTGGCTTATTCTCCCAAAAAAATGGGCAGTCACTTCCAATTTTTGCTAATAAATCTTTTGCCTCTACATCTGACAATCTGAGTTGAAAATAATCCTTGAGTGCTTTCAAAGTAAAAGCAGCATCCGCACTTCCTCCTCCAAGTCCTGCACCAATCGGAAGCGTCTTCAATAAATGCATATCAATGGATGGAAGGTTAAACAATTCTTCCAATGATTGATAAACTTTGATGCATAAGTTAGAATCTGCATTTCCCGGAATTGGAATACCATAACTCATAAATCGAACCTTTCCAACTTCCGTTAATGATTGAAGTTGAGGAAAAGCCTCTAATCCTTCTTGCCTATCAGTAATTTCTAAAGTCTCTTTCCACTGGACTGGATAAAATATACTTTCAATATTGTGATATCCATCGGGTCTTTTGCCTGTGATATAGAGGCCTAAGTTGATTTTTATGTTTGGAAACACTACCATTCGTGTTGCGAAGATTCAACTTTTTATACACGCACCATTGAAAAATTAATTTGAAACTTTATGTGACACGCATCCAATGCGCATTGACTAAGTTTGAAGTTAATATCATTGATACATTATGGCTATTTGGTTTAAAGAAGTAAACGCTGCTCAAGCGGATCAAATGAGGAAAGGAACACTTTTAGAATCCCTAGACATTCGAATTATTGAACTTGGAGATGACTTCATTAAGGGTGATATGCCGGTTGATCATAGAACAGTTCAACCTTACGGAATTCTGCATGGTGGCGCTTCCGTATCCTTGGCAGAAAGTTTGGGTAGCATTGGTGCTCACCTGACAATTGATCCAGAAAAGTTTGTCTGTGTCGGAATGGAAATCAACGCAAATCACCTAAGGCCTGCCACAAAAGGAAAAGTTATAGGAACAGCAAGACCAATTCATCGCGGGAAATCATCTCAAGTGTGGAGCATCGAAATAAAAGATGAAGAAGGCAAAATGGTTTGTATCAGCCGCATAACGATGGCAGTATTATCAAAAGATAAAATCTCAAAATGAACGCTTTAATTTCGCCTAAAATTTAAATTATGAGTTGGACAGAACAAGACCTAGGAGATGGTAAATCAGCATTAACATGCACCTTCGAGTTTTTTGATTTCAAAGAAGCTTGGAGCTTTATGTCCGAAGTGGCGGAATTGGCTGAAGAGCATCAGCATCATCCAAATTGGAGCAATGTTTATAATCGTGTATCCATTGTGCTCAGTACTCATGAAGCAGGTAATATCATCACTGAAAAAGATCGGAAACTCGCAGAAGCCATAGATGCGCTCAGTTAAATGAATGCCGAGAAGCTTCATCAATTAACTGCCCACAGCGGGGCTCTTTATGCTTTAGCTCATGGTCGAACTACTAATGCACTTTTCAGCGCTGGAGGTGATCGCGTTGTTGCGGAATGGAATCTCGAACGTGCAGAAACAAATGCATTTGCCGTTCGAACAGAATCTACGGTATACAGTCTTCTTAATCTCGATAACAAGCTTGTTATAGGAACAAGCAATGGAGGAATGCATGTTATCAACTTAGAAACAAAAAGAGAGCTGCGGCACCTAAAGCTCCATGACAAAGGAATCTTCCATTTATTTAATGACCATACAAATAGTCGAGTTTATGCTTGCTCTGCCGATGGAAGTGTGAGTGTTTGGAATCCAGAAGACTGGAGTTTATTATGGCACTTAAATCTTTCAAATCAAAAGATAAGAAGAGCTACTCAAAACTCAGATGCATCATTAACTGCTTTCGCTTGTGGTGATGGTAAATGCATAATCACAGAAAATAAAAATCATCAAGTGATATTTGAGATTGAAGCACATGAAGAATCGTGCAATAGTTTGGCTTTTCTGCCCTCTGGAAACTTGATAACCGGAGGAAAAGACGCTTTTCTCAGAATTTGGGATAGCAATAAAGGATTCAGCTTAATCAAGGAAATACCCGCACATAATTATGCTATCTACGACATTATCATTAATCAAGAGTCTGGTTGGGTCGCAACAGCCAGCAGAGACAAAACAATCAAGCTTTGGAATTTAGAGTTTAATGAGACCCCAATTCGCCTAGATCGGGCTAAAAAAGGAGGTCACCTCAATTCTGTAAATGGTTTATTGATGCTTGACGACAATCAATTTGCCTCTTGCAGTGATGATAGAAGTATTATCATTTGGAAAGTCGATCAAAACTAATCATCATGCTCACGCCCCAATATTGGATTGACCGATCGTTGAGCCTCTAACTCTTTTCTTTCTTCCTCGAACTTCTCCAAATCAACAGGATTAAAACCAGCCTTGAAATCGGGCTTTCCGGCCTCAACCCAAGCAGAATACCATAAGCTTCCTATGGTAATAATCGAAGACCTCATCCTACGCTCTACCATACCGTTCATGCTCAAATGATATTCTAGAGAGAAATCGCGTGAATAGGTCTTAATGGTAGAATTTCCTCTTTGATCAAATGCATATTTCTTGTCAGAAGGATAAGTCTTGGTAAGCTCACGCTCAAATAAAAGCACCGAATCAACAGCGCCACTGCTTGCCTCTACTGCATCCCAAATATGATTCAGCGGAGAGTCAATAAACTTCGCCTTCCCGGTAAAAAAGTCAAAGTCCTCAGCATATAGTTCAGGTAAACGTGATTCCCAAAAGCCATGTATTCCTTTCTGGTTTGTGAGCTGCCCATTGTAGTTTTCAGTGGTATGCAAGGGAACATGCGCATCAGCAATATAATGACCTAAGTCAGCGGATACTTTCAACGCATAAGCATAGTCCTTGTTACGAAAGGCATAAATTAATCTCCGGTACATCACTTCCACATACCACGGAACAATACCATACGATTGAAGCGTATCTTCTGTGAACTTCTCTACCGCGTCATCCCACTCGCGCGGAACTTCATCAAATGGATTCTCTCCATAATGATCGATATCAATATAGTGTCGAGCAGCCTCCTCTTTCACAACATACCTGCGCATATCGGGATCTACTGCATGGGAAGTCACAAATTCAATGTTGTCCTTATAAAACACCATCAACTCTGTGGGTAAGGTATACACAGCCATGCGATTAATACTTCTATGACCGAAGAATCCCCAACAAAATACATATGCTGGAAAAGTCAAGAGCACAAGCGAAAAGACAAGCTTTTTGAGCATGATCGAAAATAACTAATCCAAACGCAAGGAAACTCGCGACATCAAGAATTAAGCAAGAAATAAAGTAATTACTTCAAAAATGGAAACTTCACTACCCGCGCTGGAAGCACCTTGTTTCGAATAATGATATTGACTTCTGAGCCTTCAGAAAAATAAGGTCTATTTACATATCCCATAGCAATAGCTCTGCCTAATGAAGGTGCCATTGTTCCGCTAGTCACCTCTCCAATAACTTCACCTTCCTTATTCTGAATCTCATATCCATGTCGTGGAATAGGACCTTTTTCCAACACCTCGAAACCTACCAATTTGCGTGAAATTCCAGCTTCTTTTTCAGCTTTCAAAGCCTCAGAATTGGTAAAGTCTTTGGTAAATTTCGTAATCCAACCCAATCCGGCTTCTAAAGGTGATGTCTCATCATTGATGTCATTACCGTAAAGACAAAAGCCCATTTCCATGCGCAATGTATCTCTAGCACCAAGTCCAGCAGCCATTATATTTTGTCCTTTTCCTGTTTCAAAAACAGCATCCCATATTTTTTCTGCTACATCATTCTTGAAATAGATTTCATAACCACCTGAACCTGTGTATCCCGTAGTAGCCACAATCACATCGTCTACTCCAGCAAATTTGCCAACTTGTACTGTATAATAAGGCATTGACGCAATGTCTAGATCAGTCAAAGACTCAATGGCAGCTGTTGCTTTTGGTCCTTGAATAGCCAACAGCGAGTAATCATCGGACTTATCGACCATGTTTACGCCTTGAGTATTAAATTTCTGAATCCAATCCCAATCCTTCTCCATATTCGATGCATTAACAACTAACATGTATTCACTTTCTCCAAGACAGTACACAAGAAGGTCGTCAACAATGCCGCCATCATTATTTGGCAAGCACGAGTACTGCACTTTTCCAGGTGTCAATTTAGATGCATCATTGGAAGTAACGCGCTGAAGGAGATCCAATGCTCCATCACCACTTAAGAAAAACTCACCCATGTGAGAAACATCAAAAACTCCAACATTTTCTCTAACATTCAGATGCTCAGCACCCAAATTAGAATATTGCACAGGCATGTCATATCCTGCAAATGGAACCATTTTCGCACCTAAGGAAATGTGCTTGTCGTAAAGGGCTGTTTTCTTCATAATGTGATTTGTTGCGGGCGCAAATGTAACACCAAGAGGACGAATCAAGACTCTATTAGAGCCTCGAATAAAGAGAGGTACTTTTCGCCATTTGATTTTACTGAAAACTTATCTTCAACCGTCTTCCTACCTGCCTTTCCAACTCTTTCTCGAATGTCTTTATTTTCTGTAAGCTCTGAAAGCATATCGAACCATTGATCTTCATTTTGAGGTAAGTAACCATTCTCGCCAGAATTAATAATCTCTGTATTCACACCTACAGGTGACATCAGCGTAGGTATCTCTAGTGCCATGTATTGTAAGCCTTTCAACCCGCATTTTCCTTTTGCCCATTCATCATCAGGCAGCGGCATAAGGCCAATATCCATATCACATAGGTCTTCAATTTCTGTTGCTGCGCTCCATACCTTGCCTTTAATATCAAGCTCATCATGCCGATAATTACCATCCCCAATAACGGAAATTCTAATTCGATCTCCGTACTTCTGCTTGAGTCTTTTCAAAACAGTAACTGCATGATTAAAATGCTGAATGGTAGTTATGCTGCCACTCCACCCGATCGTAACAACCTCCGCATCATTCTTTCCCTTAATAGCCTTATAAAGCTCTGTATCAATCGTTGTAGGGATTATTGAAACATTCTCATTATAAGTTCTGGCATAATTTGCCAGGTAACCATTACCGGCAATAATATGATCAGATACAGAAATGATCTTTGCTGTTTTCTGGGCATTCTTTAAAAAATTCAAGGCCTTGTTAGCATCGGAAACATTGCTTAACCAGATACTATCGTCAAAGTCAAAAACAAGCTTCGCCTTGCTCTTCGCAAATTTCCTTTCAAAAATGGTTGTGCCTGTCATGAAAGCCTCTCGCTGAACAAATATGATGTCATACGAATCTGCTTTTGAGGCATCTCTTTGTCTTTTCTTAAAGCTTTTGGCTACGATGAGCGCCTTTTTATCAATATTACCTTTTGAATAAAAGACTTTATCATCCTCTTGATCGATCAGAAAAGACAGTTCACAATCGTATCCATTGGCTTCGAAAAGAGATAAATACTGCTCGAAACGAAAGCGCTGAGAAGGCGATCTATTGAGCCGATGCTGAGCTATAAATAGGATCTTACGATTCACCATTGACTAATTATCCGTTCTCCAAGCCGGTGGCAAGTTCTCCATGATTTCAATATTCTCAAATCGCGAACTTTCTCTTGAACCAACTTCTTTTGCCCAAGAGGCCATTTTATTAATTCCTTCTTGCAGCAGTGTGTATTCGCTAACATTAAAAATAGATTTCACCTTGGAATGATCAGCATAGGCATGAACAACTTCATTGCGAGGCGGAAGATGCTTTAATTCACCTGTATCATTCATTCCATTCATCACCGCTTGCGCTAACTCTACCACTGTATATTCTTGGTCGGCTCCAATATTAAAAATCTCATTGTAAGCCTCTTTAAACTCGACAGATTGTGCTATAACGGGAGCCACATCATCGATATAGCTGAAAGCTCTGGTTTGCTTTCCGTCCCCGAAAACAGTTAAGTTTTCACCTTTCATCAATTGATTCATGAAGATGCCAACGACATTGCGATATCGGTCTCCAATATTTTGAAACTCACCGTAAACGTTGTGCGGTCTGAAAATGATATAGTTCAATCCAAACATTTCATGCGCACATTTTAAATCCATCTCGACAGCATATTTCGCCACACCATAAGGATCTTCCGGCTGAGGATGCATGTTTTCTCTCATTGGAGGTTCTTGTTCGCCATATACCGCGATGGATGATGTAAAAACAAAACACTTGATTTTATGCTTTACTGACTCATTGATTAAGTTAATACTTCCAATTAGGTTGTTGCCGTAATTAAACCTTCGAATGAAGTGACTTAAACCTTCCGCGGCATATGCTGCTAAATGAAATACGTAATCAATATTATGGGCATCAAAGAGCTTTTGAATCAGCTTTTCATCTTCAACCGAACCTTCGATAAAAAGAGCGCGACTATCAACATTGTCTTCAAACCCTCCGGAAAGGTCATCAAGAACTACAACTTCATATCCCGCGTCAAGCAAATGCTTTGTTACGTGAGCTCCGATAAAACCAGCTCCACCGGTAACCAATGCCTTCATGTGTAAGAATTTGCCTCAAAAGTAGTTTTATTGAAACATTCGTAAAATCAAATCATTAATGTATTGAGCACATGTGAATTGACCCTTACTCAAAGCGTAAAAGCATCCCTTCTCATCCAGCCAGTAAGACTGATTCTAGGCTTATTCGCCTCTAAAACTTTATGTAGAATTTGATCACTTCTAAAACAAACCACCCTACCATGGATAGGTTGAATATCATAAAAGGTGCCATCGTCATTATAAACCCTCAATTGACCTCCATCAGCAGGTTTCCAATCTTTATTCAAATAAAGAATGAGGGAAAAGACTCTGTTTCCTTGATCTCTAAATTGATCCACATGTGGCGAATAAAACGCACCTATTGGATAGACTGCAAAATGTAACTCGGTACGCTCAAGGTATATTCTGAAATATTCAGACAGATAGTCTTGTAAACCTTCTACCCAATTCCAATATGTTTTAAGGCGAGCTGAGGCATCAACCTTATTGAGCCAGAACACTTTATCACCCCTTACTTCAGATATACGCTGCATCGCAATTCCCTTTCCAATCTTAGCGTCTTTGAATTCTCCTTGACTATATTCAGTAAGTGCCTCTTGAGCCAATGCATCAAGCACACATGAATCAAGAACATCATCTTTAATCGCAATTGACTGAGAGAGAATTTGCTCGGCAATTTTCTCGAATATTGGATTTATCAATCAGCTTATTTTTGAATGCAAGGTGAACCTTTAATCGGCCCAACTAACCATGGACAAAATCAATCTTTCGAGCAATGAATAATCGATCAGAATTGATGTCTATAATAATGCCTGCAAAAAATGCTTTCCCGTGGATGGAAGAATGCCTTGAATCAGTTATCAAACAATCTTATGGTTTATGGGAATTAATTGTCGTCAATGACCATTCCACAGATCACACAGCAGAAGTACTTGAAGAGTATTCAAAAAAGGATGGCCGCATTAAACACTATAACAATAATGGCATTGGGATAATTGATGCATTAAACATGGCGTTGCAACGATCTTCAGGAGAATGGGTCACGAGAATGGATGCGGATGACATCATGCCCATCAACAAGCTAGAAACATTGATCTCAGCGCTGAGTTGGAATAAAAATGCTGTAGCCACTGGAAAGGTCAAGTACTTTTCAGATCAACCCGTCTCAGATGGATACAAGAATTATGAAAAATGGTTGAATAAACGCATTGATAGGAATGATCATTGGGATTGGATGTATCGTGAATGCGTCATATCCAGCGCCAATTGGTTGACTCATCGTAATAACGTAGAGTTTGAGGAAAACGTTTATCCAGAGGACTATGCGCTCACGTTCCATTGGTATAAACGTGGGATTTCTATTCTTGGGGCCGATGCCATCACCCATCATTGGCGAGAGCACGTTGAAAGAACCTCACGAAACTCGAAAGATTATCAGCAAGAAGCTTTTTTTAAACTGAAAATCAATCAGTTTTTCAAAATCACGCGAGATATTAATCGTCCCCTTGCAGTAATGGGTAGCAACCAAAAATCAAAACTGACTATCGACTTCATTGAATCTCACACGTCAAACTTTGATCATATTCAATTGGAAAATATTTCTAAACTCAAGGCGCTCAGTTCTCCTCAGGTGTTAATTGCTGTTTACCCCGAAGCAAATGAGAGAGCGAAAATTCAGAGCTTAATGGAGGATCTTCACCTTAAAATGGGCAGAGACTGGTGGTGGCTTTAATATATGAAAAGAATCCTCCGTAGGCATTGACCTTTCTATATTTGACCCAATATAATCAACCACCGCAGTATGTCTGATAATTCACCCTGTCCAAAGTGTAATTCTGAATTTGCTTATTCTACTGGCGGTGAATTAATGATGTGTCCTGAGTGCGGTCACGAATGGAATCCTGCTGATGCAATACAAGAACCTGTGGAAGTAGCTATTGTGGATGCAAACGGAACGCCACTAACTGATGGCGACAGTGTTATAGTTCTTAAAAACCTTCCAGTAAAAGGTATGCCACAACCAGTGAAGGCTGGCACTAAAGTGAAAAATATCCGATTGACTGAGGGCGATCATAACATTGCTTGCAAGATCGATGGATTTGGCTCTATGGGATTAAAATCTGAGTTTGTGCGCAAAGCATAAATAAACCCCAATCATTTGCATTAAGCTATTTTCGCGCCTCATTCATAAAAAAACACTAAATGAACACATTTAAAAGAATTGCAGGCTTAACTGCTATCGCCCTATTCCTAGGTACGAGCGTATTTGCTCAAAAGAAAGTTGCTGTAGTAACCTTTTATGCTGATAAGCACATCGATTTTAGCGAACTTGGCAGTGGTGCCGGATTGGTTGCCGCGATTGGTTCTTTATCAGAAGATGAGAATTTCAACTTGCAACCCGTTTTGGACAACTTTCATGAAACATTTTTCAAGGAATACGCTTCTCAGTTTCCTTTTGAATTAATGGCTGAAGAAGATGTTATAAATAATGCTGATTATCAGGCATATGATAGTCGCCATGGGGAATCTAATGATGAAGATCGAAATAGATTTTTTCAGCGCTACTTAACGTATGAAGGTTACAAGCCTATGGCAGACAATGTGCTTCTGAAAAAGAATAGCAATGAATTAGCTATGCTCGATATTTTCAAAGATGTGGATGGCGTTATGTTTGTAAACCTTGAATATGCATTTGTAAAAAAGACGGTGCCTTTTACAGCTGGAATTCAGGCTTACGTTAGTGTGAGATTGTATAACAAAGAAGGAAAGAAAGTTTTTAAAATTAGAAAATTAGCCACCTCAAAAAAGAGTGTTGCCATAGTAGCTGGCATCCCTATTATGTCACCTGATAAGCTATTGCCACTTTGTGAAAATGCAACAGCAGAAGTCATTGAAGATTTAAACAAAAAGCTAAAAAAGATAGCTGCAAAATCTGCTAAGAAGCTGTAAGCTAAATAAAACAATCATAAAGGAGCAGGCCTAGGCCTGCTTTTTTTATGCTTAATTTTCTAAATAGTATTTATAAATATAGCTTTTGCAAAAAGGTTCAATACCTTTGACTCTTGATGAATTCAAAAACCACCATTAATTTTTTATTCGGTTTTAGCCTCATATTTTGCACATTGAACTTTAGTATTGAGTGCTGTTCATCAGATTCATATTTGGTTGAGTTCAATGAAGAAATTCAGCAAATTCTCGAAGATGACTTTCCGATCGAGGCTATTTTTTTAGATCTTGACCCTAGACAGAGTATACCTGAGTTCTTTGTATCAAAGTCTTCCAAAAAGAAATCAGAAAACGATTACAAGTCAAATCATTTTTATGAAGTAGACTCTCCCCCTCCGGAATTGACTTAAGCTCAAGAAACAAAAGGTTTCGATATTTATTCAGTTAATTCAGTCCTCATTTCTATTTCAAATAAAATCACATGTTTAAGCATTTTAGCAATGACCTACCTGCGGGTCTTATCGTATTTTTAGTAGCAGTCCCTCTTTGTTTAGGAATAGCCCTAGCCTCAGGAGCACCTCTATTTTCAGGTATTATAGCTGGAATAGTAGGTGGCATTGTTGTGGGCCTTATAAGTGGATCCAAAATTGGTGTCAGTGGTCCAGCTGCTGGTCTAACAGTAATTGTAGCTGATGCAATAATTAGATTGGGAACTGATGCAAATGGGATTTTTGATATGGAGAGAGGTTTTCCATTGTTTCTTTCTGCGGTAGTTTTAGCAGGAATAATTCAAATAGGATTAGCCTTCGCAAAATCAGGAATCATAGGATACTATTTCCCAAATTCAGTTATCAAAGGAATGCTCACTGCAATCGGTGTAATAATAATTCTAAAGCAAATTCCTCATGCCTTAGGCCATGACGTTATTGCTGAAGGCTTTGATGGATTCTGGCAAAAAGATGGGGAAAATTCCTTTACGGAATTAATGATTGCATTTGGAGATATAAATCCAGCCGCTTTGTTGGTTACAAGCGTCTCCATGTTTGTTCTAATTCTTTGGGAGCAAAATTTCATGAAGAAAATCAAAATTTTCAATATTATTCAAGGTCCCTTGGTTGTCGTTACTGCCGGCATTCTATTCACGCGTATTTGTTTGGATATCGATATTTTCAGTTTCGAAAAGGATGAAATGGTAGGTATTCCATTAATGACAGATCAAACAGGATTTTCAGGTCTTTTTACTACTCCAGACTGGAGTATGCTTTTCAATAGTGACTTATGGATCATTGCATTTACTATTGCAGTGGTAGCAAGTCTAGAAACTCTTCTGTGCGTAGAGGCAACAGACAAAATGGATCCAGAAAAAAATGTAACACCAACTAACCGAGAACTAATTGCACAAGGTGCCGGCAACATCGCATCCGGACTGGTCGGAGGTTTGCCTGTCACCCAAGTTATAGTGAGAAGTTCAGCAAATATGCAGTCAGGTGGGAAAACCAAACTAGCCGCAATGATCCATGGACTATTTATTGCTATTAGCGTTTTTTTACTCCCCGACATTCTAAACATGATACCTCTTTCTAGCTTAGCCGCAATCTTGATTATGGTAGGATATAAATTAGCTAAACCATCAATTTTTAAAGAAATGGCAGGACAAGGAAGGGATCAGTTAATTACCTTTTTAATTACTTTTCTAGGAATTGTATTTACCGACCTTTTAATGGGTATTGGAATTGGATTGGCTGTTGGATTTTTCATGATTCTAAGGAAGAATTTCAACACTCCATTTAGTTATACTGAAACATTTGGTGATGGAGAACCAATAGAAATCATTCTCTCAGACAACGTTACTTTTCTGAATAAAGCAAGCATCTTACAGGCTTTAAATGCCATTCCTAATCAAAGTGCTGTGATCATTGACGCAACTTCAACCCATTATATTCATCCCGATGTGATTGAGATTATCGATGACTTTATTGTCAAGGCAAAACAAAACGATATTTCGATTGAGATAAAAGGAGACTTCCATGAAGTCAATAAAGATCACTTGGATTACTTTCTTAAAAAAGTGTCAAAAGATGGCAATCACAAAACCCCCTATTTTGAGACTATATTCAAAAATTAGTCGAGATGATATATTTCCATAATGTGCTCAAGCAACTTAGGGAAGTTAATATTTAGATCAATTAATCCTCCTGAATTAATATCAAACACCCATCCGTGAACAGAAATCTCTCTTTGACGATAGGCCGTTTGCACCACTGATGTTTTAATCACATTAACACACTGTTCTTGAACGTTTAGCTCAACTAAACGCTTATACTTTTCCTCTTCATTAGTGATTTTATCTAATTCCGCCTGGTGAATTCTATAAACATCTCGAATGTTTCTTAGCCATGGATTTAATATTCCGAGGTCGGCAGACTGCATAGCAGCTTTCACACCACCGCAGTAGTAATGGCCGCAAACAACAATATGACTAACACTCAAATATTTTACGGCATATTCTATAACTGACATCACATTCAAGTCAGTATTAGGAACCATATTGGCAATATTGCGATGAACAAATGCCTCACCAGGTTGAACACCCATAATATCTTCCGCAGTAACTCTGCTATCAGAGCAACCTATATATAGAATATCTGGACTTTGTCCTTCTGACAAGTTTTTGAAATAGTCCTTGTCTAGGCCTAATTTTTCATCGACCCACTTCTTGTTGTTCTCAAAAATCTGTTGAATATCCATACCTTCTTATTTAGAGTTTATTGCGTGATTATCGGCTTCAAACTAACCAGTTTAAATCCGCAGATAATTAAATTTATTGGATCCAATCAACTTGATTTAAGCGCATTAATTGGTTTGCCTTAATTAAATGAAATGCGATTTAAAGGGGTCAATATACATCAATAAGAGTAAAGATTTAAACCTTTCAAAAACCTCTTCATCATTGATTGCAAATTGCATTGCATATCCTTCTGAGAACTTACTGGTGCCTTCAATATCAGCGTGAAGAGATTGTAACTCTTGATCTTTCAAAAATTCCTTTCGTTCCTTTTCAGAGAAAGTTAAGCTGATTAGAAAATAATTACTCTGAGGAATGAGATAAAACAAATCCTTCTTGCCATTATTCACAAAAAGCACCCAGCCAGTTCCTTTTAAGAAAACCCATTCCTTCTTGCAGTGATTAATAATCTTCTCTAGGTCATCGTAAAACTGAAAAGAATTTCCTAAAACAGCCTTGATTGCCGTTTTCTTGGGACTTTCTTTTGGGTCTAAGATTGGCTTCATGATTCAATTGATTTTTTCAGCGATACAAGTTTCCATGCCAACCACGCCATTGGTATATAGGCCAAAAAGAGATCAGTCACATTAAACCACATCGGAGCTGGCAACATGTATACATTTATTACGCCCCCAATAAAAAAGAAACCTCCTATGGCCATTGCAAATTTCAATTTGTGACTAATCACAATAAAGGAAGCCACCAACGCCCCTAAGAATGTGCCAAGCGCATGCGCTAAAAAAGGCATGATAAAATGTTTTGGCTCAAACAAATGCATTGAAGCCGAAAGGCCTTCCATAGTAGTCATATCAGCGCCTTCAGGAGGCGGGATTATAGATCCACTGATCATTATTAGGCTCATGTTTACAGCGCTGCCAACAACGAGACCTGAAACTGCAGCCAAGACATTTCTTAAAATCGGATTCATTATGGATGGGTTTGAAGACGGAAAATAAGGCTTTTTCAAATTTGACGGCCCATTAGACACAAATATCAAGTGATACATCTTATTCTAGTGACAAGAAAATCAAAGATCAATAGCTCGCAAAAATTGATGATTTAGAAATAGATAGAAATACCTGAAGGCATAACGCAGTATTGACTTATTTATATCTTTCCCTGAAATATTTATTTACAGTATTGAACTGGAAAGCTATAAATCGATCAATAGGGCCGGGACTGCTTTTTGCGAGCACTTCGATAGGCGTATCCCACTTGGTTCAGAGTACACGAGCTGGAGCTGAATTTGGATTTGCCTTAGTTGGAATAATTATAGCAGTCAACGTATTTAAATTCCCGTTTTTCGAGTTTGGATCGCGCTATGCAGCTGCTCAAGGTGAAAGCCTAATTGACGGTTATAGACGTCTAGGCAAAGTCCCTCTTTGGCTTTACTTTCTGGTGATTATCCTGTCAATGTTTTTCGTTAGCGCTGCAGTTGTCTTCGTAACCGCTGGCTTCATGGACAACCTCTTTGGCATTAGTGATCATTGGCCTGCTCTTCGTTTACTTCCATCATTTCTCGTATTAGCAATATGCTTTGGCATACTCTATTTCGGGAAATTTAGCACGTTAACTGAGATTATAAAAGTAGTAGGTGTAATTCTCCTTTTATCAACTCTAATTGCCTTCGTTCTGACACTTTTTCACGGAAGAGCACCAATGATTGAAGGCTTTATCCAACCAAGTCTTTTCAGTGACAAAAGCATATTTTTTATAATTGCATTGATGGGCTGGATGCCCACAGCCTTAGACCTTTCTACTTGGAATAGCCTGTGGACACTTGAAAAAATGAAAGATCCAAATAATGCTCCTTCTTTTAAGCAAATAATATCGGAATTCAATTGGGGCTATTGGATTACGGCTGGACTTTCAATGTGCTTCCTCACGCTTGGGGCCTATCTTATTTATGGCACTGGAATAGAAATGCCCGAAGGAAGTTCAGCGTTTGCAAACTTTATCGTCAACCTTTATTCTTCATCGATCGGACAATGGAGCTACTTTATTATTGCATTGGCCTCCTTTTCTATCATGTTTGGAACATCTATAGGGGTTCTTGATGGATATTCCAGAGCGCTAAATCACACCACTAAATTGATTTTCAATCCAACGTTTAAGCCTCACAAATCATCATCACCCAAGGGTTATCGAATTGCCATTGCACTCATTTCAATAGGAGCATTTTCTATCATATTATTTTTCATGAATCAGTTTAGGCAGCTGATTGATTTAGCCACAACCATTTCATTTGTAATTGCTCCCTTTATTGCAATCGCCAACTTAAGATTGGTCACCAGCAAACACATCCAAGACAAATACAAACCATCTAAATTGATGATTACAATCTCGGTATTGGGAATAATATTTCTATCGGGATTCGCAGGATTCTACGTTTGGAAGCAATTTTTCTAAGCCAAGTTTACACCAAATAGATAGCCAATAAAGGCAGTAACTCCCATGGCTACTGTTCCCCAAAATGTAATTCTTAGCACCGCCTTCGCAATATTTGACCCCCCTGTTTTTGCAGCAACGGAACCCAAAAGAGCCAAAAAGATTGTCGTGAATACATATTGTAAATAGACCATCGAGTCTACGTCTCCAAACATGGCGACAAGAACCGGTAATACGCCTCCAAACACAAAAGCTCCACCAGAAGCTGCAGCTGCTTGAAAAGGCTTAGCTTGAGTTATCTCATTAATACCCAATTCGTCTCTGGCGTGAGCGCCTAAAGCATCGTGAGCCGTTAATTCTTCCGCGACCTTCATTGAAAGCTCTTTCGAAAGACCTCGATCCTCGTAGATCATGGCCAATTCAATGAGCTCGGCACCTGGCGTTTCTTTCAGCTCTGTTTCTTCACGCTTTAAGTCGGCTGCCTCAAGATCAGATTGAGAGCTGACAGATACATATTCACCTGCTGCCATGGAAAGAGCTCCAGCCACCAATCCAGCCACACCTGCCAAAACAATCGGATCTCGTGTGTCACTTGCAGCCGCCACGCCAATCACAATACTTGCCGTTGACAAAATACCATCATTTGCACCGAGAATCGCTGCTCTCAGCCAGCCGCTTCGCATCACATAATGCTTCTCCATTTCCATGCTACTAACTTACTCATAAAGAAAATCATGACACTCTCTCAATCAAAAGAACTTAAGCTTTCATGATTTTATGAATTGATGTTAAAACCAACCTCATGTTTTACAACCTTTGGACCTCTCAGAAACACGACCTTATGGAAGAAGAAAAAAAAGAGAACGATAAAAAGGCCAAGTTTAACATAAGCTATCCTGAAGAAATTGCTGAAATACTTCTTGAAGAAAATATCAATCTAGTACTTAGCACCTACCAAGCTGGGAAATTGATTTTTATTGGGTCTAGCTCTTCAACAAAACTCTCCCAAACCCCCGTAAGTTTCAAAAAACCTATGGGAATTGCTTCAGGTAAAAACATTCTTGGTATTGCTTCATTAGACAGAGTAGAGGTTTTTACGAATCATCCAGGTTTAGCAAAAGCTTACCCAGGACGCCCGGATTATTTTGATACCATGTTCTTCCCACGTACGACTTATCACACGGGTAATTTAGATTTACATGATTTGCATTGGACATCCAAGGGACTTATTGCTGTAAATACAAGGTATTCTTGTATTTGCCGCTTTGATTATCGGTATAACTTCTCACCCATTTGGAAACCAAAGTTCATTACAGAATTACTGCCAGAAGATCGATGCCATCTAAATGGCTTAGCAATGCAAAATGGCAGTCCAAAATATGTTACCGCTCTAGGTAGCGGAAACAAAAAAGAAAGTTGGAGAGGCGGAATTGAGCGTAACGGTATACTCATTGATATTGATACTAATGAAATTTTGCTCGAAGGATTATGCATGCCTCATTCCCCAAGAATTCATAATGGCACGGTTTATCTTCTTGAATCTGGAAATGGCAATTTGGTAAAATTCAATACGATTACAAGAGAAAAAGAACTTGTTTGCCATTTAAGTGGATTTGCGAGAGGTTTATCCTTCTCTGGCAATTATGCCTTCATTGGTATGAGTAAAATCAGACAAGAAAGTAAAACTGCCAAAGTTTTACCCGTATCAAAGCTCGCTCAAGAATCTGGCGTAATTGTCGTTGATTTGATAACGAACGCAATAGTTGGGATGATCAAATATCAGGGCGGAATTGAAGAAATTTACGACCTTCAAATCATTCAAAACACTGCTAAAACAGCTCTTATTACAAATACAAACAAGACTGCGAATTTAGCTTCCGCTTCACCCAATTTGTTTTTCTGGCGAGATCCTAAGGATGAAAAAAAATCAAAAAGCGAAGAATAGCCTTGAATGAAGGTAGACTCAAAATAAGTTCCAAAAAATCCTCTTCCAATATCTATCGATCCATTTTTTTTACTTGTTTCCATTTTATTTATTGAAAAATGTATTTTTACATTTCAATCTATATATTACTTCCTAAAAATTAACCTATGAATATTCGAGAAGACGTTCGTTCAGAATTTATTATGGTTTTAGTCATTATTGTAGTGCTCAACCTTCAAAGTTGTGGCAAATACGATGAAGGACCGGCCATATCTCTAAAGTCAACAACAAAGCGACTCGCCCAAACTTGGGACCTAGCTGAAATAGATGGTGAGACTCCAATTGAAGATCTATTCGATAGTTACAGTTATTTCGGCACTACTATCGATGTAAACGATGTAGATATAGAATTTGACTTTCAAGACGATGGCGACTTTGAGATTGACGCAAGCTATAATGTTACGATTGAGAGCACTTACTATAGTTACTATGGTGGGAGTTATACCTATTCTTACGATTATCAATTAGACATAAATATTGATGGCGATTGGGAGTTTTCTTCTGATAAAGAAGATATAGAAATCAACTTTGACGATAATGATTACGGATATTACTCAAGTGATTTTGAAAAGCGTGATTACAAAATCTTAAAACTGACTTCAAAAGAATTGAAGCTGGAGGCTGATAATGGGGCTGAGTGGACGTTTGAGAGTTAATATTCAACTCATAGATTTTCTGAAAAGTCAAGCATAGCTTGGCTCTTTTTTTGTCTCATTCTAACCCAAGAAGAATGTTCTTATTATACGCTTAACAACCCGAAATACCTCAAATCTAGGATAGCATCAGAAAACCAAAAAGATTCAAAATTTGGAAATTGGTTTTCATAGTCACTCTTAACACTCCCTATGGTTTTTAGAGGCTGTGATAATGCAGTAGAAGACGCTAGAATGTTCATTAACCATTCTGCTTGTGGCTTTGGAAGCACTACCTCTAAACTATCATTCATGGAATTGAAGGTCATTTGAAGATAAGGCTGCTCCTTCCCCTTCTTACTTTTCTTGAATTCGTTAACTATGGGACTGGTGCCTATCCATATCAATTTTGCATTTGATTTTATATCCAGAGGATCCCTTGACTCCAAACTTTGCTCAATATAATCAGGTGAAATTGTTGATTTCGGTATTTTAAAATCAAACCATTCTTGAAGATTAAAATCAAAACACATGTCGTGCATGTAGTTGAATAGTGATTTTTTCAATCCAAAACTGAACTTTTCATGATCGATTCCCGTGCTGTCAGTAAATTGAATATCGTTATTCGCAAATTCAATTTCCTCCTGCAATGGGATGATTCCATAGGCGTCTGGGTTATGTCCAATTGGACTATGAGCGGTCAAAGCAAATTGATGCCAAAAGCCAGATTGTATAATTCCTAATTCAAACATCTGACGAACCATCTCAAGACTATCAATAGTCTCTTGTTCGGTTTGTGTTGGATAACCATACATGAGATAAGCGTGCACCATAATACCCGCTTCTGTAAAATAACTTGTGACACGAGCAACTTGCTCCACTGTGACGCCTTTCTGAATCAATGCCAAAAGTCTATCTGAAGCCACCTCAAGCCCACCAGATATGGCTACGCAACCAGAGGCTTTAAGAAGTCTACACAAGTCCTGCGTAAAGCTCTTTTCAAAGCGAATATTCGTCCACCATGTGACACTCAATTTTCTTCGAAGTATTTCTAAAGCCAGTTCGCGCATCAAAGCCGGTGGTGCAGCTTCATCCACAAAATGAAATCCTTTTTCTCCTGTTTGTGCGATCAACTCTTCCATCCTGTCAACAAGTGTACTAGCCACAATTGGTTCATAGATCTTGATGTAGTCTAATGAAACATCACAGAAGGTGCATTTACCCCAATAACAGCCATGAGCCATGGTCAATTTATTCCACCTTCCATCGCTCCATAAACTATGCATGGGATTGGCTATCTCAATTACCGAGATGTACTTATCCAATAACAGGTCTGAGTAGTCAGGAGTTCCTACTTGACTTTGCTTGTAATCACTTACGATGGAATTATTATGATACTTAACTTCCCCTTTTTCAAGAACGAACGTTCGCTTCAGAGAAGCATCTGGATTATTATTCAAAACCCTGTCGCAAAGCAATTCAATCGGCAATTCGCCATCATCCAAGGTTATAAAATCAAAAAACTCAAATACACGAGGGTCTTTCAGTGAACGTAATTCAGTGTTCGGAAACCCTCCGCCCATTGCTATTGAAATTAAAGGATAATTCTTCTTTATGTAATTCGCAGATTTGAATGCGCTGTAGAGATTACCAGGAAATGGAACCGAAAAACAAATAAGTTTAGGATGAACTTCCTTAATTCTCTCTTCTAAGAGTGTGAGAGCTATTTGGTCGATGTAGGTTGATTTGCCAGCTAAATGAGTATATAGCTCATCAAACTTATTTGCACTGCGCCCTAGCTTTTCAGCATAACGACTAAATCCAAAATTCTCATCAACACATTCAACAATAAAATCGGACAAGTCTTCTAAAAACAGTGTCGCTAAATGTTTCGCTTTATCTTGCAAGCCCATGTTGCCAAAAGCCCAATCCATATCATCTATCTGATTAAATCGACTTGCTTGCGGCAGGTAGTTATCGCTGCATAACTGTCGTGCAAAAGTTGGCTGCTTTCCCTGAAGAAACTCGATTACATCATCAATGCTCAGAATATAGTGATCACGCAACGAAAGAATTCGCTCTGCATTTTCTGAAATACCATCCGTAACGGCCTGGTTGAACATATCTGTCAACCCTTGTTTTGAAAACAATTCTAAGATCACCTCAATGCCCAAATCCATTTGGAAGGCATCAATTCCCTTAGTTTTAAGAAAGCCTTTTAGATAAGCCGTTGCTGGATACGGAGTGTTCAGCTGAGTGAACGGAGGTGTTATGAGTAAAATATCTTTCAGGACTGCGCTGATTGCTTATTCTGCAATATTAGAGCTAATCAGGATGATCGAAGTCACTCAATTTAGTCTTGACCAGACTTCGCTTTTCTGTACAAATAAGAATGAAAAATATTACGCTTCGCAAAACGCACCTGCTTATCTGAATTGTTGAATTTGTTGAATACATTCTTCGGAACACCGAAATACTCATAGGTCATTCCATTGCCAAAAGAAATCTCCAATAAGAGACCTTTATGCTTATAATCAGATATACCCGACTCAATGATCTCTGTGGAGTATACATTCAAATTCGCTGCTTTTGTTTCCGAAGAGATGCTCACTAGGAAGTGATACCCATCAATGACTTTTCTGCTCATTGCTTCCGCCTCATGCGCTTTATCATCACCATCTTGAAACTTATCCGGATGCCATTCCTTGACTAAGTTTCTATACGTGGTCTTTAGCGTGGCAAGTTCAATGTCTTTCTCTACTCCAAATAGCTTCTTGTATTCATTAATGCGCTTCATAGAAATTGAAAATTAATTGAATTGAAAATTTCGGGGCGCGAAAGTACAGCGATAAACCCTAAGAAAAACTAGTTGATTTACAATAATCTAGATACAGAAGTCTGACTTCATTTTCTTTTTTGAGGCGAACCTGCAACTCTCAGCCTCTATCGGCTCTAACCTGAAAAAAAAGAAGACTCTAACTGCCTTGTCCCGCGAGCTTACTGTCTCTGCATATCGTCAAATCAAGTCGATTACGATGGTAAATCTGAGCTTTCAAAAACTATTTTCGTTCCTTTCTACGCTGACAAAGACAGTAAATTAGAGGTTGTTTTTCAAACATTTCCCAATCCAATTGAAAAAGGCAATCGATTGAACTTAGTACTTGAGAACCTTGATGGAAAGGACTTATTGCTTGTCCTGAGAGACTTGAATGGAAAAGAGATCTTCGTAAAAACAGCTTACATCGCATCAGACAAACAATATGAAGTCATGGAAATTAGCCAGACTATTCCAGCTGGTCAATACATTATTACAGCAACATCGGACAATTCTGTTTACAACAGCAAATTGATGGTACGATAAGGCTTTTCTTAGCTGATTAATCTCCGTTTATTAATCTTATAACGCCAATTAGCACTTCCAGCTATAACGCATTCAAATTTGATATTTCTTTGAACTATAAATTCAACGAATGCGGATACTTAAATATTCCTTGTTAATCATAACTTTTTTGGTCTTAGTTATATCTATCGGAGGGTATTTTGTGCTGCACCAACCTCAATTTGGGCAAAAGCCGCAGGGAGCTCATCTAGACATCATAAAAACCTCCCCTCAATACATTGACGATATTTTCGAAAACTCCGATGCCATTGACATGGAAATGTCCTTCTCAAAGATAATTAAAATGATAAAGGTATATATGGAAGAGGTACAAGGGATGAGACCAGATTCGCTTCCAATTCTTCATCCAGATTTGAATGTAATTGAAAATGCTGCAGATACAATAACAGCTCTAACTTGGTTCGGTCATAGTGCGTTTCTATTAGAAATGGATGGTAAGAAAATACTGTTAGACCCTATGCTTGGTCCTGCAGCTGCTCCATTTAGTTTTCAAGTAAATAGGTTTTCAAATGACCTTCCTATTGCCATTGAGGATCTTCCGTTCATAGATGCTGTGATCTTTTCACATGATCATTATGATCATCTTGATTACCATACTGTGATGCTCATAAAAGACAAAGTATCTAGATTTTATGTCCCTCTGGGACTTGGAAGTCACCATAAATATTGGGGAATAGCAGAAGATAAAATCTTTGAACTAGACTGGTGGGATGAAGCTTCCTTTGAAGGAATAGAGTTAGCATGCACACCCTCGCAACATTTTTCTGGAAGAGGACTGAATGATAGGTCCAGCACGCTTTGGTCATCTTGGGTTATTAAGGGAAAACGAAGCAAAATATTTTTCAGTGGCGACTCAGGTTACTTCCCTGGATTCAAGAAAATCGGTGAAAAATATGGCCCTTTTGATTTGGCAATGGTTGAATGTGGGCAATACAATAAATTATGGCATGACATTCATATGCTGCCAGAAGAATCTGCCCAGGCGGCAGTGGATTTGAAAGCCGATATGATGATGCCCATCCATTGGGCAATGTTCGAATTATCCTTGCACCCTTGGAAAGAGCCAGTGGAAAGACTTACTGTGAAAGCTAAGCAACTTAACATGCCGATTTTCACGCCAAAAATTGGAGAACGCTTTACACTAAACACTCCACTTACGTCTAAACCATGGTGGGAAGAGGTGAAATAATTTTTGAACTATGACGTTACCTTTGATCCAAATGAACGTGTCGTTTTCACATACAAAACCTAAGATTTTCATTGTATTTTTTGCTTTGATAATTTCATCTCTAAATGGAACATCTCAAAGTTTTGAATCATACGATACTCCTGCGCCTAAATTCGATTGGAAGGAACGCGTCTTTTTTGGCGGGAATCTAGGTGCACAGTTTGGTAGTTACACATTCATAAATGTGGCACCTTTAGTAGGCTTTAAAATCACTGATAGGCTCTCCATAGGGACACAACTTCAGTATCAATATTTCAGATACAATATTGGTCGTGTTATTGAATCTCACGTTTTCGGCTACTCTGGCTTTAGTCGCTACTCGTTTACAAATAATCTTTTTGGATACGCTGAGTATCAAGTACTAAATGGATACTTTGATTATTCAGGCAAAAGAACCAACATACCTCACTTTTTTATTGGAGGTGGATATCAATACCCAATATCTGATAATGTTAGTTTTAATATAATGGCATTATACGAAGTCATACAACGAACATATTCACCTTACGTCAATCCTATTATAAGGGCTGGAGTAAATGTGGGTCTCTAATTCTATCAGAATTCTAATATTGTAGTTCGTTTTAAAACAATCACAATGAAGCTTCAGATATCAACTCTCATTATAGCCTTTTCGCTTACCCTCACTTATAATATTAATGCTCAAGGGGCATGCTCTACGTTGTTGGAATCTATCGAAAATGCATCTCTTGATGAAGCCAGTGTAGAATTCAAAAGACTTTTGTCCTATAAAAATCCATATTGTGATACCACTGGTAGTGACTTCGAAAAGCTCATGAAAAAGGTAAGTACTGACCTTTTAGAAGTTAAAGCCAGCACGGATCAGGTTTTAGGATCCATGGGCGAGCCTTATTATAAGGGATCATTGGCTGATTACGAGAATCAAAAAGTAACCATTGGCCGCGATGGAAAACCATCGGGTAAATCATTACCACCATCATATAAACTTCCAGCTGGAGAATATTTTGCCGTTTACCTCTGGAGAAAGAAAGACTATTTGATTTTCGCTTTTAAAGGTGGAAATGCAACAGCAACCAAATGGTGGCAAAAGGGCGATTATTAATTCATTAATCACCCATGAAAAAATTATTTACAGCATTCCTTCTCATCTCCTTTGCATGGTCATGCAGCGAGGCAACCAAAGATGAGCCGAAAGGAGAAAAACAAGAACTTTCTGAAACGGGAATGTCCATTGTAAATGGTGTGGAAAGAAGTGAGTTAGCTCTTTTGATGCGCAAAATGTATGATGAGATGAAACTCGTAAAAGATTCGATCAATCAGGGGTACGAAGTGAAGACTGATTTCTACGAAGAGTTTAAACGCATTCAAACTGCTCATGCCACAGAGCCAGAAAAAATTGACGACACCTATCAAGCTATGGCTGGAGCGTTTTTGGATAACTACTCTTTGTTTGAGCAAACAGCAGAAAATCAAACCGAAGCATTCAACATCATGCTGCAAAACTGCCTGGTTTGTCACCAGCAAAAATGCCCTGGACCAGTTAAAGCGATTAACAAATTAAAGATTCAACCTTAGCATCATACGTCTTGCTATAACCCCTATTCAGCTCCTAAAACCGAATTAGCATTAGGTCATACAATTATTTAATTGTATGACTTATCTCATAGAATAAGATCGAACCTTATCGCACCTTTAGGCGATGTAAGCAAAAGCAACATTGACTTTTTTAGGCGCTGCTGGAACGGTCACAGGATCAAAAACCCTATTTGAATATTAAGGAAAGAAAATCCTAATTGACTGTGGGCTTTTTCAAGGTTCAAAAGAATTACGCTTAAAGAATTGGGAGGATTTCCTAATTAAAGCAAGCGAGATAGATGAAGTTATCTTGACACATGCCCATCTTGACCATTGTAGCTATTTACCGAAATTAGTGAGGGAGGGTTTCCAAGGCCCAATTCATTGCACACCACCTACTGCTGATCTCACAAAAATGGTTCACGAGGGGTTGGTTCGATAGACAGTATTTCTTGTATTTATTACTCAATAATCGAATAAAAACAACTCAAATTACTGATCATTAATCTTTTTTAAGGTAATATAAAATAATTAAAATATTTTACTATTTTATCTCAAAACTATTTTGTGCAGCTTTTACATCCAATTACAAAACAATCTTCAGGTAAGTTGTCAGGTCAATGGAAAGCGATTTCTGATAGCAAATGATACTTTCCCCCCAATTCTCTCCGCATAATCCGAAGCTGATTCACTTCAAATCGAGACTGATAAGCGCTGTCTTCAAAAAGTTGCTTTGACTGCTTAAAATTAGAACCTAGCTCTCTACCTATAGTTAAATGTGGGTTTTTTGCCTTTGGCTGCCATCCTTTCTTGCTTGGTAATCCTTCACATGAGCTTTCGCAAGCGCTCATGAACACTCTTACCGCTTGAGAATCCATCAACCGTACATAAACGGTATGCAGCTTAAAACTGCCAAACCCATCCAATGCTATACTGAACGGCTTTGTATGAGCACAGACATATTGTATACGCTCCAGAAGCATTTCTTCTTTTAGTTGGCTGAGCGTAATAGTACCAATAGTGATATGCGGTTCAGAGTGAAGACTAGAGAATTCACCAATATGGCTTTCCAATTCATGTTTGAAACCGATGACTTTCTCACTTATCTCAGGTGAAGGATTAATGACAAACAAATACTGATGTAATGTTGGAACTTCTGGATTCATCTCTTGTGCTCATTTATGATCACTTATTCCTAGGATTGTGAACTCACCTCTTGGATTGAATTAAACGCTCAAGGTTTTTCTACCTTTCACCTCCAAATTTCTCCTTTTTCAGAGACTTACAATAGCTATGAGTCTTTAAAAATTCAATCTGAACGCTGTCCCATTCCGTTAAAGAAGAAACTATGCCCAATTTCAAACATATACTCGCGCCCTTGATCAATATTCTAGATTCTTCAAATTAACGATTTAGACATTCCTCATTCTCAAATCACAATAAGTCAAGAGCAAAAAATCCCCTCAATTTACGAGGCTTCTCTAGCAATTTAACCAACGAATCTAATGCTGAATAACAATAGTTTGTCTTTCATTCACTTCATTCGATGTAATTGAAACGATATATAATCCACTTTTCAGGACTTTAGTATCAATGTACGAGATAGTACTTCCGCTTTTAATGGTGTTGGATCTGATCAATTTACCGGTTAAGTCAAACAGGCCTATTTCCGCATCTTCTCTAATTAAACCATTGATCTGAATTGCAATCAGATCTGAGGCTGGATTTGGAAAAATGGAAACACTAAGTTCGCTCAGACCACAACCTAACCCAGTCGATTGATCCGAAACATAATTGGTTACAGCTTCTGAAATGCTTGTCACGTTGGTCACTACTACATTTCCGTAAAATGTTGGTCCAACAACATAAGGAAAAGTAGAATTCCAATTTTCATCTACCGAGGTGAAATAAGCATAAGTGCCTTCTGGATATTCAGGAGTAACACAAAATCGACCATTGTGCTCGTCTAAATAGTCACTGGCAGCATTAGCCACATATTGGTAATCTTCTTTGAAGTAGCCAGCAAAATAGGTTGCATCCACATCAGGTCCGCCTAACCGTGTTGCCGAACTGCTCAATTGATAACTTGACTTCATTCTTGAAATTCCACCGGTTCCATCGGTGTTTGTAAAGCCATAAGCTCCGTAAATGGGAAAACCATCATAAGCAAATCCGATCAATGGTGAATGCATGGTGCTGTCAATGGCGTAAAGTCCATCTGCATCATAAAGATTACAAATTGTCGAAACCACTTCTTCATCCAATTTAAATGCTGAAGGATTTTGATGGTGATGATAATTCCCCATTGCAGGATGACCTTTTGAGCAATCAAACCCTTCCTTCTCTGCAGGAACAGCATCTCGATTCCAATCCATTTGAGCACCCATTCCACCTGGGCAAGGTGGATTTCCTGGACCACCGCAAAGTGAGCTTGTATTTGGATTCCATGCTACTCCGTCTCTCCAATCGAATAATGCAACGCCATTAATGAATACTCCAATATTTCCAGGAGTTGTTGCAGTTAATGTTCCAGAGTTCATAGATGGAACCAACGGAATTTTAAATATTGCTGATTGAGATTCGGCTTGTGAAGGATTGCCGTCTAAAAATGGACCTGTCGGATAAGAAGGAATCCCATTGGTGGTGACATAAACCCAATCATTCGAATAATCTACACTCTGTGCATTCACGAGAATATTGTTTGAAATGGCTGTGGAATTTCCTTGCATATAGTAACTACCAACTTCAGTGGTGTTTTGCAACCATGAAGTAATAGCAGGCTCGATTTGCGCAAAAACATTACTTGCAAAAAGAGAGCAAACTGCAATGATTAGGAGTCGATTGAATTGGTGCATATTTTAATTGTCTTCTTACTTAGACTGATTATTTCTCTTAATCCTTCGCTTCATGCAAATTATTTTCTTGGGAACGATAAATCTTGATTGAAAAGAAAGTCTTTATCGGTTAAGGTGAGCATAAAAGCGACAACATCAACCCGATTATCTTCTGTTAAAGCTATACCTCTTCCGATATGTTTTGAGACTGTTTTTGAATAATGAATTCCTTCAGAATAATGATTCATCACTTCATGCAACGAGGTAAAACGACCATCGTGCATATAAGGCTGACTGAACTCTACATTTCGAAGAGAAGGTGTTTTAAACTTCAATGAATCTAACGATCGGTGAGTGATTCCAAACCGACCCAAATCGTATAACGAGGGATCTATTTCTAAACCGTTGTTTTCAAATTCTCCATTGGTAAACAAAGGTTCTTTGTGGCAGGAAGCACATTTATCCTTGAAAAAAGCATATCCTCTCGCCTCTTGTTCAGTGAATTGATCTTCACCACGCATAACCTTGTCGTATTTTGAATTGGCTGAAATAAATGTCAATTCAAACTGGGCAATCGCTCTGAGCAAGTTTTGTGAAGAAATTACAGTATCACCAAAAGCCTTTGAAAAGAGTGCTGGGTACTCATTATTGTCTTGAAGTTTTTGGATGACCGAGACAATATTCTCACCCATCTCATCCTCATTTGAAATTGGCGCCAAAGCTTGAACATCGAGATTATTTACCGCTCCATCCCACATAAAATGCTTACTCCAAGCCATATTCACTAAGCTCATCGAATTTCGCACTCCAATACTGTCTCCAACGCCATGACTCAACGCATGATCAACGTGTGTAAAGGCTGTGTATGACAAATGACAACTAGCACAAGAAATCATATTGTCTTTTGATAAAATTGGGTCGTAAAACAGTTTCCTTCCTAAATCAATTTTTGCTTGGGTCAGAGGATTAGACTCAAAATCGTAGACCGGCTTTGGCCATGATTCTGGATAATTAAACTTCAGCACTTTATTTTCCTCAGGAACAAGAAAGGAGACACTGACTAAGCCCACTATAAACAATATGACCACAGCTCTTTTATTCATGAATACGGATTGATTGAGCCACTGACTCAGATAGCTCCACAGCTTTCAAGCTGGGCGACATAACAGAAGAGTTTTCATTCAAATCAATCGTCCTCAGGAGTTGATCTAAGTCCAAAAGAAAATTGATTTCAGACATTGAATCAACTGAGAAATTCAATGATTGAACCGCCAAGTTGGGAGACAAGTACCCTCCCAGATGAAACATAAACTTCCCATCTTTTGAAGCAATTGCCGAAGAAAAACCTTCCACCTTAAAATTGACGTATCCACTTTGCCATGTCCAATACATGCCTTTGGTCGGATCCAGATCTCCATCCAACGCGCCACTGACATTCATCGCACTGTCAATTCCCAAATTGCAGCTAACCTCATCAAACTTGGCATATTCAGGAATTTCCAATCGAATCTGCTTCGATTCGGGAATGGAATAATCGATCAGTTGGGCTTGAGCATTATCTAGATAAACAACTTGCCCCTGATACTTCAATTTCAAATTACTAATGTAGTATTTCAATGCAGTGATGGATACTGTCTCATTTTCCCAATCGTATGGTTCACCCAATTGAATTTCATGATCACCGAATTCTGCTGAAAATGAAATGACGATTTGTTGCTTCGCTTCCTGAGCCTCCAAGTAAGTCGGAAGCATTAAAACAATGCTAATTAAAACGAATAACCTCAATGATGCTCGGGATTTGGCTTGGGATGATTGGCAAACATCTGCGCAAGCTCTTCAGTCATACTTTCAAATTGGTCCTGCTGATCAGTCCTGCACAACGACTTGATTTGTTGGAAATGGTTCAAATGAACTTCTTCAATGGACTTTTGCTTTTCGATTATGAACTCTATAAAAGCATCTTTTTCGGACTCATCGTCATGATTAAACAAACTATACAATTCATACTTCCCCTGCATGATTTCTTTGTCTAGACTAGATACAGCATGACGATGTTCGTGAATGAGCGCTTCATATTGCACAACTTGTTCTTCGTCAAATTGCAATTTCTCAATGATCATACGCTTGTTACCATCTGACCTATGCTGTCCTCGATGATGCGGCTTATTTAATACAAAAGCAATCAAAATGATATTGAGTATTGCTAACAAAAGCGTTGTCCATTGAAACAGTTTAGACTTAGTCACTATACAATTGATTTGAAGTTTTAATATTCAATTCGCTCAGCAGCACAGCAGATTCTTGCCCGTCATTTCCGCTCATTGAAAAGCTTATTACTGATACATTTATTACAACCAGCAAAGTCATGGCTGCAAGAGCCAGTCGTGGTTGGAAAGAAGTGACCTCTGAGCTTGATTCCAGCTTGGCTTTCAGTTGAGTCCATAAAAATGGAGATGGCTCTACCCGATTGATCTTTTTAAACTGCTGTTCTATATACTCTTCTGTTCTTTCCATGGTTGTGATATTTAGACGACATTAAAACACGTTTCCTTCTTTATCGTTCAACATTCTTTTCAAATTGACCTTAGCACGGGATAAAAGAGATTCTGCAGCCTTCTCTCCGATTTCCATCACAGCGGCAATTTCTTTTTGAGACAAACCTTCAATGGATTTTAAAATGAGGGCTGTTTTCTGATTTTCAGGCAAGGCATGTATCGCCTTCATAATCTCAGATACAGCCTCTTGATCTTCGAGTTTTACACCTGGATGATTGAAATCAACCGGAGTGATTTCATTCTTTCCTATTCCAAATAATGATTGAATCTGTGCAAAGCGCTTCTGAGCTTTGTTCGCTTTAACCCTATCAAAGCAATGATTAACGGCAATCCTATATATCCATGTCTTTAGTGTTGATCTCTGACAAAATGAATCTAGGGAACCGTGAATACGAACAAATACATCTTGTGTTGCTTCCTCTGCATCTTGGGTATTGTGTAAATAATTTAGGCAAACATTATATACCATGCTTGAATAGGTTTCATAAACCTCACGAAATCTTGCTATATTTTTAGAATTTGAAATGAAATTGCCTTATTAAGATTGCCTCCACAATGATAAAACTTTAGACGCAAAAATTTTTCACCAAGCACTAGCAACCATATCAAATGCGCTCGTTGACAGAATCAACAATGGAAATCATGAAACGCCTTTTTAAATTCATACTGAACGTGGATTATCAAAATCCGACAGGATTAGAATACGATGCGTTTTACACGTTTCATGATATAGATCCAAAGTAGGTGTTGTCAATTCCTAGATTATTTGCCCTGATCGCGTAAAGCACATCGGGTTTTTTTGACCCAATATGAAGTGTCATTTTACTCAATTTTATTTTAAAACATCAATTGTCATTAGAAATGACTGGGCAGAAGAACGATAGATGTATGTAAATCGATTATTCGAAAAAGGCAATAGTAATTCGACCTAAGGACCCGCATTCATAGTCCATCCATTTTTATTCAGGTTTTGTACATTCAACTAGACAGACCATCGTGAGGTATGTGAAACTTTGACATGGTTACCGAGGATTAAAGTCATAAGCCCATCAACCAAAAAGAATGAAGAAAATGGCGGAGACAGAACCGCATAAGTTGTTGAGCTTTGATCCTATACGAATGATTGCTATTAAACAATAAGTAAGCCGAAACTGTTAATACTATTAACTAACTTATATCGCGATGAAATTTTTTGAAAAATACTATCCAGTTATTCTGGCCTTTATTAGCTTTTTGCTCTCCGTTTCTCTCTGGTTTAACGGTCAAAAAGATGAAGGCATGTTTGTAGGAATATGGGTGCCATCCATACTCGGCTTTGGCATCTATTTTAGAATTGTAAAAACCCACTAGATATGAATAATACAACATTATTTTTTATCGGCTTTTGCATATTCTCCTCTTATATGTTCTTCTTACTAAGAATGATTTGGAATCAAAACAGGATTCAAACCAAAGAAGAAAAAATTACCGAAGAGTCGAGCTAATACTGCAAAACTCAGACTAGCGTTTCTGGCCCAAAGCTCGAGCCATTCTAGGCTCAGATTTAATCTATTCTAGGGTCATCATGTATTTAAAAAGATGAGTATTCATGGCTCCTTTTTTCAGTCGAATTCGACCAGTCATATTCAAAGTATACGTGCTAAAAAAAGAGTGTGACTTCTGGCTTAAAGACTCGCTGACTTTCCCCTTCATCTGAATGTTACGCCTATTTTGGCCACGTACCCTTCGACAAGCTCTGAATCTTCAGTAAAAGCTTTCTACTACATATTTCTCCTGTACTGGCCACCAACTTCAAACAATGAATAGGTAACCTGGCCTAACGAAGAATACTTGCATACTTCCATCAATTCTTCAAACATATTGCGGTTGTTGATGGCTGCCAATTGAAGGTTACGCAACAGATCTTCTTGCTTATCACCATAGGCTTCTTGCAAGCGTTTCTTCATGGCGATTTGGTATTGCTTTTCTTCTTCAGTAGCGCGGATCACTTCTCTTGGAAGCACCGTTGGGCTGCCGCTTGAACTCAAGAAAGTATTCACCCCAATAATTGGAAATTCACCTGTATGCTTCAAGGTTTCGTAGTACAAGCTTTCTTCTTGAATTTTGCTGCGTTGATACATGGTTTCCATCGCTCCTAACACGCCTCCGCGCTCTGTAATGCGATCGAACTCAAGCAATACAGCTTCTTCTACCAACTCAGTCAATTCTTCAATGATAAATGAACCTTGCAGCGGATTCTCATTCTTGGCAAGACCAAGCTCTCGATTGATGATCAACTGAATGGCCATTGCCCTGCGGACACTTTCTTCCGTAGGTGTTGTTATTGCTTCGTCATAAGCATTGGTATGCAATGAATTACAGTTGTCGTAAATTGCATACAAAGCCTGCAATGTGGTGCGGATATCATTGAAGTCAATCTCTTGTGCGTGCAAGCTTCGTCCACTGGTTTGAATGTGGTATTTCAGCATTTGAGCTCGTGGATTTGCTCCGTATTTCTTAGCTAAAGCCTTTGCCCAAATTCTTCGTGCTACACGACCAATCACTGCGTATTCTGGATCAATACCGTTGCTGAAGAAGAAGCTCAAGTTTGGACCGAAATCATTGATGTCCATTCCTCGGCTGAGGTAGTATTCAACGTATGTAAATCCATTCGACAGCGTGAACGCCAGCTGTGTAATCGGATTCGCTCCAGCCTCAGCAATGTGGTATCCACTGATGGAAACTGAATAGAAGTTACGCACCGCATGGTTGATGAAACTCTCCTGCACATCGCCCATCAAACGAAGGGCAAATTCTGTGCTGAAAATACAGGTGTTTTGCGCTTGATCTTCTTTCAAGATGTCTGCCTGAACGGTTCCACGAACAACGCTCATGGTCTCTTTCTTGATTTTCTCGTAAGCATCTTTCTCAAGAACCAAATCACCCGTAACACCCAACAACATCAAGCCAAGTCCGTCATTACCTTCAGGCAATTCACCTTGGTATTTTGGTCGCTCCAAGCCGCGGTCTTCCCATATTTCTTTGAGCTTCGCTTCAACTTTTTTCTCGAGTTTATTTGCAACGATGTACTTCTCACATGCTTGATCGATGGCAGCATTCATGAAAAACCCAAGCAGCATTGGCGCTGGACCATTAATGGTCATCGAAACGGATGTCTTTGAATCAGAAAGATCAAATCCTGAATACAATTTCTTGGCGTCATCCAAACAGCAAATGCTCACTCCTGAGTTTCCAACTTTACCATAAATATCTGGTCTGTGATCTGGATCATTACCATACAACGTAACCGAGTCAAAAGCTGTACTCAATCGCTTCGCTGGCATACCCAAACTCACATAGTGAAACCGTCTGTTCGTGCGCTCAGGTCCACCCTCTCCAGCAAACATTCTTGTAGGATCTTCACCTTCTCTTTTGAAAGGGAACAATCCAGCCGTGTATGGGAATTTGCCTGGCACATTCTCTTGCAATGTCCATCTCAAAATATCGCCCCAACTTCTGTACTTAGGTGTCGCAATTTTTGGAATTTGTGACTGACTCAACGACACAGAATGTGTGGCAATCTTAATCTCTTTATCTCGTACTTTGAATGAGTAAAACTCATCCTTGTATCGTTGCATTTCTGCTGAGAATTCTTGGATAGAATCCCAGTTGTGCGGATCTAAATCCTTTTTGACTTGCTTAAACTTTTCTTCTAAAGCTGAAACCAGATCAGCGCTTCCACTGCTCTCTTTAATCTCTTCAATCGTTCTAGAAATCGCATACAACGAATCGGCAATTTTACTTTGCTCCGCTTCCCATTTATCGTAAGCACGATTGTTCTCGGCAATCTCACTCAAATAGCGCGTTCTTGCCGGCGGAATGATGAAAATTTTCTCGCTCATCTCATCCGTTATTTCGAATGTAGACTTGAGTCCTGTCGCACCAGCTTTAGTCACCATCAAATCCATGATGCGCTTATACAGCGTATTCATTCCTGGATCGTTGAATTGACTTGCGATGGTTCCATAAACTGGAATCTCATCGTCTGGCGTATCCCACAAATTATGGTTGCGCTTATATTGCTTTTTCACATCGCGCACCGCATCCAGTGCACCGCGTTTATCAAACTTGTTTAACGCTACGATGTCCGCAAAATCAAGCATGTCAATTTTCTCCAATTGCGTGGCTGCTCCAAACTCAGGAGTCATCACATACAAACTGGCATCGCTGTGATCTAAGATTTCGGTATCACTTTGTCCGATTCCTGAAGTTTCTAATATGATCAGGTCAAACTTTGCCGCCTTCAAAATCGAAAGGGCTTCTCTCACATGCTTGCTTAAAGCCAAATTGCTCTGGCGAGTCGCCAATGAGCGCATGTAAACACGGTCATTTCGTATCGCATTCATTCGGATTCTATCTCCAAGTAATGCACCGCCCGTTTTCTTCTTCGATGGATCTACACTTACAATTCCTAATGTTTTATCAGGAAAATCAACCAAAAACCTGCGTACTAATTCGTCAACCAAAGAGCTCTTTCCCGATCCACCCGTTCCAGTGATTCCGAGAATCGGCACATTGTTCTTATCAGCCATCGCATGCACCTTGGCCATCTCTTCTTTAGAACCTTCAGGGTTATTCTCAGCAGCTGAAATCAATCGAGCAATTGAGCCTCGATCTTTCGTACTTAAATGAACAACTTCGCCATTCAACGTCATTCCTGTTGGGAAATCAGCTTGCTTCAACATATCGTTGATCATGCCTTGGAGTCCCATTGACCTTCCATCGTCAGGATGATACAAACGAGTAATACCATACTTATGTAATTCCTTGATCTCTTCAGGAAGAATGGTTCCTCCGCCTCCACCAAAAATCTTGATGTGACTGGCTCCTTTTTCCTTCAATAGATCATACATGTATTTGAAATACTCCACATGCCCACCTTGGTAGCTCGTCATTGCAATGGCTTGAGCATCTTCTTGAATAGCACAATTCACCACTTCCTCAACACTTCTATCATGACCCAGATGAATTACCTCAGCACCTGTGCTTTGAATAATTCTTCGCATGATATTGATCGCAGCATCATGGCCATCAAACAGCGAAGCTGCAGTAACAATGCGGATCTTATTCTTGGGAGTGTAGGGCTTTTCTTGTTGCATAACCAATGTGATTTGGGAGAACGAAAATAAGTATTGTAAAGGCGGAAAAGGATGACTTTTATCTGATTTAGACTAAAGTGTATTTTCAATCCTAAGGCTTCATCGACAACCTGGTATGAACAAAGCGCATCACTGCATCTGACGTTTTAACCGATTTAACCTTAGTGCATCTTATATTCGATGAATGAACAAGTCAATTCTACTCCTATCAACTGCATTTATAATTGCCATTAGCGGCTACTTCTTATTCCAAAACAACACAGATGGTAGCGAGAATTCTGAAGGCATGATGAACCCACAGCTCAGAGATGCATGGGAACACCGACTTTTAGAAGACCCTGAAACTGGTCTAATTCCAGTAAGTAGAGCGCAAGAGTTGGCTTTTGCCAGCAAATTACCAGCGTTAGAATCTCAATCGAGCAGAGGAGAATATTATGATTTCCAAGCACGAGGCCCATTTAATTTTGGAGGAAGAACAAGAGGTGCAGGCGTTGACATTAATAATGATAGCATACTTATAGCCGGTTCGATTTCAGGTCATATTTATAAATCTGCAGACCAAGGTGCAACTTGGGAAAAGAAAACAGCAAACGACCAAACCTGGGGAATTTCATGCTTGGTTCAAGATACGAGAGAGGGAAAAACAGGAACTTGGTATGCTGGATCAGGTGAAAGTTACAACAGCGCAAGTCAAGGTATTGCTTCAAGATATATTGGAAACGGAATCCTAAAATCGGAAGATAACGGTGAGACTTGGGTCGCCCTAGAAAGCACTCAGAACGGAACACCTCAAACCATCGATCAATGGGATCGTATTTGGCGATTGGCACTTGACCCTTCTGCAACAAGCGATGTTGTTTTAGCTGCGCTTTCTGGCAGTATAATGCGAAGTGATGATAGCGGTGACTCTTGGTCAATCGTTTTAGGAAACACAGGCTCAACTCCTTATTACTCTGATTTAAGTGTTACATCAGATGGAGTGTTCTATGCCACTATGAGTGCAGATGGGGTTTCAAAAGGGATTTTTAGGAGCACAAATGGCATTGATTGGATCAATATAACTCCAGCCGGATTTCCAAACAGTTATAACCGAATGGTAATGGGCATTAACCCAAGTGATGAAACAGAGGTCTACCTCATGGCCGAAACACCGAGCAGTGGCAAACGATTTGAAAATTTCAGAGGCGATGTAGAGTGGATTAGCTTTTGGAAATACAGCTACATCAACGGTGACGGAACTGGAGTGGGTGGATTTTGGGAAGATAGATCAGTAAATCTGCCTAGTGGGCCTTTCAAATTTGATGATTTAAACCTGCAAGGTGGATACAACATGCTGGTAGCTGTATTACCCAATGATGAAAACACGGTGATCATTGGAGGAACTAATTTATTCAGATCAACCAGCGCTTTTGCCGATAGCACGAGCACGACTTTTATTGGTGGTTATGAGGAAACTACTGACCTACCTGATTTTCAAATCTATCAGAACCATCACCCAGATCAGCATAAGGTATTCTTCTCGCCTACTAATCCCAACATCATGTTTTCGGCTAATGATGGAGGCGTTCAACGAACCTCTGATATTACTGCAACACCAGTGGTTTGGGAATCTTTGAATAATGGATACAACACCACGCAGTTTTACTCCGTGTCATTGGATCACGGAACATCAGGCAGCAATGAGTTGATGGGTGGATTGCAAGACAATGGAACTTTTTACACCAACTCTGCTGATCCTTTTAACTGGAAATTCCCTTGGAGTTATGATGGTGCCTTTACAGCTATAGCCGATGGCGGATCGATGCATCTAACTTCCATTCAGCTTGGGCGCATGTTCAAGATTCAATTGGATGCCAATGGCAACAGAACAGGATGGAAGCGTTTCGACCCAATTGGAGGAAGTAACTATTACTTTATTCATCCCTGGGCGATGGATCCATCTGACAACGGCATTGTTTACCTCCCATTGAGGAGCAGAGTATGGACCAATGATATGGTGGATGAATTACCAATTGATAATGGAATTGACTCTATAAGCACTGGTTGGAGACAGTCTTCCTTTACTTTAGGTGGAAGCGGAAGTGCCGTTGGCGTATCTACATCAAACCCTTCACATAGAGTTTATGTAGGCACAGCTGCTGGAAATTGCTATCGAGTAGATAATGCGAATACTAACGCTCCGCAATTCAGCAATGTTTCTAACTTCTTAAAAGGAACTGGCAATATCAATTGCATAGCGGTAGACCCTGAAAACGGTGATCACGCAATGGCCATTTTCAGTAATTATAATGTGCACAGTATTCATTTTACTGAAGATGGTGGAAGCACTTGGTATAGAGTAGGCGGCAACCTTGAAGCGGCAACCGGACCTGAAGGAGCGCCAGAAGACCTTTACAGCATAAGTTCTGCTCCGTCAATAAGATGGGCACGTATTATGAATGTATCAGGAGGTAAAGTATATTTTGTAGGGACTAGCGTGGGATTATTCGCTACGAGAAGCTTAGCCTATGGCACCGACCGACAAAGCGATTCAACAAAGTGGGTGCAAATTGCAAAAGAAGAAATTGGAAATACAGTGGTTATGATGCTCGATAGTCGTGAGGAAGATAACCTTCTTGCCGTGGCTACCCATGGTTCAGGAATGTATACTGCTCATGTTCCAAATAATTGGAACATTACCTCAGTAAATAAGGCATCCATTGAAGACTCTCCATTTAAAATATATCCCAATCCTGCTTCTGATTTTGTCAATATAGAGTCCAATGCTTTTACAGATGGTGTTATATCTCTTCAAATGCTTGATGCAAAGGGAACTTCTGTTTATTCTAAAAGGGTTGATTTTATTAAAAACAAACCGTTCAGGATCAACACCACCAATCTATCTAACGGAATTTATATAATCAGAGCGACTCAAAACGAATCAGAATTCTCTCAAAAAATCATGATAAAATAAAAGTGAGAAAGTGTTCCGAATAATCAAATTCGTAACCCATAATTATTTCTACATATCAACCTTCTTTGGCTGCGAAGACTGAGGCTTAAGAGGCTGTTGTTGCGGCTGTCTTCCCTGCTTCTTTTTGCGCATTTGCACAGGTTCTTCAGCGTCATCTAATTCATTAATAAAACTATCCAAGTGGGTTGTTTTTTGAAGAATATACTGGTAGTGATAATGCAGGCTTCGTTTATGGGTATGAGTGGTTACTGAAGTAGCCCGAACCGTGTAACCGTCTGTTCTATAATTCTCAATTGTTCTAATCAATTTCACTTTAGCCGTACTAATATCCGTAAAGTCCTCTTTCTCAATTGGAAGCTTTGATTCAACTAGATGAATAGTTCCGGTATTTTCTTTTGTGCGTTCCGTATAATCTAAAAACATCGTTTGAGAAAATACATTGGTTCCAAAAAAGAGTGTTAGGATAAAAATTAGCTGAGTCTTCATGGCTTATTAATTATAGAACAAATAAAGCAAGGATTTATTCGAATCACACCGATAAGTGTCAAAGAATTCAATTATTTATTCTTTTGAACAATCCATACCGTAATCGATTTGATGGGTATTGCTCAATTTCAAGGGCTAACACATCAATCGAGTCAAGACCTCTGTTCCAAACATACGCTGAAAATTCACCTCCAAATTCAAAACCAGGCATGTCTCTTAAATCGAATGACATTGATGCCAATTGAAATTGATTTTCAGTAATGAATTCCGTCAATTCTGAGGCCTGCCATAAAGAATCGTTATGATTTGATTTCCAATCAACAACCATAAGCGCACGGTTTTCCAACTGTCCAGCCCAATTTATTCTGAAGAATAGATTATCAAATCCCAATGAATCTGAAGGACTATAAAAGACAGATTCCCCATATTCCAAGCCTTTTAAATTATCAGGAGATTCCTTATTCATTTCTTTTGATTGGATTGATCTCGTTAATAAGTATGCAGTAGCCGATTGATATGAATAAAGCTCCAACACCTCCGGAAAATAAGCTGTAACAGTTGAGAAAACTTCTTTTGCCGATCCAGCTTGCGTAACCAGTAATACGTTTTCAGATTTCAACTCGTTCAAGTATGCTGCCAGTTCTCCTGAATCAACCAAAGGTTGAACCAATTGAACTTCGCTCATATCCTCAATAGAATTTTGATCCAAAAAGGCAACCGCATCTCCTCGCAAATCAAATAGTGCAGTGAGATCAAAATCACGGGCCTTCAAAGCATGATATTTATGGATAGGCTCTTGAAACTCAGTTTTAATATTGAGTCGGAAATGCTCTCGTTCCACCAACGTTTGTAAACCAAAAACTAAAGTGAAGAGCATCGCTATTTTAGCAAATGACTTATCAAATGACGCAAAAAGCGATCCTGCAAATAACACCAAAGAAGGAAACGTAAAAAGCATGGTTCCAAAATGCATCAAGGCACTTACTTCCGTGGAATAGAAATACGTGATCAAATAGGGTAATATCCAACTGCCAAGTAGTAAAAACTGAAGTAGGAGAACACTTCTATTGAACCTAGCCTTCAAAACATATACTGCGATAGCAAGGATCAAGGGAAGTACGACAAACCAAGAATAGTGTACGGAAAAACCCAATAGTTCCATCCAATAATCTGGCTTTGGAACTTTAAGCCAATCACCTATCCCACCGAGTGAAAGATGATGCAACGTCAAGTGCAAATGAGGAAGCCAAAAGGCAAATGCCAATAATGAAGCTGCAAGAAACCAAATCCTCTGATTCTTATTCAGTCTGAATAGAAACCAAAATCCTGAAAGAGTAATTACCTGAAGTAAGGCAAAATAGTGAGTATAAGCCGTGAGTGCCGCCATAACTGAAAACCCAAGCAAGCTAATTTTTCGGTTTTCATCAGAATACTTAAGTAAGAAGTAAAATGCCGAAAGCATAAATAACAAACCAAAAGCATAAGGTCTGGCCCATTGTGAGTATACAACTGAGTATTGCAATACCGCCATTAAAGCTCCTGAAACAAAGGCGCTCTTGAAGTTAAAGAGCTGTTTGGAAAGATAATATACAAGGCAAACGGAAGCAACTCCGGCAAGAATGAACGGAAGTTTGACGAGCATGGGATTATATCCAAATAAGGCAGTCCAAACCCACAGGAAAACTTGTGTAAAAGCCGGATGACCATCTACCCAAACACCATTCATAATAAGCTCATCGAATGATTGAAAACGAGTCCGCATCAAAGCACTCAATTCGTCATGATGAAACTGCATTTCGGGCCAATACCAAAACCTTATTATAGCGGCAATGAAAAGAATAATCAGCAGGATCAAGTTCTTATGCGAACGAGTTTTTATACCTTCAATTAATCCATTCGGAAGAAAAATGTTGAGCATTCTATTCATAGATAAAAACACCATTCAAAGGTAACTATAAGGCTACAGCTGGTGCATCAAGCTATGTGACAAATATCACGGAGATATTATCAATTTGAACACTGATTAACGTCATGTTTAGACGCGTTTGGCAGCATTACTTTCGATCTGTGATTAAAAGCTAAACAAAAAGAAGTCATGACTAAGAATATAGTAATACTAGGTGCTGGAACGGCTGGAACGATGATGAGTAATCATCTCCGAAGAGCACTTAAAGATGAATGGAATATCACCATTATTGATCAAAGAACAGAACACCATTATCAACCAGGGTATTTGTTTGTTCCATTTGGCGTGTACGAGCCGGAAGACATCGTTAAACCAATTGAAAAATTCATTCCAGATGGCGTAAACTTAAAGCTCGGAGCAATAGATAAAATCTATCCAGACAAGGATAAAGTTGTCATGGTCTCAGGAGAAGAGTTTAATTATGATATTCTAATTGTTGCCACTGGAACAGATATCGCTCCTGAGGAAACAGAGGGCATGATGGGACCACACTGGCACAAAGATGTATTTGACTTCTATACATTAGAAGGTGCAGCAGCACTTGCGAAAAAATTCAAAGATTGGGAAGGTGGAAAATTGGTTGTCAATATCGCAGAGATGCCTATCAAATGTCCCGTAGCTCCACTTGAATTTACATTTCTTGCAGATGCATTCTTTGAACAAAAAGGAATGAGAGACAAGGTTGAAATTGTGTTTGCTACTCCTATGAGTGGTGCATTTACGAAGCCTAAAGCAACTGAGAAGTTGGATTATCTGCTTAAAGAGAAGAATATTGAAATCATACCCGATTTCAACCTTATGTCTGTGGATGGTGAAGCCAAGACCATTACAGATTATGCCGGCAAGGAAGTGTCTTATGACATTCTTGTTACAGTGCCTACGAACAAAGGCAGTGCCTTAATGGAAAGATCTGGAATTGGAGATGAGTTAAACTATATCCCAACAGACAGAGCTACATTGCAAACTAAAGTCAAAGAAAACATCTTCGCCATTGGCGATGCCACAAATATCCCAGCATCTAAAGCCGGTTCTGTAGCTCACTTTGAAGGAGAGGTTTTACTAGAGAATGTTCTTAATTATATCAACGGAGTGAAATTGAAAGAAGGTTTTGATGGCCATGCAAACTGTTTTATAGAAACAGGTCATGGTAAAGCCTTATTGATTGACTTTAACTACACGCATGAACCAGTAACAGGAAGCTTCCCATTTCCTGGTGTAGGGCCCTTGACCCTGCTCAAAGAAAGTCGTATGAATCACATGGGTAAAATGGCCTTCAAATGGATATATTGGAATATGCTCATAACCGGAAGGCACCTTCCTTTTGTGACGACCAAAATGCAAGAAGCCGGCAAAAATTTTGATTAGAAAACACCAAACAAAAAAAAAGAAATCATGGAAAAGACAATTGCAAATAAGACAATAGAAGTTAGTGATGAAGTATATCTTCTTAACTTCTCTGATTGGAACAAAGAACTAGGAGAAGGAATCGCACAAGAAGAAGGAATCACGATGACAGATGATCATTGGAAAGTGATTGATTACATCCAACATCAATATAAAAACGATGTGCCTCTTACCATTAGAAAAATTGGAAAGAGTGGCGTTGTGGACATCAAAGGATTCTACTCTTTATTTCCTGAGGGACCTCTAAAGAAAGCGAGTAGAATTTCAGGTATTCCAAAGCCAGTTAGTTGCATCTAAATTATTAAATAAAGAAATCATGGAAGTATTACAAGCGGTAAAGAATCCGCAAACAAAACCCGATGCCAAAGTGAAAAAGGTAATGATCATCGTATCAAAAGCCACACTTGAGAATGTATATGCAAGCTTCATTCTTGCAAATGGAGCGAGAATGGAAGGAATTGAAGCTGAACTTTTCTTCACCTTCTTTGGCTTAGAAGCAATTAATAAGAAGAATTTGAATGACCTGCATGTTGCAACAGTTGGTAATCCAGCAATGCACATTCCAACTCTTTTAGGAGGCCTACCTGGAATGGAAGCAATGGCAACATCAATGATGAAAAAAGAAATGGAGAAACTTGACATTCCTCCGATCGATGAGTTCCTAGAAATCTTGGTTGCTTCAGGCGTTAAGATTTGGGCTTGTAAATTAGCGATGGATATGTTCCATCTTCAAAAAGAAGATCTCATTGATGATTTAGAAGGCGTGCTTACTGTGGGTGATTTTTACAACAGAGCACACGGGGAAGGATCACATTTAATGTTCATTTAGAATCTATCAACCACTAAAGAAGGCCCGATTCAGAAATGGATCGGGTTTTTTATTGTAGGCGAGGATGCTCCAAATAGTGGTTTCGATCAGATGAAGATCGAGATAACAACTCGCCTAAGAATCCCGCTAAAAAGAGTTGGACACCGATAATCATTGCCACTAAGGCCAAATAGAACCATGGTCTATCGGTAATCAAAGGTGCCTTGATTTTAGCGCTGAGATAAAAGAGCTTTTCGAGCCCTAAATATGCAGTAAGGGCAAAGCCAATTAGAAACATCAACGTTCCCGCCATTCCGAATAAATGCATCGGCTTTTTACCAAACCGACTCACAAACATTATGGAAAGTAAATCAAGAGGCCCATTGATGAAGCGGATCCAACCAAACTTGGTTGTTCCATATTTTCTTTCTTGATGCTGAACAACTTTCTCACCTATGTTACTGTAGCCCGCCCATTTAGCAATGACAGGAATGTAGCGGTGCATTTCGCCATATACTTCAATCGATCTTACAACTTCTCCCTTGTATGCTTTTAAGCCACAGTTAAAATCATGCAAGTGAATACCGCTCATTTTACGTGTAGCCCAATTGTATAATTTAGTCGGAATCGTTTTAGATATCGGATCATATCGTTTCTTTTTCCAGCCTGAAACCAAATCGTAACCATCAGATATAATCATCCTATACAATTCAGGGATTTCATCAGGACTATCTTGCAAATCAGCATCCATGGTCATTACAACGTCACCCAAGGAAGCTCCGAAACCCACATTCAATGCCGCTGATTTCCCATAGTTTCTTTTGAAACGGATACCTTTTACATTTGGGTCTTTAGCGTTGATGGTTTCAATAATTGACCATGAACTATCCTTACTACCATCATCCACAAACCATACTTCATAAGAGAAATTGTTCGCATTCATCACACGAAGGATCCATTCATGCAACTCAGGCAATGACTCCTCCTCATTGAGCAATGGAATAACTAAGGAAATATCAATATTACTATTCATCGGCTGAGTCAAAGATCGGTGGTTTTTGTTTCAAAATTGCAGCAACTATTAGCGCTATAATGAATCCTCCCATGGTTTTAGATTGAAAGTCCCCTAAAGCGAGACTGGCGAGATCAAAATTTTGAAATTCCCCAATCATCTCCTTGTATGAATCCTCTCCCATAAGCGATATAATTTGCTCTTTCGCCTCTCCTAATGAGCGCAGATTATCATCAATGAAAAATTGCACAAAACTGCCATCAATAATTAATCCATATAAATAGACAAGCATTGCGCTCAAGGATGCGTAAACAAATGTGAACATTACTCCTGTTAAAAATCCCTTGCCATAAGTAAGGAATCCCTCGCCCTCTATTTCTTTGTACTTCTTCACAGCACTGTACATTAACAAGGCAGGAACCGCCAAACCAAAAAACTTGATTGCACCAAAAGGGTTCAATGACAAAACGTGATATGAAGTAAGAAACAAGCCAAACGCAATTGCTCCAGCCAAGCTTGCTCCATTAATTATAGTGATGTAGCGATTCATTCAATTCAAAAATTGGGAGGAACAAATGTAATATTCAATGATTCAAAAGAAGTATTGCTATCACAACAATGAATTATACTTTTGCACCCTTAAGGGCAAGTCTTATACGACCAGCTCCTGGTGAACTCCCCCAGGTCAGGAATGAAGCAAGGGTAACCGGTCGTAGCGGTGCGATGTGAGTAGCTTGCCCTTATTTTTTCTTCTTATTGTGCAAGTCTCTGTTGAAAACAGAGCGCGTAAGTCTCCATTTACCACCTTCCCCTTCTCTACTTTCGATGTATGCTAAGAAACCTGCACTTCATCATATTCATGTTGATAGGGCTATCATCATTTAGCCAGGCGGTATTCATTAAAACCGAATTCGATTTTGGCTCACTGGCCAAGGAGGTTGGTCATTTTGAGGAAGATTTTTTGTTTCGAAACACGGGAAGCAACAACATTAAAATTCTCTCTGTACGTTCAGTTCAGTCCGCTCTTTCGTTTATTTATACTCGTTCAGATGTGCTTACTGGCGAGTACGGCTTTGTTAAGGTGAAAATTCATACAGACTCACTTCAAGGGCTTTTTCATGACGAGGTTTACATCACTCTGAAAGATGGAGATGACATCAAAAGCGAAGTGATTTATATTAGAGCAAGGATCAATAAAGACGGCAAGAAAAAAGACCTACGAGCGTTTGAAGATGGAGCAATATCAACCTCAGTGGAGGTTTCCCCTCAGGACATTGAAACTATGGAAGGTTTTTTAGGTTCTGATAAATTAAGTCGAGCTGAATCTGAAATCACTTTTCTTAAAAAACAAGTGGCACTTAAAAGTGATCTTATTGCTAAACTTAGTGATGATCTATTCAATAAGCAAGCTCAAGAAAAAGAGAATTTCGAGCGATTAGCCAGCTTAGAAAAAGTACTAAAAGAGAACAACGAACAAGGCAATACAGCGGCCTTGAGCCAACTTAACGAATTGAGTTCAAGATTAACTGATATGAGAACGTCTGATAGTTTATTACGATCTGAGATTAACAATCAAGAGAAGCAATACGACATTCTTAAAAGTCAAGCCGATTCAGCTAGAAATTATGCCCAAGATTTGAGCGCACAACTCCAAGCACAGTTTGAAAGTGAGGCACGGGCTATGGAAAAAGCTCAAATACTAGAAGTTCAATTGCAGCAAAAAAAGCTTACTGAGCGACAGCAACAAGAGCGCATAGATTCTTTAAGCCAAGTCTTAAAATCAGGAATTAATAAGGAAGAAGTTAGCAAAGAGATTATGCGTTTAAGAAGCGAGCTCATTCAAAAAAAGAAAGAACAAGCTATACAAGAGAATCAATCAAAATATCAGCAAGAGAAAATAGAACTACTCAAGAAGGAAAATGACTTCATAAAACAATCTGCTGACAGTCTTTCAGTATTTGCGGCATCGAGTGCTGATGAAAATGAGCGTCTCCTGTATCAACTTGAACAGAGTAATGGCAGAATATCTAATTACGAATCTAAAATTGACAGTCTACAGCAGGCCACAGCTGAAGTAAATTCTTCTGAGAAAGAATCTATTGAGGAGCTCGAAAGACTCAGAACAGAACTTGCTAACATTGAAACACAAGACGCTCAGCTTAAAGAGTCCGTCATTCAAAAAGAACAAGAACTTGCACGTCTTGAAAAGGAGCGAGATGAAACGAAGAAAAACATGGATGCTCTTGAAAGAGCTACAACCAAGCAGCAAGAGCAAGCACACAATTTAATGTATCGGATTAATGGCTTGGCAGAAAAAGAAACTCAGGCTCAACTAGAAATAAAAGAGCTGAGATTAACGGTCAAACAAAGCCGATATAAAGAAGATAGTACAAGACAATCTGTGAATGAATTAGTGAGTAAAATAGGCGATAAAGAAGCCTCGATTAAAACCTTATCGTCACAAATCGAACTAAAGGAATCAGAACTCACATCTGTAAAAAAACAACGACTCTCTCTTCAAAGTGACCTTCAAATAGCCCAAGGAGAATTGTCGAATAGCGATTCTATGATTGACTCACTCAAACAGCAGCTCAATAAGAAAGAAGAAAACTCCAAGATATTAGAGAATGACATATTAGCCCTGCACAATCAAGTGATATCATCACAACAAAAAGAAGCGGATTATAAAGCAAAAGCTGATGATCTAGAAAACAGGTTAACCAATGCTCACCTCAGCAATGATTTTACTTTTCAAGAGCTTAAGGGAGACATTGAAGCCATGAGGATAGAACGTGAGTCTTACAAAAAGAAATATGAAAGGTCCGAATTAACCGTTGAGCAGCTTCAGTCAGAACTGATTGAAAGTAAGCGCAATGAAGAAAGCGCCATAGCCTTCGCTAATGAACTTTCAAATGGTCAAACCCCATTAAAACCAAAGTCTGCTGGTAAAGTAAAAGTCGAAGAAAGAGTGGTTTACAGCATTAACGTTATATCTAGCGATGAAGCTCTGGATATGGCAAAAACGTTCAAAAATGAAAGCAATATTCGAGAGTACATTGAAAGTGGAAGATATCGCTATGCTATCGGTCAATACAATAGCCTAGGAGAAGCAATAAAAGCAAAAGAAACAATGAAGGCGAAAGGATATTCTCTCGCCTTCATTGTAGCCTTCAAAAATGACAAACGCATCTCATTAAAAGAAGCGCTTGAATCCGCTAAAAACTAGGTTAGTCAACTATAGTAAACTTCACCGTTTTAAGCTCGTTTTTTGTTCTGTATTGCGCAATATAATTTCCCATTGCTAATCCAGAAAACTTAACTCCATTGAAGTCAGTCATTATAGTTTTTTGAACCATCTGTCCAGTAGAATTATAAACGAAAACTTCGCCTCCGAGCTCGACCTGACCTTGAATAGCTATCGTAATTTCTCCAGAACTTGGGTTAGGATATGCTAAAAGGCTTGATTCATAATTGAGCTTATCAATTGCCGCTGGATACTCCATTGTTTCTTCATCACCCATTTCATAACCTACTGTAAATGATAATTGGGCGTCACAACCAAATTCATCTTCAAACTGATGCAATGGCGGGAAGAATTGGCCTTCTGCCGCAGAGTGAAGCCATATGCGACCATTACCATCATTATTCGCAAAAAACCTCAATCCATCACATCCAGAATCTTCAACATACATGGTGTAGCAACCTGGGGCACATGTCACAGTGTCTAAGTAGTTAGTATTAGAACTGGCACTCGTTCTTTCATACACCGCATTTCCGCGCTCATCTTCAACCCTATACTTCGTTTCAGATCCACCTCCATTATTATTAAAAGCAATAATAAATTGCTCAGGAAACACCTTTGTATCCTCAAATGAAGACACGAAATGATTGTTCCCTTCATATTCATCATCGGTATTATTTACTCCAACTACTTGAACATGAAATAAATTCTTGGTCTTTTCGCCAAACAGCCATTTATCATAAGCAGGAAGTACAATACTTCTTGACTCTCCAGAAGGAATAGCACCCACAAACGTGTGACGAATAATTTCAGGACTGCCTTCTACCCAATATTCCAACTTAATAGTAGTTACGGCTTCCGATCCAGTATTTGCCAGTACAATTTCAGGGTTATTACAACCTGGATTTTTGTCCCAGTATTGATCTTTAGAAGAGGGGCTTAGCACATCATGAATGGCCACATCATTTGCATAATTCCAATCTCCATATTGAAATATGGTAGCTTCTATTATGTATTCAGGATCAAATCCAGCACCACCATTGTAATTATAAGATTCCCAATTAACATCAAATTCAGCTGTTTGACCGGCAGCCACGTATGCCGAGATGTTGTTATCAAATCGCTTTGTCTCCATTCCCGGGCACCAGCCAGCTCTATCATAAATCCAAGTTCCCGTCTGAGCTTCTAGAGGATTACTGCCACAATCATCTCTCCATATATCTTCTTGAATTGCATTATTTCCATTAACATTCAGTTGATACCATTTTTGGCAAAACTCTGCACAGTTTTCGTTACCGCCAAAGCTGTGACCTGAAGCTACCATTCTGAATTTCGCACCTCCCAATTCAGGGTGCATAGTAATGTCTGTTGGAACAAGGTAATTTTCGATAGGATTATTGGAAAACCCATACTTAAATGTGCCGTCATAAAGTGTAGTCACATCTAATACCTCACGAGGTGGAGTACCCTCAATAAAGTCAAAATCAATTGATACTGTAAACCCATCTTGCCAACCTCTGTATTGTGCTCTAACCCTTCTTTCACCAGTTAAAACAGGAGCATAGTCCGTTACATCAATCTCATATACAAACTCCCAGCTATTCCCCTTATTCCCAGCATATGGTGTAATAATTCGTGTCAACTCAACCCAGCGAGAAGTAGAATCATCAATAGGATCTTCAACCTCAATTATTGTAGTATAATCCCATTCACTGCAGCCACCAGAAGGACATCCTAAAGTGTAATACATAATGATTCTTCTGTATTCACCTGAAGCCGGAAATGCCGTGGTATCATACCAGTTGCCATACCAATCCCAATGAGTTTCTTGATGTGATTGAACCTTGACAGTATCTCCTTCTGCAGCAATTAATGCTGATGAAAAAGAAAAAAGTACAATGAAAGAGAATAAAACTAATTTCATGAAATAAAGATTAAAATTTCATCAAATATGAGCAAAAGCTTTCAACCTAAGCCTTATTTATGACGTTACATTTGTATCACAATTAGAATGCTATGCAATATCGAAGATTAGGAAAAGCTGGAGTAAAAGTAAGCGCACTATCCTTTGGATCATGGGTTACGTTTGGTAATCAGGTAAATATGGATGTTGCAAAAGATTGCATGTATCATGCTTATGAGAGTGGAATCAACTTCTTTGACAACGCTGAAGTCTATGCCGCAGGTAGGTCAGAAGAAGTGATGGGTAAAATTATTTCTGAAGCCGCTTGGAATCGGGATTCATTCTTGGTTTCCTCAAAAGTATTTTGGGGCGGTGACGGCCCTAATCAATTAGGATTAAGCAGAAAACGTGTCGTAGAAGCTTGTCATGCTGCGTTGAAAAGACTGCGTGTCGATTATTTAGACTTTTATTTCTGCCACAGACCTGATAAAAATACACCGATGGAAGAAACAGTTTGGGCTATGCACAACCTGATTCAACAAGGAAAAGTTCTTTATTGGGGAACAAGCGAATGGAGCGCGCAAGAAGTTCAAGAGGCGATGATGGTTGCCCGTGAAAACCACTTGATTGGACCATCAATGGAACAACCCCAATACAATATGTTTGTTCGAAATAAGGTGGAGGTGGAATTCAACAAACTTTTTCGTGACTACGGTTACGGATCAACAATTTGGTCCCCTCTTGCCAGTGGTATCTTAACTGGAAAATATAACAATGGTGTTCCTGAAGGTTCTCGCTTGACCATGGACGATTTAACATGGCTTAGGGAGAAGGTATTGACAGAGCAAAACATTCACAAGGTTATTGCACTTCAAAAAATAGCCGATGATCTAACTACTTCTGTGGCCAATTTAGCGATGGCCTGGTGTTTAAAAAATGAACATGTAAGCACCGTAATTACTGGATCAACCAAACTGAGTCAATTGCAAGAAAACTTAAAATCTATGGATGTGGTGGAGAAGATAGATACTTCAGTAATGGAGGCTATTGAAGCTGTCTTGGATAATAAGCCAGAAATGCCACAGTATTAAAGCTTCTTTTAATTGCGAATAAAACGTCATCAGCATTTTACATTTCCTTCCCCTGAGGAAGCGGATGAAAACGGTTTGCTAGCATACGGTGGTGATCTATCATCTGAAAGGTTAATAACCGCTTACGAATCTGGCGTTTTTCCTTGGTATGAATTAGGTCAACCTATTTTATGGTGGAACCCACCGAAGCGGATGATTCTATACCCAAATGAGTTTAAGCTAAGCAAATCACTCAGGCAAAAGTTGAAAAAGGAAACGTTTGAGCTTAAAATTGACAAAGCCTTTGAAGAGGTTATTCAACAATGTGCTGCAGCTCCTAGAAAAGATCAAGACGGCACCTGGATTACGAACGAAATGCAAAAAGCATATATCGATCTACATAATCTCGGATTTGCTCATAGCTTTGAAGCATATGTAAATGATGAATTAGTAGGAGGACTTTACGGCATCTCCTTGGGCAGAGCCTTCTTCGGAGAGTCAATGTTTAGCCATGTTTCTGACTCAAGCAAAGCGGCATTCTATCATCTAACCCAATTTGCCCTGAAAAACGATTTTGACTTTATTGATTGTCAACTTTACACTTCACATCTCTCATCTCTAGGGGCAAAAGAAATTGACAGAGCTCAGTACCTTGAAAAATTAAATAGAGCTTTAGACCATCAAGATCTAAATCATAATTGGAGCAATCTTTGACATCAAAATTTCCAATAGAATTCATTAAGGAACTTCAAAATCATTTTGGAGAAAAAATTGCGGAGAAGACACTGAAGGCCCTAAGTGATAAAAGCAGTGTTTCGATTCGTATTAATCCTTTGAAACCTATCGAAGAGTTTTCAAGTGACACTAGCATCCCTTGGTCAAAAAATGGCCACCTTTTAAAGGACAGACCTTTCTTCTCTTTAGACCCCCTTTTTCATGCTGGTTGTTATTACGTGCAAGATTCTTCAAGCATGATTTTAGAAACACTTTTGAATAAACTTAAACCTGAAAGAGACGGCCTTTATCTTGATGCATGCGCGGCCCCGGGAGGGAAGTCAACTGTTTTATTAGATTATTTAAATGACGAAGGGTTTCTATTATCTAATGAAGTTGATGGTAAGCGAAACTCCATTCTTCGTGAGATCATTCTAAAATGGGGAAAACTCAATGTAGGAGTCACTTCATTGCCCACACGTAAATTCATTGATTTGAATTGTGCATTCGATTTGATTCTCGTTGATGCTCCGTGCTCAGGAGAAGGAATGTTTCGAAAAGACAAATTTGCACTAACTCAATGGAGTGAAAAGCTAGTTCAACACTGCGCAATCACTCAGAAAACCATCTTAGATGAATTAACTCCAACATTAAAAGAAGGTGGAATCCTCATCTACTCTACTTGCACCATGAATCGGGAGGAGAATGAATATCAAATTCAAAAATTGATAGAAAGTGGAGATTTCGAGATTGAAGAAGTAGATCTGTCAGATTATCAAGAGCATCTTATAGAAGCCAAAATCGGAGAAAAAACCATAGGCCACTATTTACTCCCTGGAACCTCAACAGGAGAAGGTCTTTTCATTTCTGTCCTAAGAAAAAAAACACCCTCAGAAAACGAAGACTACTCAACCAAACGAATTCAAACTTCATTTAACCCTCCCAATGAAGGCTTTGAAAATCTGTATCCTCAAATCCCAAAAGATTTAGTCTATTGGGAACTTAAGGAGGAATTATTTGCTGTAAAAAACCATTCGTTCATAGAACACTTGGCTATACCTCTAAAAATGGTGGGCTTACCCTTCTACCAAATGAAGGGGAAAAATGTAATTCCACTTCACGGAATGGCTATGGCCAATCTTGGTTTACCCTCTATTGAGTTGGATAAAGAAAATTCATTGCAATACTTGAGAAAAGAAACCATTTCTTTGCCGCAAAATTTACCAAAGGGATGGGCTCTTGTTGGATTTCAAAACAAAAGTCTAGGTTGGATAAAAATAATTGATCAACGATCAAACAACTACTATCCTAGCTGGTTAAGACTAAGAAATTAAGTACTGTGATATGGCTGAAGTAACATTGACATTAGACGGCAAAGAGAGAGTAATCACCGTTGGATCCGAAACAATTCTAGAAGCAGCGATAAAGGCGGGCGTTGAAGCACCTTTTTCTTGTCGAAGCGCTATATGTTCAACATGTATGGCTAAACTTGAGGAGGGAACAGTTAAAATGGATATGAATCATGTTTTAACTGACGAGGAATTAGCGGACGGTTATATTGTAACCTGCCAAAGTCATCCAACTTCAGATAAGGTTAGAATCAATTACGACTTTTAGATCCTAAAGGAAACCTCAAGCCTGAGTATTCGATCAATTCAGAACGAATTGTTCCAACGCGTATCTCGGATTCAATAAAGATGGGGATTCGATTATTGTCTTTACTGACCCACACCTTCATACCCTCACCGGCTTTAAAAATTGAGCCTTCGACCAAGAGAGGAGAGAAAACATAGCATTCTATCTCTCCGAATTCATCATGCTCATACGTGTCGGTTCCAAGGTATCGAATGAAGATATCATGTGTACCTCTGTCTATCACCATCCGAAGTAGAATGCGATCACCAATTCTTTTTGAACTAAAATCGATAGATCTACTTTCATAGACCAAGCTAAGTACGTCAAAGCTGTTCTTTTTTACAGGAAAAGTATCTAGCTTCAGTGGTTTCTCTTTCACCTTCAGCACACTGTAAACACTACTATCTGAGTACCTATAAATATTATCCTCTCGATAATAGAAGCCTCCTTCACTCACATCTCGCGTAAATCGGTATGGTTGTAAGCTTTTCTGATCCGCATAGGATGTGTATGTATCCCGCACCTTATAAAACCAATCGTATCGGGGGTAAGTTGTACCAAAACCTTTGAATTTATAGCAGTGATTACCCCAAAGATCTTCTTCTTCCACAGTGAAAGTGACATCTCCAGCACCAACCCAAACCCCCATTAATTGATAGCCAATAGAGTATTTCAAAGATTCACCAGGCTGAAACGATTTATTCTGCGACAAAGCCTTTCCCGCAAAACAAGCTAACATTATAGCCAGATATAGTTGAATATAACGCATAAAAAAAGCGGGTAAACCCGCTTCAATAATTAGCTTTTAACTTCTTCAACCATTGCTGAAATCTTCAGAACAGTTTGAGTAGGCTGTGTATTGGCAACTAGTGTAACTGTCTTCATTTGATTTCCTTTTTGAGTTCCTGGCTTATAAACAACTTCTATCTCGCCAGTCTCACCTGGGGCTACAGGATTCTTTGGATACTTTGGAACCGTACAACCACATGAACCTTTAGCATCTTGAATAATGAGCGGCTCTTGGCCTGTATTGGTAAAAGTGAATACATGTGTGTTTTCAGTATTCTGGTCAATCGTTCCAAAATCATGTTCCATTTGAGCAAAACCTATACTCGTTGGTGGTCCAACAGGAGCTGGAGCAACATCCTGATTTTTAGTTTGATTCAAATCAAGAGTAGTGGAACCTTGCTGAGGCTGCTGTGTCTGTTGCAACGTGGATTCTACAATAGCCGTATTCGTTTTAGGAGTATCAATTACCCTTCCACCTTTATCCATGGTGAAAATAAAAATTGAATTTACTACAGTTAAGGCTGCTACACCAATCAATAAATAGTTCTTCGTTTGCTCGTTCATGTTTTCAAATAGTTTAGTCAAATTTAATGCTTGATTACCGTAATCCTAATTCCTTATAAGTTCCTCTTTCAATTTCTTCTCTGACTGCATTAACATCAGGGTCAAAATAAGCCAAAGCTTCATAATAAGACCTGTAGCCATATACGAATCTTGACAGGTCAATTTTTACTCTCTCATTAATATAAGGAAGATTCACCTCAAATGTTTCATCCTCAGTGCTAAATCCTCTTCTATCTGCATAAGCTCTGAATGCCTCAGTGTGAGATTCATCAAATTTGTATTCATCCAAAAAAACTGAAACATCAGAAAATTCACGTTTAATATTTTCGCTCGTCTTATCGTACATTTTAAGTGCAAATCCTTCAATCAGAGCATTTCTTTGAATACTTCGAAGAAAGTCATCAATCTTGGATGTATCCAGAGGCACAAAAACGTCAGGAATAATCCCACCACCACCATAAACTTTTCTATTTTTAGGTGTGCAGTAAATCAAGGAGTCATTGATATGGATTGAATCAGCAGAATATAATTCTCCGCTTACTCTTCGATTTCGCAAGTCCTGCTTATAGGCATTCACTCCTTCTTTATAAGGCCGTTGAATACTTCGACCCGTTGGCGTATAATATCGAGATATTGTCAGTCTCATCGCTGATCCATCATTAAATTCTATGGTACGTTGCACAAGCCCTTTGCCATAAGATCGTCTACCTACAATTAAACCACGATCCCAATCTTGAATTGCACCTGAAAAAATCTCGCTGGCAGAAGCTGAGTTATCGTCAATGAGAACATACAAATCACCTTGAACAAACCTGCCACCGCTTGTCGCAAATGTTTCACGTTTCGTCTGATGTTCACCTTCAGTATATACAATGAGCTTTCTATCTTCTAAAAACTCATCAACAATTTTTATAGCAACATTGAGGTATCCCCCACCGTTTCCTCTTAAATCCAAAACCAAATTCTTGGCTTTATTCTTTTTTATGAAATCCATTCCTTCCCGAACATCAGATAGACTTGAACTACTGAATCGCTCTAACTTAATGTAACCAGTTCTGTTATCCATCATAAAATAAGAAGGAACACTGCTTATCTCAACCTCTGACTTGGTTAATTCTATGGAGTTGAATGAATCTCCAGTAGAATTTCTTCGGATAAACTCCATTTGAGTTACCGCACTATTATCTTCCTTAATCTTTCTTACAACAGAGCTTGAATTGATGCTCCTTCCTGCTATTGTATCTCCATTCAATGAAAGAATTTTATCTCCTACTCTAATTCCTGCGTTGTAAGCAGCTCCTCCAGCGATAACATCAAGAATTGTCATTGTATCTTCAATCATCAAAAATCGGACGCCTATACCTTTATACTTGCCCTTTAATGGCTCATTCGCACGGTTATAAGCTTCCTTGGTGAAATAGACTGAATGAGGGTCTAGCTCTTCGAGCATACGTTTGATTCCCGCCTCAATTATTGGTTTTGTTTCTACATGATCAACATAGTTTTGATCAAGACTCTTTACAAACTTTTCTAGCTTGTCAATGTCAGAATTCAAATCATTTTGAGCAACCGCATCTAGAGCAAGTGATAATAGAAAAAGTGGAAGAAAAAACGAGACTAAATTTCGAATCATGTTTCCGAAAATATCGAAAATAAAACCGTAATTCATTAATTTATGCTTTCCTAACAGATTCAACTTATCTCAGCTGTAAAGTCATAATTGCAGGAAGGTGATCTGAGAAACCACCGAAATATTTAATTCCTCCATATGATCTGCTTGGAAAATAATCTTCATCCTTTTCACTAAAATATAGCATCCAAGGTTTCTTAACATAATCACCTGCATCTTTGGAGATAGACCAGCCTAATTCTCCAGATAATATAACTTGATTCACTAATATTTGATCCAAAACACCCCACTCTCCCTTATAGGCATGACTTCCCTTATCTGTGCCCAAATACTTCTCATGGACATTAGTCAAACAAGGGCCTTGGCCTTGGTTGCATTTTTCGAGTAGTTTAACGCTGGCATTGTCCGGGTGATCATTTAAATCGCCCATCAAGATAAGCCCTGCATCAGGGTTATTTGAATGTAAAGAATCCATAAGGTCAATTGATGTTTGCGCAGCTTTGACTCTTTTCCATTCAGACTCTTCTGCCCCTCCATACCGTGACGGCCAGTGATTCACAAGGACAATCAATTTTTGATTTAACGACCTCTCTGCAAAAACAGCCCATAAAACTCCTCGTGTAGGGCGTTCATCTGCTCCCAAATCAATTTGTTCTAGTCCAAAACTCTTTAAACCAAAAAGTGTGGAGTCATATAGTATGACATTATCGATTCCCCGTCCATCAGGCGACTCCATATGAAGAACAGCCAAACTGTTATCAATGGATATCCTATTTTTCAATTCATCTACTACATTCTTATTCTCAACTTCACAAAGCCCAAGAATACTAGGAGACTTTCCACTGAAACTTGAATCAATGACCATAGCAAGATTCTTTAGTTTTTCATGATAGCGCGTTGTAGTATATTCCAACTTACCATTAGGCGTGAAATCCTCATCTAATGTTTGAGGATTATCGATTGTATCAAAAAGATTTTCAACGTTATAAAACATCACGTTGAATGTCTTCACCTCCTGTCCCAAAGAAGGAAGTGAAATAAAAAAACCCAGAATTATAATAAAATATGCCTTCATAGTCCAAAAAAAAGGTGGTCATAAAACCACCTTCATCGATTATATTAAATCCATTTTTAGCCTTCCATTTTCGCTTTTGAGTCAGTCTTTACAGACGACTTTTCAGACGAAGATGTCGCTGATTTTGGAGCGCAAGATTTAGCAGACTTATCCGCACATCCAGCTTTACCTTCTGCCATTGAGCAACAACCGCCTTTTGAAGGAGCAGCCTTTCTAGTTTCTACTTTCTGCACCTCTGATGTATTAGAGGCAGCATTAGTAGTTGAACTTGTTTGAGCGAAACCAACGCTACAAAATAGAATTGTAGCCGCTGAAAGAATTACATTTTTCATTTTCAATTATTATTTTAAAAGTTGTATTCCATCGGTCGCAGAAATAATGTTTCCATTATACTCAGCTGCGATAAAAGCATCTGCAAATCCCTCTGCAGTCAAATTGTCTTTAAAGGCCTCTGCCTCTTCATAAGTGTTGAATTCACCAATAAAATATCTCACTGCTCCTCCATCACCTTCGCGCTGATCAATTCTACCCAAACTCATCATCCTATCTAAGATATCCATCGGAATTTGACCAGAATATACTCCTATCTGAACTTTGAACTTAACCTTTCCAAAGTTTGCAGATGATGAACTATTTAAAGGAAGAACATTATCAGCTGGAGTTGCACCAGATTCATTCAATAATGATCGCTTTCCTCCTTTAAATGGAATAACATGCGAACCATCGAAACCACCTTGCATTAAATCAATTTTTCTTCGAGCTGCTTTATCATAGGAAGTAAATGCGCCTGAATAATAACGTGTTAATCCATCTTCTGAGGTTATAACCAAAAGATCATCTATTCCATCAAAAACGTCCTGCGAAAGCTTGTTAGCAAATGCACCTATCTGAACACGAAACACAGTAAAATCACCGTATGTTTCATCGCTAGCTTTTGCAACGCTTCTTGTATCGATAGGTCTATCCAGCGTGTATTCATTCTTACTAAGAATCAATCTATCTGGGGCTGGCAACGTCTTATTCTTTGAAATTGCCTCTTCAACAGTCATTCCCAGAGTTTCTCGAGAAATCATGTCCTGTTCAATATTTGTAACTCTCGAAGATTCTCCAGAAGAAGTAGTTTCTATAACATTCTTGGTTGCAATTCCTCCCGTTTCTAAATCAATCTTACGTTGAATTGCATCCGGTAAATTCTCAAAATTACCCACTTCAATAATCTTTCTACCATCTTCTGTAGTTCTGGTAGTTACATCTGGCATACTTAATAATGCATTTGCCAAACTATCGTTGACGCCTTCTTCAAATTCACCAATTTGAACAGTATAGTTTTGCTTCTTTCTTATCGTCTTTCGTTCAACTGTTTCCTGAGAATATGCAGTATTTGTGTATTGAGAATACTTACCTTCTTCATCTGTATATTCAAGATACATCTGTTCAATAACAGCATCAGATAGAGTGATTCCATTCGTATCCACCACAGCATTTTCAAGCGAGTTCAACTCCAGATCTCTGTAATCAGCTACACCATCAGCATCACTATCTATTGGGCATCCCGCAAGGTCAACTTCAACTCCTATTGGAGTATTTGGACACAAATCTTCCATGTCTGGAATACTATCCAAATCCGAGTCACCAAAATCAGCTCCTGAAAAATCTTCCACCTGTTCATGTGGAGGAGTAGTAAGGTTAAATGTTAGGCGCATGTAGGTATTCAAAAACTTATCGGTCCGTTCATTTCCTTTCCTAACACCTCTCGAATCAGAAGTGATTCCATCAATGTAATCGGTAAATGTCCAATGATAATCCATCCCCATTTGGAAGCTTGTCTTTGAATTCATCATTAAATTAAATCCAACACCAATCGGAATGGCAAATGACCGCTCAGAATAAGCACTAAACCCGTCTGCATTTAAAGCTCTTATATCAGACTCGTACTCATAATCCCTTGTGATTTCGATGGCATTCTCTAAGAAAACATCCATCTCAGGAAGGTTTCGAATAGTCCCGTCTGACCAATAATTGTAATTATTGCCATACTGATCGATTAAGTCGGTTTTTGAAAGAAATTCAAAAGCTTCAAAACCAAGCGAAACATAAGGTTCAATTATTCTGTCTTTTTTAAGAAAGTGATCGAAATTATAAGAAGCACTTATTCCTCCGGCTGTAATTTGACTTTCAAAATTTAGATTACGAACAAGGGTTCTTTCGTCCGCGCCCAATTTTCCGAATAACATGAAAAAATTGACATCTAAATAATCAAACACCGGCTGCGATACTTGAACATGAAATGACAACTTATTTTGAAAAGGATTGAAATAACTTCTGTTACTAACCAAGTCTCCTTGGTAATTCATCATCCCAACTCCAGCAGAAATTTTAGGTCTAATCGTCCATTGCGGCTGCACTGAAGAGTCAGTCGAGAGACTATCCTGGGCATTTAAGGACACTGGTAATGAAAGAACAAGTGTAACCAAAAGCAAGAGAGCCGTCTTGAAACTATGATTAATGAAAGTAAATCCCATCTCAGTTAATAGGTAGTTTTTATGAAACGCTAATGTAATGAAAGCCTAAACACAAGGCAATTTAATATTGCAAGGCTATTTAAACCATTTTTGATTGCTGATCATAAGGGCTTCTTGCACGGTGATTCTTTCCCCCGCGTTGTATGCCGTAACAAATGGGCCAGGGAATTTATGATTAGCTGCAACAAGATTTTCACGCTTATCTCTTGCTGATTTATAAACATCAAACTGACCCGTTATATACTTAACCCAACCCTCATGGTTTTCAGTAAAAAACTCCTCCTTAAACGCATATGTTTTCTTGATTTGAGCATTCGGCACTAATTTTTTACCCGCAACTATCTGAACCCTATATACAATTCCTGTTTGTGGGTCTGGAATAGAGGTTACTGGTGCAATTGGCTCATTAGAATTATCAGCTATTCGAACTGGTTCTTCAACTATTTCCTCTGGAATTTCTTCAATCTCAGCAACTTCCACGACAGGCTCTTCTGCCGCTTTTACTTCAGTTTCATTTACTTCCTCGGGCGTCTCAACTGGAGCGACATTTGCAAGCTCCTCAGAGTTGGCTTTTTCAATTGATTCTCCCATTGGAACGACTTCCTCTGAAGCCTCTTCTGAAACCGCAGCCATTGCAGCAGACTCATCCACCTCAACACCCAAAACAGGGACCGTTTTAGTTTCATTTTCATCTAAAAAGGCGAGATTACCTTCCATACTTTGCAATTGAGACAATATATCAGAAGGTGCTTTTACTTGATATGAAATCACTAAGTCAGCATCATCAGGAATGCTCATCCAAACAAACTTGGCTTTTTCATCCACCTGACTGAAAACGGACTTCTTATCATCCATAACCTCTGCTTCAGCTCCAATGGGAAGAAACTCTTCAAGCTTTGCAAAACCATAAACACCTTGCTTGGATATAGTAAGATCTACTTGATAAGTATTATTTCCAAGAGGCTTAACAATACGAGCAGCACTTGCTATTGCAGGAACCTTTTCTTCCTCTACTTCATCGCTGATAATGGTGATAATGGTGATTGTTTTATTTGGAATATCATAGCTCTTACGCTCGTTATCTTGTATAAACGAGAATTTACCATCAACAATCGATTCTTTGGGAGCCCCTTCCATGGCCGTTACCGCATAAGAAATCTTTACTTCTTCTTTTTCAGGTAAAGCCATCCAAATGAACTTCATTCTTCCATCCGCGAAAGTGAAACTTGCCTCAGATGTTTCAACGGGTTTTGCATCAAATCCCTCCGGGAAATTCTGTTGAAACTTAGCAAAACCAAATAGATCTCCTTTCTTTATTACAACTTCAACAATGTAGGTTGAGTCTTTCACCAACTCATTTGGAAGGTTTGATTCTATTTCAATACCATCTGCAAGAAAGATGGTTACGAAGGACATCGAAATAAGATTGAATAGAAGAATGAGTTGTTTCAGCATGTTACCAAGGAGTTAGTGTCGTTGGAAAACAAATCTAACCCTTGTTGATAGCGGGTTTTGGTGGATCAACCCACAATTACAAACAGAATTTTGTTAATTGACTAGAAATTAGGTCTTAGATTAGACTTCAAATAGAAATCTCTTATTTCTCTAACTACCTCTTCAGGCTTATCACAAACCTTTATTAAGTCAAGATCCTTTGGCGAAATCATTTTTTCAGAAACCATCTTATCCTTGATCCATGCCAAAAGGCCCGACCAATAGTCAGAGCCAACCAAAATTATAGGAAAACGCTCACTTTTGCCCGTTTGAACAAGCGTAATCGCCTCGAAAGTCTCATCTAAAGTTCCAAAACCCCCTGGAAGAATGACGAACCCTTGAGCGTATTTCATAAACATAACCTTTCGCACAAAGAAATAGTCGAAATGCAACAGTTTATCCTTGTCTATATATGCATTGGCGTCCTGCTCAAAAGGTAATTCAATATTCAACCCTACCGACTTACCCATACCTCGTTTAGCACCTCTGTTTGCAGCCTCCATAATACCGCCACCTCCGCCACTTATTACCCCAAATCCTTCTTGAGTAATTTGGTAAGCAATTTCTTCAGCTAAACTGTAAAATGGATGACTTGATTCTATTCTTGCTGAACCGAAAATACTTACACAAGGCCCTATCTTTTGAAGCGTTTGAAAGCCTTCAACAAACTCTGCCATGATCTTAAAAACCATCCAAGAATCATTACTAATAACTTCATTCCAACTCTTCGATTCTAAATGTCTTTCTTCAGGAGTCATATTCTATTCTTTTTTTTCTTCATTATCCATGAGAGCAACGCTACGATCAAAAGTCCAACTACAAAGTGGCCTATGGATTCTCTAAATATGTTATAAGCAATCAACTTTGAGCTATTAAAACCATCAGCTGAGACTGCAATTACTTTGTCAGAGAAAACAATCATCAATAATGCCTTGACGAAGATTATAATAAACAAGGTGTTAAAACCACTAAAAAATGCAAATGAATAGGGGAAATAAACACCATTCGATTTTTTCAAGAAATACAAGACAATCAATTGGCTATAAATTGAATCAAAAGCCCAACGAAGCTCAAGAGGAAATTGGTTAAATATGCTGACATTAATATAGAGCAATAAAGCTGAAACTAGCCCAGCAGGCAGGCCATATTTTAGAGAGTCATTCACGTTGGCAAGGATAAGAAGATTAAAAGCGCTTCGCTGAAAAGAAGCTTTTTATAATATTTGAATCTTTAAGACTTCTTGTCGAACTAACTTAATATTATAGATTACCGTCTTTACAGCAGATATGAAGTCCAATACGTTTAAAGTCAAATTTGCAATTCTAGTTGCAACGCAAATTGCATTGTTAGCCGCCTGCTCAAAAGATCCGATTGAACCTGTGGAAATTTCTTCTAATGAACTCTCACCTAATGTGATTTCATGCATCTACACTCAACAGATCGATGGTGTATTTGAAATTTGTAAAACACATAATCAAGAACATTCTACACTCACCACCTCCAACGGAAAAGACAAATGGTGGCCCAAACATTCTCCTGTAAGCAATGAAATTCTATTCTATCAATCAAATAGAACAAGAGATATAAACGATTATTCATCTGCCTCACTATGGATGATAAATACTTCAGGAGGTTTAGAAGAACTTATTCCTCAAGGAGCTTTTGGATGGGATAAACAAGGACAGTGCAACTGGTCACATGATGGAAGTTCAACTCTAATGGCGGCTGTTGATTCAGCCATAGGCACATGGCAGGTATATATTACTGATGCCAATGGTGAAAACCCTGCTAGGATAACAAAGCGAAATGAAGTCGATTATTTCGATCCTATTTTCAACTTGGATGATAGAACCATTTTATGCTCAACAGTTCCAGAAGGAGAAGATATGGTGAACTCGAATATCGAAATCGTTCGAATTGACATTATTTCTGGTGAAGAGGAACGATTGACTTTTAATAAATTCAGAGATCATCATCCTGATATATCGCCAGATGGAAATACAATCCTTTTTGAATCCCTTGTTGACCCGGATTATCTCTCAATAGGAAAGTGGGCCATAAAAGAAATGAACTTGTCGTCTATGGCAGAATATGTCCTGATCGAGGACAACAACATTAATCTTTTCCCAAAATATTCTCAATCCGGAGAGTTGATTTATTTGACTGAATTAAACATAGAAACTTTTCAGATGAATGCCGTTGTTTATTCAATAGTTAATAAGCAAAAGTCCTATGTTATCCAAACGGAAAACATCACGATGAATCCTGATCCAATATAACATCCGAACATCTTCATTTTCCTTCGTTTGAATTTCAAGATTTTAAATAAAAATCATGTAGGTTTGATGCGTGAATCAAGAGAAAGAAAATATGGAGCATTATTTAGCGGGAGATAAAAAGGAAGAAGGAAAAGATAAAAAGTCGGAAAGCCGCATGATTTCTGAGAAACATCTCGAAAAAAGAATGGTTTTTCTTTGGGGAGGTGTTGATGATGCTTCTGCAAAACATGTTATAGATAGGTTACTCTATCTTGAAAGTGAAAAGCCAGGTGATCCAATTCATTTTTACATAAACTCTCCAGGAGGATATGTAACCTCCGGAATGGCCATATATGATACTATGAAGATGATCTCTTCGCCAGTGCATACTGTTTGCATGGGATTGGCTGCTTCAATGGGATCTATTCTACTTTCAGGTGGCGAAAAAGGCCAACGTAAAATCTTCACCAATGGCAGAGTTATGATTCACCAACCCAGTCTAGGTGGATTTCAAGGCACTGCTAGTGACATTGAAATTCAAACAAGGGAAATTGTTAAAACAAAGGAATTAAGTGCCCACATCTTAGCCGACAACTGCGGTCAAGATTTTGAAAAAGTGATGAAAGATTTTAATCGAGATCATTGGTTGAACGCCAAAGACTCCATTGAATATGGCATCGTAGATAAGATACAATCAAAATTATAGTCGATTTTGAACGTGTAATTCTTCTGGGATTTTCACTTTAACTTATTACCTATTCTACAATGAAAGTTTGTGTTATTGACGATGACGATATTTATCAGTTTCTTCTAAAAAAAGAACTCAAGCACACCAATTTAGTAGACAAAATACAGGTTTTTACGGATGGACAAAAAGCGATAGATTATTTCATCGAAAATAAAAAGTCCATAGAGCTTTTGCCTGACGTGATTTTCCTTGACATTAACATGCCAATTATGAATGGCTGGCAATCTCTGGAGCAATTCAAGCAGATTCAACCTAAAATCGCTAAAGAAATCACCATTTATTTGGTTAGCAGCTCATTTGATGACCGAGACATTAACAGGTCAAAAGAATATACAGAGGTTACTGATTATATCATTAAACCCGTAAAAAGATCCAATTTACTGAGCGTTCTGCGAGAAATTGAGTGACACGATTTGGCTTATTGACCAGCAGTGCGTATGTCTGAATACTTATTTGAATTCGCGGGATCAATCGTTTCGAGTAAGGTAATTATCTGCTCCTTCTCACTTGGTTCAGCCTTAGAGTAAAGCTTGATAATTTCATCATTTTTAGCTGTAAAATAAAGCCTTGTATTGAAAGAGTTTGGCTCAGCCTTGTGAACCTTCTCAATCATGGTAAGCGCCTTTGTAACTTCAGCCCTTCCCTTCTGAACATTATCAACCATTTGATCAAAACCCAGTCTGTGGTATTTGTACTGGCATTCCCTCAATGGCTTGAATCTAGGATTCAAGTAATTCTGAACAAGCCAGTACCTGTTATTCCTTGAGGAAAATGATTGCCAACCGGCTTGACCTGAGGAAGTAGAATTACTCACAATTTGCTGCGCTAGTTGCCAGTTTTCATCTCCTCCATAAAGTGAGTATGAATCATAGTCCATCGCTAAAATGACATAAGCATAATAGCCTAAAATAGAGGTGAGTTCAGAGATATATGCATTTGTTGAAAAGTCCAAAACATCGAACTGTAAATATTTAAACTGCACAGACTCATCCTGATATTTAAAAACATTACTAGAGAATGTTGTTCCATAGATAGGACGAGAAGAGGAAATTTGAAATGTAGCCTCATACGTATCCGTAGAAAGGCGCTTATCCATCTGAATCAAAATACTGCAATCAATGCGTTCGGCAGGAGAATACTTGTCATTTGTCCATCTCCTATTATTCATAAACTCAAATACAGATTGTTGAAGAGCATCAAAAATGGTGTTATCACCAATGGCAATCTGCTGACTATTAATTTGCACTTGACAATTCAACTCCTGGGAACGACCTAGCATCGGGTTGATCATCGCAAATGCAAAAACTAACAGGACTGATTTATACCAGCTTTTCGAGCTCATCGAGTATGTCTTTAGCAACGTCATGCTTTGTTTTTAAATCATTTTGTTGTGTTCTGTCTGGAAATACAAAAGTTACACGATTAGTGTCAGTGCCAAATCCCGCTCCTTCATCTCTTAGAGAGTTTAAAACGAGTAAGTCTAAGTTTTTATTACTTAGCTTTTTCTTAGCATTCTCTAATTCATTTTCAGTTTCAAGAGCAAACCCTATAAGCACTTGTCTTTTCTTATTTTTCCCACAATTCAACAGAATATCTTGAGTAGGCTCCATCTGAATGCTTTGTAAAGAGTCCTTCTCTTTTTTAAGCTTATTCTCGGCAACAACTGCGGGTCTATAATCGGCAACAGCCGCTGACATTATCAGAGAATCACAAGAATCATAATGTTCTTCAACTGCTTTAAACATTTCAGCAGCTGATGTGACATTAATCCTTTCAAGATTGCTGGGTGTTTCAAGCTGTGTTGGACCAGAAATTAAAACAACTTCGGCACCGCGTTCAACTGCTTCGGCTGCAATAGCAAAACCCATTTTTCCTGACGAGTGATTTCCAATAAAACGGACGGGATCTATAGCTTCATACGTAGGTCCTGCAGTAATAAGAAGCTTTTTTCCTTTCAAATTAGATTTTAGGTCAAAGAACTCATCAACAATTTCAAGGATATATTCAGGCTCCTTCATTCTGCCTTTTCCAACCAATCCACTTGCGAGCTCTCCTTCATCAAAATCTAAAACATTAACTCCTTTATCCTTCAGGATTTTGAGATTCCCGACAGTAGTCCAATGATCAGACATATCCAAATCCATTGCTGGAGCGACAACAAGCGGACAGCTTAGACTAAGAACGACAGCCAAAAGCAAATTATCACATTCACCAGTCACCAACTTAGCTAATGTATTGGCTGATAGAGGGGCAATAACCATAAGGTCAGCCCACTTACCAAGTTCAACGTGATTTGACCATTCACCAGTTAGTTCATCAGCTATATATGCACTGTGAACAGGGTTCTTAGTAATTGTGGCCAGTGTAAGAGGGGTAACAAAAGATAAAGCCGATGGCGTCATTACAACACGCACATCGGCTCCTTTCTTTACTAGCTCTCTTGCGAGAGAAATAACTTTATACGCTGCAATACTACCTGTAATGCCAAGCAGTATCTTTTTCCCCTTCAGCATCGGGAAATAATTAGGCTTCTGAGCTTTCCTCAGTAGATGATTCTATCTCTGGTCTACGGTAATAAACTCGACCAGCAATGAATTCTTCCATTGCCAAGGTTGATGGCTTAGGCAATCTTTCGTACATCTTTGAAATTTCGATTTGCTCTCTATTTTCAAAGATCTCCTCAAGGCTATCAGTGACTGAAGCAAATTCCAACAACTTCGAGTCAAGTTCTTGTTTGATCTGAGTTCCAACTTGATTTGAGCGCTTCGCAACAATCGTAATCGCCTCATATAGATTCGTACACTGCGCCTCTAATGTTTGAACATCGCGGGTAACTGCACTCGCTGGTGCTTCATATTTCTGATATTCTTTCAATAAATCCATTTCAACTTATGTTTTTAGATTCCTGTTGCATTCTTTGAAGCTTTTCGAACATACTCTCTGCTTCTCTAAGGTTTTCACTACTTGGAAAACGGTCGACAAAAGTAACGTAAGCATCCATTGCTGCTTCAATTCTCTCTATTTTTTTATCTTCTATACTATTTGATGCAAGTAAGAAGGCAGACTTATATTCCAAAAACGATGTTTCCTCCTTCATTTTACTAGACGGATAAGATCTATTAAAATTTGAAAAAGCCATCTGAGCAGCGCGATAGCGATCCATTTTGTAGAACAACTTGGCTGCTTTGTAATCTTTCAACTCCAATTTCAAACGCATCTCATCCAGCAGCATATTGCAAGAATCAATTCTCGAGCTCTCGGGATATTCAATAGTGAATAATTGGAAAGAACGAATTGCCTTGTATGTATCGGCCTGATCCAAAGACCACTTTGGAGACATTAAATAATTACAATAAGCCGATAAAAACTGACACTCTTCAGCATACTCAGATCCGGGATAATTCTTGTAAAACTGACTCAATCGATGAGAAGCTAAGATGTAGTCTTTCAAATTAAAGTCAGACTTCGCTTGTAAATAAGCAATTCGCTCACCTTTTGTTGTTCCTCTATAAACGATATATAATTCTTCTAAAAGCGGATAGGCTCTAGTGTACTTTCCATCTTTATAATACTTCAATGCCGTATCATACTTGTATTGCATATCATCACTTTTCAAAACCTTTCTATATTCAGTACATGAATTTAGAACGGTGAAAAACGTCAAAATAGCTATGAGAAGTCTTAGTTTCATTGAACGCGCGAAATTAATGCTCTTATTCGTTTTAACGTGTTAATAAATGATTCCTTATACAGCCTAATCAACATTCTATCGAAATTAATGTTGCTAACTTTGTGATCATTTTTGAATTAAACCAATATCTCATTGTATGAAAGACATTTTTGAGAAAATTAAGGAAAACAGAGGACCACTTGGTCAATATAGTCAAGTGGGACATGGATACTTTTTCTTCCCTAAGTTAGAAGGCCCTATATCTAATAGAATGCAATTCCGTGGAAAGGATGTGCTCACTTGGAGTTTAAATAACTATTTAGGATTAGCAAATCACCCCGAAGTGCGTGAAGCAGACGCTAAAGCTGCGGCAGATTGGGGGTTGGCTTATCCTATGGGAGCTAGAATGATGTCTGGTAATTCCAATTATCATGAGCAGCTTGAGAACGAACTATCCTCCTATGTTGGAAAAGAAGATACCATCTTATTAAACTTTGGTTACCAAGGAATGGCTTCAACCGTTGACGCCTTAGTTGACAGAAATGACGTTATAGTTTATGACAGTGAAGCTCATGCTTGCATTATGGACGGCATGAGAATGCATGTTGGCAAGCGATTCGTATACCAACATAATGACATTGAAAGCCTAAGAACTCAACTTGGAAGAGCTAAAAAACTTGTTGAGGATACCAATGGTGGTATTTTAGTAATCACTGAAGGTGTTTTCGGAATGGCAGGAGACCAAGGAAAATTAAAAGAGGTTGTCGACTTGAAGAGTGAGTTTGACTTCCGCCTTTTTGTGGATGATGCCCATGGAATAGGAACAATGGGTGCAACAGGTGCGGGAACAGGTGAAGAGCAAGGCTGCATGGATGGCATTGATGTTTACTTTGGAACATTTGCTAAATCATTCGCCCTAATCGGAGGATTCATTTCAAGTGATGAAAAGATTGTTGAATACTTAAGATACAACACTCGTTCTCAAATTTTCGCTAAATCATTGCCAATGCCTATTGTAATTGGTGCATTGAAAAGACTTGAATTAATGAGAGATCAGCCTCAGCATAAAGAAAAACTTTGGAAGATTGTAAACTCATTACAAAGCAAATTGGTGGCGAATGGATTCAATCTTGGAAGAACAAATTCTCCAGTGACTCCGGTTTTCTTGAGTGGCGGGCCATTTGAAGCTGCCAATGTTATTCTTGATCTAAGAGAGAATCACGGCATTTTCTGTTCTATGGTAATCTATCCTGTAGTGCCAAAAGACACGATCATGCTTAGGCTTATACCAACGGCCTCTCATACCGAAGAAGACGTTCTTTACACAATTGACATTTTCACCAAAGTGAAAGATAAACTTCAGAATGGTTTTTACGCAAAAGACAAAATAGTTTACGCTTAATCAAATCATTAAAAAATCTAAAAGGCTGGTTTATCCAGCCTTTTTTTTCGTTCAATACAAACCAGTTAAATTAAACATGAAACAAATATTAATTTCCACATTAGTCGGTCTATCATTCACCTTAGGCGTTCAAGCACAAGAGCTGCCTAAACCAAGTCCTTCAGCATCTGTTATGCAAAGAATTGGATTGACTGATGTAACTATTGAGTATTCTCGTCCAGGTGTTAACGACAGAACAATTTGGGGAGACTTAGTTCCTTACAATGAAATCTGGAGAGCTGGAGCAAATAAGGCGACTCAAGTAATCACTTTAGCTGATATAAAAATTGAGAATGAATCTTTACCGAAAGGAAACTATTCACTATTCATCATTCCGGTTTCTGAAAAGGAATGGACCTTAATTTTTAACAAAGAAACTGAGCTGTGGGGAGCTGGCGATTACAAAAAAGAAATGGATCAATTGCGCGTATCAGTTACTCCAATTAAAGCAAGTACTCCTACTGAGCGACTAGAGTATCATTTCACGGATGTAAGCATGAATTCAGCCGTTTTATCAATGAACTGGGCAGATCTACAAGTTAATTTGAATATTCAAGCAAACCCTACTTCCCAAGTTAAGGTCAACATAGAAAATGCTCTTGCCGATTCAAAAGAAGAAGATAAATGGAAGGTTTACCGATCAGCTGCGAGTTATGCTCGTGACGTTGAAATGACAACAGAAGGTCTTGAATGGATTAAAAAGTCAGTTGAACTAAACAGCACAAACTGGTATAGCTATTGGGTTTACTCTAGTTTACTAGCTCAGAACAAAGACTCAAAGCAAGCAATAGCAATGGCAGAAAAATCAATAGCAATTGGAAAAGAGGATGCGAAAAAAAATGATAGTGAATTCTCCTATGAGGAGAGAATACAGTCTGACATAGACGGATGGAAAAACAACTAGAAAAACAACTAAATAAAAAAGGGGGCTTTGGCCCCCTTTTTTATTTCTATTAATTCTTCTTTATTGAAAAGAGATTAACTCAACTTCAAAAATCAACGTCTCTCCAGGACCAATCTTTCCTCCAGCACCTCGATCTCCATATGCTAAATCACTAGGCACATAAAACTTATATTTAGAACCAACGCTCATCAACTGGACACCTTCGGTCCATCCTTTTATGACTTGATTAAGTCCAAAAGTAGCAGGCTCTCCCCGATCTACACTGCTATCGAAAACACTACCATCAACCTTCGTTCCGTGATAATGAACAGTAACCTTACTAGTTGCTAAAGGCTTAGCTCCGTCTCCTTTTTTAAGTACTTCATATTGAAGACCACTTTCAGTAGTCGTAACCCCTTCACGCTTTCCATTTTGATCAAAATATGCCTTTGCTGCCAACTGTGCCTCTTTCATTCTCTCTTCTGTTAATTTAGTCATGTATTGATTTAAAATTTCTTGAGCATTCTGCGGTGAAATCAGTGTATTTCTTCCCAGCATTGATTCAATCAAGCCTTTACTCAATGCAGAAAGATTCATATCACTCATGCCCTGCGCTTTCAGATTTTCACCAATAGAAATGCCATATGCGTAACTTACTGCATCTATTTCTTTCGTCATATCTGCTTGACCACCGTAAAGACTAATTAAGTCTGACTGATTCTCGATAACGGCATTCAGCTTTTCCGCTGTCTCCTTTTGAGATTTAATAATTTCATCTTGTTTATCTCCTGTAGCCTTTTGAGCAACAGAGACAAAAGTTAAACCAATAAGAAAACTAAAAACAACTACTTTTTTCATCAATTTATTATTTATTCAATTTTTCATAAGCTTCCTGCACCTGTCGAAATTTCTCTTCTGCAGCCTTTAGAACATCTTCACCAACATCTCCCAACTTATCGGGATGATATTTCTTTGCCATTTTTCGATAGGCAGTCTTTATCTCGTCCGCAGTTGCATTCGGTTCAATTTCCAAAATACGATAGTATCGATCAGCGTCAATCTCATACATGGCCTCAAGCGATATCAAATCCTTTCGGGAAATTAATAAGAGACCCGCTATGCGCTTTACGAGCTCCCATTCCTTTTTATGTAATTCCCCATCAGCATTTGCAATTCCAATTAAAAAATGCACCAATTGAAGTCTCTGCGCATGACTCATGAAGCCGACAATTTGCTTACAAACGGGCACAAGGTCAATATCTCGCTGAAGCAAATCCTTTAAAACGCGTAATAATTCTTTCGATTTGTCATCACCAAATTGTGCAATCAAAAATCGTTTGACATAATTCAATTCAGATTTGAGTACTTTATCATCTGCACGCATTATTTCAGATGCAAGCACAAGTAAACTAATTGCGAAATCACCTTGATGGGTCTGTCGACCAGAATGATCGCCAGATGGATTAACTTCTAGCGTGGCATTTTGCCATAAATATCCCAGGGAAAATCCGACTAACCCACCAATTGGACCGCCAAACGTCCATCCTAATGCTCCTCCGAGCCATTTTGCATACTTTGAACCCATAATGAAGCGGCCAAATATAATTGATTAAAATTGTGGTTAATAAAGTAAATGCCAAAGGTCTTTAAATATATTGCTCCTTCAATCCCATCGGCTGGTGTATACTTTTTTACTACCGATGCAGATATTCTCTATGAGGTGCGTTTCGGAAGGAAGCAATCTGATATTCTCTCGGCCAATATAGTTTTTGGCGTTTTGAACGATGAATTTGAAGGCGAGGAATATGTCTTGACCAATAAAGGTGAGTTCTATTCAGTAATGATGACCATTCTTGAGATCATTCAAGACTTTAAAACCAAAAATATAAATGTTCATCACTACGAGTTTTCAGGAGAACCAACAGATAACCATGAGTCTGATAATGGACCTACAAAGCGCACTAAAGTCTATCTTAAATGGGCGAAGAGAATATTTCCAGAAAATGAATGGAAACATAAATTGGAAGGAAATAAAGTAGTTATTGAAAGATTATAGCTAAAACTTAAAATTATTTCATGATTCTTATACTTTTGCGCTCCCAATTTCAAATGGAGAGATGGGTGAGTGGCTGAAACCACCAGTTTGCTAAACTGACGTACCTGCAAGGGTACCGGGGGTTCGAATCCCCCTCTCTCCGCATAAGAAAGCCTTAATTTATTGTTATTCAATAGATTAAGGCTTCTTTAATTTATTCTAGTCAGCGATTAGTCATTAACTCGAATTTAAAGGCAAGATCCAATTGAAAAATTGCAAAAGAATATCCAAACAGCAACATCCGCTCCAGCGATTCAAACTGAAAGCTTGATCTTTAAAAAACCCACCCCATAGCCTTTTCAAAACTGTTTTTCCTTCAAAAGAAGTGGTGGCTGTTTTATAGTTATAGATGAACATGCCAGACTAATTGATGGAATGAACCAAGCTTGCTTGAGCGAAATAAACTTAAAAAAGGCTCAGAATTGCTCAGCGACATGATAGACACAGATGTAATCGACAACCCAATTTCAAACCTAAGCGTTAAGCCATTGATT